>Ga0326511_10000262_pt1 | contig 44643 bp, 73 predicted proteins | sample 0_2496_0518_D_FD_203701 | JGI IMG/M metagenome (GOLD analysis project Ga0326511, IMG submission 203701) | Bovine rumen microbial communities from UC Davis, California, United States - 0_2496_0518 | ecosystem: Host-associated > Mammals > Digestive system > Stomach > Rumen | place: USA... | reverse complement strand
CCAAAAGGTGAAACAATGAGAATAATAGAACGAACAACTGAAGACCTACAACAAGAAACAATAGAATTATTCAACGAAATAAAACCACTACTCGACCAAGGTGAAAGCTATCATTCAGCAATAAAAAAAATCAAAAAACTAACAAGTCCAAACAGTAAACTCGGATGGTACCAACGATTAATCCAATATGGTGAAACACAAGGATACCCATACAAGGAATACAAACGCAAAAAAAACTACACCATTCACTGGAGGCACCTACTATGAATTACAATTACTACATCAATGTCAAAAAATTAATGACTACAACTTTACCTCGGCCAAAACATAAAACAAGATTCTACGTAGACCATGATGGAATAATCCCTATAATCGGAGTTGACACAGGGAAATGCCAATAGATCCAAAACTACAAAAATGTTCTATCTGTGGTTATTCCTGGAGACCAAGAACCTATCATAAAATCAGAATGTTACTCCATGGGGAATATGTGTATCATTGTCCCTGCTGTCAGGCAAGGATGACATTCAGGTTAATAGGGCATGTTGTGAAAATCAGTACAAAAAAGGTGGATAAAGATGAGTTGTACAAGCAAAGTTAATTTTAGAGTTATTGAGAATGATGGTTTTTTTGATAGTGTTAAGGAGGAATATTTGCGGTTGTATCGTGCTGATGTGCCTATGCGTGAGATTATGGAGAGGTTAGGTCTTACTGAAAGCCAGTATCTTGGTTTTCATCGTAGATTGGTAAGGTCTAGTGATATTATTGGTAATCGTTCACGTGGGAAGTATAAGCGTCAGGTGATTAAAGCATCCAAATGTAATCCAAAGTATTATTACTGGAGTCATAGCAATTGCAAATGGTATGTTACTTATCGTAATAAGTTTTATGCGAGTTTTCGTAAAAAAAGTCAAGCAGAAGAGTTTGTTGAATTAATGAAACAAAATAACTGGGATTTCAATAAAAGGGAAGAGTTAAAGGAGAGTGTTTTGAATGACTAAAAGAGATAAAACAACTGTTGATGATATTATAGGAATAGTACACACAGATGAACCAACTGATAGTGTTGATGAAGTCCGTAAACTTCGTGGAAGAGATAATGAAAAACATTTTTTCAAAATAATAAATGATTATTATATACAATATGAGGGGGATATTTTTGATTTACACAAACCATCTGATATTAGAAGTTTGATTTATATTTTAAACCGTAAACAAGGTTTTTCAGAGTTACAATGTGAGTATAATGATTTAAATAAGGAGTTATCTGAATGAATGAAAACCGATTTAGAGTATTTAAGTTTCCTGATGTGAATAAGTTTGGAGTTAGTGATGATATTGTAGAAGTTACTGTTGCATTTTGTGATAAGAAATGGGAAGCAGATTACTTATGTGATTTATTGAATGAGTTACATGAAGAAAACAAACGATTGAAAACCAAAAATAGAGGGTTGCAATCAGAACTTGAAATACGAAAAGCAGATGTTGATTATGCAAATAAGATTAGCAATGAACTGTTTGATGAATGTAAACAATACAAAAAAGAGAATGAGCAGTTAAAATCTACAATTGCTCAATTAATTGAACAAAATCGTAAAAATAATGATTTACTTCTATCCGACATTAGAATACTTGAAAAAGCATTATGGTGTAGTGGTTGTGAAAATGATTATGGAAGATTAAGGGAATTAAGAAAAGAGTTTATAAGGTGATGTGGAATGACTGATGAACATATGGGAACTTGTATTTATGAAAAAGGTAGATTTGAATTAAGAGAAACAGACAATGCAATCATAGACTTAAGAGGCGATTTCCCACCGATAATGATTGCTTCTAATACTGTTGATGATGGTTCTGAACCAAATTGTGCCGATACGAGAAGTGTATTTCATTTGTTGAATGAATTAGCAGACAACAATCCCAATGAAGAAAGGCATTGGTATCTTAAAAAAATGTTAGACAAAGCATGGACACAATATCATGAACAAAAAGATGAGAATGAACAGTTAAAACAAGATAGATTCATCTGTTTAGATTGTAAACATTCAGGATATGCTGAAATAGGTTGTTTATGTGAAAAAAAAGACCATTGGACTGACTATAAGTCAGAATGTGAAGATTATGAGGAGTTAGAATGACTGGTGAGGAGATTTGGATATTATCTTCAATGTTCGGATTTATATTGATGTGTTTTATAGTTTATATTTATATGAGGTGGTTTGAATGACTGCATTGTACTGTTATATGGTTAGTTTCTATAATTATAGTGATAGTGAATTTTTACCGATTTTTCACGAAAGGAAATTCACTAAAAAAGAGTTTCAAGGCATTGCGAATGAAATCAAACAAAAAATCAAAGACAATGAACATAAGAAATGGGGTTGGGATTATCCGAATACATTTTTAGAATATGCAAGAGAATATGGATTTAAAGACATTAATATATTAGAAGTGGATACAGTTAGTTTTAAAGTAACAACATATGGAGGTATCGAATGACAGAGAATAAACGATTTAAATTAGGATATGTTTGTGGGGATTATGGATTAATCGATAATGATGAATGGATTGATTTGCATTCAATGTCTGAAAATTCTGAAAAGAATGTACAAATTTGTATAAACAAAATGAATACTCTTGCAGATGAGAATGAGCAGTTAAAACAATTCATCAAGGAATTAACAACAAAAGGAACTGGTAGAATTGATTTAGCAAGTGGATATTCATATAATGTAAGTGCAATATTAACTGATTACAAAGGTGATGTGGAATGACTGAAAAACGATTTACAATTACTGATGACAGAAGCATTAGCGACCATCAAAAGAAAAGATTATACGATTTAAATGACTTTGATGGAATGATAAGTGTTACTGAAACTTTGAATGAGGTGCACGATGAAAACAAGGAACTCAAACACAAAAATAGTCAATTACAAGAAACATTAGCATTTCGTAGTAATCAGTTAGCATTAATGGAACAATTAATTGATGACTTAGGACATGAAGAAATGAAAAGACAAATGGAGGAGATTTTGAATGATTAATGTTGATTTTGAGGATATTAAAGAACGAATTAAGGACAATCCTTCATTAAAACCAACATTAGATAAAATGATGGACGGGGGATTATCCGAAGATGATGCAATTAGTGTTATGGTAGATGTTTGGGCGAAAAATCAAGGAATAAATGTAATATATCGAAATGAGGGTTAGAATGACTGAAAAAGAGTTTTTAAAAATAATCAATGATTACTACATTAAATTAGGTGATGATGGACAATTATTTGATTTGCACAAACCATCTGACATACGAGCATTAATTTATCTTTTAAATAAAAAACAAGGATTTACTGAACTGCAATGTGAATATAATGATTTAGATATTGAAAAGGAGTTAGAATAATGACCGACCGATTTATAATAGATGACTGTGGTACACTAATAGACATCGAAACAAGAAACACCTACGACTATGTCAGCGATGTTTGCCCTGTATTGAACGAGTTAGTAACCGAAAACAAACAAATCAAAGACACCATCAAAGAAGCATACCAAAATGAACGAACATCACTGGGGAAATCAGTGTTAAAACAATTATTAAACAACATAGGAGAGATATAATGAACCCTCATACAATATTTACTGAATTTGGAACCGCAAAAATAAACAAAAATGGGTATTACCAAATAACTTCTGGAAAAGAAGGGAATAATCACAAATTACTTCATAGATTAATTTTTGAAAAATTTTACAATATCAAATTAGATGAGGAATTCCCTAACGGCATAATAATTCATCATGAAGATGAAAACAAAACAAACAATGAAATATGGAACTTAATCCCAATGACAAGAGAGGAACATCAAAGAATGCATAATATAGGAAAATCTATGCCTGAACATGTTAAACAAGCATTACTTAAAGCAAATATTGGAAAGAAAATATCTGAAGAAACTAAAATGAAAATGAGAAAAAGTCTTCCAGATAATTCTGGTGAAAAAAATCCAAGATATGGGGTTCCTGTTTCAATAGAAAGTCGTGAGAAAATGAGCAAAGTTCATAATACTTCTGGGTTTTATAGGGTAATGCTCCACAAGAGAAAAAATCCTAATCACAAGCCATCATGGGAGTATGTATATCGTGAGGACAGGAAAGTGAAAAGTATTTCTTCTGTTGATTTACTTAAATTAAAAGAAAAAGTAATTGCAAAAGGTTTAGAATGGTTTATTATTGATTTAGAAAATGCCAAAAGAACAATTAAAGAATATGGATACGATATGGAGTTGATATTATGAATGATTGGGCAGTTCAGGGGAGCAGAGTCTACGGACAAGGCTATTCTTACAACCTAAACAACAAAGTAGACGCAACCAAACTATGCGAAACATTAAACCACTACGAAGAAATCAGCCGACTCAACAAGAACATCGACAAACAATACGACAAAATCACAAAACAAATAATACAACTAAAACTATCAATAGGAACACTCACAGAAGAAATCAACACACTACACGAAGTGATAAAATGCTTGTCCAAATAAGCGACAAAGAACAAAACCGAATACCCAAAGCAGAACAATACTTCCAAGAATTAGGCTGCGAAACAGAAGTAACCAACCTACAATACGGAGATTATATATTCGACCATAAAGTAGCCATAGAATACAAAACAATGGCGGACTTCATCGCCAGTATACAAGACAACAGAGTATTCAACGAAGCCATAAACCAAGCAGAAAACTATGACTGGCACTATGTACTAATCCATGGAAACGAACACGACAGAACCAAATGCATCAGCATGACAAAAAACTACATACCAGTAAACCTATACCAATTTCACGGAGCAATCGCATCAATCAACAGATACAGCACAGTAATAGAATGTTACACCCCATGGATAAACGAAGCATTCTACAAAATGTACATACAAGCCAAAAAAGACCTATCCACAAAACCAATAGTGAAAAAGTTTCCAAAGAAACATAAAAATCCTGCAATGAATTACTTAACATACTGCGTATATGGATTAAACCACAAAAGAGCCAACGATATAGTTAATGAGTTAGAACTATATACTCTTGAAGATTTACTATACCTCGATCACAAAAAACTCACTTCCATTGATGGAATAGGACCAAAATTAGCTGACAGAATAATACACACCATACAGAGTGAAACCTATGACTGATTTCAAACAATTAATAAACAAATACAAACCCTCATATGTACAAGGCGAAATAAGGACAAAAGAATACGAAAACAAAATAAAACAAAAACAAAGAATAAAAGCAAGAAAAGAAATCGCAAAAACATTGTTTAATGAAGTACCATTCCACTTAAACACATACGAAAAATCTCATGTGGAACATCTGATTGAGATGTATCCCAACTTCCGAGAACTGCACGGAAATGCCAGTAACGAAACAATTATACTGGCTTTCATATTCTACACTAAAATCCCACAAAACACGGACATTAAACTAACCAACTATGCAATAACATCAAAATACAATTTAACCCCATCTGCATTTGAATTAATCATTTGCAGATTAGCATTGAACTATTTGAAAGAAGTGTACATCATTCCAAGACAACCAAAAGAAACCAACCACGAAATAATAAGTAAAGGCGAAATAAAATGAGCAAAAACAGTCTTCTGACAAAGTCCCAATATATAATAAGGGCAGATGAAATGTCACAGAAATGGACAAACCCAAGACTCTACTTCATCAAAAGCATTCAGGCACACACACCAAACACCTGCCCAGAATGCGAACACGATTTAGTAATCGAGGACGAACAAGTATACTGCCCACACTGCGGACTAGTGACACAAGACTCAATTCCCTATGTCGCAGGCTTTCATATAGTTTACCCTCACGGTTTAAGGTTAGGTTAAATCATCTTTTCAGGTACTTTTTTATCGGACTTTGCTATTCAGGAAATACATTTTTTCACTTCAAAACTAAAACCAACCTTAAACCTAAACTCACACTTTGCTGTGGTATGAACACAGGACTATTCTTTTTTTACATTACAATCGATTTCTATCATTTTATGAAAAAACTCTTGGTGTTCAGGCAACCGTCAAAAGTTGCCACAGCATTACATTCATAAAAAAAAATTTTTAAAATGGTGATCACTACATGGAAACAAACAACGTCAGCACAATTGCAACCTGGACAGGTATCATAGTATTGATAATTGAAATAATCTGCAAACATTTCGGAATAGTAATACCACATGAAACTATCGTAATGTTTGTATCTGGAGTAATAACATTCATCATAGCAATATGGTCCAGTAAAAATCCGAACACCATACCATGGTTAGGCAACAAACCTCAACCAATGGAATCAGAGGAAACCGTCCTCAATGATGAATACGAATGTGATGAGGATGGTTGTTGAACAATTAGAATATGTCTGCATTGAAAAGGAGCAGTTAAGCAACCAATCAAGGAAAATCGCAGAATTAGAAGCAAGAGCAGATTATAAAGAAAAAAGGATTGATGAATTGAACAATAAGATTAATGAAATGGACAAAAAATTAGACATACTGGTTCAAGGCTTCAATGACTTCAAAATGGACTCCAACAAAGGAGACGTGGAATTAGAATTACGGTTGAAAACAATCGAAACAGACTATGAAAACTTGAAAAGAAGTTTAGAGAAAAAAGAAGAAGAAGACCAAAAAAGATTCAACAACCAGTTAGCAGTATTCGCATTTATCTGTGCAGTAATAACTCTTGTAGTTAATATTTATTTTAACCTACATTAATCATTCATTCATGAGAGAGTAAATAATATAACATTGTTAATAATTAGTTCATGATGGAGGCAATAGGGGGGCTTTCATGGAGGCAATCAAAGACAAATTTCCAAAAATCTATGAAAGCAAATACCGAGATAAAATCACACAATGCTTAAAAGAAGGGCAAAGCCCATATAGCATTGCAAAATGGTTGGAGGAAAATACTGACTGTGATGATGACTGTATTTCTGAAAGTACGATTAGGCGTTATAAAATTTACCTAATAAATATAAATGAAATCGAAGCGGTAGACCCTCCTCAAAAATTCTATGCTCCAAAAGACGAAGACCTTACCAAAGACATTCATGATGCTGCTGGAAAAGAATTATTGCCCAGGATAAAAAATTTATCGGATGGAAATCTTATTCAACTATTTTTAGGTACTGGCAAACTGATACAGAACATGGACATTATATCCAACAATACTGAAAATTTATCTGAATTAATTAACGATAATACAAAGGCGATGCTAAATGATAGAGCTAACAGAAGCAGCTAAAAAGAACATCGCTAATCACATCTATGATTTTTACTTATGTTTCGTAGCAGACACTTATGGTGCAGTATTAGCTCCACATATTGAAAAATTATCTGATAGTTTAGAACGTCTATTTTTACCGAACACTCCTAATAGGTTATGTGTAGCAATGCCTCCACAACATTCAAAGTCAAGTCTTGTCACATTAGCATTTAGTACCTGGTTAATATGTAATAATCCTAATTTAAGGATACTAATTGTTAATGCTGAAAAAGAGTTATCCACAACATTCGGTATCCAAATACGAAACTTGTTATATCATGCTGCACCTCACTTTGATGGTTTAAAAGTAAGTAATGTGAAATCATCCAGTACACATTTAATGTTTGAGAAAAATGGGGAATTATGTAATGGAGAAATTAGATTAACTGGTGCAAGTGGTTCAATTACAGGTCACCCAGCAGACATCATTATTGTAGATGATCCATACAAAGGATTGGAAGATGAGTTCACCCCAACACAATTGCGGAAGAAATGGAACTGGTTTACAAGTTTAATTGAGCAAAGACTTCGTACTAATAGTAAACTTGTATTATTACACACTAGATGGCATTCAGAGGACATACAAGGCAAGATTAAAGAAGATGATTACCAATCCACAAAATATGAATTTATAGAATTTCCAGCAATTGATGAAAATGGAAAACCATTATGGGAGGATTATTATGACTTGGACTTTTACCTGGACAAGCAAAGAACCATGGGAGAAAGACAATTCCAAGCCATATATCAACAGAAACCTATTGACTTGACATCTGATTTCTTCCACACCGACAGATTGCATTTCGAGTCAGGATTCGATGACTACTTGATTGCAAGATGTAGGAGTTGGGATATAGCAAGTAGCGATGACAGTTTCGGTGATGATAGAGACTACACCGTTGGAGTAAGAATGGGTAAAGTCTCTGATAACGAATACTGGATATTCGACTACGAAAGAGGACAATATGGTAATGATGTCAAGAATGTAATTCGAAGGACCGCAAGGTTTGATGGTCCAACACATACAATACTGTTAGAACCAGGAACATCCGGCGGAGCAAGTGGATTGCTCTACAATGAATATAAAAATGCATTGAAAGGATACAATACCAAACAGTCAGAACCAAAGGGAACAAAAGCAGACAGAGCAACACCATTAGCCAATGCAATCTATGATGGCAAGGTGCATGTCATGATAAACAACAATGAATTAAGGGAAACATTCCTGTCCGAATTCAAATCATTCCCAAATGGAAAACATGACGATATAGTCGATGCATGTGCCTACGGATATTTATTTTTACAAAAACACAATGCACATGGAGTTAAAACCACTGGTAAAAGAAAACGTAAAAGGATGAGATAATTATGAGTGTTACTACTACTATCAAAAACATAGGCAATCAATTATTCAATCGTAAAAGCATAAGGAGTACTGTCAGAACCGCAGCGAATAAAGCAAAAGGATACATTAACTTATTCAACAGAACTGACAATGAAGACAGTATTGATTATCAAACCGGTTTAAGCATACTCCGTGACCTGCAAGTAGCCACTGGTTTTGACATACTGAAATACTTATTATCCAGCAAGAAATGGGTATTGACCAATACTGATGAGGAAAGCAGTGAAGCTTATGATTTCGTAATGGACATGCTAACCACAATGAACACCGAAGTTAATACTGTGGTTAAACAGATGACTTCAGCGTTAATGTGGGGTTTCAATGTCCATGAACTAATTTTCGACGTTAACGATGACGGTAAAATAATCATCACAGACATTGTGCCAGTACATATTAAAACTTTACAAGATGATCCATTCACTTATGATGATAACACTGGTGAACTGGTCAGTGTGCATCAGCAGGTGGACAAGTATGACTTGGAAATTCCAGAGTACAAATGTCTGATTTACAGTTTCGGTTCTTTATATGATGAACTGGAAGGAAGAGGATTATTATATGACTTCTTACCAGTAGTTGAAGATAAGGAAAACTTGATGGATTGGCTGATGACTTTCGCTGAACGTAACGGCTCACCCACTATGTATGGTAAAGCAGACAATGAAGTCAGCCGTGATGAAATGTTAGACGCATTTGAATCTATTGCTGACGGTACAATGGGAATGACTGTTGGACCAAATGAAGATGTAGGAATATTAGAATCAAGTCATAATGGTGAAATATTCTTCAATGCTTTAGCTTACAAAGACAATCAGATACTCCGTAGAATGTTCATAGGTAACTTGATTATGGGCGATAATACCCAAACCGGAAGTTATGCTCAATCACAGACACAATCTGAATTTGGTCAATTAATCTTTGATGGAATATTGGAGGATATTGCTAATTGTATTCAAAGTAAAATTAATTTTGTTACTGAATTGAATTTTGGTAAGACTCGTAAAGCTCCGGTTTTTAGTTTTGATAAGTTCACTTCCGGTGATATGAGAAAACTGTTTGATATATTGATTCCGTTGATGGAGAAAGGAGTATTGGATACTGAGAACAGTGCCGTTCATGAGAGTATTGCATTACTGTTCAAGTCAGAAGCGGGTGTTGAGTATGTGAATGAAGAACCGGAAATGCCTGAGGAAGATTTCGAGTATCAGGAATCTTCATCCGGTGAAGAAACTACTGATGAGATTTTATCTAGTTTAGATGATATTTATGCCATCACAGGACAAACTGATTAAGCAAGGAATCAAGTACACTGATAAACTGTTTGATGAGATTACTAAAAGGTTAGAGAAAGGTGTTAAAGCTTCTGATTCGTTGGAGGCTTTTCTTGATAAATATCATAAAGCATTTCCTGATAAAGGCAATCCTTTAATCTCATTAGGTTATGATAAGACAATGATTGACTTGATATTATCCGAAACCAACAATCACCGTTTCAGCAGACCCGCTCAGAAAGAACTTGTAAGAGTTACTGTTGAAGAGAAAGTTGGTGAACTGATTCGTGATGTTGGTGAGGACATTAAGGATAGTGTCCGTGATATTGTTCGTGATGGTTATAATCGTAATTTATCTCAGGATGAAATTGCATTGAATATTTCCAATCGTGTTTCTGCGATTAAATGCAAACGTGCAAGAGCTATTGCAAGGACTGAGATTGCTCGTACTGCCACGGTCAGTGATTATGTGATTAACAGGGAGCGTGGTGCTAATGGTTGGTATGTTGAGTGTCGGAATACTGCTTGTCCTGTTTGCAAGGATAGGTGGCATAAGAGTTGGACTCCGGAGAATGATGATAGTTTCACTCCATCTGATACAAGTGCTGGTGGTAAAGGTTGGATTGGTGACCGTATATTCTCAATGAATGATACGGGGAGTTTGCCTCCGGTTCATCCTAATTGCTATGATAGTGAAACCAAAGTATTTACAGATAATGGTTGGAAATACTTCAAAGATATAACTGAAACTGACAAAATCCTATCATTAAATCCACAAACTAATGAAACTGAATTCCTTGAACCAGTAAAACTAATACAAGTGCCTAATGTTCATGGAAAATTATATCACATTCATAATAAATGGTTCGATGTGTGCGTTACTCCAGACCATGATTGCTTTGTTCACAAAAGAAAAGATGGTGGAAAGAAAGGAAGATATTTTGAGCCTCAATTCCGCAAACCATCTGAACTGAATAGTGAATGTCACTTTGTCAGATGCATTGACACAGACAGAGAAAGTCCTGAAGCAATCAACATTAACGGTTTGGAATTTGAACCGTCTGACTTTGCATTCTTCATGGCATGGTACATTTCAGAGGGTAGTGTCTTGCATAATCCTGAAACTGCCAAAGCACATGGTTATCCAGTTAAGATTACACAAGAGATTGTCAGTAATCGTGATGTAATCGAACCAAGACTGAAAGCAATCTGCGACAAGTTAGGTTACAGGTTGGCAATCGGTAAATCTTATTATGAAATCTATTCCAAGCCATTATATGATTATCTTGTAGAGTTAGGTTATTCTTATGAGAAATACATTCCAAAAGAAGTGTTTACACTTGATAAGGGATGTTTGAATATATTCCTTGACAATTATGTGTTAGGTGATGGGCATGAGAGAATCCGTAATAATGATTTGGTGCAGAATTCATCTGAAAGAATTTTATACACTTCAAGTAAACGATTGAGAGATGATTTAAGTTACTTAATATTATTATGTGGTTTTTATCCAAGTATAAGTGTTCATACGAAGAAAGGAACTGTTTCAAAGCATAAGAATGGAGAATATGTACAAAAGAATGATGTTTATCAAATATCCATTAATAAATCACAATACACTACTTTTAGCAGTTGTACTGTGGATAAGATACCTTATGATGACTTTGTTTATTGTGTTGAGTTACCTAAATGGCATACTTTATGGGTTATGCGGAATGGTAAGACTTCATGGAATGGTAATTGTAGGTGTGTTGTTTATTATACTTCGGAGGAACCTAATGTTAGTACTGAGCCAGTACAACAGACTACTACTACAACTGCCACTACAACAAAACCAAAAACAGACGAACCTAAAAATATATTGGATAATCTAACTGACGATGAATTAAAAAAGTATAACAAATCTCAACAAATTATTGAGAAAAATACAAAGGCATTAGAAAAACTTTCAAGCGATGACCCTCGCAGAATAATGTTTGAAAGTAGAATTAAATCTGCAAAAAGAACCATTAAGAAACTTGAAGAGATTGCATCAAATTCTAATAACCGAAAAGTTGTAGAAGAAATCTTACTGCAAAAAGGCGGTAAAAAGAATAATAATCTGGATTATGCTAAAATTAATTCTAACGAAGAATTGGCTTCTTACTTCGGATTTACTTATATTGAAGAGAGAACTTCCCAATATGGTAAAACATCAAGCAGACCTATTTTCAGAGATGAAAAGCACAATGTAGATATAACTGGAATGGAAATGTTTGATATTTTAGAGACAAAAGAAGTATTGGAATCTTATGATAAATCACATCCTTTCCTTAAACGAGCAACAACCAGTTTACATTTAGACCCAAGCACAGATATTCGTGAGTTAGGAGTTTGTTACACTTCTTCTAATTCAATTACAATATACAGTCACAAACGAGATTTGGATTCTAATTCAATACAATCTACCGTAGATCACGAAATGAGTCATGCATTCGACAATATTCTCGGTTCGGAGTTTGACAAATATCATAGCCAAGAAAGTAAAGAATATAGGAAGATTGTACGAGAAGAAGGGTGGAGCAGTTTGTATAGTTATTCGACAAAAGGTTCTACAAGAATAGCAGAAGATATCGCAGAAGCGGGTTCGATGGTGCTTAACAAGAAGGACCCTAATGTCAGAATTAAAATGCCTGATGGGGAAATCATCACTGCAAAAGAATGGTGCAAAAGGTTCCCTAAAAAAACTGCTTACTTTGAAAAATTATTGGAATCCAAAGAAGCTAAAAAACTATTAGGTGAATAATATGTTGGTCAGTGAAATATTGCAACAAGTTGACTTGAATGTGTATGTTCCTGACAATCTTCTTAATGAAGACCTTGGTGAAATCGAACCGATAGGATATATAAAAACCAATTCGCATTATATTATCCAATTCAAAAACACATCATTTGTAATCACGATCAACACAGAAAACTTTGAAGAGTATTTTGTAATGACTGAAACTTTTGATAAAGGTTGGCAGAATTATACTGCTTATACTATTGAAGGAACTCTTTACAAAATAGCTTAATTATTTTTATTTTTTTTATTTTTCCGATGATGCTAACAGTCTTAGCGGAGGCTATCAAAACCTGAGGTGAATTACCCATGACTGAAGAAATGACAACCGAACAATACCAAGAAAAAATAGCAGAACTCGAAAAACAACTCGAAGAAGCTAAAAAAGAAAACAACTTCGACGAACTAAAAAACAAATACGAAAAAATCATCGAAGAAAAAAACCAAGAAATTAAAAACCAAAAAGAAGAACTCAAAAAGAAAACCACAAAAATCGATGAAACCGTAGAAGACCTAAACAACGAAGTAGAATCAAGACTCAAAGAAACCGAAGCATACAAAGAAATGCAAACCAAACTCGCAGAACTCGAAAAAGAAAGAGCAGAAGCAACCGTAGACGCCTACATACAAAAAGGCATAATCCTACCAAAACAAAGAGAATCTGCAATCAACATATGCTTAAAAGACAATGAAAACTTCTTAAACTTATACCGTGACGCAAAACCAATCGTGGAAACCCAAAAGAAAAGAAAAAGCGTTCCCACCGGTACAGCCGAACGTATAGCAAACTATTTTAAAAACTAAACTAATGGAGGACATGTATACTATGTTAAATATCTTCAAAGGGATTACATTCCCTGCAAAAGCAGTTGAAGGTGCAATAAGCATCGTAGAAACTGTAAGTGTAACTGGTGACGGCACAAAACCTTCAGTCGCTGCACCAGTAAAACAAGGCGATGCAGTAGCAATCGTCGGAGACGATGGAGAACTTCCATACATCGCAAAAGCAACTGGAAACAACGGAGTAATAGTTGGATTCGCACATGATCATCCGGAATATGATGAAGACCCAACCACAGCATACACCGAAGCACAGGCAAAAACTGCAGATGTACTTCGTAAATGCGGTGTTGAATCCGTATTCAGCGACATCAGAACCGTACCTGCAAAAGCATCCGAAGCAATCACTGCAGGAATGTATGTGGAATGGTCTGCAGATGGATGGAAGAAAACCGCATCATCAGGCACAACCGTATCCGATGCAATCTGCCTCATAGGTCAAACCAGTGAGGATGAAATCTCAATCGGAATCAAATAAGGAGGATTAAATTTATGGCATTTAATGGATTACCAGCTGTATTTGAAGACAAAGTACAGAATGACCAATTATACGTACAGAAAAGAATTTACCAAGCATTAAAATTCTTAAACTTATTACCAGTCGAACAGAACGAAACTGGATTATTCACCAATTACTTAAACGGAGATATCCAAGTAGGAGACCCAGTTTACTCCAACAACGGAATTGACTTCAACGAAATCAAATTCGGACAAGGACAAACCGTAGGCGGACAAACCTTACCAATCGGTTTCATGTACCGTGCTAACACTCGTGACAAACAGAGAGGTAGATACAACTCCCAGTTAGAATCATTCTACAACGCATCTGTTGTTAAAATCGCTGATTTCTGCGAAGACAAATATGCTAACTCAATTCTCGACGGAGGAAGAGTGTCCAGTGCAACTTTGAAAGCATGGACTTCCGCAGCTAACATTATCGAAAACGAAATCACTATCGATGATGAAATGAGATACGATGCAAATGACAATGCAACCGGTTACGCACCAAACACTGCATTAGTTTCACGTGCGGACAAACTTGCAATTGAGAAAGCATTAAGAAAAGAAGATTACACTCCAAACTTCAATTACATTGCTTCTCATAAAATCGCTGACGGCGACATGGCATTCTTTGATTCCGCTAACCCTGGTGCAACTATTGAAAAATACGCTGACCCAGAATACAACGTAGTTCAAGCATTAGCTGATGACGGCCTCACTGCTACCGAAGATGGAACTCCAATATTACCTGGTTTCGTCAATGTCAAAGAAAACATAACTGGCAGGCCACAAACCGTTGATTACTACATTTGGGTTGAATCCAACTTGAATATGAGAGATTCCAATGGATTCTTAATTGTAAAAGGAAACTAAGTTTTTCCTTTTAAATACTTTTTTTAAAAGGTGATATGAATGGTAGAAGCTTATAATTTCTTTGAAGGCTCTCAAACTGATATTAACCGCAGATTATTGAGAAAAATTGAAGCATTAGAAAATGCTGAAGCAGGTGAGGCAACAGACATTACTGATATTAAAGCTGATGTTAAAGACATTCAAGATGCTATCGGTGATGAATCTACTGCAAATACTATTCTTGCTAGAATCAAAGCATTAGAAGATGCGCAATAAAAAAACTATGAAGGTGATGGCTTATGGCATATTGTGAAGAGTCAGATGTCAATAGCCTATTCGGGGACATCTCTGATGACGTGGGAACTGAACTGTTCACTACTGCAATCAAGAACAGTACTGCATGGATTGATGCCAATCTGAAAAGGAACTTTGTTCCGATTCCAACTACTAATCCCGATGCATTAAGGACAGTTGCGATTTACCACAGTGCATCAGATATTCTATTATCCCTTTATCATGGTGACGAACTCCCTTCCAATTACGATGTATGGTTTAATAAAGCACAGACAATGCTCGATGACTATATCGATGCTTACTTGAATGCAGATGCTGAGGAAGCAGATAAAGTAGCACATCAGATGGTCAAGCATTCACATGCAAGAACATACAATCAGAAAAGACATCGTAGAGGTGTTCGCAGATGGGTGAGATAACCGATTATGTTCAACTGTACATTGAAAACAGCGATATACTGGAAACGGAAACCAATAAAATCGCAATCAGTTTACAGAACAACATAAAAAAAGAAGCACCATATGACAAAGGAAGATTAAAAAGAAGTATTCGTGTTGACACTCGAATAATGGATAAATACAGTTTAATAACTGGTTACTGGGATGAAGGCTTAGCACCACATGGTATCTATGTATTAGCCGGAAGCAAAGCCGTTGAAGGCAAACCCATGAAGATGCCATGGGGATGGAGAACAAAAAGACGAGCAATCAAACCAAATGACTTCCTCGGCAGAGGATTACTGGCAACCTTGGAGGCATACGGATGACTGAAATAATACTCAATGAAGAATACGAATTCACAGTAACCGAAAAAACAATACCTGACTATCGGATGTGTGGTCAGATAAGTCAATGGATTCATAACAATCTCCAAACTCTGACCGATGATGACGATCATGTTATCTTCGGAAAAGTCAACTACGGTTACAATGAAGAAACCTTGAAAAGTTTCGGAAAAAAACCCGTAGCAGATGTTTACATTGATAATATTGATTACAGTTCTGATTTCACAGTACACACACCAATTACTGCACATTCAATTATTATCTTCCATGTTAGAGGTGGAAATGACAAGGCTTACTTGAAAGCATGTCAATTACACGATTACATCATGCAACAGTTCATCGACAATGAGGACTGGAAATGCCTCGATGATATGGTCGCAGATACTACAATCACCAACAGTGAACTCTTAAACCATCCAAGGAACGGATGGGCGGTGATGGGGGCTTTTGAACTATCACATACATTATACAGATAATGAGGTTGATTTTATATGGCTAAAAAGAAAACCGAAGCAACACCAAAACAGGATTTCCTTTGGAAAGAGGAACTGTTCCGAATGGAAATCTCTTCAATGCTAAAAAATGGTGTTGCATATTATATTGAGTCAAACGACTTGACAGTTAAGAATGAAAAAGACCTTGAGAAGGTCATTAAAGATTATAAGAAATCAAATGTAGGAGCATAATTATTATGACTGCTGAATATCCAAAAATTGAGGTCTTTGAAAAACAAAGACCAGTAAAAGGAAGAACTGGATTAGCAAACAAAGTGGCAATTATTGGAGCATTTGACACTTTGGAAACTAATCCACAAGTATTTTTAAGTTTATCCAATGCACAAACTGCATTAGGAACTGATGCAACTTATAATGGTTGTAAAGCATTACCAATACTGTTCGGGACTGGAAGTTGTCTTGCAGTAAACATCACAACTGAAAACGAAGGAACAAGGGACAAAACATTAACAACCGCAAAACTATCCAGTGCATTAGCAAAAATCAAAGGTGAAGACTTTGATTTACTATATGTCGCAGACAGTCTCGCAGACGATGCATTAGTAATCATCGACACATTCTTAAAAGAAACATTCAAGATGAAATACCCTGCGGGATACATTGCAGGAATTACCCGTCAAAATGCATCTGCATATTTAACCACTGCGGGACTTGCAGGAGACCACTGTTACGGTTTAATCTCACAAAACATGACTGTGAACGGTGAAAACTACGATATCATACAATCATCCGCATATTACGCACATGTCATAGCAGATTTAGCAGTAGGAAACTCAATGACTATGAAACAAGTTCCATATGTTACTGCAATTGAACCAGAGTACACTTTTGAAACTGGGGATGCAGGATTATCATTAGTCGGAGCAGGATTGACTATCTTAAAATGTCAGGACAGGGGTTCCAGTAAGTATGTTGTAGTAAACAGTGAACAACCAAACGGATTAGATTTATACATTAACCGTGTAAGAGACTATGTCATCAAAGAAATGGCATTACATCAATTCCTTGGTAGTAGAAACAGGCCTGCAACATACGAACAAATAGAACAAGAATTGGATCGTGTTAAATACAAATGTATTGATAGTCTTGACTTACTTGAAGATATACAATTCAACATTGAGAAAGTTGATGCTAACACTGTTGATGTTAACATTACTAGTATGACTTTCGCAGGCATTATTACTAAAATCAATGTTTATTACTCAATTGAGGTGGAATAAATATGGCTACAAGAAAAATTATTATCGGTGCAGATGAAAACGGTGAAGGTGGTTTTGAAGTTCACAGGGGAACTAGTGTTAAGGATTCTCTTGAAACTGATACTGATACTGTTACTTGTTTTGATGAAGTTGTACCGCAAGGTGCTGAGAAAGTTGGTGGAACTTTGGAGATTGAGAAATTGTCTTATGATTCCATTGATGAGTATATTGAATTGAAAAACAAGTTGAATGATATGTTGGCAAACCCTGCTATGATTACTACTCTTGAAACTATTAAGTTTAAAGGTGAGGGTGCTTACATTATTAAAAAGAATTATATTAATTGTATTCTTGATACTAAGGATTATGAGATGAATCCTGAGGAACATTCTGTTCATTCCTTAAAGTTCATTTATGGTGAGTGTAAGGAAGAGGACCCTAAGGAAGCTTAGATTATTTTATTTTAACCTACTCATATAGGTGTGAGTAGGTCTTTTTTTTATATTTGAAGATATGCTTTGTTTATTTTGAATAAGGCTTTGATTATTTTTAATACTTACAATTTTTAAAGGTGAATTACTATGACTAACATTGAAGAATTGAAAGAAGAAGAGATTGCACAACTTGACGGAGAGTTAAATCTCGAAGACTTAATCATACTCGGTGACGATACCAAAATTCCAATCGTCATCAAATTTCCAAAACCAAACGGTGAAACAGTACAGGCAAAAGCCTTGGTGAAACAGTTGACCTTGAAAGAACTTGGTGATTTAAGAACCAATCAGAATGTTGCGAGAGCCAACACTACCATACTGGAAAAATCATTATTCAAACAAGACGGCACATCATTCACCACCAAAGAAATAAACAGTTTACCGATCGGAGTGGTGAATGCAATAGCCACTAAAGTTATGGAATTAAGTGGAGTCGAACTGACAAATCAAAGCCTAATGGATTTTTAGACATCAGGAGCGGTGAAGGTAAACACTTAACTCTCCTGCATATGTACACTGATTACAAAATCACAGAGAAATCCATATCTGATATGACATTATTGCAGTATAATGCGATAGTGATTATAGCGGATACTATTCAGAAATTCAAAGGCAGAAACAAGCCAATGGTGGTAATTTAATATGGCGGAAAAACAAGTAAAAGTAAAAGTTGCTACCGAAGCCGACCTTAAAGGAGTAACTTCTCTCGAAAACAAAATCGAAGAGTTACGAAGAAAAAGAATCCGATTCGAACTGGAAACCGACACCAGAAAACTCGAAGAAACAAGAGCCAAAATCAAAGAATTGGAAAACAAAAAAGCCACATTAAACGTCGATGCCAACGATGCAGAAATCAAAAAGATTGACGCTGAAATAGAAGCTTTGAAATTCGAAGAAATTGATTTAGATTTAAAAGTCCGTCAAAACGAATTGAAAGAAGCCGAAGCCAAAATCGACAGTATGGACCCATCTGAAATTGATGTGAATGTAAACAACATTTCTGCAATGGAAGCAGTTAGTCAAATCGGCGAAGGTTTCGACAGGTTAAAGCAAGGTGCAAGTGAAGTAGGTCAAGTGATGGGAGATGTTTTGGATTCCGCCGGTAGAATGGAACAAACAGAAACATTTCTCTCCATGAATCTCGGAGCAGATGTTGCTAAAAAGAAACTTGAAGAAATCCGAAGTGTGACAGATAAACTTCCTGGTGACGATGTAACATTACAAAACCTGTTATCTCAGGCAGCATTGAAAGATGCTAACATGACTACCGAAGCATTTACCCAAATGGGTGGTGCCGCAGCAGATTATATGGCTGCAATGCAAAACTTCGGGAAATCCGCAACAGAAACACAACAGGATTTAATGAATTATATTCTAGCAGGGAATACTGCGGAAATCGAAAGGTCACCTATCTTACAGGCACATGTCGATAAACTGAAAGAAGCCACTACTGTTCAGGAAAGAAGTAAAGCATTACAGGAAGCCCTGACTGAGGAAGGGTGGAATGGTATCGCATCACAGGACATCTACAACAATAAACTCCAACAGTTCAATGACATGATTGAACGGGGTAAGATGAATTTTGGGGACATGTTCCTTAAAAGCAGTGAAGGTGCGATGGATTTCATCATGAAACTTGATGAAGCTTCCGGTGGGCTTGTTGGTATGACTATTGCAGTAAGTCAAATGGCAACACCCATAACAGATGTGGTTATGGGATTAGGTCAAATCGCAACAGGTCTTAATGCATTGAAAGATGCCGGAGATTTACTCGGAATAACAAGCAAATTGGGTGGTTTGAAGAATGCCTTGTTCGGACTTGCGGAAAGTGTCAAGTCAAAAGCAGTGTATGCATTCAGCAGTCTCGCACAATCAATGAGAACGAATGTTCTCCCTGCATTGAAAAGTGCAATTACGGGAATGGCTTCCTTTGCAAAGGAATTGATAGTGACAACGGCGGGTGCTGTTAAAAATGCTGTGGTCGGTCTTGGTCAATTGGCAAAAGGTGTCCTGTTGACTGGTTATAATGCATTGAAATCCGCTGTCATGTGGGTTGCTGAAAAAGCAGCATTGGTCGCTTCCACCATAGCAGAGTATGCAGCCACAGCGGCACAATGGGCTTTGAATATAGCAATGGATGCAAATCCAATCGGAATACTGATAATCGCAATCACAGCATTAATAGCAATACTCGCATACTTATACTTCAACAACGAACAAGTAAGAGCCGCAATCGATGGATTAGGACAATCATTAATGATGGTTGGACAACTCATATGGACCACAATAGTAACCGCAGTACAAGGACTAATCACATGGTTACAAAACCTATGGAATACAGTAATCACAACAGCAACCAATATCTGGACAACTGTAGTCAACACAGTCACAAATGTAATCGCAGGGATACTAAGAGTAATAATATTCATACAAACACTACCAATACGGATAGCAACAGTATTCGCAAACGTCATCAGCAGAGTACTAAGCTTCGCAGGCAACTTTGTATCCCAAATGGTAAATGGAGCAAGCAATGCAGTATCCGGATTCATTTCATATATACAACAATTACCTGGAATAGTAATGGGTGAATTCGAAAGAGTACTCGGATTAGTAAACGATTTCATCAACAGTTTACCTGATAGGGTCTGGGAAATGGGTCAAGCAATCATTGACGCATTAAAAAGAAGTCTAGGAATAGGTTCTCCTGGGTATATGTACTACATGTTTGAAGGCGAACTTGAAAGATTAGATAATCTACCAGGGCAAATGGGTGGAAGTATCAGTAGAAACATTTCCAGCATGGGTCGTAGAATGGTAGATGCTTTTGATGATAACAGTTTCACAATGGACATTGAAGGTAATGGAAGTTTCACTAATGGATCCATACAGGAACTTGTAACATCATTAGGTAATACTGGGGATATTACTGTTATTGTGAATGGTGATGTTGATAATGAGAATCGTATTCAGCAGATTGTTGATGCTGTAAGACGTGAGATTAATTGGAATAATAAGACTGCTGGTAGAAGTAAAGGAGTATAATGGGAGGTGTTTTGAAATTGGGTTTTTTTAGTTTAGTTCCACGTGATAAAAATTATCTGGGTTATGCTTTTAAAGATATTCCTTTAAGGGTTATTCGTGATAAAGGAATTGAAACTACTCGTGATTTAAATGTTCAGATAACTGATTTGAATAATGGTTATAAACATTTTAAATTAAATAACGGTAGAGGAGATAGTTTTAAGATTTCAATTCTTATTCATAAGAATGATACTGTGAAAGGTGTTAAGCATGTTGAAAAGTCTCTTGTTAATGTACCTTCAAATGTGATTGATACTACTAAGAATACTGTTATTCATGGAGGTATTAGTCAGGATTTGGAGGATGGTTCTAATATTAGTTATGATATCCCTCAAGATGTTACATCTCCTTCAAGGTTGAATTATACTTTGTTCAAGGATTATACTGTTATTTCTACTTTGAATTATTTTATGAATCGTTTAATCCCGTTTTATGTTAAATCGGATATTATTGGGGTTAATAGTAATGATTTGTATTTGATTACTGAGAATAAGTCAAGGAAGCAGGATTATAAGGATTATGTTGTTTGGGAGTTAGTTTTCACTAGGTATGTTGCTGTGAAATATGCGAAGTTCACTAATACTAATCGTGGTGTGCAGGCGGCTTTGAAAAAAGTTAAGTCTGCGAAAGCAAAAGCGGTGGCTGCTAAATTAACTCCTAAGCAGAAGCTTGCTAAATGTAATCCGGTATTGTTACGGTATAGTAAGACTAAAAAGGTTACTGCTTGTATTAAGGTTTTGCAAACTGTATTGTATTCTGAAGGTTGTCTTTCAAAGAATCAAATTGATGGGTGGTATGGAGATGTTACTCGTAAAGCTGTGCATAAGTATCAGACAAAGTATAAAACCAAATATGGTTTGAAACCTAACGGTTTTATTAACACTGCCACTTTCAATGCATTAATCGGTAAAGGAAAACTCGCTAAGACAACAAAAGTACAAATAGGTTCAACAAGAATTATTAAATCAAACACTAAGGGGATTATTAAATGAGTAATCTAATGCCTGCTAATGACTGGGCGGTAATACAAATCAAAAGATTCAACAATGCTGCTAACGGTAAAGAATGTATTGATTGGAAAAATGCTCTATCAATCCCTTATACGAAATACAATATTAAAGAAACTGATATGAGGATTAAAACTGCTACTTTCAGCAGTCCTCAATATCTTGACTTAACAACTGGACTGTTCACTATCCGTATTGTTTCAAAGTATCATGAAAATTTTGCAGGAGTAGTATTGGATTGTGAATATGATGAAAAAACTGGTATCTACAATTATCAGTGTCAAGATTTCAGTAGAATGTATATGCAGAATGTGGAATTTGTTGTTAAGAATCAGAACGTTTTCAAAGAATTAATCCGATTAATCACACATGGTAAATCAACATCTCGTAAAGGATTTGAAAAACAATTGTCTGGTCTACGTGCATTGAACTTATACGACCAGTCATTATATGCGGGTAATATGTATAAAGGCAATCCGTTTAATCAGAACATATCTTATATTGCACGTGATAAACCAATTATTGAAGTGATTAGAAGTATTGTTTTTAGTCGTTTAGGTTATTTTGATGTTTATTTCAATGACCGTGGGGTATTGCAGATTGAACCTTTATCTAAAAATGACTGGGAGAATACTGGATTGCATTTGTCTGATAATGAGTACTCCGAACGGAAGTTTAAGTTCAGCACAACCAATACAATAACTGGTGTTAATGTTAATGGAACAGATGCGAAAAAAGGAGTGAGTTTTAATTCAACTCAGTTAACCGGTTTAAATCTCACTACATTTTTTGGTAATATTACTACTTCTATTTCCGACCCTGTACAACAGACAACTGCTAAAAACACTACTAATGCTGTGAAAACCAATAATGACACTACGAATATTAATAAAAATAATCCGTACGGTACTAAGACAAAAACTGTTTATTTAAACATTGATTTGATTGATGGTCACTCATCAGACCAAGGGAAAATGAACACTATGGTTAAAATCTTACAGAAAAACGGTTGGAAATGTAAAACCTGCGGTGTAGGTTCCGAATCACATTATGAGCAGAGAGGGAATGTTAAAAATGGAATATGGTTCACTTTGTATGGTGGGGCATGTGCTGGAACATTAAAAGAAACAGCAACTAATGACTGGTTCAGAAGACCGTTAGTGAATCATGGTAGTCGTACTGTTGTTGGATTTTTCCCACCTGCTGCGGATATTCGTAAAGGAGGTAGTGCTTATAAATGGTTGCCACGTGCACATGATGATGGGTTCAGTGGTAATTTCAGTGGGTTATCTTATCCGTCAAAATTGTTGACTAATTGTGCTATTCCTTTTATGTATGCGAAAACACCTGCGGAAATGGTGGCGAAATTCTTGAAAGGTGGAGATAATCCTGAAGCTTGTAATAAGAATTGGAAATTTTATTCAAAATAAAAAAAATTCGGAGGTTTAAATTATGGCTACCAATACTACTCCTTCTCAATCAACTATTGATAATAATCAGAGACGAGCAAAGGCATTGGAGAAAGTTGTCGAACATAATAGAGATTATTTGAAGTTAGATGTTACATTGCCTTTGGGGAATACTGCTTTAAAGAAAGTTCATACTAACCAATGGTTATGGACTACTTTGCCTAAGGAGTTCGATTTAACGAATTGGGTGGCTATTGCAGATGCATTGAACAGTACAACAAATCGTTACGAAGGTTATGTTCGTAACAAATGGTATATTGACGGGTGTGATATTAGTGTTGATGCAAAAGGAAAAGCTGAAATGAAGTTATCATTAAACGCTTTTGCTTCAACTCATTCTGAATATCATAATGCTGCTAAGAGTATGCAGAAAGCATATACTGATGCAACAAATAAACAAACAACAAATAATACTACATCTGCAACTAAAAATACAACTAATGCTGTGGCTACTAAAAGTTTAATCAACGAATCATGGGTTAAAAAGTATAATATTTCTTCAACAATTGTTAACAAGGTAAAATCAATTTGTAAAGTTGGTGCTTCTGATTATTATAATGTTAAACTAATATTCAAATGGATGGACGACCATTTACCCTACGAAGGATACGCTAATACAAGGTACGGTGCTACAGGAACATTAAACCATGGTAAAGGTAATTGTTGCGACCATGCTCATCTCTTCGCTGCAATGTGTCGTAGTATAGGTGTGAAATGTAATTACATTCATAATTCATGCATTGAGCATGTTTATAATAAAGTGTACATTGACGGCAAATCCTATATCGTAGACACTGGAAGAGACCTTGCAAGCTGGGGTAGTCACTGGGGTGGTAGTGGTTGTCCTACTGAGAAAACAAGCATTGACTTTTAAAAAAAATAGGATAAAAAGGAGCATATTTTTTATGGATGGTGAAGAATTATACGAATGTGGTGTTGATTTACAATCAAATTTCACATTCAGAAATGGGGATATTGTACTTGCAGAGTACAGGGAAAACCTTGCTCAATCAGTTACAAACAGATTAAATACGGAGTTAAACACATTAAATTTATTCTATGAAGATTATGGTAGTGTGTTAACTGGGTTTTTCGGTTGGAAAGCAACGGAAGACACATTACATTATATTCAAGCAGAAATTGACAATACTTTATTAGCTGAACCTCGTTTAACCAAGCATGAAAGTGAAGTATCATATGATAAGGATGGTGTTTTAAAAATAAACTTAGTATTATACACTTCCAGTAATAATAGTACTGAATTAAATCTTGTCATGGGTAAAAATGGGGTAATTGAAGTAGATGGAAACGAAAATGTAGAGGAGATATAAATGGCTTTAGAAGAAGTATCATTTTATAATGCGAATGGAGATGAAATAAACATCTCCAATATTGTAAATCAAATGATAAATTATTATGAAATGAAATTAGAAGTCGGTGAAACCCGTGTAACTGATTTCAATGAAGGAAGTGAAATAAGAAACTTGCTCGAAGCATTCGCTGTGGGAATCTATGCATTACTGGAAGAACAAAATGAATCAACAAAAATAGCATTCATACAAACATCATATGGTAACTGGTTAGACAAAATCGGTGAACTACCATTCATCAACCTTGAAAGAATAACAGGTGAGGTATCACAGGGCTCAGTAATATTCAGCATACCTGAAGCATTAACTAATGACATTGTAATACCTGACGGCACTTTAATCAATTCCAGTGATACTGGATTAGATTTTGAAACTTTGGGTGATGCAACAATTTTCAAGGGTGAAACTTCATGTGTTGCTGTTGCACAATGTACTGTTCCAGGAGTTGATGGGAATGTTAATAGTGGATCTATTGATACTATTATTGATGATGATGTTGATCGTGATTTGTTGTCTGTGACTAATGAGGATGGTTTTAGATTAGGTGCTAATTTTGAGGATGATGATTCTTATCGTGAACGGTTACTCTTGAATGTTCAGTCTGAGGGTTTTGGTAGTGTTGGTTATTATGTTGGTTTGTGTGAGGATGTTTTGGGTGTGCATGATGTTAAATTAGTTGATGATGCTACTTTTACTCGTAAGGTTTTGGTGAATGGTGATGTTAAGCCTACTCCGGATAGTGTTTTGTTGGAGGTTGTGGCTGTTTTGTCTGCTTTGGAGAATTTGGTTATTGGGCATAGTTTTACTGTTGATAGGCCGGTTTATACTGGTGTGGATTTGGTTGTTGATTTGTCTGTGTCTGAGTTGGTTGGTGATGATGAGTTGTTGGCGAATTTGACTGCTTTTTTTGATGGTGGTGATTTTGACCGTATGGAGTATTCTGGTTTGTGTATTGATGAGTCTTTGTCTCGTAATCGTTTGGTGGATTGTTTGTTAGTGTTTGGTGATGTTGTTAGTGTTGATAGTGTTTTGTGTGATGGTTCTGAGGTTGTGGAGTTGGTTCCTAGTGTGGGTGGTGTTTTGAAGTTGGGTAGTGTTGTGTTTAATCAAACGGTGGTGCAGTAGTTATGTCTGATTTTGTAGATATGATGGTTGAAATGTTGCCAATGCATTCTAATCTTCAATCTAAGAGTAATAGTGTTCGTAAAGTGTTGGATAATACTGTTGGTGTTTATATGGATAATTTTGAATTGCCATATGAACAAATATTTTTGACTTCGGCTACTGGTGGTTGGTTGGATGCTTGGGGTAGGGATTATGGTGTTTCTCGTAGAATCAATGAAGATGATGAAACTTATCGTAGAAGGATTGTTTATGAGAAATTGGATAATTTGACTGCGAAATTGTTGATGGAAGTGTATAATGTTGATTTGTATGCTTTTGTTGATGATTTTGATGCATCAGAGAATACTTTGACAAGTGATAATCCTTATTTGAATAGAGAGGGTTATTTGGGTAGTGTTGATAGTGATACTCAACAGATTTTAGATAAGAAGTTTATTTTGGACACTGGTGTGGTGTGGTTATGATTTCAGAGTTTTTCACTGATGATGAATTGTTGTCACAGTTGCGAATGTTTTTCAGCGATGAGGAGCAGGAACATATGGATTTTAAGGCTTTATTGGGTCAGATAAGTGAAGTAGATTCTGAAACTTTGGAGTTGAAAGTTAATGGAAGAGTGTTTCGTATTGATAAAATATTATGTGATGTGGAGGAGGTTGTATGAATACTTTGGAAGATGTGAATGGTACAATATTTGATAATCAAGGTTTTTGGTGGTATACGGTTGATTTAGGTGCTTTGTTTCCGAATGGTGAGGATTTTAGTAGTGTTAAGGTTGATTTCTGTACTATTTCACGAACAAAAACAAATGATATGTATACTTATGAAGTTAGTGTTGATAATAATCTTTGGACTGGTGCAATGTACTGTTTAGACAGTGAAGGTAGACTTGTTCCAGCAGACTACCATAAAAAAATATTAGTTGATTGGCCCGAGTATACTGTGCGATTATTTTTGTATATGGGAACAATACAAATGGCGAGAACTGCCGAAGTTTTATATCTTCTAAAAGAGGGAGACAGTGTTAGTTTGACTTTAAACGAGTTAGGCAATCCTTATCCAGTTACTGTGAAGTATATTGGATATCCTTACACCGAAGAAACTCATAATGTGACTTTAGTTAGTGGTTATAATTTAATTAATTTTATGGGTGGTGTAGGACAGTATTTGTTAGTCAAACTCTTGAAAACGGATTTCCAATTCGAGTGTAACCAACAATTAATCGTTGGTGAAGTTAATACGGTTAGTTTAGGTACTGATACTGATTATAAACCTAATGGTGATTTGGTTGGTGAGTATGAAACTAAAATATCTGTACTCTATAATAATAAAACATTACCAGTTGTTTGGAATAGTCAATTAAACGATTACACATTCGATTTAGACCTAACAAATGTGCAATCAGAGGGTAACATACGATTTAAAGTAATCGTAGAAACCAACGATGTTTTAAACCGCAGTGAAACTGATGTAATGTTAAATGCTAACTTTGAAACTATTAATACATTAGCAAAACTGACTAATCTATTCAAAATTGGTGGTACTGGTAGATTAACCAGTGATTTAACCTTAACCAATGATTTAACACTTGCTAAATCTGTTAATCTCATCGGTAATGATTGCAGTATTGATATGGCATCACATAAAATTGTTATTCCATCTGATTTAACATTCAAAGCTCAAACAGTTAATTTTACTAATGGAGTAAACACAGTACAACAAGAACCAAATTCAAATGTTGAATTAATTGATTGTTCATTTACTGGTTGTACTGGTTTTGGTTCAGTTATTGATTGTCAAGTGGACTTGGCAAGTCTTGATGACACTGATGACTTCAATACTAAATTAACCAATTGTACTATTGCTAATTGTGATATGGCAATATTAAGTGGTGGTAATTTGGAAGTTGATGGTTGTAATGTTATTGGTAAGATTAGCAATAAGAACTATCCTTATTTCCTTTATCAGACTGATGGAAATGCAATAATACTGAACAGTGAATTCAATTTAACCGATGATACTGTTTATGATTACGATATTGAATTTAATTCCTGCATATTCACTTGTGGAGAAACTGCAACAGTGAATGGTTACTCACATTCCGAATTACAACAGAATAACATTACTGCATTCTTTGAAACACAAAGAAACACCAGTACAATCGATGTGCAGTATTATTATGCTTTAATTGAAGATACAGTACACTTACAATCAAGTAAAGGTTTCTGCCATTCGGTTAGTGGTGTTGATTTTATCTATAAGACTAACATTAACTTATCAAGAGGTGAATAAACAATGTATTATTCAACTATAACGAATAAAGAGTTACAGTATTTCCATAACAGACCAGTACATAACTTTACTGTCAAATTAAGTCAAATGCTCACTTCTCCATTGTTTCAAGTAGAAGAAATAATCACAGATAAGATTTATAAGATTTATCCATTATTCTACACAAATTCCATTACTTCCAGTAACAGTAATGACCGAATACTCGACAATAAAGTCATAATCTGTCAGAAACTCGAAAGCACAGAAAACAATAGTCAAGAAACCTACTTCACATTCATATCTGATGAAAACTCCGACATCGTAGATTACAGTGAGTATGGAACATACTATGCTATCGGAGACCAATTAACCGAAAGCCAATTCAATGCATATGTCTCCTTGCTTAAACAGAACATTAGACATACTGGAAGTTTCAGAATAAGTCAAGGCGAATTAAATGGAAGTTATGGAACATACGAATTCAACATCGAAAATGCAACAATTATCGACAATGGAATAGTAATCACAGATGAAACCATAACTGCACAACCAAAAGTCAAACTCACTGATAATGTTTTCAGATGGAGCAGTTACATCTTAAAACTTGATATAATCCATTATACTGGTGCAAACATATTAGATGACACAACATCTGATTTTAAAGTCGTGGACACATTAGAAATCGAATTAGTGCCTAATCAATGGGTAAACATACCAATAGAGTCACTTGAACAAGATTACATCATCTCACTTGATGCAACAGTGGAAATCCAACACAACCGACCAGAAATACATATGATAAGTGGTTTACAAGTCAATGCTGAACCATCAGTAATCCAAACTGGTGAAACAACAGACATAACTGCCGAACTATTAGACTACGATGGATTACACTATGACTTATCTGATGGAGTCGGCAAGACAGTATACTTCTACGAAGTATTAACACCAAGTTTCACATTAAATGCAACACCAAGCATTATCCAAACAGGTGAAACAACAGACATAACCTGTAAAGTAAAAGATGAAGATGGCAGTATAGCCAAAAACACTAAAATACACTTCTACATAAAGGAGGAATAAAAAAATGGCAAATTACAGATATTTAGGATATGGAATAACAAATGAACAAGGCGTCGCAACATTAGACCACGATGCCAATGGTGACCCAATAACCCACAGTTACACTGGAACTGGTGCAGGAGAAATAGACATAATCGCATCACTCGATGACTCATCACACATAAGTGACAGTAGTTTACAATCAGTAACATACGATGTTTTGGATTGTATGTTTTATGATAATGGTATTGATGGTAGTTTAAATTCAGAATGGTGGACATCATCATTATCACAATTAAGTGTCATTGAAGATAATACTGGAATAACTGCAAGTACAACTTCATCAAATACATATTATCTTTCTCCAAACAAAAAAGGCACACCTAAATCACAAATGAGTGATTTAGTGGAATGGAATGATGTTATTTGTGAATTTACATATTTAACACATACTGGAAATCCACAATTTATGCTTCGTGATGGAACAAGTCAGCATCGTATGGTATATTTTACCGATTTTAATGAAGGAGATGTTCTTAAAATCAAATATACTGAAAATACAGTTACTGCTTGGAAAAATGATGCTCCTATTTCACTAATTGGGGGTTCTTTGAATGGAGAATGTATGATGAGGTTTAATATTTCGCAAGGAAGTGTCAAATTCAAAGACTTTAAAATATATCCGATTTAAATCGGATAAATCTTAACATTTTTGAATGTAACACTATTTGTAGTTCCTCTTACAGTAGCAAAGAATGAATATTTGTCAGATGTTATTGTAGATAATGCTACTGTCTTTGTTACTGTATCATCATGATAAAATGTTACTGTTTCATCTTTTACGATTATTTTGAAATGAGTTCCATCTGCAACTGCATTTCTACTGTATGTGATGTCACCATAAATTCCGAAATCAAAAGAGCCAGTTAATCCAATTATATCACATTCAAAGCACATTTCACCACTAAAAGTATTCCTTGCATTTGTAGATTGTCCGAAATAGGCTTGTGCATAATATGTGTCGCTTGTTGGAGTTAAAGTAGACCCCTCATCACTAAAACTTTGAGTACAATTTCCTTTGAAATACATTGACTCTTTCTGATTTGATGTTGCAGAGTCATAAAAGACAGTATCATAAACTACGAATGTTTCTGATTGAAATATACGCAATATTTTTTCTTATTTTAAAATAAAAATTCCCGAGGTGAAAAAAATATGCCCCAACAAACAATAAACGACGCCATACAAGACATAATAAACCACACACTAAACACCCAACCAAAACCACAGCTAATAACCATCACAAAAATCTACACAGACACAAACCACGTAGACTGCAAAACAGAAACCGGCGACACACTACAATACATACCCACAATCAGCACCAACCCCGAACCAAACCAAAAAGGCGTACTCCTACCCTTAAACGACAACACATACATCATAATAACAAGGTGATAAAAAAAATGAACTTCCTAAACATATTAAACAAATTAGACACTAAATTTAAAAGAACAACACGACACTACAAACAAAAAAACACACCAGCAATAATTTACAATACTACCAACCACGAAATCAACTTAAATGATCAAACCTACAATCCACAAGCAATACTCGTATACAATACTGATACTACACAAGAATTATCCTTACAAACATATAATACTCAACACACTTTTAAATTAGAAGACATCGACACATTAGAGATAACATGATAAAAAACAATAATTGCGATGGCTGTTGTTATCGTGAATGGCATAATGGAGACATTAGTAAATGCAATTTCAATAAAAACAACCGTTGCATAATCAATGAAAACGAAGAAAAAGTGATAACCAATGAACATGGATGAAAGAAGATTAAAAGAGATACAGGAGTATAAGCATTTCTATTATCAGAAACTACAAACTGCGGACACTGAATTATCTAAAGACCTGATTGAGGCAAAAATAGAAATATTAGAATCTGAGGAAAAAACTCTTAAAAGAAAGGTGAGCGTATGACTGCTATTGAATTTAATAAATATTGCTGGTTAATGAACCGAATTGCTTACTGGATTGTAGTTAACAAAAAGAATGTGTTTACTGCAAATGAATATAATTTTTTCGGTAAATCAAAAACATTAAAGGAAATTAAACAAATTATAAATAAAAACGGAACTAATTATGGTAGTGATGTTTTTGTAACACGTTTTGTTGAATATGCAATAATGCACACTAACACATATGGAAATTTCCCAACTAGTGTATATTCAATGAACAATAAATCCAAATTATCCCGTGAACAATATATTGCAATGGTTAAAACTGTTTGGGAATACGAAAGAAAAAACAAAAAACACCCATTAACAGTACCAATACCACCAATAAAAACCTACAAAAAGTATGGTCATGCAAATAAAAGCGGTTGCGACAATCGTGGACAAAATAACAGCTATTATTGCGGTTGTCATTCACTGCAAGAAATATTCAGAAACCTTACTGGAATTGTAGTACCTCAAAGCACTATCGCAAGTTGGGCAGGTACAACCACTGACGGAACAGACCACGACGGACTAAACACAGCAGTAGAAATCTTCAACAGAAAATACAATAAAAAATTATCTGTGAAATGGTATAATTTCAGTGAACTCAAATGGAACGGCATACGAACAATTATAAACAGTAATAATCAAGACTGTGTAATACATAACTTATACCGCAACCAATGGGGACATTACGAAGTAATTAATAAAGTATACGATACTTACTGTGATGTACAAAACAGTCTCGGAGATTACTGTGACAATGGTTGTTATTGTGGTTATGTTGAAGAACGTTCATTTAATACATTCCAGAGTTATCTTAATGGAATAAGCCAAAAATCAGTGATGGTGATAACAAATGAAAGCTAAAAAATACCTCATATATATCCAAATCAAAAACAGGCAAAGAGCACTAAACAAAAAATATGAAAAAGACGGATTAACACCTGAAATATTAAAGGAACAATTCGAAATCAACAAACTACGACACCAACACAACATAACCGATAAAAGTAAAAGAGTATACGATAACTATACACAATAAAATCTTTTTTTTTTACAATGATGCATTTATATTATATGAGTAAAAATCTGTCATCTATAAAAAAGTAGCAGAAAATGTGAAAAATATGGATGTAAAAAACTTTTATAAAAAATAATTTAAACCAAAGGAGGGCCTTATTTTTTTTTAACTGAAAAAAAGATTAAAATTATATATTTGTCCAGATTTTTTCATGTAAATATAAATTGTTGAGTAAAAAAAATTTTTTTTTAGGTAGTTCATCTGAAATTAGGGACCAGGAATTTTTTTCCTGGTCTATTTTTTTATAAAAAAATTAATATATACAGAAACAACATAATCTATATTACATTTTCGATATGTTTTTCAGAAAAGGGTCCTGGTGTATTTTTATGCCAGGGCCTTTATTTTTTTTATCGAAAAATTTGTTCGTTTTATAATATACGAACGTTTATTTTAAGTCCAATCCACATTATTACAAAAAAAATAAAATCCAACAAAAAAAATAAACATATCCTTTTTGCTAGAAATTAAATTATTTAATATATCCTTTACAATAACGAAAAAGATATAAAAAATATAAATATAACCAGTAACAAAAAACAATATCAGGAGAAAACCATCATGCCATACAAAGTTACTGAAGATATATACTACACAAATTTTTTACAAAGCCAACAAATAGCTGAATCAACAAAAAAACAATATAAAAAAATACTAACAAAATTCACAAAAGCCACAAATAATACATTAGAACATATAATAACTGACTGTAAAAACCAACAAAACAAAATAATCGAAACAACAAACCACATAAGAACCGATGAATCAGGAAAAGAAATAGTTGAAAAAACAATAACAAAATTCAATGTAAACAATCCTGAATCAAAAATAAAAATGTATCTTAACACTTACATTAACTATTGTAAAAATAAAAATAACTCTAACAAAACAATCAATCAAAACCTAGCATACCTAAAAGTATTCTTAAAATATTATGAAATAACATTACCTAAAATCAAATCCTTAGAAGATGACTCCCAAAATTGGTATCTCCTGGAAAAAGAAGACTTTAAATTCGTAATGGCAGATTCAACATTAACCCATGCCAGCTTAATAAAACTATTACAATCAACAGGAATGAGAATAGGTGACGCAACAAAATTAACTATAGGAGATTTCATGGAAGCAACATCAGAATATCATAATTACTCTGATGTAAATGAATTTATAGATAATGCTCCTAGTGATATGATAGGTACATGGTATTTCAACCCCAGTAAAACACAAAGGTTCAACATTGCATGCTTAACTTTTAATGATCCAGAAACAAGTAACTTAATTTTACAAAATTTAAGAAGAATAAAAAATGAATATATTCCTTACATTAAAGAGAAACATGATATTGTTTTAACAATCTCAAAAAATGATGCATTGTTTGGTTCTGAAAAAAGTAATTATAAAGGTCACTTGTTACCTGTTAGTGTTGCTAATAAATTTTGGTTTAAGAATAAAAAATTAAGAGAATGGCGAATATCAAAGATTGATGAGGCAATAACAAAAGGCGAATTGTCTATTGAAGATAGGGATAAAGAAATTAGTAAAATTCCAAAGTTTCATGCTCATGCTTGTCGTAAATATTTTGAAACTATTATTGCAAAAAATTGTGGAAATCTTCGTATTTGTACATTATTGGAAGGACATTCAAGTCCGGTGTCTACGGATTCATCTTATATTAAGCATGATGTTAGTGATGTTAAAGAGGTTTATATGTCTGCATTGGAGGATTTAAGTCTTGAAAATACTCATGCGAAAGTGTATACTAGTGATGCAAGGCGGGAGATGGAATCTAAGATTAATGATTTGGAAAATAAAAATCAGGAATTAGAGTCTAAACTTGATGAGTACAGTAGTTTTGAAGAACGTTTAAGGGCCTTGGAGGAAAATAGGCCCTCTTGGAATGAATTTGTAAAAGGAGATTAATTATGCCATTGTATTGTTATATTGTTGAAACTGGATACTATGAAGACAGAGAAGCGAATATTTTAGGACATACTAATAAATATTCTCAGGAAGAATTTGATAACCTTGTTATTGAAATTACTGAAAAATACGGAGACGTAGAAGAAATAGAGTACACAGTACCGGCCACATTAGAACACGTTGAAGAAATAAGGTATAAAATTAATTCTACGGAGTTAATCAGGCATTTAGTTACTGAATATGGTTTTGTGGAGTTAGAAATTCCTGTTAATGATGGTGTTAATAGCAGGGAAATTTCAAGAGCCCCGGGGCCTAAGGAAAATTTAAGGAAAGTTGTTGTTAAAACTCCAAAATGTCCTATAGGAGAAATAGTTTATAATGAACCTGATGCTCCTTTTAAACATTTGAATGCAAGATGCACTCCAAACTTAATTGAAAAAGGAGACTACTGTGACCTGGAGTGTATACATTATTATTGCGATTATGAAACAAGATATGATGCCGGGGGTTGTCCTTATGATGAAGATATTTCTTATTGTAAATTGGGACATTCTGCAATTGAAGATGCTAGTTTCTGCAAATATTATGAGGAAAGGTGCTGTTAAAAAAAGAAGGTTGATGTACATTATGTACATCATTAAATTGCTACTGGTTCAAGGTTATTCAGTTTATTAAATTCTTTCAAATCATTTAAATAACTTGTTTCTTCACTTGGAGACATTTTACTATTTTGATTAATACTAACCATGTAATAATCTCCGTTGTCTTCGACAACTTCCTGATAACCGTAGAAATTAAAAGTATTATCTGCCATCTTATAGATGTTATCTCCTACAGCTTCAGTGGTATATTTATATTCGGAGTGGTTGTTAAACCATTCGTCTTTGAAATCATCGTCGAATGTTCCTATTTTTTCAACACAGAAATACCTGTTACTATTTGTTGTGTAATTTGAATATCCGTTTGCGTCCCATGCAGTATAATCCGGTAATGTTTTTAGACTGTTGATTTCGAATGCTGCTGCGGAACCTAGAAGTAAAAATAGGATTGAAACTCCTATTAGTATTTTTGTTATATTTTTCATATTTTTTTCACCATAATTTTTTTTATGATCATCAAATCCGATTTTGAGGGTTTTGATATTATGATGTGTGTAAGTATGATATTATACATTTTGCTATTTTTTCTTTGAATTTTTAAATCTTTGACCCATGTGTTTTTGCTGTTTTCGGTGTTCAGTTAAATAAAAAATAAGAGAAATCATAGTGTTTTGTTCAAAAATAAGCAAGGAAAACATTTATATATTCAAAACACTAATTATTAATTAACCATTACTTGAAATATACAGTAGAAAAAAATAGTTTTTAAAAATCTATTGTAAAACAAAGTTTTATTTAATGGTAAAAACAGAAATAGTAACTGGTATGTAATCTCCAAAAGATGTGATTGGTCGTAGGTGCTGCAACACCTCACAATCACAATAACTTTTAGAGTTGCTACTAAAAAACAAGTTACCAGTCAAGGATAAAATGAATTCAAGTAACAATAATAATTATGTACTAAAATGCTATTTAAATGTTTTTACAATAGTCCTAGCCGAAATAGGAAGTTATTAGGTTAGTTTGAGTAAGGTAAATAGTATTAAATTGTGTATAAAAAAATTATTAAAAAAATATATCTCCCTTTTTACTTGTTTTCATTTACATAATCTGTAATTATTTCGTTTAGTAATTGAGTCAAGCTTTTTTCTTGTCTTACTGCTAAAACTTTTAATTCGATTTTTAAATCCTTTTCTATTTGGAATGTTAATGTTTCTTTCATTAGTGTTTCAACTCCTTGTTTTTTCTTACTAATATGTTTGTTATAAGTAGTATATTAAATGATAGTAAATACTAAAATTAGTATTATACTAAAATTAGTAATATTTATATACTACAAAACCCAATATTAACATGAAGACAGTTGAAATCTGCTGCAACAGATAACAACATTACTTCATTAATTAACCAGTCAAGGTGAATTAAAATGAAAAATAATAAAAATATTGAAAATATAAAACTTGATGAAGTTCTCGAAGAGCTTTATGCTTTGAGAGACGAGAACGATTTTTTACAAAGACAGAACAATGCACTCAAAATGAGATGCAGCAACTACTGCTTACAAGTACGTGACTTAGAGTCCGAAATTGAGGACATGAAATTCACTCGCAAATATTTGACAAGTGAAGAAGCAGGTAGGCAATTAGCATGTGAACTAACTGGGAGGGCTTAAATATGGTTGCTCCTACTCTTTTTTACTTAAAACTCACACTTAACAAAAGTGTAGACGCATACGAAGCATGGGAACAACACCATGGTCAGGAAGTCGGTTGCTTCATGACACAACCTGAATTTATCACAGTTGTGGAACGCAACGACCTTGACAAATTCATCAGTGACTATGCTGATACCTGTGCAAGATATGGTGACAAACTGGAAAATGTGGAGGTCAAAGTATGAACTCCACACCTACTATTTTTTTAAAAGATGATGCACTCTACGACTTAGGTGGCAAAAAATACACCTTAAAAGAACTAAGAGAACATGCTATCGACAGCATGATTCTCAAAGAGTTAAAAGGTGATGGTGAATGAACCCTGCATCACCAAACGATGACACTTATTTTGAAGGCACACGCATGCCTCAAATAATCAACATCCAACGCAAACTAAAACGTGGAATAGTACGCACCAGTACTGGGAAAAAATTCCACGTCACACTCGCAACATGGTTAAGTGACTGCATCATGTTACATGACTATGTGGAAATAAAAAAATCAGCAGTAACTGGCGAATGGATCGTCACCAACTACTATATTAATAATGAAGTCTATGGTGCAATCCACAACAGTTACCAAGAAGACACTGCTGATTTAATGCTCAACAAGGAGGGTGTTCCATATGAATAACTCAATTTTACAAGTGTTAAATATGTCCAATGACAGTAATGACATACTGTCCAAAAAACCCACCAAAGAGGATTATATTCGTAACTTGAACCTTTGGTGTCAAAGGAACTTTTATATTATTTGCATTTCTGCCATAGTTTTTCTCCTAATAATATTCGTGGCAGTATGTTTTGCTGTCGTTGGAGTATCAGCAACAGAAAGTGGAGGATATTACTACCACTTAATATAACGGTCATATCCTATGACAATGAGGGAAAAAGGGAGTAATAAAAAAATTTGATAATCGATTACCTACATTAAATTTTAACCTTTAAAATTTTGTCACATAATATAATTTCCTAAAAAAGACTCCCAACCCTCTATTTTATTTTATTGAGGAGGATTACTTATGTTATACTTATGTAATGGTTTCTCAGAATCCATGAAGAGAGACCCGAATATGAAAGAAATCCCATATCCAATGACAGTAGAGGAGTTCGTGGACATTGTCCATCATGCAGACTTCACTTCCGTTATCGGACATGATGATTTGGCAAAATGCCTTTCAAAAATAACTGGAAAGAAAATCAAGTACAACCGCAGAGGCATTCAAGTGAATTATGATGATTTGGTTTTAGTGGTCAGTCTCTCAGGCAGACTTCCTGAAAACCCGTCATATGTCGAATACAAAGGTCGCTTAAATTTCAGTCTGAAAAGATTTGAAAAGCAGACACAATCTGATATGCTCACAAGCATTCAGAAAATAGAAGAAATAAAAGAGATGAGTTAAATGGCTTTAAAAACCAAACAAAATGAAGAAGAACTTCCATTTCCTGTGGAAGTGGTAAGTGAGGAAGCAGAGGAACCTGTCCCTACTGTACAGGAACAAAAATTACCTGATTATGCAATATTAAATCCGGACATTCCAATGTCTGCTAAGGTAGGTGTTGCAACAAATGTGGCGAATACTCTTGCACCATTGGTCAGGAATCAAGGTTTAGTTGTGAAAGGGCTTAACCGTTCCAACAAGGAAGCTGAATATGTGACCGTTGAAGGTTGGGAAGTACTCGGCACATTCCTCGGAATAGTACCCGTCACTACCATTATCGAAGACATTCAAAATGATAAAGGTCGTGTCATCGGTTATAAAGCAAGAGCAACATTATACCAGAACCCAATCATTGAGAATGATGAGATTGTAGGAGGAACCGTGATTGCTCGTGCAGAAGCACAAGCAGACCGTAGCGGTTTCCAAAAAGACCTATTCGCAATCGCAAGTATGGCACAGACAAGGGCATTAGGTAAAGCATACCGTATGGGTTTAAGCTGGATTATGAAAATGGCAGGATTTGAAGGCACATTCGCCGAAGACATGCCAAAATACAGAGAGGGCAAATAAAACCCTCACTATTTTAATTTTAAATAAAGGAGTTAATATTTATGGCACTTAAAGGAAAAGACACTCAAGAAGCAACACAGACTGTTGAACAAGTAAACTTCGATGACCTCGTACAATCAACCGAAGCAACTGCAGATGGAACCTACAAGACAGTAACCGGCAGAGAAACAGATTACAAACCAGACTACGAAGTTTTCAAAGCACACGAATTAGATGTCAGTGACTGGATTGAAGGTAGACCGGAACTATGCATCGTCACCAAAGAAGACAAAAACTACGATGCAATCCACTTGAAAATCTACGATGACGCAGCTGAAGAAATCCTTGACTGCTGGGCAAACTTCCCAAGAGCAGACAAAGACGGATTCGTAAAAGGATTAAGCAAAGACTTTGATTTCTATCGTACCGCATTTGACTTTATCTATTCAGTACTGAAAACACGTGGAGACAAATACATACTTGACAAAAACGGAGAAGAATACACAAGATTCAACCGTGTTGATTTTATTGGATTCTGCAAACTCGTAGACCAAATGAACAAAGTAAGAGTTGAAATCACCGAAGGAAACGAAGATTCAAGTTACACAAGTTGGAAAATAACATCAATGGAGTAAGGATATGGCATATAACCCAAAAGGACTGTTAAGAAATTTCATCAAATCACATTACGCTGATGAAATTGAAAGAGTTAGATCATTACGCCAACAGTCCAAAGTTAGTATTGATTACAATCTCTTAAACACTTACTTATTGGATAAGTCAGGTAAGGATTTTTGGGATTGGCAAATGTACACTTTCATACCTAGTCTGGAAGAGTACTACAATACTAACAATACTCCTAAAGAGCACATATCATTTAAATTAATCAATGTACCTGAAACCGTAGAACTCCACAACCTTGATGCCACCAACAACAAGGAATGGATAAGCTGCAAAGCAATGGTTAAAAACATCACTGATATTCGTGTAGATTTGAAACAAGCGGTCTATGAATGTCAAGACTGTATGAAACAAATAATCATTAATATTAATGATGGAACCAACATCACCATACCTACAATGTGTCCTGACTGTGCCAGTAAAAAAATAAGATTACTCAAAGACAGTAGCCATTACAGAGATTATCGTCTCGTTAAACTAGAAGAACCATTAGAATTACGTAAAGGGGGAAACACAAGAGAGTTCAAAGGATACATGCAAGACTATCTTGCAAGTCCTTATCATAACCTTAAAGCCGGTGATGTTGTAGATGTGACCGGTCAATTCCGTGTAGAACCTCGTAAAGTTCGTGGAAAACAAGACGGCTTTGAATTCTTAATAGACATTCATAACATCACTCCAGTAGATGATGCATTTGAAGATTATCGTTTAACCGAAACCGATAAAGAATTCATAATTGAACTATCTAAAAGACAAGACATTTACCAATTATTAGTGAACACTTTAGCTCCTGAAATCTACGGTCACGAAACAGTCAAGGAAGGATTACTATTGCAATTATTTGAAGGCTCAAGGCCTGCAGATGACACTTTCAAATCCGATACAATGGACAGATGGACAAGTCATATCCTACTCATTGGTGACCCTGGTGTCGGTAAGAGTCAACTTGTTTCTGCAGTGAATAAACGTGCACCTAAATGCATTAGTATAGCAGGAACCAATACTAGTCAAGCCGGACTAACAACAAGTGCAGTTAAAGATGAATTAACTGGAACATGGACAATGGAAGCAGGTGGAGTAATACTCGCAGATACTGGATTACTTGTTATTGATGAATTCGATAAACTCTCACCATCAGCACAGAAAAGTTTGAACGAACCTATGGAACAATTGTCAGTTAGCTCAGCAAAAGCAGGATTAGTTCAAACAATGACCGCAAGAACCAGTATACTCGCAGCAGCAAACCCAAAATACAGTAGGTTCACCGATACTAAACTAATGAGAGAACAATTAGACATCGCTGAATCAACATTAAGCCGTTTTGATTTAATCTTCGTTCTCAGAGACAATGTCAATGAAACAAAAGACAAAGCATTAGCCGAAACATTACTCAGTAAAAACACAGAACATACTCACTCCGAAGTATTATCTGATGAATGTTTCAAGAAATACATCACTTATATGAAAGCCAATTGCTTCCCAGTATTGACTTCAGAAGTAATTGGCCTATTGTCAGAGTTTTATGTAACTGTAAGGCAACAAGCAAGTCAAAATCATGATGGTAAACCAATAACTGCAAGAGACCTTAAATCATTAGAAAGGTTAACTATTGCAAGGGCAAAATGCGAAGGCAGAACTTCAACTAAATTAAGTGATGCTCAACATGCAATCCGCATCTACAGTGAAAGCTTAGACAGTCTTGGACTAACAGTTGAAACTGCTGGTGAAATAGTAGGTATGTTATCTGATAAAGAATTGGAAATCATCTCAGATGTTGAAAAAATGGTATGGGCGAAAGCAGAGTATGAGGGTTTGCCTTTATCTGAAGAAAGTTTATTCAAGTTGAAGAATGAATGTGGTGTACTATGTACTAACACTTCACTTGATCCAAAACATGTGTTGGAGGAGGCAATCAGTAAACTTGAAAATGCTCTATAGGAGGTTTTGGATTATTGTATGTATGTATGTATTTTATGTATGTATGTATAATAATCTTGGACGGGTGATGGTCCTGTAGAAAAAAAGTATTACTAAATGAGGTGGGAAGTATGACAAAAGAAAAAGCAACAATATCCTTGGATTCAGAAGTATTGGAAAAAGCAAGAAAACAAATACCTAATCTATCTGGATTCGTGGAAGAATGTTTAAAACAATACTTAGGGATAGGAAACAACCTACTCCCTACAAGTAAAATGCATGAACTAGTGGAAAACATTAGCAAATCACAATTAGAATTGCATTTAATGAATGAACGTGGAAACATTGAAGAAGCAAAGGAGAAAGCTGCTAAACAAGAAATCAATCTTGCATGGCGTAAACTCTACACAACTTATCGTGACACTAACACCATAGATGAGTATTTGCTATCTAATGCTGTTGAAGTATTAGGAGTTCCTGAAGTGGAACTTACTGATATTGTTGAAGTTTGCCATGCATTCTGTAGGAGAGATGAAGTTGATGTGACTGAATGGGAAGAAGTGTATGAACAGTATGGTGATAGTGATGGAGATTAGTAGTGCTGATTTTACTAAGTTGTCTTTGCAGCAGGTGGCTGACATGTTACTTGATCAAGAGGCAAAAGGTTGTGTCTGTAAAGGTGTGGTTGATGGTGAAATGTGTAATGTGTATATTCGTATTGAAGTAGGAGCTGATTGTGATGAATGAGGTCAAGGTATTACAGAATGAAGTATCTGAAATGCAGATAACTTTGAGAGAGTTGGCAGTATTGGAAGATGGTTTCGGTGCGGATTATTCAGAGGTGATTACTGATGTTAAGTGGAGTCATCAGATGTTGAAGCATCGATTGCAGACATTGCAGAATAGAGTAAATAGGAGGGAATACTAATGAGCAATTTAAATGAGTTTGATATAGCAAAAATCAATGAAACTGGTATTGTAATGGATTACAGATTAACCAATGGAAACTGGGAAATGTTAATCAGTTACGATACCGAAGACGGTGAAGTGAAAGAATGGTGTGGTTGTATGGCAATCGATGTGAGCATGGAATGTCTGATTAACACTTATGAGGATTTAATCGGTGAATTGTCCAGTAAAGAGATTGCATACTGGAAAGCGAAAGAGAATTACAATGCTTTATCTGATAAGATTATTGGTGAAACTGATTTCAAGGCTTTGTATGGTAAGAACAATGCAGATGTTCGTAAGACTCATGTTAAGAATGAGTTAGGTGATTTGTATGGTGAGATTAAGGCTTTGGAATGGAGTATTAACTGGTTGAAGAATTATATCTCATTCATTAGGGAAGTGATTAGGTGCAAATGAGTCTTGGACTTGCATGCAACTTATGTGGTGAGTGTGTTAGTGTCTGTTCTGGTAAGGCACTAACCATTACCAGTGATGAGTTGGTGTATGATGGCAGTAAGTGTACTTATTGTGAGTCTTGTATGGACGTCTGCCCAGAATGTGCAATAAGAATATGGAGTGAATAATTATGAGTGAACATGGAGAAGAATTTAATTTAGTCGCAATATACGATTACATTTTAGGAATTGAAAGAAAATTAGTTTTAATTGAAAGATTGCAAGAGCAAATGTTTTATACTGCTCGTAGGAATATGCATGAGTCCAAATCAAAAGACAAACAATTCATGTTAATCGGTGAAAACACTATTATGAAATCTATTAGGGGTATTGAAGAAAATCTTGATTGGATTAAAAAAGAAGTACAATTTGCAGAAGCCCAGCCAGATGGAATAGGTATGCAAGAACAAAGCACAGAAAGAGAGAAAACACAATGAATCATAGACCTGTTACCTATAAAGATTGTAAGCATAATACCAGTAACTCCGCAGGTTTTGTAGGTTACTGTGCGTTATATATGAATGAAGACCGTACTGCTGGGAGATTAGTGGAATGTAAGAAATGTCCTTGTGATGACTTCGAATTTGAGGTGAAAGAATGAACTTCAAGGAATTTTTTGATAATGTTGAGAAAATGAAATACGATCTTCAGGAACAATTCATCAATGCTGAAGATGTGAAAATTGAACACACAAGGTTTGATGGTTACGATTGCCTTTGGGCAATCAAAGGTGATAAAATAATATCTTATTTTAAATGGTGAAACAATGAGTAATGATGTTTTAATGTTTCAGAAAGTATGGGATAATATCCACGAGACATACAACAGATTAGCACAACAACCAATATCTGCTACACATTTACCAAGAGGAAATTATAGTGATGCCTGTAAAGTATTGTCAGGTATGAGCATATTGGATTTGATAACTGATGTTAATGTTGAATTAAAAACCAACAAAGATGATATGGTGATTATTTTTAGCAAAGAGGTTGAAGAATGACTGAGTTTAAAGATTGTGAGTATCGTAAATTGGATAAAAACGATGAACTGTACTGTGAGAACAAATTACACAATCCAAATAATGATAGTATAAGTTGCGATAACTGTAAAGGTAATGTGCATTTGAACTGCGACCACTACAATCCAAAGAAAGATTTCTGTTTGAAATTCTTTGAACATGATGCAAGTACCATTGCAGAATGCAAAGAAAAAACAGTATTCAATGATAAGGAATTATCACGCAAATGGAGTAATTAAAATGTTCTGCCTATACTGCAAACACTACAAAAAACTAAACACACCCTGCCAATACGGCATACGAATGACAGACATACAACGCATACTCAAATGCAAACACTACACATACAACCAAAAGGTGAAACAATGAGAATAATAGAACGAACAACCGAAGACCTACAACAAGAAACAATAGAACTATTCAACGAAATAAAACCACTACTCGACCAAGGTGAAAGCTACCATTCAGCAATAAAAAAAATCAAAAAACTAACAAGTCCAAACAGTAAACTCGGATGGTACCAACGATTAATCCAATATGGTGAAACACAAGGATACCCATACAAGGAATACAAACGCAAAAAAAAC
>Ga0326511_10000261_pt1 | contig 44685 bp, 72 predicted proteins | sample 0_2496_0518_D_FD_203701 | JGI IMG/M metagenome (GOLD analysis project Ga0326511, IMG submission 203701) | Bovine rumen microbial communities from UC Davis, California, United States - 0_2496_0518 | ecosystem: Host-associated > Mammals > Digestive system > Stomach > Rumen | place: USA... | reverse complement strand
GATACGGTGCTGAACATCGAGAAACCCAATATCAGATGCACAAAGAATCGGCACAACGGAATTACGGGATTGGTCGAGTGCAGTTACGATCCCGCGAACCGCCGTATCTTTGAAACCATCTCTGGAGACAGGATCGTTTACAGCTGGAATCATACGGGTCTTGTGCCCTATTCCGAAGATGACCCGGCTGCTGCGATACATTACAAACAATTTGCAATTCAGACCGGGCAGCCCGAAGGAAATGGCTTTACTTTCGCTGCCTGACCTGAAGAAAGGAGTACCGTTTGGACAAAGTCATCTATATGTTTGGAACACCACAGGATATTAAGAAAGCGACTGAACAGGAGCCGGAACAGGAAGTACAGTTTGATGAAATGGGTTCCGACAATGAGGAAGCAGTTCTTTATCAGCTGGGAAGCGATAAGGAAGCTGGAACCCTCAGGGCAACATGGGATGAAGTAGCGGCCATGATGAACGAAATGTTCCGTCAGGGCAAGAAGCCCGAATCGGAGTCATCGTGGCGTAAGAAATATGTCAAGATCCGCGACGAGATCGAAGCGAATCAGGACAGTGCGATCGCTAAATTAGGACCGGCCGATTTGGATCCGCTGCGTGATATCGTCCGCGATATGGAAAAGAAGCGCGTGCAGGAGCGCGATGAGCGCGTCGCATATGCACGCCAGATCAGGTCGGAGTCGCGGCAGGACATGATCATAGATATGTTCCGCGAAACAATAGAGAAATACCCGAAGGTCGAAATACCGGAGAAGCCGAAGGAAAAACCCGGCGAAAAAGCGGTGTATGCAATGTTGTCGGATATCCATTACGGATTGGCGTTTAATTCGTATGTTGGCCAGTATAATTCCGACATCGCGAAAGAGCGCGTGCTTGCGTACGCGGATGAGATCATCATTGCCGGCAAGAAAGAGAAGGCCGACGTATGCTTTGTGTCCCTGATGGGCGACATGGTTTCCGGCATAATCCATCCGACCATTCGTATCGAGAACAAGGAGAATCTCATTGAGCAGATTGTCGGCGTGTCCGAGCTGGTTGCTTCTTTTCTGTTTTATCTGGCGAAGCATTTCAGGCAGGTATATGTGAATTCCGTAGATGGCAATCATTCGCGGCTCGACAACGATCTGGAAAAGACGCTCCGCAAAGAAAAGCTGGATGCGTTGATTCCGTGGTACTGCAAAACAAAATTGTCCAACTTGGACAATGTAGTTTTCAACGACACCTGCTTTGATCAGACGGTTGGTACATTCTATATCGGCGAAAAGCTGTTTGTCGCGGTGCATGGTGATCTGGAAAAAGACCTGAAAGTCACGGCCAACATGCTGGAAAAACAGATTGGCCGCCATATCGATTATATGCTGGCGGGCCACATGCACGTGCCAGAAATGCGCGCCGAAGATACCATGTATATCCGCAATGGATCGGTGTGCGGCTCCGGTGACGATTATACAATGAAGAAGCGGCTGTTCTGTCCTCCGTTCCAGGTCTTCATGGTTCTGGACAAGCACGGTGCGGTAGAGGCGATCCATACGGTCGACCTCAGCCATGCCGGTGAGAAAACTGAGAAAGTGGTGGCGGCATAATGAGTTGTTTGCCTGCGGATCACGTTTATTCGTATTCCCAGCTTTCTTCTGTTGACGAATGTCCGTACTCCTATTACGAAGAGAGGATTGAAGAGCCTACAAAGGAGCTTCAGTCCAACTTTTTCGCAGAGCATGGTTCGCTGATTCATAAGGTGCTGGAGCAGTGGGCAAACAAAGAAATCACGAAAGAGGAAATGGCAGAGCGCTATGCTCTGCTTTATCCTTCTTACGTGGTGACCCCTCCTCCGCCATATATGAGCGCTTATAAACAGAAAGCCTACGATTGGGGCTACGAGTACTTCGACAGCTTCGACTGCTTTCCAGGCCTTGAGATTGTCTCTGCAGAAGAGAAGTTTAAGATTGATCTGCCGCTGTCCGATGGCACGACACGCCCGTTCGCAGGGGTGATTGACTTAACGTGCAAAGATGCGAAGACAGGCGAGCTGATCATTCTGGACCATAAGTCAAAGTCCATGAAGGAATTCAAGAAATGCCGGGAAACCATGTACAGGCAACAGTATCTGTATGCCGCGTACATCAAGCAGAAAACGGGTCGGTTCCCCGACCGTTTAATGTTTAACCTATTTAAGGAAAAGTATTTGGACGACATCCGTTTCGACGAAGCTGAGTATGAAGAGACGCTTCGCTGGGCATCTGATAAGATCTTCGAAATCGAGAACCGTGATATCTTTACGTGGCTCGAGATGAAGCCCGCTCCCGATTTCTTCTGCAATGAAATCTGCTCTGTGCGGAAGTACTGCCCGAACGGAATTCTGCGTCCACAGCCGAAAAAGAAAAAGACAAAAGAATAAAAAGGAGAATTGTCATGGGATACCAAACTGACTACAACCTGACAGTAAAAAATGTAAAGACCAAAGAAGATTTCAGAAAGTTGTTGAACGTATTGAAAGAACGCAACCTGCTGATGTATGCTTTTGATAATGGAGAATATCTTGAGTCGTCTCAACTGGCCAGATTCTTTCCTTATCAGAGCGTTAAATGGTACGGGTATGAATACGATATGACTGAAATCTCCATGCTTCCTGAGTGCGAAGGAATGGTGTTTGAACTGTATGGACTCGGCGAAGACCCAACCGATCAGTGGAAAACATATTATAAGGATGGCAAGTCAGAGGAATGTCCCGCCGATATCGTATTTCCGAAGCCAAAGACAATACGGTGGTGAGTCGCAGTGCTTGAGTTTGAAAACATTCATTGCCACACGTGGGATTCCAACACCAATGCGTGTGCCGGATTCCCCGATAGCCCGGTATCAATTTTCGATTACGCGAAGGAATACAATAATCGCGGCATGAAATGCGTGATCGCTTCTGAACATGGTTTTCGTGGCAACGTATGGGATCAGGCGGATGCCGCCGCGAAATACGATGGCATGAAAGCAATCTGCGCAAGCGAAGCGTATTTTGTGCCCAACCGAAACCCGGAGATGGCCGATGGGCGCAACTTCCATTTGCTTCTTCTGGCGAAGAATCTGGAAGGATTCCATGAGATGAATCTGGCCCTGTCCAAAGCCAATATGACTGGCTATTACCATCATGGCAGGCTGGATTTCGAGCTGCTGTCCGAGCTTGACTACAGGAACTTCCTTTGTACGACGGCCTGTGTCGGCGGCATCCTGAAAGATCCCGAAGGCGAACGGCTTGCCTGTCAGCTGGCCGAAATATTCCGTGAAAACTTCAGGCTTGAGGTGCAGTTCCATAACAATGAGATGCAGGCGGAGCATAACGCAAAGGTGCTGCGTCTCTACAAAAAGTATAAGTGGCCGCTCATCTTCGCTACGGACAGCCATTATGTATTCAGGGAACAGAAGATCTTGCGCAAAGAGCTTCAGCTTTCCAGCAAGATTGATATGGATGACTCTGACTGGGATCTGTATTTGCCGACAGCTGAAGAAGCCTATCAGCTGATGATCAGGCAGGGCGTGCTTTCAAAGCCGCAGATCGAAGAAGCCATGGAAAATACGCTGGAAGTGCGTGACTGGGAAGGCTTCACCTATACGACGGAGCGAAAGCTTCCTGTCAGCAAGCCGCGCCAGAATATGACCCATGAAGAACGGAAGTATCTGTATCAGAAGATGGTTTGCGACGGGTATATTGAGAAGTTCGGCAAGCCGACGCCGGAGCAGGCCAAGCAGCTTCGCGAAGAAATGAACGTCATTCTTGATACAGATTCGGAAGATTACTTTATTTCGCTAAAGGATATGCTGGATCGCGGCGTAGAGCTTGGCGGCGTCCTGACAACGACTGCCAGAGGAAGCGCCGGATCATTTGCAACCAATGCCGCGTTGAACTTCACGACAATTAATCGGCTGACAGCACCGGTAAACATGTACCCGGAAAGGTTTATCTCGGCTGATAAGCTGAAGGCCGGTAACCCTGATATTGACAGTAATATCTCCAACGTGGAAGCATTTGAGCAGGCCGGCAAGGAAATGTTTGGCGAATACGGATGCCTTCCTATGGTGGCGTTCGGCAAGAACAAGGTATCTTCGGCTTTTAAGATGCTGGCCCGTGCGCGCAATCTGGATTTCACAACGTCCAATGAGGTATCGAAGCAGATTCAGTCGTATGAGCTGGACAGAAAGCACGCGATTGAAAACAACCAGGATGACCCGGATTATGATGTAGACGAAGATGTCGATATCAATGATTACGTGGAGCCAAAGTACCGCCAGTTAGTCGAGGATTCAAAGCAGTATCAGGGAATCATTGTAAATATCGCGCCACATCCGTGCGCGCATTTAACGTACCATAGCGATTTGCGCAGGGATATCGGCGTAGTGCGATTGAAAGCAAAGTCAGGAAACAAGGAGCCGAAGTTCTGCGCCTATATCGACGGTGCGCGAGCGGATATGCTGAATTACGTAAAGTCGGATTTGCTGCGTGTAGACGTGGTAAAGATGATTGCAGATACATTTGCGGCAATAGGCCAACCGGTAATGCCGGTAAACGAGTTGTTGCGCACAGTGGAAAATGACCAGCGTGTATGGGAATTGTATTGGAAAGGCGCGACACAGTGCCTGAATCAGTGCGAAAGAGCGGCGTCCACCCAGCGGTGTATGCAGTTCAAGCCCAGAAACGTGGTGGAGCTCACGGCATTTATAGCCGCCATCCGCCCCGGTTTCAAGTCCATGCTGGATACCTTCATTGCGCGAAAGAAGTTTACATACGGCATTCCGTCGCTGGACGCCCTGCTGAAGCTTCCCGGAGCCACAGGATCCACGGGCGAATCATCCTTCCTTCTCTTTGACGAGCAGATCTTGCGAATTCTGATTGCGGGAGGAATCCCGGGACCGGAAGCATACGCGACCATCAAGGCAATTAAGAAGAAGAAACATGAAAAGGTGGCCGCCGAGAAAGAGAAGTTCAAGAACGGTTTCGGCGCAATGTTGATGAATGAAGGCGCGTCCGTGGCGGAAGCCGACGATGTGGTGGAAAAGATATGGACGATCATTGAGAATGCGGCAAGCTATATGTTCTGCTGCGCTCATGCCTACGCAATGGCCTGCGACAGCTTGTACGGCGCATGGCTCAAAGCGTATCATCCGTATGAATTTTACGCGACGATTCTGAAACTGTATACGGAAAAAGGTAAGAAGGATAAGGTCTCCGCGATCGTGTCCGAGATGGAGTCGGCCTTTGGAATCCATCTGAACGCGGGAACATTCGGACAGGATAACCGGGACTGGTATATCGATAAGGAAAACCATATGATTTCCCAGTCTCTGGCATCTATTAAGTTTATGTCACCCAAGGCCGCAGAGGATCTGTATAATCTGCGCGATAAGAAGTTCGATACGTTCACTGACCTCTTGTGGGCCATGATGAACGATACCTGTCTGAGTTCGCGGCAGATTGAGATTCTGATTGGCATAGGCTACTTCCGCCCATTTGGGCGCACGGCAAAGCTGATGACTGTGTTCAACGAATTCTATAAAGGAAAGAATAAGCTCACCAAGAAGCTGAAGTCGTGGGCTGCCCGTCTTGAGATTCAGCGCGGTCTGGAAAGCTCGCTCGAAGACGAAGAGCTGGACATCATGAGCCGCCTGAAGTATGAATGGGAGAATACCGGACGATGCCGCTCCTGTGAAAGGACGGCTGGCAACAGGTATTTTGTGACAGAGATCGACGATAAGTATAAGATTATTGTCACTCTGTACAATATCGCCCGCGGCACACCGACGCCGCCGCTCAGGATTAAGAAGACAACGTATCAGCGGTTCCCAGTCCACGAAGGCGACTGTCTTCATTTAACGGGAGAATCAGTGGAGCGGAAGGCGCGCTACTCCTACAAGGACGGAACCAGAACAATTATTCCCGGAGCATTTGATTATTGGCTGGAGAAGTATGTGCTGGTGCCTGCTTCTCCAGCCACAGAAGCAGCTTAAAAGAGAACAAAGAAAGGAGACACTGCCCATGTCTCGAATATATGGGGCGCAAGGTCTCTTCGGTGAGACCATTTACACGGACGAAACAGGAAAGTATGTTGGGGAATCACGGCAGGGCTTCTTTGGTGAAGGCTCTCTGGATTTTTATGACGAGAACGGCCTGCACGTAGGTTATGCTGAACCTTCTGTGCTTGGCGGCAGTAATATCTATAGCGATAACGGCGGAATGATTGGATTTACCATGCCGTCTGTTTTCGGAGGAGAAACACTACATGGCTCAAACGGGGTCGAACTCGGCTGGTCAACGGATACGCCGCTCGGTTCCCTGACTGACTTCTCTGATTCGTTCGAATTTTAAGAACAGAGAAGTGATGTTACATGGCATACATGCTGCCTTTACGATATGTTTTACTCAGTGAAAAAACGATAGACAAGACGACGGGCGAAGAGATTGGCGCGGACTTTGCCGTCTGCGCAACCAGAATCGTAGCTCTGATGTCGAAGGAATCTTTTCAGGCACGAGAGACCGTGAAGAAAGAACGGCGCGCCGGTACGCTGATTAACGCGGCCGGCCGCGAAAAGGTTGAAACCTGTGTCGTTCTGGATAACGGCTCTGTGATAGCATCCCCGTGGACCGTAAAAAAAATCATGAAGCAGATTGAAAAATCGAACGCAAAGGAATTGAAACCTTCAAAAGCGAATGCGACAAGACGACTGAAAGTATATGAAGTAACCGACGAAGACCCTTTGCCGGAAGACATTGAATATCTTGACACATCAACAGATTTGGAGGACAATAACAGAGATGATTAACGCAACAAATTACGTGAATATGCAAAGAAAGGAGGATCACCGTGGATGGATACCATGGAGGCGAAGACCTCCCGGATGTTGAGCTGTTTGATTTAGATGATATTCCTGAAGCCAATGACGACAGTCTTGACGAAGAATATGAAAACTATTTATTCTGGGAAAAAGAAATAAACCAAACCGATAATCTATAAAGATAATAAAACTGATTGAGCCGTGTAACCCACGGCTCTTTTAATTTATATACAGAAAGAATGATGCGAATGGACTTGTTGACCCTTAATATAGACGGTCAAAAAGTGGAAGTTGATCGCGACCAGCTGGCAAAAGCAATCAGGCTTCCAGAAAAGGACGCCCACTCTCTGGACTATAAAAAGCTGGTAGAGTCCTATCTGGATCAGCACGACTGGCGCGTGAAAGAAAACTCCACCGTCAATTACTCCGTTGGCGGACTGATCCTGTCGAACTCCGGCGCGGTTTCGGCCAACTACTGGCTTAACGAAGTATATGATAAAGAGATTGCGGATGCTCATAAGAGTGCCGCCATCCATATCCACGATCTTTCAATGATCTCCGGCTACTGCGCGGGCTGGTCCCTGAAGCAGCTGATTCAGGAAGGGCTTGGCGGTGTTCCCGGTAAGATCTCTTCTTCTCCGGCAAATCACCTTCATACGCTGTGCAATCAGATGGTGAACTTCCTCGGCATTATGCAGAATGAATGGGCCGGGGCTCAGGCGTTCTCAAGTTTCGATACCTATCTGGCTCCGTTTGTCAAGGTTGACAGGCTGACCTATAAACAGGTGAAGCAGTGTATTCAGTCCTTTGTCTTCGGTGTTAATACGCCTTCCCGCTGGGGCTGTCAGGCTCCTTTCACAAACATTACGCTGGACTGGACGGTGCCGCCAGACCTGGCCAATCAGAATGCGATCGTCGGCGGCAAGGAAATGGACTTTACCTATGCCGACTGCAAGTTTGAAATGGATATGGTAAATAAAGCCTTCATTGAAATCATGATTGAGGGCGACGCGAACGGCCGCGGTTTCCAGTATCCGATTCCAACGTATTCCATTACAAAGGACTTTGACTGGTCCGATACGGAGAACAACCGTCTCCTGTTTGAAATGACAGCCAAATATGGCACGCCCTATTTCAGCAATTACATCAACAGCGATATGGAGCCGTCCGATGTACGCTCCATGTGTTGCCGCCTCAGGCTGGATTTGCGTGAACTGCGCAAAAAGTCTGGCGGTTTCTTTGGCTCTGGCGAAAGCACCGGTTCTATTGGTGTCGTGACGCTGAATCTGCCGCGCCTTGCCTACGAATCTCAGGATAAGAATGATTTCTATGAGCGGCTGGACTACCTGATGGATCTGGCGGCCCGTTCCCTGAAGATTAAGCGCGATAAGATAACAGATCTGCTGGAGAAGGGACTTTACCCGTATACAAAGCATTATCTTGGTTCGTTCAATAATCACTTCTCCACGATTGGTCTTGTCGGTATGAACGAGGCCTGTCTGAATGCGCGCTGGCTGAAGAAAGATCTTTCCGATCCCGATTCCCAGACGTTTGCGGTGGAAGTGTTGAATCATATGCGTGAGCGGCTCAGTGATTATCAGGAGCTGTACGGCGATCTGTATAATCTGGAAGCAACGCCCGCTGAATCCACGGCCTATCGGCTGGCCAAGCATGATCGCGAAATCTATCCAGATATTATTACGGCAAACATGAGCGGCACACCGTATTACACGAACAGCTCTCATCTGCCTGTAACGTATACAGAAGATATCTTCTCCGCTCTTGATATTCAGGATCAGCTGCAGACGCTGTATACCTCTGGAACAGTGTTCCATGCTTTCCTCGGTGAGCGGCTTCCTACATGGCAGAGCGCGGCGGCGCTTGTCAGGAAGATTGCGGAGAACTACAAGCTTCCGTATTACACCATGTCGCCAACCTATTCCGTCTGCAGCGAGCATGGCTATCTGACAGGTGAACATACCAAGTGCCCTCATTGCGGCAAGCCTGTGGAAATGTATTCTCGGATTACTGGATACTATCGTCCGGTGCAGAACTGGAATGACGGTAAGGCGCAGGAGTTCAAGGACCGAAAGGTTTACGATATCGGTCATTCCTCTTTGCATAAGAAGGAGCAGGCTGCGCCTGTGACGGTAACTGAACCCGACTATACAGAGCTGACAAATGTCATACACGAAGAACCGTACAAATTGCCGCCCGTGATTGTAACGACGGCGACCTGTCCAAACTGCAAGCTTGCGAAGAGCCTGCTTGATAAAGCCGGCATTAACTACGAAACAAAGCTGGCGACTGATAACATGGATTACGTAAACGCCCATGAAATCAAACAGGCTCCAACGCTGGTCGTCAATGATAAAGAGTATTACAAAGGTGTATCCGAGATCAGAGGTTGGATAAAGAAGGTGACCGACGCTGCCTGATATTGTTTTTCCGCCGAAATTCACTGTGGTTTCGGCGGATCTTTCTTTCCGCCGCCCGGGGTTTGCGCGTTTTGAATGCGAAAAGACGGACGACGGTCTGAAGATTTATGATATCCGAACAGGATTTGTGGATAATAAGCTCTCAAAAAAAAAGACAGCCGGTGAAATTCTGAACGAGATCACGCAGTTTATGGTGAAGTTCTTTCCCGCGGACTGTGTGGACGTTCCTAATTTTTTTGTAAGAGAGCGCGCCTTGGATAAGTATGCGGCTTCGGGCCGTCAGGCGGTCACGCTGGAGCAGATATTCAAGGTGGTCGGACTGACGGACGCGTTCCTGTGGAGAATCTACAGGCGCGAGTTCGACGAGATCCATCCGAAAACCGTTAAAAAAATGATTACCGGCAACGGTCTCGCCGACAAGCAGGAAGTGGCGGCCGCTCTGGAAAGATACGTAGGCCCAAGAGAATATCAGGTAGACGACGAATCAGACGCGCTGGCGATTGGATTGGCTTATCTGATTTTAAACGGGGAGTTGGAAGCAAATGAAATTATTAAAGAAGATGATCGCAAGGCTGTATGATCTGCCCAACGCATACCGTGTGCTGGACATTATGGATCACACCGGTTGCGATATCAGTAATGTTGAGGATGTGGACATGTGGCAAATAACCACAAAATGGTACGTAACCGGGCAGGAAGCTAAGGATCTGCAAACCATCTGTCTCTTCAACCGCCAGTACAAGGAGCGGTCTTACTTGCTGATGAAAGTGATTGGCCGCATCTTCAATGTCAGCGAAGGAAGCCGTGTCCTCAAGACATGGATTAAATAACGGAGGAAACAGACATGGCAAAAAAGCAAACTTATATCTACAGGGCTGACGTGACGTGCGCAGATTCAAAGCCGCATCACTATTACTACGGCAGGAACGCGGAGGCGGTTGAGCAGGCTGTCCGCGACCTTTATGCCGACAAAGGCAAAAAGGTTCTGCTCGTCAATGTCGTCAAGGTTGGCTCATTCAAGTACACGATCAACGAACCTGTTGTTCAGTTTACCGCGGAAGAAACGAGCCAGATTGAAAACTACTACTTCAGGGAAATGATTAAGAATGAAGCGCTCAAAGGAAAAATCAGAACCGCTGCAGGCCTATAGGGCATGGAATAACTGCGGCTATTCAGGTTACGTATTAGCTTCTTCGCTTGATGAAGCAAGAAAACTTGTTCTCAGTCAGACATGCGTATCCCGATTTAAGGCAGTCATTTTCAACGTCGAACCAATTGAGGATGTCTTGCTGACTGAAATCAATTGAAAGAAGTGATGAATATAGCATCTTCTAGAACGAAGAAAGCGGCTTCTTTTAAGCCAACGCCGGAAGAAGCTCCGCTAACGCTTGACAAACACATTTTCTACGGGATCGATCTTGATGAAGACCAGAAAGTATTGCGCGACGCCATCTGGTCGCGGGACATTGACGCGGTTATCTGTGAAGCGTGTGCCGGATCAGGCAAGACGACCATTGCCATAGGCACGGCCATTATGCTGGTCGAGTACGGCCTGTACTCTGGCATTATCTATCAGGTGGCTGGCGGCGTATACGAATCAAGACAGGGACTCCTGCCGGGTACGCTGGAGCAGAAGTCTCAGCCCCTGTTTGCCCCGCTTTATCAGGCGGTGGCGAGGCTTGGGTTTGACCCGGAGCGAATGATCGCGTCGGAGAATAACATGGCCGCCATCAAAGAAGGTACTGCGTTTATCACGGCGCAGTCTAATTCATATATTCGGGGTACGTCATTTGGTGAGCATGGTTCGCCGATGATTGTCATACTGGACGAAGCGCAGAACTATACGCTTCGCGATCTGCGGACGGCGGTTACACGCGTAAACGAAGGCTCAAAGCTGATTGTGTTGGGCCAGCAGAAACAGTGCGACCTGCAGCACGCAGAAGACTCCGGTTTGCCGCGACTGATTGACGTATTCGGAAAACCTGAGTGGTGCAAAATTTGCACATTGACCCACAACTATAGAGGCAAAATCTCGACACTCGGAGATCAACTCTAAGACAGAAAGGAAACACACATGGAAGAATTGATTACCTTGCCGCTGGAGACCAAACAGATCATGGAAGCACTGGGAGTACAGGCAATGCCTGAATCCGACGCCGTGAGCACATGGGCGCTTGAGGCGCAGAGAAAGATCTATCTGGATGCCGACGTGGACGAATACCTGACGGCGATGCAGCGGCTTATCCTCCGCTGGAACATTGAGGACAAGGGCATCGAGCCGGAGAATCGTAAGCCCATCTGGCTGTACATCATGTCTTATGGCGGCGACATCGACTATATGTGGATGCTGATCGATACCATCAAGCTGTCCAAGACGCCAATCTATACGGTGAACATTGGCGTGGCTGGTTCTGCCGCCTCTCTGATTTTCCTGGCTGGCAAGCGCCGCTTCATGACTCCTTTTGCTCGGCTGATTGTCCACGAAGGATCTGCCCAGCTGTCAGGCGACGCTGTGAAGGTAATGGATCAGTCCGAATCCTATAAGAAACAGCTGAAGCAGATGAAGGAGTTCATTCTCGGTAACTCACAGATTCCGCGCGCTCAACTGATGAAGAAGCGCAACAACGACTGGGAGCTCAACGCGCAGTTTTGTCTCGAAAACGGAGCCTGCGATGAAATTATTACTTCACTGGACGAGATTTGTTAAGGAGGATTATTATGATGGATTTTTTCAGCAGAATTACAACCGTTCCTTATGTGCGTAAGATTATGTTCAATGACCCTGCGACGATTGTCTTCTGGGATGATGGGACGAAAACGGTTGTGAAGGTCACGCCCGGTGATAAGTATGTCCCGTACTACGGTTTCCTTGCCGCTCTCGCGAAGAAGATCTACGGGAATAACACGCGGGTACAGGAAATGATTCGCCCCTGGCTGCCCGAAGAAGAGAAGCCTGTCGAAAAGAAGACTTGCCTGTGCGGCACGAAAGCCGGATGCCTGTTCTGTGACGATCTGTCCTATGAAGGAGACAAGGCGCAGAAGGTTGGATCCATCCCGGCGAATGCGACTGTGAAACTCACGATCGGAGATGCCGACGTCGACAAAAAGAAGGACAAACTTACAGACGAAGATGTCGGTAAATTTCTTGATGCCCTGTATGATCTTTTCATGCTTGAAAGCTTAAAGAAGGAGCTGGGAATTAAATGAGAAAGCTGGCCAGTATTCAGCGGATTGACTGGATCAGACCAATTGAAGGAAAAGACAGGATAGAGCTTGCCGGCGTTCTTGGCTGGCAGGTAATCGTCGAGAAGGACGAGTTCGATGTCGGCGATCTCTGCGTATATGTGGAGATTGATTCAAAGATGCCTGAAAAGCCTGAGTTCGAGTTCCTGCGGCCAAAGAAATTCAGAATTCGTACCATGAAGCTCGGCGGCGTGCTGTCGGAGGGAATCTGCTTCCCACTGACCATGCTGCCTGTGCGGATGGAACCGTACATGATCGATGAAGACGTAACAGAAGTCATGGGTATCACAAAGTATGAGCCCATGGAAGAAGAGAATTGGTGGAAAGAGCTGAAGCCAGAAGCCGCGCAGCTCCCGTGGTACAAGAAAACAAAGCTGATGAAGTTCGGGTGGTATCGCAAGCTGGTTGGCGGAACAAAAGGCGCGAAAGGCGGCTTCCCTGATTTTATCAGCAAGACGGACGAAACACGTATCCAGAACTGCCCTTGGGTGCTGAACGATGATAACCACTTCTGGGTGGCGACTGAAAAGATCGACGGCACAAGCGGCACGTTCGCGCTCGTGCGCCATAAGAGATTCATCCTGCCCGATAAGTTTGAGTATATTGTGTGTTCCCGCAATATGCGGCTCCAGAAGGATAACTCGATCTACTGGCAGGTGTCTGAGAAATATGAGATCGAGAAGGCGCTGAAGAATCTGATCGGCAAGAGTGACTGGGTAGCCATTCAGGGCGAGTGCATCGGGCCGAAGATTCAGAAAAATAAGTACAAGCGCACTGAGCCAGAGCTGTATGTGTTCAACCTGCTTTACCCGGATGGGCGGCGTCCAAGCACGTTTGCCAAAGGCCTGCTTGAAACTCGCGGCTTGGATTTTGTGCCGATTGTCGATGAGAAGTTTGCCCTGCCCGAAACGGTGGAGAAAATGCTGGAGTTGGCTCACGGCGAGTCCGCGCTTGGCAATACGCTCCGTGAGGGGCTGGTTGTCCGCAGTCAGGACGGCAGGAAATCCTTCAAGGCCGTTGACCCTGAGTTCCTGATCTATTACGGAATTTAATAATGTTAGGTCTCTGCATTCTACGGAGATGACAGAGTATGCGAGCGGATGCGTCCGCAAAATAAACGCTCAATCTAAGGCCGTGGCTCGTCCCCGGGGCATGAGTGCGGCAGTCCACGACATTCCGTTGCATAGGAGCGTTTGGTATTTAAACCCATACCTTTTGGGAATGATTCGTAGACATATCGAAAGGAGAACCGGATGATAGATTACGATTTCAATACGGCAATTCCGCAGGGATGGCAATGCCCGGTCTGCAAGAGAGTGTATTCTCCTTCTTATCCATGGTGCAATTTCTGTGGCAACGACAGGACGGAAACGAAAGATACTTACACATATGACTACTACAAAGCCGGCGCCGGCGCAGTGCATATTCCGCCGCCGGTAACTGTAGAATAACACAGGGGCTTCGGCCCCTTTTATCGTGTCGTAGTTTAAAGCAAATAGGGACGCCGAAAGCTTCTCGCTGGTTCAGACGTGAAGGTAGCGATTAAGGCAAAACACCGACGGGAAATGAGAGTTCGAGTCTCTCCGACGCGACAATAAAGGAGAAAGATATGATTCTAAGATTGACTGGACTGATAGACGATTGCGACGCCGACAGCTATCGTATTGTGCAGCCGCTCGCCGAAAGTGATATCAAGTTTTCAAATAAGCTGATAGCTGAAGGATACTTTGTTGTGCCATTTGTTGCACCAGTAGAAACGGGATATCGCCGTGAAACTGAGTATTGGTACATACACAAGAAGCACAGGCGTGCTTTTGAAAAATTGGCGGACGATCCTTGCGCGATAAATATGATGATAAGGAGGTTGCTTTTTTTATGTTATCAATAAAACATTTATCCGATGATACTAAAACGGCTGTTGATGATATGGATGCATTTTTTATTATGTTTCAACCTCCGTTTAAAAAGAACGAAGAAGAATATTTAAGACAGGTCGCCAGCTGGAATCGTCGCATTGTTAGATACAATGACATAATTCTTTTTTTCCCTGAAGAATACAAAGAAGTTTTTGACATCAGAGAGTAAAGGAGTAAATCTATGAAATGGATTAACTGCACAAAGGAACTTCCTAAAAAGAACGGAGAGTACATGGTGGTTAAGGGTTTCTTTGGGTACAGAAAGATAGACGTCGTCAAATACGCCCTCGACCTGAATAAAGTAGATGACTATACGTTTACAAAGCATAGACCCGGATGGTATGAATGGGACGATGAGTACGGTTACTACGAGCCAAGAAATATTACACACTGGTCCGAGCTCCCGCCTTTGCCGGAGGAAGAAACGTGGATGCCGCGATCAGACTGAAAGTGCCTGAGTGGCAGATCGGACAAGAAGTAAGTGTTTATTTCCCAGACAGCATGAGCAAGAAAGGAATATGTGAGAGTGAATGATCGATGAGTAAAACCAATTGCATCAATTGCGGCGCTGCAAAAGATACAAGCGAGATTAAATGTCCTTTTTGCGGCACAACTTATCTGGACTTAACCACTATCGATTTCTCTTCGCACGATCCCGTCGTATGTCAGTTTGTGCTCCCGCAGGAGTACAAGATCGAAGGATCGGAAGGCCGCGTCATCATGTCAATGAAAGCAATTCCGCGGCTTAATGAAATCTGCGAAGACGTGGAAACAATAAATGTCTATAGCGGCTGGGACCAAGTGTATTCGTACACGCCAAGCCGTTCCCTCAGCGTCGGAATATCTTTTTCGCCGATCGCTGATGAGAATAACGCTCTTTGTGTTCTGAGGGCAGAAAGGACAAACGATGAATGAAAATACGTTTCGCCGCCGCCACGAAAGGGTTGGCCGCAAATGGAGAAGGCTGAAATCAAAAGCGAAGAACTGTCCGAACTGCCGCTGCCATACGATTGGCCTGAACGACAGTTTTTTACATAAGTTCAAAAGGTTCTTCCTCGAATGTGAGCATTGCCACTGGTGCGGAAAGCATTGCACGACTATCAGGATGGCGGTTTGGAGCTGGAATAAAGAAGCAAGGAGAGCTGACAGATGACGTGGGATGAATATCAAAGTAGGACATTCGTGCCTGAGCGCCTTGGGTACGAAGAAACAAACGTTGAATGCCCTGTTTGCGGCAAGAAAATTTACAAACGCGTTGATATTGTTCTGACATCGTACCCGCCAACCTACAGGTACGAATGTAAATCTTGCGGGTGGTACAGCTTTGATTGGTGACATGACAGTAGCGGAATTCATAGATCTTCTGAAACAGTTTCCGCAGGATTTGCCGCTCAGAATTGGCTACAAGAAAGGCGCTGAAATATACGTAAGCGACGAGTTTTATGACGGAGATTACGCGAACCCTAACTGCCCTGTGATTCGGGCTTTGGTTATAGTATAACGGAGGCGTAAAATGACAGTTAAAGAATTGATCGATGAACTGATTGAAGAAGATCAGGATGCGCTGGTTTACACGCTGGGCATCGATGACAACATCGCTCTTCTCGCTACGAGCGTAAAGAGAAACGTACTGGACGGAAAAGAAAATACTGTGTTGATTTTCTGATCTGAACGAAGGTGACCGATTTTGCCAGAACAGAAAAGAAAGAAGGTACGTAAGTTGGCTCAGATATTATTTAGGCCAACGTGCAGCAATTGCAAAAAGCAGCTGTTCGGAATAATTGATTATGAATATGATACAGGCGCATTGAGCGCTGATTTTATTAAAGATAGAGGGCACGTTGAGCCAAATTGCTGTCCGTATTGCGGCGAATGGTTCGACAGTATAGAAATGCCAGGACCAAATCTTCCTTACGAAAACTTGTTATAACATGAGTGCGGTGGCGGAAAAGGTAAACGCACTTTCAGGGTAGGCAGAGCACGTCAGCAGATAAGCGTAATGCGGTGAGAAGTAGCGATACGAACCCATCCGGTATATATCCCGAAAACTCTGCCATGTAAGGTGCAAATCCTTACTCGCACATAATGAATGGAGCATTGCTATGGTCATTGAAGTAGCTAAGGATGGAACCGTCAAATGGCGGTTTTACAGGCGATCATACAGAAAAGCAAGATGGAAAAGGCTCGGAGAACGTCTGCTTGCAGACTTTAAAAAAGAAGCAGGCGCACATGGTTTAATATTTGTTGTCTGGAATAGATAAAATAACACCTTAAAGGAGAAAGAATGCGAGACGAATGTCACGATGAATCAGGCATGATCACCAAATCATTTGAAGAATGCGAGCAGTGTTCAGACTTTCCATGCATAGAACTGTGTCGGGCAATGCAGGCTATTATTGATGGGGAAAACTAACTTAAATAAATGATTAACTCAGAGAGGGATAGGCATGAGCAAGTGGATGGAAAAGCTTACGCGCAAGACAGATAAATATAATCCGCGCAAGCGAAAACAATATAAAAAAGCCAGATATCGTAAACAAGCAAGAAAGTTTGAAGAGTGGTGCGAGAAAGAGGAAGCCTGGGCTGAAGAGTTTGAACGCTTACACCCAAACTGGGTGGCTGAAGCTGATAGGTTTACTTGACTCATTAACACTATAAGTTAGAAAGGATGATTTGATGAATCAACCACATATTCTTGTGGATATGAACGAAGCATCTGCCGTTATAATGAATTTTATTGGTTCAGAAAGGTTCAATGAAGTCGTACAAAGCATTGATAATAATGCAAAAGCAGGTTTTATGGCAGGATTGTCTTTTGCTTTATGTTTAGCAATGGCAGAGAGCAAAACGTTCTTGTACCATGTAAATGAACAGAAAACGGAAACAACTTAAAGACGGAAATGTAGAAAATTTAAAATTAATATTTTTTAGGTTGTGGTTGTCGCGACAGATGGGGAATGGGCGGCGTAATTGGTGGGCGTCCACAACTTAAGTAGGAGTTTAATACATGACAAGAGACGAAGCTATTAATGAAATCGAAGAGTATATTGTGGATGCAGATAAAGCTATAAGCGAAGACGAAGAATATATTCGAGGTTGGAAATCAGCATTGCTTGTTGCTTTAGGCGTCATAACAAACATAACTTAAATAGGAGTTTTACATGGAAACATTAGCAATCATTCAAACCATTTGTCTTGTGTGGATAACTGCTGCGACAATTATAACTGCTGTTAATTCGTTTTTTAAATAACACTTTAAAATACAGGCGGTGAAGTGGGAATGATAAAGTTGCTAAAGCGAATATTTTGTTTACACGATTACGTTATTGCAAACCCAATAGACAGAGTTTTGTGTGGCATGAACTACTATGTTTGCACCAAATGCGGAAAGAAGTCATTTTATAGTAATTAACACTTTAATACAGGCGGTGAAGTGGAGTGATTGACATAGATTCGACGGTTGAAAACTTGGAAAAATGCATCCGCTTTGTTAGTGATCACACAGCCCCAACGTTTTACGGATGGCCCAAAGTTGAGATAGCCATGCGGGATGCTCTGGAACTGTTAAAAGAGCAGAAAGAAGAAATTGAATCACTCAATACCGCACTAGAAAATGTATCGCAGATGGGGCATTGCTGAAAAAGGCGGTGAAGCTGGAATGAGTGACAGGTGGTGATGATATGCAGGAAACCACAGCGGATTTCGCAAAACGATATGGGTTTGCGCAGTAGCATCGCCCCCAGATCGGGGGCATATAGATAACTCATTAAAGAGGAAGAGTGAAAATGGATATTCAGACCAATGTAGATATGCTAATGCAAGCAGATCTGAAAGATTGGCACCATTATTTAGCAGAGCAAAAGAAACGGGAACTCATTGCTCTTTTGAAAACGCGTGAGAAAGCAGATAACAAAGAGGATGTTCCGCTGATCTCTCTTCGTGGCTATGCATTATCTCATGAAGACATTATACGGATGACAAAAGAAACAGCGGACGAACTGGAGGAAACCAGAAAAGAGCTTGGATATAAAAAATAAATTAACACTTTATTTTATGCGGTGGCGGAATAGACGCCAGCCGGACAACCGGCAGCGGGCAGAATAGCAACGTTCCACGGAGTGAATTCTGCTAGTAGACGCTAGGCAGAGCCGAACACGAGACAGGTGGAGCAGCCGGAAAGTACACAGTCTGTCATGTGAGGTGCAAATCCTCACCCGCGCATTAAACACGGTGTCTGGTTCTCAGCAAAGTCACATTGAAAGATGAAGCACTACTGGACTTAATTCCACGTTCGATTCGTGGAGCCGTTTTTTTAAAGAGGTGAAACATGGAACTTTGGCTCGATGCTTTTCAGCTTCCTGTCGATCTGTATCTCGACTGGATGATGCGGCGAAAAAGCCGCAGGAAAGCAAGGTACCGCAGGAAGCTCGAAAGAATGAAAACAAGACTTTGTAAAGACGGAGGAGAGATATGGGAACACTGTATGAATTCGAAGTAGCTTTTCAGGACATGATGGACGACGCACTAAATAAACTTTCTCCTGCACAGTTCGAAAAGCTGAAGGACTCAATCTCCATGATTATGGATGATTATGAAGAATAATGAAAGAACTCACAATACCGTTCGATAGATTGATACATCCAGACAAAGAAGCATTGGCAAAGCGCGATGCTTTTCTGGCTGGAGGAGATGATGACGAAGAAGGAGAGCCTCAGATGCAGGATATTACACCATATGTCATGCCCATACTTCTTACCCTTGGATTTGCCATTGGCCTGATTTACGGAAAACAATCTGAGTTCATTGGCTACGATGCGCGGAACAAGGAATTCGAAAAAGGATACAAGCTTGGATTCCGCAAAGGAAGAGAAAAGGCCGAGAAGGATTTCGTTGAAAAGCTGAAAAAGCTGTAACGTATTTTATTAAAGGAGTTTTAAATATGTCGAAAGTTAAAAAGGTATCTTTATTTATTATGCTCTTTATTGTTTCTACTTTCCTGTCAGGTTGTGTTAATAAAACAACAGACTACAAAGGCGTAGAACGCAAAGTCGAATATGGTCTGGTTGAAATTGGAGCAGTAAGCGGAGATGGTCAGTTCACAATATGCTATGATCCCACTACGATGGTTTGCTATATGAAAATATCGAGAGTTTATGGAGTGGGTATAAGCCCATATTACATCATTGGAGAAAATGGGGAACCAGAGATTGCCATATACGGAGTGAATTATCAATATGAACACGAATGAAAAACGCGAAGAGCTGATAGCAAAGCTCGACGTTTTAATAGCCGACACAGAATGGTCGGATATTGTCGATCTTTCGCCGAATGACGCACGCGATATTCTTGAGCTGCTAAAGGCGCAGAGACCACAGCAACGAAAAGAACGCATGCTTCCGTGTACGTGCGGGTGCAAACGGCGCGAACACTGGACAATAGTCGGGCCAAATCCCGGAGAAGAGCTGCGCTGCATGAAGTGCGGGTTCAGCGCAAGAGGCAGAAATGCCGCCGATGCCGTCAGGCAATGGAACAAAGCTGTAAAAGGAGAAACGGATAATGAAGACTAAACTCAGCATGTTTTCGATAATCATTCGATGGATTCTTAGCATCGGTTGGCTTGGACTTGGTATCTACTCTTATTTTTACGGCGCGCAGTACGGCGCGGACACATTGCGCTGGATGCTCGGCGTTGCCTGCATTCTGCTTTCACTATATAACATTACAAGCTTTGCAGACAAAACATAACAAAGGAGAGTCGGAATGGCACTAAAGACGATTGTTAACCCTGACGAAGAGTTTGTCAGGAACCTGAAGAAGCGCATTAAAGACAATGGCAAGCACTGCCCCTGCCAAATCGAAAAAAATAAGGACACGAAATGTCCTTGCAAAATATTTCGCGAAACGGGCGAATGCATGTGCGGCCTGTATATCACAGTGGAGGAGGACGACGAAACATGAGGGATATAAGAAGGATTGACGACTACTGTAAGCGTCTCGCCGCCATGTGGGAACGTGTGCCAGACTGGCGCTTTGGACAATTTATCTCCAATTTGTTCGGCGAATATTACGCCCGGACAAAAAAAGACATCTTCTTCCCCGAAGACGAAGAGATGTTTACCGATCTCGAGAAGATTATGGACGAACTGTGCGCTTGATAAAAAAACCAATGAAAACTAAGCAAATAAGGAGCGAATTAGCGCGTCTGGTTTTTGGATGACCAAATACTCATCCGAAGATCCAGACGTTAATATTTTGCCCTTAATAAGGGCGTTTTGTCAGTAAAAAACACTATTCTGTGAGGTGTAAAACATGATCCAGTTTATTATCGGTGTAATCGTCGGTGCTGGCGTCGCCATTTTCGCGATCGGTCTAACCGCAATCGGAGACGATGATGAATGATAAAGATACCCTTTGATGAACAGGAAACAACGGTGTGCATGGATTTCAGCGGCGGCGTTTCTTATGTGTACAGTTCGCGCCCGAAGGATGTTCTACGCCTACGAAAGATGACGGCCGATTACCCCGGCGACACAAGCGTCTATTTCGATACGGGCGAGACCATTGAGATATCCGTGCCGCACAAGTGGATAAAGATAAAGCCGCCAACAAAACGGGCCGATGCGGCAAAATACCTGACGAAAGGAGACGAGACAGAATGACACATTTCGCTGCGGCAGTCTTTAGCGACAGCCCAACCTACAGCGCTTTTTGCGATCTTCTTGAGCCATACGACGAGAATAACGAAGACTTCTACATCTTCGAGCCAGTATCGGATGAAGAGCTTGAGAAGCAATGGGAAAGATTCAAAGAGTTTAATCCTTCGTGGAAGCGAAGCATGTGGCTCAAAGAGATGTTTACGAAGCGCGACGATGTATATGGACACTTCTATAATCCGCAGGGCTACTATGACTACTATTCGCTCGACGGAAAAGAATATATGTACGACCTTCTTCCAGATGTCAATGAAGACGATGTGGACAGGTGGCCGCTCAAATCTCAGCTTAACTGGTACGAGAAAGATCAGAATGAAAAGACGGAAAAGCAGCTGCGCAAGGAATGGCGCAAGTACAGCGTCGAAGGCGACGGTTTCTGGTCGGCTGAATTTTATCAGAAAAGATACGGAGACGAGGAAACATATGTCCGCCAGTGCATGTATCCTCCCATGCCACATGCTTTTATAACGCCGGATGGGAAATGGCATTCTTCTGGCCGCGTTGGATGGTTTTGCTCATCGGATGATACCGCGGAGTCTGTTGATCGATACTATGCAGAGTGGCGCGACTTTATCGACAACGCTCCAGACTGCTACGTGTCGCTGATCGATTGCCATATATAACACAGAGGTGATTATTTGAACAGGATTTATCTGGATCATGCGGCCTCCACGCCGGTGAGAAAGGAAGCGCTGGATGCGATGAAGCCGCTTCTCGAAGACGTATACGGCAATCCTTCCAGCGCCCATCTTGAGGGACGCAAGGCGAAACGCTTTATTGAGGCGGCAAGACGTGAAATTGCCGATTGCGTTGACGCCGATCCTCGACAGGTTTTCTTCACATCTTCGGCGACGGCCGCCAACAACATTGCCATTGAATATATCGGTTGGACTTCCAATATCATCCTGACGTCCGAGCTTGAGCACCCGTCGGTCCTGAACAAGATCCGTTCGTGGTGGCCTGAAAAGCTGACGGCTATTGATCCGTTTGGTCGCGTCGATATTTCCGATATCAAGAAGTGTGCCCGTGTAGATGAAAAATTCGGGAACGCGATCTCGGTCTGCTGGGTTTGCAGCGAGACGGGCGTGATCAACGACATTGCGGAGATAGCCGAGTTTGCGGATCGCCAGTTCATGTATTTCCATACCGACGCAACACAGGCCATTGGTCATGTGCCGTTCGGCCAGATGGACTATATGCCCGATTTCCTGACGTTTGGTGCGCACAAGTTCGGTGGCCCAAGAGGTGTCGGTGTGCTGGTTGCCTATAACGACGAGCTTGTAAGGCTTCGCGACAGGATGTCAAAGCGTCGCGTCTTGTATGGCGGCGAACAGGAACACGGAATGTGGGCAGGAACAGAGAACACCGCCGCGATCGTTGGATGTGCGGCCGCCCTGAAATCAGCTACTGGAAACATGGAAAAGCGCAATCGGAGCACGGCTATTCTCAGGCATCGGCTGGTTGAGAAAGCCGATCAGATCCCGGGGCTTGTCTTCAATACGCCGCGTAATCCTGACCTGTGTGTACCGGGCATCGTGAATGTATCGATCCCTGGCATGGACGGCACAGAGATTGTGATGGCCATGGATGAAGCAGGCATTGCGGTATCGAGCGGAAGTGCGTGCTCAACCGGAAGCGGCAAACCGTCTGCAGCCATCCTCGCACAGTCCCACGGAGATGAGGCGAGGGCGCGCGGTTCGGTGCGCTTCTCCTTTAATGATACAAACACGCTGGAAGAAATTAACTACGCGATGGATCAGTTTGCCGCCATCGTAGAGAAAGGAAGAAACAGCCATTGAAGATCATTGATTTTAAAAAGAAAGGCAACGTCGTTCGCTTTTATCTTGGCGACGACGATGATGATGATTACTACGGTGATGATTGGGACGACCGCCCATATGAGCATAACGCCGGACCAGTATACGACGAGTATATTAAGGGAATCCTTGACGTGGCTTTTCCTTTTGACTGGTATGTGCTTGAGCCCGCCGTTGACTGGTCTTACCGCAGCAATTCGCCCTTCAGTAAGGATGATTTCAAGAACCGCAACGCTCCCTGTCTCGTCTGCGTACCGTGGGCCGAAATGAGCGAAGAAGATATCAAATACAATATACATAGCGACGAGTATACCTACTGGGCCGCGAACGACCACGTAATGAGAATATACTTTGGTGATCCTGCAGATATGTTCAAAAAATGCAAATACGCCAGCGATCTGAGTCTGACATGGACAGTGTAACACCAAAGTTTATTTATTATAGCGGAATCGGTTTTTATGATTTGCAGGACATGAAAACAAATTCCGATGACATCACTATGGCAACCGTAACCAATGGAATTGTGACAGAGCGGTGGTATTTCGATGAGGATAAGTCGACAAAGATAGGAACGACGCTTTACCTTGATGAAGCACCGCGCCGTGTAGAATGGAAAGGAAGTACGAAATGAGCAGTAAGAGGAACCATGCAATCAGGAGTCATAAAACATACCGGGCCAGACAGTACGCTGCGGCACGCAATCTGCGCGGAAGCCTGCCTTATAATATCCGCAAGAAGCTCTATGAGATGCGTTTCGGTATCAAGAACGAGCAGGAAGAGACGCCCGAAGAACCTGAAACGGCCGCCGAAGAGGTGGTTGCATGAAGTTAACCACACTCTCCTGTGCCGGTATTCATGAGGCAATTCATGCCATGCGAAATCCGATGGACAGCTGGGACAGAAGCGACAGCGGATACGTTGACCTGACCGACGAATATTGTATCGGGCCAAAGGATATGGATTTAAGCCAGCGGCTTCAGAAGGCCGGCCCTGAACACGCGAAACATCTGCGACTGATTCAGGTGTGGGCCGATATCGAAGCGCCGCGCTACTGGTGGACAGAGTTCGATACCTATCGCAACGGTGTCGAAAAGCTTTCCTGTTCCACTATGCATACGATCACAAAAAAGAAGTTCACGCCCGATGATTTTGAGCATGACAACAATCACATATCTTCTAAAGCTGCGGAGCTGAACGCAGCCGAAATGAATAGCTGGCGCGATAGCTGGATGAACCAGAAAGATGATCCTGAAAAGCAGAAGGAAACTTGGCGTAGCCTGATACAGAACCTTCCACAAAGCTACATTCAGCGCCGCACAGTGATGATATCCTATGCGGCGCTTCGCAATATAGTGCGTCAGCGCACAGGCCATAAGCTGAAAGAATGGGCGCAGTTTATTGACTGGGTAAATACGCTTCCGTATGCAAGGGAACTTATCTTTGACAAGCCTGAGCTCATTACAAACTAACCCTATCGGGTATAAACATGATACCAGTTATATATATTATTCCCGTTCGGGTATAAATCAAAGGAGTGGTAGCTTATGAAAAACCGTAATAAAAGCGTCCTGAAGATCGCCCCACCGTGGATTCAGTACGTGAATAAGATCACGGCCCTCTTTGGGCGCGATCCTGAAGTTCTTATCGACTACGACAATGACGAGGTTGAGCTGAAGCTTCGCGTAACAAATCCTCGCAAAGCCGATGCCCTAATACAGCTCTTGCCGCCAACGCGTGAATTCGGTGGCGTTCAGCTGAAGATCACCGTAATTCCAGCCAACCTTAAGTCCACCGAGGCGACCCTGTTTAAGGATGCTTTCTATGGCAATCCTGCGGTAAGTGATTTCGTCACGGTGTCCGGCGTTTTCTCCAACCCCATTTCCTATATGATCTTCGACAAGCGGGTTGTCCAGTATTACGATGACGATATCAGCGACTACTATGGCAACCATTCCACGCTTTATGCCGACCTGGCTGACGAGATCTTCGATAAGCATGACGGCGTCTTCTTCTGCACTGACGTGAATACGAAGGAGGAGCCAGACCCCGACGATCAGCCAGAGACTGTGTTCGACAAGCTCTATAAGGAGGAAGGCCAGGATGAGTGACCTTAAAGTGCCGCCTGAAATAAGGGAAAAGAACAGGGAATTGTGCAAACGATTCCCTTTTCTTATTCCTTCAAATCGGTGGAGCGGCAAACGAATAACGGAAGCTTCTGAAGGCGGCTACTGGCCTGATGAGCCTGACAAAATCCCCGAATACGACTACGAATACACGGAGCTTGACGACATGCCGACAGGCTGGCGCATAGCCTTCGGGGAGCAAATGTGTCAGGAGATCATGGATGAGCTTGTGGCAAACAACATCGTGGATAACTACCGTATCTGGCAGATCAAAGAGAAGTACGGCGAACTTCGCTGGTATGACAGCGGCTTCACGAAAAAAGGCTTTGATATCATCGAGAAGTATTCTGAGCTAAGCGCTCGTACATGCATTAAGTGCGGCAAGCCTGCCACCCGCATCACGCGCGGCTGGATCATGCCTGTCTGCGACGACTGTTGCGACGACTTCGAACACTCTGATCCGATCGACGCAATGCCATATTGACATCATAGCCCCTGTTGCTTCGGTGACAGGGGCTATTTTTTTCGGAGGTTAAATGAACGAAATAAATTTTGACAGCGGCAATTGCCACCTGTATACTTATGATCAGGTCGAAGAGGTGGCCAACGCCGCTGCGCGTAATGCCATCTATTCGGTTCTGAACCTTGACAATGAAACAGGGAAAACCGTTGCTGGCATAAGTAAAGGAGATGCAGATATGCCAAGGCAACGTATTCACGTGATGCTCCCAAGTGGCGAAAAGGTATGGATCACGGGAGCAACATTCAGTGACCTGATTCAAAATGCGCTGGAGAAATACGGAAGTCCTGCGCCAGCCGCCCAGTCAGCGCAAAGCTTCAAGCAGTACACAGATGACATCTATGATGTCTTTCTGAAGCCGCGCTGGAAAACCACAACGGAGGAGACCAACCGTTTCCTTCTTGACAAGCACATTCTTCCTTTCTTTGGGACAATGCCGCTGTGCAGTATCACCACAGTGACAGTGCAGGATTTTTTCCAGAAGAAAAAGCACCTGTCTAAATCGTACACGAAGCAGATGCTGATCATCATGCACGAGATCTTTGAGAATGCGGTGGAGGACGGCAAGCTTGAGAAAGACCCGACGGCCTCAAAGCGCATAACACTGCCGGAGAAAGCCACAAAGCGAGAGGCTTTAACGTCTGCGCAGTTCGGCAATATCGTGTCACACATCAACGATCTGCCGCCAGACGATGCGCTCCTGATTGCGCTCCTCTGTTTCACAGGCATGAGGCGCGGCGAGATCCTTGGTCTCAAGTGGGACAGCGTAACGGACGAAACGATCAAGGTGAAGTCCGAAGTAACCTACAAATCAAATCAGCCCGTGTTCCACGAATACACAAAGAGCAAGTCGGGCATCCGCGAAATTCATATCCAGAAAGAGCTGAAGCCATATCTAAAGAAGCGCGGCAAAGGATTTGTGATAGGCGGCGGCAGTACGCCCATTACGCAGAGCAAGTTCGACAGAGCTTGGCAGCGCATCGGAAAGAAGATCAACCTCTACGGAGCTACGCCGCATGTGTTCCGCCACACCTATCTGTCTATGTTGGCCGCCAGCGGAGTCGATCCAAAGACTGTGCAGACTATTGCGGGTCATGCCGATTTCAGCTTCACGTACAACCGCTACATCCACAAGAACAGCGAGAACGTGGCGAACGCAAGCGAGAAGTTCAGCGAAACACTTAACGGTTTGACACAGAACGTGACAGGTGAAACTGCCTCAGAGCCCAGTAAAATCAACGGCTCCAGCGATTCGACAAACAAAGAAATTGACACAACCAGTTGACATTTGGGCCAAATAATAACATAAACAGCGTTATCGCGCATAAATTATATTACCGATAAAAAAGCCCGAAACCCTTGCCGCACAAGGACTTCAGGCATTTGGTACGCCCGGCAGGATTCGAACCTGTGACCTTCAGAGTCGGAGTTTAGGACAATTTTACCACAGCGGTTTTCCCGTTTCAATGTCAGCGTCTGAATTTTCACTTAAATATATTGATTCGATATACTTAACTGAGAATTCAAATGCGCAAAGCGAATAAAAAAGGGGTGCTCTCTTTCGAGAGTACCCCAATTTTTTTACGCGTTAATCAGGATCTTCAGATCCTTAACGCAGGACTCGACAACTGTCCTGACTTCTTCCTTGTTGATGTCATACCCACGTTCTTTCATGTAGTTCATGACATACTCAAGTTTCTCTTCTCCTCGGCCGCTTCCGTTATACAGCTGCTCCGCAGCGTAAACGCCGGTGCGTGCAATTTCCTTCATCAGCGCAAACTTCTCTTCAGACAGCTTGCTCTTCAGCAGAGGGAACACTACATAGGTCAATACCGCAATCAACAGCGCAAACAACGCTTTAATAACTTCAGTCAGATCAATCATCCGTTATCGTCCTCCTTGTCATCGTCCTTTTCGCCGGCCTCAACCTTGGCCGTGAAATAATGAATAATAGCTTTCTCACTTGTGCTGTTCACCGTATATGTGATCACAACACACATGGCCGCCTCATCTACGCCCGTCGTAAGACCGTGAAGCGCAGTAGAAACTTCAGGCCGCATGACCACGGCCGCCCAAGTGAGAATCCTGTAGAAAGCCCAGAAGAGCAGAAGCCACTTGCTGAGCTTCTTGCTGAACTGCTCGTAGTCCTTCCGGCCTTTTCTTTTAGCCATGCAACCACCTCAAAAAATGCGACTATACTGTAATATATTGCGCAAAGTTTATTAGGATAAGAACGTGTCATTCTCAAGGCATTCGCTGTATTTCGTGAGAATATAGTTATAGGCATGCATAAACCGCCCATTGCGAATCTGATACTTCTGGATGTACTCTTCATATCTGTCATTAAGATCTATGATGTGGTCGTACTCTTCCTGAGTATGCTCGACTCCATGCCTCAATGAATTTGCAAATTCGAGAATCGTAGTGCGTATAAAGTTCGCGTCATTCTGATCAATGACTTTCATCTGGTCTTCGTTTTCTTTCTTCACCTGGTCAATCTCCCGCTTCACGGTGTCGAGATCGTTGTTGATCTTATCGATGCGGCTGCTCACATCGCGATTAAGGTTCTTGCCAATCATATTAAGTAATCTGGTAAACGGCTTCAGTTTCAGAGACGGGATTTCGAAGATCATGCCGATTACAAAAACGCAGAACGCCCAATGGCTTGTGCACCAGTCAAATATAGTTTTCCATTGGTCCATTTTTGTTCACCACCCTTCCTTCCCGCCATGCGCAGTTAACCGCGCAGGCCGAGGAGGTTTCCGATTATATCGTAAGCCTGCTCAAGAGTGGCGCGGTCAACCAGAATTGTATCGCCGGTCGCAACGTTCTCTTCCGGGCCGCTCTGAATAAACTTCGTCATTACGTAGCCTTTTTTGCCGCCGTAAGAAATGTAGCTCCAGTCAGTGCCGGCTTCCAGAAGCTCAACCTCGGAGTTCTGTGGAATTTCCGCAATGCGAGGCGAAAGAACGCTATGTTTTTCGCGCATATTAATAGGAGACTTGGCGTTGCCGCCTGCTACTGTAACCATTTCATTCACCTCATTTGTAACGAATCCAATTTCGCTGTAGTCGATACCTTTCAGCATGCCGCCGTGAGCCCAACGCCGCTTCTCGTGATCGCGAACGATTGGACCGACAGTCGTGCAGTGGGTAATCGTGAGCGGCTTAACGCTTGTCACGATACCGACATGATAGTAATCTGTGATGTCTCCGGTGAAACGATTGCCGCCGCTCTTGTAGCGGTCAGGCAGATCATACCCTTCATCATTTGGAGACTTGGCCTTGAAGACAATCTCTCCAAGAAAAAAATCCTTTTCGGTTGCGATCAAACCAAGCGAAGACATTTCAAAACGTGCCGCATAGTTGCTCCCATGGAGCCCGGACCATTTGCCACCGCAGAGGCGCTTGGCTCCAACAATGAGCCCAATACAGTCGCACTCTCCGTTAGTTCCGTCGCCGCCGAGCTTATACACGTTTGTCCTGTTGACGTTTTTTTCAACCGCATCCAGAAAGGTTTTTAGTGGAATTAAACTCATAGTCATGTTCCTCCATTCTAATTGACATCTGGAGTGACAGTCACTGTTCTGCTTGAACCAGAAAAACTTCCAGTCGGCGCCTTCGCCGTTCCTGTAAATTTAATCTCAGTACCTTCGCCTGTGAAAGTGGGCTGAGAAGATGTAGCGCTGGCGATCCCGGTGACGACAGTCGTATTCGCTCCTTTTGTCGGAAGCGTTCCCGGTTTAAAATCAAAAACGAGCGTCTCGTTAGATACGCTCGCGCTCCACGTAGGAAGAGTACCTACGCTCGTAATACTGTTCACAGTGCCTGTATCTGGCACGACTGTGATTTGTGGCGTAGACACAGTCCCTGCTGGTGTATAGTTTTTGTTTCCGTTTTTGTTAACACTGATTGTGCCGTCAGGCGTATAGGCGTTGATCGATATAGAGCCTGCTGGAGTAATTGTTCCAGAAGCTGTATCTGCTTGCGCCATGAGTCCAAGATTGGCCGTCTCTGCAAATCTGCTGAGATCCATATTGTAGCCGAGCTTCTCCCAAGCCGCGGCCGTAGCAGTGTTAATCGTCTGTGTACATACCCACTCGCTATTGTCCTCCGTGTTAATATAAACGTCGCCGGCCTCAGCGGAATCGATCGCCTTAATCGCAGACTCAGAAGATCTGGTGCCGCGCAGGGTCATATAGGAACCAAGCCCTGAAATCAGAGTGTCTGCGTAAGCCTTTGCGACTTGTTCAGCTTCGGCGGCCGCACCGTAAGCATCGGCACCGCCGCTTGCCCCTACCATAGTGATGCCCGCCACAGAGGAGCTTGCCGCCGGAATCGTCTTTTTTGTAACTGTAATCTTCCCCTGCGCATTCTGCGAGATTGTGTCAATAAACGACACGGAGTTCCCGCTGGCAGAAGGACTGCTGGTTGCCTGCATGGGCGCAAGATAGTCTGTACCGGAAACAGCAGCGCTTACGCCTCCGCTGCCGTCTCCTTTAAGAAGGCCATTTGCCGTAATCTTTTCCTGTTTGCCGGTCTCGACAGCCGTGATTGCATTTCGTGCCTCTGAGTCTTTGATATAATGCGTAACTTCGGAACCGGGAAGCAGGATTGTGCTGATATAGCTCTGGCCGCTGATATCGTTCAATCAGAACACCCCCTTATTGAGGTAAGCCATAAGAGAAAACAAGTGTGCCGCTTGCGTTGCGGTAAGCGGTCACACGTGTGCCTAGTTTTTGCTTCTCGTCAGTGGACAGATGTACGTTCGTGTTGCCCACGTGATCAGAAAGATCGCCAGGAATTTGATCGGAGTCAAGCTGACCGTTTGCGTCAAGGCTTGCAATACCTCCGGCTGCACCAACGTCCGCGGAGTTAACCTTTTCGTCAAGCGCTTCTTCAACTGCGTCAACAACCGTCTGAAGCGTCGCGTTATCTGGATAGGCAGCGGCAATGCTTTTAAGAAGATGTGTAATTCCATTTGCATCCAGATATTTCTTGGTGTTCAGTGTCGGCATAACCGACCCCTCCTTTCACTTATTACTCCTCGGCGGCCGCGACAGCAGCATCGATCTCAGAGTTTGTGAGGGAGGTAATGGATGTGTAGATATCGGACGCATACTGCTTCACGCCAAACACGGTATTGGCAGAGCTTCCGTCAGCCTGTGTACCGAGCACAGCCGCGGCAGCTCCAGCATTATCGAAGCTGGTAGAGTTCATATAGGCCGCCGTACCAAGGCCATGCACAGCAACAGCCGTGCCATCGACATCGATCGTGCCATTGGCCACGCCTTCTGTCACGCTGCGTACAGCAACAGCGGCGCGACCCACCGCGTCGGCTATCTCAGAGCTGAGCTTCTCCATTGTTATGGATCCGTCAGCAAGGGTAGCACTCACCTGATGAGTAGTAGGATCGACCGTAATAAACACAGCGTCTCCGCTATGAGAACCGGAGGTTACATATTCAATCAGGTTGTCAACAGGGATCCACAGCTTCGTTCCGTCGGCGTTTGCGAGAATAAGCTCGATATATGTGCCGGCAGCGCCCCATTCGCCGCTTGTAGATTTTGTGACAACAGAGCCGCTTTCAACGACCATATCGCGCGGAATATTGATGGGAACACCGATATTAACTCCAGTATCGGACCCTGCCTCAAACTTCTTCAGATGGTAGACCGCCGCATAGTTGCCCGGAGAGCTGTCGGCCACAATCGTGTAAGAGTCGGGCGAACCAGGATTATCGACGTACAGGCCCTTGTTGCCGGTCGTCTTCAGTCGAAGCAGGTTACCTGACTCTGTGCTGATCGCAACCGAGACCTGATTGTTGTTTTTGACGTTAATAGAATCGTCGGCGGCACGAACTTCATCCAGTTTGCTATCGTACCGATTTTTTATCTTAGTCCATAGGTAGCCTGTGCCGGCGCTGTCTATGAACTTTTTGGTCTGAATATCTTCATACGGCATAGGTAGTCATCTCCTTTCAGATGCTGGGAACAAACGTCCCGCCTTTAATATAAATGTTTGGATAAGCGTTCTCGGAAATGGTCTCAAGAGCGAGATTTGTTCCTTCGAACAAGCCTTTATATACTTCAAGCCGCATTCCGTAATGAGTGTCTTTAGCTGACTCGTGGAAAATGATTGCGGAGTGCGACATCTTTGTGCCATTGCCCCCGACCCATCCAGAGCCAGTTCCTTCGGCGACAATGATGCCGTCACGGATGATAGCGCGGCCATCTCTAATGAGAAGACCACAGCCGTTTTTACTTGTAATGCGGCCGCCAGTCATAGTAAATCTGTCTTTATTATTAAGATATACGCCACAGGAAGCGTAGCCTTCTTCGGTTGTATTGGCAATAATTTCGCCGCCATTCATGTCAATGATATTGGTATACAAACCATCGGCACCGTTAGCGCAAACAGCAGTTCCGTTCGTGCAGGAGATATTGCCACCATTAATGATGACTTGGCCACCGTTCGATGCTATCGCCGCGCCGTTAAAAGCATTCACTGTGCCGCCATTAATTGTCACGATAGAGTCAACGCCATCTGCTTCAAGTCCAACGCGGCCAGCTGTATAGCTTCCGCTTTCGACAGTAACGGTGCCTCCGTTGATTGCCTTCGCGAAGCTGTTGCTCACGTTGATCGTGCCGCCACGGATTACAAGGGACACTCCGTTAGCAACAAAGGCGAAGCCGGTCGAAGTAGATGTAAGCGTACAGTTCGACAAGTCAATGATTGTGTTTTTTGTCAAAGTAACAGGATCGGTGATAGTAATATCCTCATCGAGCGTAATCATGCCACCTTCTTCGAGAATGGCAAGTAACACTTCTTTCGTTGTGGCAATGTGAAGCAGAATGTCAAGCTCATGCTCTGACAGCGAAGCCACATTACCCATGCCGCCCATGCTGTCCCAGCGGCCTTCTGTTTCATTCCATGCATAGTTGACGCCGGTATCCTCAACGTCGTACGTATCGCCGTTCTTTGGATTCTGTATAGCGGCCAGGTCATCAAGCGTTGATACCTTGCCGCGATAGATATAAAACCCTTCGATACGGTTTTCGATCTGCGAGATATCGTCTTTTGTTGCCGCGTCTGTAATGCCGTAGCCACCGAGAGTTGTTGGCTGATTGCTTACGTTGCCCCAGTCCACATTCGGGTCTTGTGGCGTAACACTGATCATACCGTTTGCGTCGATATCAAGACCTTCGCCGACTTTCACGCCGCCGAGAACTTGGCCAGAGGCGGCCGGCAGTTGATAATTGCTGAGTCCGGCAAGCTTCTCTTTTTCAGCGGTCGTGTAGTTCTCCTCTGAAATAGCTCCTGCGTCGGCAGTCTTTAAATATATGCGCTCAGCGTCATCTGCCCTGAGAAAGGTTTGTGCGGCATCGTCTTTACGTAAATAATTTTCACTCACGTCCGACGCCTTCGTGTATGTATTTTCGGCGTCGGACGTTCGAAGATAGGTTGATTTGGCATCTTCTTGGCGCAGATAGGTTTCATCTGCCACATCCGGCTTAAGGAAGGTATTCTCTGCCGTTTGCCATACGCGGCGTAATCCGTTTTCATCAACATATTTAGGCATCGATAACACCTCCCGCAAGGATAATGTCGATCTCGTCGTCCGTCAGCGGCGAAAGATTATAGATTGTTTCAAGCGTGATCCCAAGCTCCGCCGCAGTTTTATCGCCGTTCAGTGTGACACCGTTAATCGACGGTTTATTAAATAAATCCCGATAGTCCGGCGACGTGCGAACCGTCACCGGAGTTTCGAGATTGATTGTTAATTCATCTGGTGCGTCAGGCGAAGGAGTAACGGGGACCTGCTCCTGCTCGGATGGAATCTCGAACTCGAAAGATTCTTCGGGCTCTTCGATATCTGCATCTGGATAGTTAACTTCCTTGTTAAGGAACAGGTCGCCCGTAAACGATTCCTTCAGGGCTCCGCCGCAGTAGATTTGAAAATCAAACTTATAAAGGCCGAACGCGAGGTGCTTCGTATCTTTGGGATCGATCTTGAATTGATAGTTGCCCGTTGAGAGCGTTGTGATTTGTCCGTCTGCTACGGACTTCTTAAAACAAAAATGTCGGTTAAGCACACCCGGCTTAACCGTAAATTGAATGTCATTCAGGTCTATTGGCGGGGGCGAACCGTCAGACATTCGTACGGAGAATCGAATCCATTTGATATCTCCGCGCCTCATCGTAATCTGCATGAGAGGGAGCCCTCCCTTCGATTATTCTTCTACGGCGAGATCTTCACAGCCGCAGTCGATCAGGAGTTCGCGCACCTGATTTTTCAAAAGACGGGGAACCTGTTTGAAAGTTTTCTTACCGAGGATAATCTGCTGACACCAAAGCATAGCGATCATGTTATCGCTCTCCTTTCCAAATAAGAGTAAGAATAAAAGCTTTTTCATTTGATCTTCTCCTTGCGCGCAAGCGCTTCAATGTGACGAAGCCAGGAGTCAATGGTAACGGTTTCCATACGCATACCTTCCATCACGCTGCGGCTTCTGACCTGATTGGAGATAAGCATTTTGTCGTTGTCTGGCACATTTTTCCAGATCTTTTTAAATTGTTTATACCATGCCGCAAAATGCTTTTCAGTTTCCTTGCGGTACTCCTGATTTTCCTGATTCAGCCATTCGGTTTTGTTCATGGTATAGTATGCGTCAAAGATCATGAACGTAACGTAGAAGGCCGCCTTATCATGCATTCCCCGCCGTATGAATTCGTTGATCAGGGCCTGGTTGCTGTCTAGCATATTGCGGTATGTTTTCAGAATATATTTAGGATCGTGGCGGCAGACACTATTGTCGCGCCACTTCCAGAGATAGAATGGCGTAGGACAGTACTTTACGTTCTGGCTCAGGTTTTGACACAGGATGTTAAAGTAACTGTCCTCGTGAATTGTAAGAGAATCGTTCCAGCGGATCTGCTGTTCAATCAGATATTTGCGGCGATGCACTTTGCCGTGCACAAACGTACTGTCCATGTCGTGATTAACGTACTCAATGGCTTTCGTGTCGGGCATTCGTGTCTCTTCAACGAAAGCGGAGACGAGGCTGTCGAATCCCTTTTCTATTTCGCGGAAAATGATCCAGAGGCCGCACATGTTATAGAACATATCGTCGGCATCGCAAAACATGACATAATCCGCGGTTGCGAAGTCAAGACATTTATTGCGCGTAGCTGAAACGCCGAGATGCGCACATTTGTAATACTTGATTTCAAACGGATATGAGTCCAGAAACTCGTCAGACAGGTATACGTCCGAGCCGTCGTTGCAGATAATAACGCCGATCTCGTTCATCGGGACATTCTGCTGAAGCGCGATGCTGTCGAGCAGGGGCTTCAGAACTTCATCTGTTTCATTGTACTGAGGAATCAAAATCTGTAATTTCACTAAATCAGGTCCTTTCTGAAATAAGATCAGATTATTTAATGTAGTGCCGCAAGATATGTAGTATCACTAGAAATAAGGTCGTTTACAGACACATTTGAAAGAGATATCGCATCGAAGATTGTTGCGGTTCCATCCGTTAAGCAAATGTTTCCTGTAGATGTACTGGAATATAAGCTTCTTATATTTAAAGGACTATTAATCCACTGTCCCCAAGTTGCACCAACTTCAGCCGCATATACGTTTTCATTTAGTCCATCTGTTATATAAAACAAAAATAGACTTCCAACTCCAACTAATCTATTTTTATGAACTGACCATGACATACGCGATTTATAGCTTGCAAGCATTGAAGAAGGAACAAATATTGAACCGTAATGCCCGAGGTAGCTACTCTTTACTATAGGAGTGAAAGAAAACAATGCATAGTTATATAAGCTAACATACTCACTTGTATTTGTCAGAAATAATGCTTCTAGATTGGTGCAATATGAAAAAGCGTACGAGTCGATATACGAACATTGTGGCAAATAGACCATAGATAAATTTGAGCAACTAGCAAAACAGTATCCTGGTACACTTCGTGCAAGCGGCAAGCAAGCATATTTTAAATTTGTGCACCATTGGAAAGCACCGGTCCCTATAGTTTTAGCTACAGGCAGCGTAATAGATATAAGATTTCCACAGCTCATAAATGCTCTGCCGCCAATGGAGTTACAATACGGAAGTGATATGTCTGTTAGCCCTGAACATTCTGCGAAGGCAAAGTTTCCAATTGTTCGGCAGTTCGTAAATCGACAGTTATCCAATTTTACACATTTGTAAAAAGCACTATTATAAATATTCGTACAAAACGAAGCATTAATGATACTTAACTTAGAGCAGTATGCAAACGCAAAGCTTGGAATCATTGCGGCCTTTGATATGTCTATTTGTTGTAAATTTGCGCAATAATGAAAAGCGCTATCTGACATTTGAAGGCATTCAGGTATTCTAATTTCTTGTAAATTTCTGCAACCACTAAAAGCAAATGAACTAATTATTTTACATGCTGGAAAATCAGCAGATATTAAACTCGAACATCCGGCGAAACCATACGCTCCTATTATCGAACACTCTGGAAAAACTGCTGTTTCAAGAGTTTTACAGTCTTGAAATTGGCGGCGATATATCGATTCGATCTCTTGTGCATAACTTGACGGAACAGAAGTTATCGTGTCTCTGTTTTCGAAATACCATCGTGCCATATCGGAGCCATACTCTTCTTGGTATAAATTCTTGATTGTGTTTATAAACCCTTTAGGATATGATATATTTAATGATTTTCCTTCTTTTGTTTCCATCGCGCTGGCTATTTCCGAGAGCTGATTTTCATCTACGTAATATAAAGCCATATATATCACACTCCTTTAATCGCCTGCAACGAATTTACTTGAAAAATAGCTCCACATGCTAGCAGATTTATAAGCTTCGATTAGCGAACCTGGCACATATATTAAACCATTAGCGGAAGTTGAAATAGGAGAACGGTTAAAAGCAGCGGATGTTAAAAGTCTTACTACAGAAGAAGACATAAGATATACACTTTTTAAAGAACTGCAGCCAGCAAATGCTACCGTATTTATACGATTGCAAACAGGCAAACTTATTGTAGATAAATTATAGCATTGGTTAAAAGCATTAGATCCAACAGTTAAGCAATTCGGAAAATAGACTACGCTAAGTGAACTGCAGTTTTGAAATGCATAATCACCAATTGTCTTACATTCAGGAAATGAAGCAATTCTAAGAGCAGAGCAATTTAAAAACGCATAATTTTCAATTGTTTCGCATTTGGGGAAAATAGCTTCTTTTATGTTGACCGCCCCATTAAATGCATGACTTGCAACAATTTCGCATTCTGGGAAATTTATATGCGATAGCTGTGTGCATTCCCGAAATAGGTTTTGTGGAACTCTTATTAGGTTTAACGTCGGACAACTTGTAATTGTTTTATTCAAGGTTTCTTCCAACAAGTCTTGATTTATATATTTTTTTTCGAAATTATTTATAGCCTGTACATATCCGCTAGGAAACGCAAGTGGTTCGCTCGTGCTGCCACGTTCTCTGATTGCGTCGGCTAACGCGGTAAGCTCATATTCCGTAGTAAATATTTTCGCCATCAGAAGCTCACCCCCGTTGCGTCAACAATATTTGCAAGAACTTCCACGACTGATGCCAGCTGGCTCTCTGTAATGGAAGTATCTCCTATAGTAATAGACCCGTGACAGGTCATCGTTCCGGCAAGCCACTCGTTGCCGCTCCAGTCTACGGTACGGGCGTTTGAGCGCGCACTACTTGTTCCGTTACCTACGATCTCAACATATTTGCCATAATAGTTCGAAGCAGAACCAACCGTATCGGCAATGTTGTAGCGGCCAACAACGTGATGCCCGGTTCGATCTGCGCGAGTGCAATATCCTTCGGCGTGCGACGCTAAACCACCTGCAATACTTTCACGCCCCTCGGCGTGAGCGTATGAGGAGGTTGCTTTTGATTTATATCCCTCTGCGTGCGATCCTGTACCGCTAGTTTCGCTCTCATTCCCTTCTGCGTGGGAATATGAAGCAGATGCTACGGTAAGGTATCCCTCGGCGTGGGCAGCTGTAGCTCTTGCTATAGATTCATTTCCTTCTGCATGAGCTGACGAAGCCAACGCCTGTGATTTAATACCTTCGGCATGTGCGCTATCGGCCATAGCTTTCGTAAAACTTCCTTCGGCATGCGCTGCGAACCGATCGTTCAGAGTGCTATCCGCAATCGTTTTCCATCCTTCAGCATGATCGGCGTCGTAAAATGCTCCGTAATATTTTGTGACTGTTTCGCCATCGACTTCTTCTTCATATGTTCCACCAGTGCCTTCAGAATGGCTTCCTTTGCCAAATGCGTATGTTACATTTCCTTCAGCGTGGGCAGCTATTCCAGAGGCTTCAGTCATAAAACCGCCAGCATAGGAGCCATTAGAACTTGCAGTTGTTCCTATGCCGCACGTAAAAGCAGCTTGACCCGTTGCTTTTGTGCCATCTCCGAAAGCTGCGCTTGCAGAATTCGAAGCCTTGTTAGAATGGCCAAGCGCGACACTGTACGACCCGATATTTATTGGATTACCAGAAGCGTCAGTTTCTGCAAGCCGAGCCATAGAAAGCGAGCTCGTCACTTCTGCGTTATCTTTCAAAACATACCCTTCGAGAGTTGTTTCGAGCGCGTCAAGCTTCGCTTTATCCGTCGAAGACATGAGACCGGCAGCCGAGCTTGTTGCCGCCGCATACGTTGTATCCTGCGCCGGTATTCCGAGGGCTGTAATATCTGCCTTGCTAACGGCGGCCACCGCTGTAACATGCCCCTCGGCATTAGTCGTAATCTTATAGAAGCCGCTTGCCGCCGCAGTTCCTTTTGCCAAAGCATGTGCATAAGCAGCTGCACCTCGATCGCCGCGGTAAGCTGAGCCCGATGTTTCACCAAGCGCAAGCGAAGAGCTGATCTCAATGTAAGTACTTCCGCTCCATCTGTAAGTTTTGTTTGTATCGAGCGCGACATAGATTTTGCCCGTCTCGCCTGTGGCTGGGAAAGACGCGAGGGCGGCATATTCCAGAACGTCGTCCACGTAAGAAGGGAGCTGGGACGACGGAACTTTGCCGTCGTGCCCAAGCTCTGCAACGCCGTCGATTGCGCCTTTTTCAGAAGCGTCCAGCTTGCCGGTGACGACCACCTTGCCTCCGCTGAGTGCAAGGCCGCTTCCGATGTCTGTCATATAAAGCGGAGTCGGCTGCGGCGTAACGTACATGTCGTCGTCGCTATAGGTGATTGTGCGGCCGTCGACAGTGAGCGTTCCTGTAGAGAACAGCGTCTGAAGCTGCTCTTCTGTCAGGTACACAAGCCGCTTCATAAAACTAGCCATCGCCATCACTCCTTTCTGTATTAGTTATTCGCTGTTAGATTCATTCTCTTGTTCAGCGGCAGACGCCTGAGTATTTTCGTTGTTGTCAGGGGCGGCAGACTGGTTCGTCAGCGTTGCCGCTCCGATAACGTGGTTCAACCCGATTGGATTTCTGCCAATGTAAATCATTGCGAATCATTCTCCTTCTGTTATGTGTTTGGAACTGCATTAAAAGTGTTATTTAAGTGAATTTCACCGTAACATCTCCTGTGTAAAAAGATAGAATTCAGTTTTCCTTTTCTATGCGGGAGTAAGCGTAATCGTTATCAGGCCCGATTCATTGACCAACGCGGCATTTTCTTCAGACACAGGGAGACTGTTTAAAACACAAAGAAACGCAATATAGCAATGCGCGGTTGCTGTATAACTGAACGAGCGCTGTCCCGAATCCGGTGCAATCTGTACCAGGCTGTCATACTGAGTAACTGTAGGCATTTCCGTCGAGGGGTTGGTGCCAAATACCACGCTGCTTCCAAGTATTGCATAAGGGATTTGCAGGTACCCTTCTGTCATAGAGACCGATATTGAATCCCCCGTATTGAGTTCAATTGCATTGTTTGCAGCGGGAAAACATACGAATCGAGTATCGCCCCGTGTTACCATAAATGTTCCTGTATCCGCATTTTCTCCGAGATAACCGCCGACACACCATACCGGTTGAGCAATTTTTCTCACCCGAATTATGATCGTAGCCGTAAATCTGCCGCATATAGCATTCACAGTAGCTGAACCCATATCCAGCGCGGTAATGAGACCATTACTATTTACTGTTACAACCGTCAAATTGTTCGAACGGAATCTGGCGTTCTGGGTCGAATCACTGGGAGATACCGTATATGTAATCTGGCTTGTATCCCCAACAGTTAACGTAAGAGTTAACGGACTTGTTACATTAAATGCTTCAGCAAAAACGATATCATTGATATCCGCAATAGCAACACTGGTCAGCTCCACACCATTTTGAGACAGAATAATGTTTGAGCCATCTGTGCTTAATGAAAGCTGAGCAATACGGCCATCAACCATGCCAACCGTAAATTCACCAGAATCTTTTGCTTCTTGTAGTTTTCCGTCAACTTCTCCATTGATGAAAGTTTTAAGCTTATTTGTATAATATTGTAATCGTTCTCTCGTAACAGATCTTTTTGTTTCAGACATAAACAATCAACTCCTTTACGAGAAAAACGCATCGATTTCATTTTCCGTAATAATGGGCCAGTCCGCAGTTTTCATATATCCGCTCAGGTCAACGTCAGCGGACCCTTTCTTTTCGTATCCATTTTTACCTTCGAGCCACACATATTCATCATACGTGTTTGTGCCACTGCTTCCATTGGCAACATAGTAAATCTTGCTCGAGTCGCCGACCACCGGCAAAGAGCTCATGTTGGGAACGAATACTTGTTGGATGCCTTTCAGTCCGGCAATGGCCGCGTCAACAGCGCTGTGAACAAAAGCTGTGGTGGCAACCTGCTGCGTGTTGGTGGCCGCCGTCGGTGTTGGGGCCGTAGGCACGCCCGTGAACTCTGGATTCGCAAGATGCGCATAAGCCGCCAGCGAAATGTTCACGTTCTTATTAGAGTCGGGCTCAACGTTTGCGCCGTTAAGAGAAATGCTTTCGATTGCATTGACTTCAGCGTCCGTTTCAACGCTGTTCAACTTATTCAGCAGGGCCGCCGTGAAGTCGTTTGTAGAAAGTCCTTTTCCGTTTTCCTTTTTAACATAGGTATCAGCGATCAGCGTCAGAAGGTATTCAAGACGCTCTTTGCTCCATGAAATCTTGGTTTCAGCCATGATGAATCCCTCCTTTTATTGGATCGTCCTATTGAAAATCTTCAGAATGTCGAGCTGGCTAATGATCTCTGTTTCATACTCCAGACCGAGATCTTCTGCCGTCTTATTGCCAATAAGCAGCACATTATTGATCTGCGGCTGGTTCGCCAGATCCTCGTAGTTATTAATATAGATCTTGTGAATTTGATCGACCGTCATTTTAATCGGAGCATGATTTTCCACTACTGGCATATAAATCATTTGATCAGCTCCTCTCATAAGTAATAACCTGTTTAAGCAGCGCACCTCTCACTTTGACAGTTACAGTCTCCGTACCAAACGAAACGCCGCCTTCATCGATGAAGCGGACCTGAATCTTCGCGTTGCCGACTTCAAAGGAAAGCGTCTCTTCCTGTGACAGCGAAAAGTAAACGATGCTGTTTTCGCCGTCATAAGCAATGGCAAGGTCGTCGCCGGTCTTCGTGACTTTCTTGCAGCCGGACGAGATTGTGACGTAGACGGATTTGTCCGTCAGATCATATCCTTCTATGCAGAGCTCATAAACAGGTGTAGTTCCTTGTAGCATGCTTGTCACCTCTTTATGCGAAACGGATGATTTCAACGCCTGATTCGGCGCTTCCAATATTTGACCATGTATAGTTGCCAGACGTGCCGGTTGTAACATAACTCGCGTATTCGCCGGCTACAGCGGTCGGCACAAGATAGATGCGGTGAAGCGTCGGAGTCCCAGCTGTCAGCGTGCCCGTTTCGTTGCCGTTTCTGACACCGTATGGTGTGTTGGCGGCCCCGGTGCACACAACGTATTCGAAACTGTTCAAGTTGCCGATCGCGGTTCGCGCCGACGCATCTTTGATCGTGTACTCTGTATTACCGATCAGAACCTTACTGATGTCAGGCATTTCAGTTCCCCCTTAAGGAAGGGGCCGCGGCAATATACCACGGCCCCATATTGTTATTCGATAATCAGGTCTTCGCGCCCATTGTCAATAAGGTACTGCCGCACCTTGTCTTTCAGGAGGGCGGGAACCTGGGCGAAGGTTTTGTTACCTTCGATAATCTGCATTCCCCAAAGCTTAGCCACTGTAAACCACCTCGCTCATTTCAAGGATGCACTCGGTGAGCATTTCGACCTGTTCCACCATGTCGGCCACATGCTGGCGCATCTCGGCAATCGTCATAGGATTATCGGGCTCAGGCTTTGGCTCTTCGTCTGGCTCTGGTTCAGGCTCGGGCACAGGAGCTGGTGGCTCCGGGATGTCTTCACCGTCCTCAAGGAGGGCGCGAAGCTCATCATATTCGGTTGCATCAATGATTGTGACCTTGGCCTGAATAAAAGGCGAAGGATTGCCTTCGTAGCTTTTTAGCCAATCGTCTCGATAGGACGTGTTGCCGTCGAGCCCCTGTACAAACTGCGCCTCATTAAGGTCGCACAGATACATGTGATGTTTGCCGTTGTTCCATTTAAGGAAAACCGTGCCGACATCAACAACATTGCCGTCAATAATGACTTTAAAGTAATTCATTCAGTCACGTCCTTTCCTTAAATTGAGAACATCAGCATAATGCCGCGCGTTGCAGAATAGTAGTTATAATCCATGCTGCCACTTTCCCTAGTATGCTGAAAATAATGTCCGTACCAACCAGGTGTGCGTGTCCACACTTGGGTTGCAAGCACCCATACGCCACCGTTTTCTGCCTGAACATTATCTCCATATGTCTTAAGCCTTGCACCGAGATAGCTATGTTTTTCGGCCTCTTCTGGGCTAATATACACGTATGCGTAATTACTATTACTTGTCCAAATCCAGACATCGCCGTCCTGAAGGTTTGGATAGGTTATAGTCATTGTAGAAGGATCAGATGATTCACGTATAACTAGATGGTCCTCAGGTAGCTGTATACCGGCAAACCTCAGGCGTGAAGTGTTATCTGTAAACCACGGAATAGAAGTGCCTTCTGTTTCGTATTTTTCATTATAGGCCGCGCTAGTAGATGCGATTTCTATATGTGCTGGAATATGCAATTTTGTTGTAAGTGTTTTTGTGATAAAAGTTCTGGCTGAACTGTTGCTTGATGATTTCGTGATTGTTATGTTTACAGGTTTGATGATCTGCCGCCACCCAACTGGAAGAGCTTCAAAACAGCGGCTGTTCACAAACGTATGAAGTCTCGTTTCGTCCCAGCCGTTAGGCTGTCCGTTGTTTGCGTTTGACATTGAAAACAGATTCGTCAGAGGAGCATCTGCAATAAAGGTCGCAGAAACAGGGAAGCCAGAACCATCGGCAGGATAATACCTATGTTCGCCAGCAAACTTCATTCTCCATTTTTCATGAGTCCAGTTAGCAAGTTTACGAATTACCGTGTTGCCAAGATTTCCGTACCAGAGCTTACACCAATGGATCATGCCTTTAGCTCCATATGCAACCGTACCATTTGCGTAACCTGTACCACCAAATATAAGCGCTGCATCTGTTGTTGTAGACTGAGAACGAGCGGCTTCGTGAGAAATCACGTCCATGTTATACGAGGTGTTTCCAACGTTATTGGACACGACATACAGGTTGTTTTGGCCAGCGATATACAGAAGCACAACCATACCGCGTTTCATTCCGTAGTTGCCGACTTCGATCTGCTTATCGCCCCATCCGATGGTTGGATAACCTGAGTTGCTGTAGAACAGACGGAATCCCTCAGATCCACTCCCGTTGTAACATGAAACAAGCGTATCATTACCTGTTCCAGCATCGGCAAACTCATAGTCGATTGCCAACGTGAAAGATGGCCCATTGGCCCTAAACAGCCGCTCGTTGGTCGTAACGATGCGGGTCCTGTCGAGATACAGATCCTGCGCAAGCATCTTGGATTCGACATTCTCAAAATCAAAGTCCGCACCGACCTGAATGTCCACGTAATCTTCAAGTTCCCAGTACTGGCTGGCGTTTCCGAAGCGGGACACGGCATAGATTTGCGCAACGTTCATTTCGCTAAGAGGAATGTAGCTCGGATTTATGCCGGAGGTTGGGTCAGAAGGAATATTGTACTTTGGTGTTGGCAGAGCCGCAGTCTTCCACTTCGCATACACATCCATGTCTTCGGTCACGAAGCCAGTGGACTTATCCCATCCGTCGAACACCTGATACGTATAGCTTCCTTCTTTATCTGTGCGGCTTGGAATGGTGTCGTTTTTACTATCGTAAACCGCCTCTGTGCCATACCTGACATACGTCTGTTTGAGCGGCGTAGTATAGTTCTTGTCAAGGAACCAGCGAACAGTGTAACTGCGGCCTGTCTTGTTGTACTGCGCCGTGACAGTCTTTTCAGTCTGCACCTGTCCTTCCAGATTAAGCCATGTGCCGTTGAACTCATAAGAGCTCTGAGCATCGGGCTCCATGGTAGGAGGATCAATCTCTCCAGCCGCCACAGGATCATAGGCTGCGCCGCCCTGATCAATGTACTGGATATAGTCGTTGCCTTTGCGGTCCTTGATGGTTGTTCCGTCAGGATTCACAAAGTGAACCGCAAACTGAGGCAGAGGATCACCCACGTAGTCGATTACAAGGTTTGGATAAGCTTTGTTCATATCTGCAAGCTGCTGAGCGCCGATAGTGTCGCAGTGAATTGTACCTGTGATCACAGGATAGGCTGTCTTATCAGTAACAAGGTTGCCAGACGCGTCCATCCGTTTGCCCTGTGCGGCCGCAGATGTAAGCAGTGTAAAGATGCTGCGGTCAGTGATCGTTTCATCGATATCAACAAGACGAATACCAAGACGCAGATCGGCAATGCGCTTATGCGTTTTGTTGGTTCCTGCTTCGGCCACGTCGCCGTTCAGGATATCAAACACGTTAACATTAGGCGTTCCTTCAACGCGCAGGAACGTAAGCCTGTCGAGGCTGTCATAGCTGAAGTTCT
>Ga0326511_10000260_pt1 | contig 44722 bp, 37 predicted proteins | sample 0_2496_0518_D_FD_203701 | JGI IMG/M metagenome (GOLD analysis project Ga0326511, IMG submission 203701) | Bovine rumen microbial communities from UC Davis, California, United States - 0_2496_0518 | ecosystem: Host-associated > Mammals > Digestive system > Stomach > Rumen | place: USA... | reverse complement strand
ATCCCCGAGGAACAGCTCCGCAAGGCCGCCAAGAGCGCCGTCTGCAAAATCAACATCGACAGCGACTCCCGCCTGGCCATGACCGCCGCCATCCGCAAGCACCTCGCCGAGCACCCCGACCACTTCGACCCCCGCCAGTACCTCAAACCCGCCCGCGAGAGCATGAAGAAAATGTACATCCACAAGATTGTCAACGTCCTCGGATCCAACAACAAACTCTAACCCTCCGGGACCGCAACACCCCCCATCGCCGGCGGCGAGCCTTTCGGCTCGCCGCCGGCCTTTTTTTTTACCCAAACCCCACTCATCACTCACCACTCACCACTCATCACTCACCACACTCCCCCCTCCCCGACAGGGGTCAAACTCGTCCCTTCTTATATCCTTCCTATATACTTCTCATATAGTTCTTATATACTAAATATAAGAACTATATGAGAAGTATATGAGAACGATATAAGAACGATATAAATACAATATAAGAAATGCCGAATTATGTACCTCTCCGGTAGGTATCGGAAGGGGGAAAAGAAGGGTCGACGGAGGAAATGACGGGCGGACACAATAAAAAAGGAAAAAATGCGTTAAGGGGGGAAAATTATTGAACATGAAGAAACCCCTATCCTTTGGAATGACCATGCTGGCCTCGGCGCTCGGCATGGTGATAGTGTCGGTGATTGCAGGCATTTTGATGTTTGCGATGATGATATTGATGGTGGCCTCGGTGGCCAAGATGGACAGCAAGGACATGGTGCCGGTGCGCACGGGGTCAGTGCTGAAAGTGGACCTGGGCCGCATCAGCGGCGACCGCACCGCTAGCGGCCTGACAATGTCGATCGGCGGCAGCAAGAGCGTGGGCCTGGTGGACGCCGTCTACGCCATCCGCAACGCCGCCACCGACGACCGCATCAACGCCCTCTACCTGACCGACGACGGTCTCTCCGGGCTTTCGTGGGGCTCGCTCAGCGAACTGCGCGACGCCATCGAGGACTTCCGCGACAAGAAACCCGTGGTGGCCTATGCCACCACATGGTCGCAGGGCGGCTACTATGTGGCCTCCGCCGCCAACCGGGTGTGCGTGCACCCCAGCGGCATGGTGGACTTCCGCGGCATGGGCGGCGAGGTGATGTACTACAAAGACCTGATGGACAAACTGGGCGTCGAGATGCAGCTCATCCGCCCGGAAAGCTGCGCCTACAAGAGCGCCGGCGAGGTATACACGCTCAACCACATGTCCGCCGCCAACCGCGAGCAGATACGCGCCTACATATCAAGCATCTGGAACACCGCCACCGGCGCCATCGCCGCCAGCCGCGGCATCGACGCTGCCAAGCTCAACAGCATTGCCGACGACCTGAGCGGCTACCTGGCCCCCGACGCCCTGCAGAGCGGCCTCGTGGACGCCCTCTGTTTCGAAGAGGATGTGCGCCGGCAGTTCAAGGACAAGTACGACGGCAAGCAGCTGCTCCCCCTGGAGGACTACGCCAAGGGCTACAACCTGACCACAGCCAGCATGCCGTCCAAGGACAAGATAGCCGTCATCTACGCCGAAGGCAACGTGATGGACGGCAGCGCCCGCGGTATGGACCAGGGCGTCTACGGCGACGACATCGTCCGTGCCCTGCGCCAGGCCTCGGAGGACAAGGATGTGAAGGCCATAGTGCTGCGAATCAATTCGCCCGGTGGGATGGCCACGGCCAGCGAGAGCATGACACACGCCGTCATGCAGGCCCGCGAGAAGAAGCCCGTCATTGTCTCCATGGGCGACCTCGCGGCCTCGGCAGGCTACGAAATGAGCTGCATGGCCAACGTCATCGTGGCGCAGCCCACCACCATCACGGGCTCCATCGGCGTCTTCGGCACCATACCCAATGTGGGCAAGCTCCTCAACCAGAAGCTGGGCCTGCACGTCGACACCGTCGGCACGAACCGCAACGCCAACGGCTTGAACATCTTCCGCCCGCTGAGTCCCACCGCCATGGCCATGATGGAGCGCAACGTGGAGGACTTCTACAAGGTCTTCGTGGGACGTGTGGCCGAGGGTCGCGGCATGAGCTACGACGCTGTGCACCAGATAGCACGCGGGCGCGTGTGGACCGGCGTCGACGCCAAGCGCATCGGCCTGGTGGACACCCTGGGCGGCATCGACCTTGCCATGAGCATCGCCGCCGAGAAGGCGGGCCTCGAGAAGTACGCCGTCAAGGTCTATCCCGCCGAGAAAGACACCTGGACCCAACTGCAGGAACTCTTCGGCGAGGCCACGGACAACGACCTGAACCTCATGTCCAAGGGCTGGCTCGCCTACCGCTGGAAGACCTCCCAAAAGGGACAGAAAGCACTGTCGAAACTGGAGCAAGACCTGCTGTTTGTGGCCAACAGCGAGGGTGTGCAGGCAAGAATTCCTTTCGTCTTTATTGCTGAATAGTCAGAAAGAAAGACATATTTTTTGCAAAAACCATTAAAGTACCAAGAACACTATGATTATTGTAAACCTGGAAGCCATGATGGCCAAGCGCAAAATGACGCTCACCGAACTCAGTGAGCGTGTGGGCATTACCGTTGCCAACATGAGTATCCTGAAAACAGGAAAAGCACGCGCCATAAGGTTTTCGACGCTCAACGCCATTTGCAAGGCCCTCAACTGCCGGCCCGGGGACATCCTGGCCTACAGCAAGGAGTAGCCGCGCCGCGGCCTACTGGTCGACGCCCTTCAGCGTAAGGCTGATGCGGCGGCGGCGGAAATCCACTTCGAGGACCTTCACCTTGAGGTGCTGATGCAGATGCACCACCTCCGAAGGGTCGCTGACCCTGCGCGAGGCCATTTGGCTTATGTGTATCAGGCCGTCCTGGTGCACTCCGATGTCGACGAAAGCTCCGAAGGCGGTGATGTTGGTCACTATGCCGGGGAGCACCATGCCTTCCTGGACATCCTCCAGTCGAGTGACGTTCTTGTCGAACTCGAAGACTTCGAACTTGGCACGGGGGTCGAGTCCGGGTTTCTCCAGTTCCTTCATGATGTCGTGCAGGGTGGGCAGGCCGCAGTCGGCGGAGACGAACTGCTCCAGCTTGATGCTCGAACGGAGGCCGGCATCCTTGCAGAGGGCTGCCACGTCGGTGCCCACCGAAGCCGCCATGCGCTCGACGAGGGCGTAGCGTTCGGGGTGGACGGCGCTGTGGTCGAGGGGATTGTTGCTTTCGCGGACACGCAGGAAACCGGCGCACTGCTCGAAGGCTTTGTCGCCAAGGCCCTTGACCTGCTTCAGCGCCTGGCGGTCGGCGAAGGCGCCGTTCTTGTTGCGATGGGCCACAATCTTGTCGGCCAGGGCCGGGCCGATGCCGCTGACGTAGGAGAGGAGTTCGCGGCTGGCGGTGTTGAGTTCCACGCCGACGCTGTTGACGCAGGAGACGACGGTGTCGCCGAGGCTTTCGGAGAGGAGCTTCTGGTCCACGTCGTGCTGGTACTGTCCCACGCCGATGCTCTTGGGGTCGATCTTGACCAGTTCGGAGAGGGGGTCCATAAGGCGGCGGCCGATGCTGACGGCGCCGCGGACGGTGATGTCGTAGTCGGGGAACTCGCGGCGGGCCACGTCGCTGGCGCTGTAGACGCTGGCGCCGGCCTCGCTGACGCTGACGGCTATGACCTTGCGGTTGAAATGGCACTTCTGCACCACCTCCTCGGTCTCGCGGCCGGCGGTGCCGTTGCCGATGGCTATGGCTTCGATATGGAATGCCTCCACCAGGGCCTCGAGCTTGTTGACGGCGGCGCGTTCTTCGCGCACGGAGGTGAAGGGATAGATGGTCTCGTTGTGGAGAAGCTGCCCCTGTGCGTCGAGGCAGACGACCTTGCAGCCGGTGCGGAAACCGGGGTCGATGGCCAGGGTGCGTTTCTGCCCGAGGGGCGCCGCGAGGAGCAGCTGCCGCAGGTTCTCGGCGAAGACGCGTATGGCCTCGCGGTCGGCGCGTTCCTTGAGGGCGTTGCGGAATTCTGTCTCGATGCTGGGCATGACGAGGCGCTTGTAGCTGTCGGCCACGGCCATGTCGTACTGGTCGCCGGCCTTGCCGCGCGGACGGGTGTGGGAGGTCATGGCCTCGATGCAGTCGTCGTCCTTTTCGGGCCTGACATGCACTTTGAGCACGCCGGCCTCCTCGCCGCGGAAGAGGGCCAGGATGCGGTGCGAGGGGGCCTTGGCGATGGGTTCCTTCCAGTCGATCCAGGACTCGAACTTGCCCACGCGTTCGTCGTCGGGGTCCACGCCGCGCGCCAGGGCGGAGGAGAGCATGGCCCTGCGGCGGAAGACATTGCGCACACGGTTGCGCACGGCGGCGTCCTCGCTGACGCGCTCGGCAATGATGTCGCGGGCACCGGCGAGGGCGTCGTCGTCCCAGTTGTCCCACTGACCGCGCATGATGGCGTCGGCCACTGGCTCGAGGCCTTTCTCGATGGCAATGGTGGCGCGTGTGCGGCGCTTGGGGCGATAGGGCAGGTAGAGGTCTTCGAGGTCGGTGAGGGTCTCGGCGGCTTCGAACTGGCGGCGGAGGTCGTCGGTGAGTTTGCCCTGCTCGTCGACCGACTGGATGATGGCCTCGCGGCGTTTGTCCAGCTCCTTGAGGCGCAGGAGGAGGTCGCGGATGGCGGCAATCTGGACCTCGTTGAGGGAGCCCGTGGCCTCCTTGCGGTAGCGGGCAATGAAGGGCACGGTGGCGCCCGATTCGAGCAATTCGACAGTCTTCTCAACCTGTCGGACGTTGAGTTCCAATCGCTTGGATATAATCAAGGCATAATTCATAGACTACAAAGATACAAAAAAAAGCGGAAAGGCCAAAGACCTTTCCGCTTTTTTTGTCAGAGCAAGGATTATTCCTTGACAAACTTCTGCATGCCGATGCCCTGCTCGGTGGCGATACGGACGACATAGACGCCGGCGGCGAGGCCGCTGACATCGATGCTGTTGGTGGCGCCGAGGGTCATGACGGTACGGCCGGTGACATCGATGACGGAGACCTCGTTGAGGCCATTGACGCCAGAGATGGCGAGGCGGTCGGTGGCAGGATTGGGATAGACGCTGAACTCGACCACGGGCTCGGCATCCTCGATGCCCACATGGGAGCCGTCGCCGTCGTTGGTGACGTTCAGGTAGTAGTCGAGCTGCGAGAAATCGGGACCGTTGGTGTAACCCCATTCTTCGGCAAAGACTTCGCCTTGGGCATCGTTCAGCCAGAAGCCGGAAGCGACATTGTCGTTGGTGAAGTACCAGCCGTCGCCATAGGTGTCGATAGCACTGAGGATATAGAGACCGGAGGTGGCGGGGCTAAAGTCGATGAATTTGTAGCGGGCGTTGGGAATCTGGGAGACAGTCTGCGGGTTGCCGGTGGAGATGTCGGTCCAAGGACCCATAGTCCACAGCGCGGTGCAGTTGGCCTGGTTCAGCAGCGACACTTTGGCTTCGGAGCCGTAGCAGTCGATACCGGCTTTGACACGAAGAGGACTCTGGACAGTGTAGATGTTGAAGTCTGCCATGGTGATGTCGGCAGGAGTGGCGGTGATGTTGACAACCTCTTCATCCTCGAACGTGGCGCTGAGGACGAGGACCGATTTGGTCACTTCGCAGTTCTGGACGCGCGAGCCATCGGGAGTGACAGTGTAGACAGGGAGGTCGACATTTACGGTGCTGCCGGCAGCAATGAATTGTTCATAGGTGGACTCGACACCGTCGTACTGGAGGGTCACGGAACTGACGTTCTTGTCATAGGTGTTGGCAATGCGGACATAGGGCTGGAACTCGAGGGCGCAATCGGCGTGGTTGGCACCGCTACCAGCGACGTAGACGGCAGGGAGCATGGTGATTTCGGCTTCGTTGCCGGAGAGGATGTTCTTGTGGGTCTCAGTAACGAAAGCAAGCACTTTGAGGTCGCTGAAGTCTTCGATGGCCACAGCGCCGATGGTGGCGGGGATGGAGTAGGTGTAGGTCTTCTCGATGAAGGTGCCCTGGGCGATGGTGGTGAGTTCCTCACCCCACTGGCCAGTGATCATGTCGCGAAGCATGTGCATGTGGCGATACTGACCGTTCTCAACCATTTCGGGATAGAAATTGGTGGCACCGACCTGTGGGCCCATGACGTTGTCCTGCAGGAGGACGACATTGAGGAAGTTGCTGGACACGGTCTGGGTGCCGGTGTAGTAGACCTCGACATGCACGGTCATCTGACGGGTGTTGGGGTCGATGGTAGCCTCGGCAGCCACATTGACAGGCGAATCCTGGTTGCGGATAGAGGCAGCAGTGCCGGCCCACTCGCCGCGGTTCTGCATGGAGGCGCAGCGGTTGGTGGTTCCGCAGGGATAGCCGGAGATGCTGTACTGACCAGCGAGGCCGTCACCCCACTGGGTGGTGTAGCCAGAACCCTGGGCATAACCGCCCTGGTGGATATTGATGGCCCAAGCATGGCCGGGATAGGTGGCGCAAACCTCATTGGCCCTTTTGTGGCCATCGGGGCAGTACTGGCAGTTGACACCAGTGTACTCCTCGATGAAGACATTGCGTTTCTCCACCTGGGTCGAAACGATGGTCTGAGCGGACAGACCTGCACCAAACAGCGAAGCTGCAATCAAAAATAATACTTTCTTCATAGATTTTAAGTGTTTAAGTTATTAATTTTAAAATTCTTATCAATATTGCTCAAAAACATTTCACAACTGCAAATATACAAATTTTTTGGAATGATGAATATTTTTTTTGTCTTTTTTTGGATTTCAGTCCCACCACAGAGGGCGTTGGACGGACACCGGCAGGAGGGAGAAAAGATTTTTTTTCCGTATGCCATGCAATAAAGAAAACAAAACGTCGTTATACAGTGTAATCAATTGACAGAAAAGGATGAAAAAAGCACTGATAATAGCAGCCCTGGTGCTGTGCAGCACGATGGCGACAGCACAAAAGAATGTGGCCACCGGCAATGTCTCGTCGCGCGCCAAAGCCATGAGAATGATGAACTTCGGACGCGAAGAATACATGATCAAGGACATCAAGGTGTATACAGACACCATGACAGTCTACTCGCTGTCGAACTACGTCATCTACCCCTTCGGCGAGTGGGAGTCGATGGAACAATACATCACCGACAACCAACTGCATTGGTATCGCGAAAGCGGATACCGCAAGTATTTTGACTCGATGGAGGTGAGTGTGAACCGTATGAAACGTCTGGACGACAGCTACCTGGATATGTTCTACTCCATTTGGACACGCAAGGTGGAGCTGCTCGGCGGCCGTATCAACGACCCCGAGATTCAGCTTGCCAACGGCATCCACGTGGGCATGTCGAAGGACGAGGTGTTCCACGTGTTCTTCAAGAAATACCCCAAATCGTACACCTCCGATGTGGCCGTCCTGAAAGTGATTTCCGGTGCCGGGGAGGTGGCGGAGATCTACACATTTAAAGGCACCAAACTGCGCCACGTGAAGATTGAAACGGCGTACAATTACTATTAAGGCGTAGGGTCTTAAAGTCATAGAGGCGTAGAGTCTTAAAGTCATAGAGGCGTAGAGTCTTAAAGTCATAGAGGCGTAGAGTCTTAAAGTCGTAGAGTTGTAGAGTTATAGAGTTGAGGTGAAGCATGTTGCTCTTTTTTTCGGGTCGTTCAATCCCATCCATGTGGGACACATGGTGATAGCCAACACCATGGTGCAGCAGGAGGGGGTTGACGAGGTGTGGTTTGTGGTGAGTCCGCAGAACCCGCTGAAAGAGCGCTCGACCCTGCTGGCCGACCACCACAGAATGCAGATGGTGCGCCGGGCGGTGGACGACAACTATAGACTGAAAGCCTGCGACATAGAAATGCATCTGCCCATTCCGAGCTACACGGTGGTCACCCTGGCGGCGCTGGGCGAGAAATACCCCGGGTACGAATTCAGCCTCATCATGGGCAGCGACAACCTGGCCACCTTCGAACGCTGGCGCAACTACGAATACATCCTCGAACATTACCGCATCCATGTCTATCCCCGCCCGGGGAGCGAGCACTGCAAGCTGGCCACACACCCGCACGTCAGTATGGCCGAGGTGCCGATGATGGACATCTCGTCGAGCTACATACGTCGCCTGATCGGCGAGAAAAAAGACGTGCGATACCTACTGACAGAACCTGTATACCAATACCTTACCGAGATGCACTTCTACGAGTAGCAAGTACTCGCAAAGGGACATCAAATTTATTTTTCAACACCACACAATAAAGTGGTGCGGGAGGCGTTATCTGTCTAAATAAATAAGGAAACAATAATATGAAACGGGGACTGAAAATAGCGTTCTGGGTAATAGGGATACTGCTGGGAATCATCATCATAGCCACCCTCGTTGCCGCTCCAATAGCCAAGAGCTACATCAACAGCCACGGCGAGGAGTTGGTGGGCCGCAAGGTGAACGTGGAAGGTCTGAAACTGAATGTATACACAGGCCACGTGGCGGTGCACGGCCTGAGCCTGTACGAGGATAACGGCACCGACATATTCGCCAGTTTCGACACCCTTGACGTCAAAGCCAGCCTGCTGAAGCTGATCAGCCACACCGTGCACCTGAAACACATCACCCTCGCCGGACTGAAGATCAACCTGATACAGAATGGCGAAACGTTCAATTTCCAAAGTCTGATAGACCACTTTGCCAGCGACAGCACCGAGGAGGACACCGACACCACACCGAGCGACTGGGTGCTAAAGTTCTACAACATACGTCTGAGCCATGCCGAGGTGAACTACCGCGACGCCAAGTCGGGCAAGCAGTGGCACCTGCCACATATCGGATTGAGGGTACCGGGATTCGTGCTCGGAGGCGAGGAGACCAGCGAAGGCGGACTCCGCATTGGTTTTGCCGAGGGCGGAAGACTCTCCATCGACGGCAACTACGACGCTGCCGGAGGGAACTACAACCTGACGGCGGCACTGGAAGACTTCGCACTGAAAAACATCGAGCCGCTGACCGACGGAGTGCTGCAACCCTGCAGCATCGGCGGCAGCCTGCAGGCCAAACTCAATGCCGAAGGCACCATAAGCGAAATACTGAAGAGCCACATTGGTGGCACGGTGACGTTGAACAACGTCAGCCTGCAGCAGAAAGAGGCATCGTCGCCGGTCGCCCACCTGGCCCGGCTGGACGTGAAGGTGAACAACATCAACCTCGATGCCAACAGTTACGACATCTCCAGCATCATCCTCACCGGTCTGGAAGCCCAGTACGAGCAATGGCCCGACCACAGCACGCTGGACAACATCCTCCTGCCGGACAACCCGGAATCTCCGGATAATCCGGAATCTCCGGAAAACCCGGAGAACCCGGACTCCCCCTCCTCCCCCATCAGACTCCATGTGGGCCAGCTGGCCGTCAAAGACTGCAATGTATCTTATGCCGACCACACGCTCCCCGACCCGTTCCTCTTCCCCCTCACCAACCTCAACATCGAAGCCAACGACCTCACCCTTGCCGGCGGCAACAACGCCAAGCTCCGCGCCATGCTACCCGGCGGCGGACACCTGATGGTGAACTGGAAAGGCAACCTCGACGACTGGAAACAGCACCAGGACCTGTTCCTCTCCATCAAAGGCCTCGACATGAAACAGCTCAGCCCGTGGGCCGTGGCCTACACCGGCCAGCCCATCGAGGACGGCATCTTCGGCCTCACCACCCGCCTGACCATCAACAACAGCCAGCTGGACAACCAGAACAAGCTCGACATCTTCAAGGCCCGTGTCGGCAGCCGCCGCAAGGACGTGGACCCCGAAATAAAGGTCCCCCTCAAAACAGCCCTCTACATTCTGCGCGACAAGGACGACAAGATACTCATCGACCTGCCCATCAAAGGCAATGTGGACAGTCCCGAGTTCAACTACATGAAACTGGTGTGGAAGACCCTGGGCAACCTGCTGGTGAAGGTGGCCACCTCGCCCGTGCGCGCCCTCGGCAACGCCCTGGGCATGAACAGCAGCAACCTTGACTTCATCGCCATCGACCCCGACCAGCGCGGCTTCACCTCGGAGCAGTACCACCTTCTCTCCGACCTGGCTACCATCGCCAAGAGCGACTCGCTGGTCATCATCACCCTCGTGCAGCGCATGCCCACGCCCGCCAACGACTCGGCCGCTTTCCGATACACCATGTGGAACAACATCATACAACGCTACATGCAGGAGCAGGGCGTCAACAAGAGCCAAATAAAAGTGACCTCCGGCGAACCCACAAGCGATGGCGAACGCACAGGCTACGCCATTGGCTCGGAAATGAAAATGGAATGAAAAGACTATGGAACAGACAGACCTACTGAACACGACCAACCCTGTTGACTACAACGACGACAGCATTGTGCACCTGGAAGACATGGAGCACATCCGCCTGCGTCCGGGAATGTACATCGGCAAACTGGGCGACGGTTCGTCGCACGACGACGGCATCTACGTTCTCATCAAAGAGGTTATAGACAACGCCATCGACGAGTTCACCTCGGGCTACGGCAAGAAGATCGAAGTCAAAATCAACTTCGGAGAACGTCACGTTAGCATCCGCGACTACGGCCGCGGCATACCGCTGGGCAAGCTGGTCGAAGCCGTCAGCAAACTGAACACCGGTGCCAAATACGACAGCAAGGTATTCCAGAAGTCGGTCGGTCTGAACGGTGTGGGTACCAAGGCCGTCAATGCATTGAGCAGCTATTTCAAGGTACAGTCCATCCGCGAAGGCAAGACCCGCATCGCGGAATTCTGCGACGGCAAGCTCACCAACGACAGCGGCATCGTGGACGAAACCTCGGGCGCCGAGACCGGCACCTTGGTGGAGTTCGTCCCCGACAGCAAACTCTTCGGCAACTACCACTTCATCAGCGAATACGTGGAGCGCCGCATCTGGAACTACGCCTACCTCAACCACGGCCTCACACTCTACTACAACGACAAGCGCTACTACTCCAAAAACGGCCTGCTGGACCTGCTGGAGAACAACCTGCAGAGCGATGCCCTCTATCCTGTCATCCACATCAAAGAGGGCGATTTCGAGGCCGCCTTCACCCACGTCAACGGCCAAAGCAACGACTACTACTTCTCCTTCGTCAACGGCCAACACACCACCGAGGGCGGCACCCACCAGAGCGCCTTCCGCGAGGCCTATGCCCGCGTGGTCAAGGACTTCATCAAGAAAGACTACCCGCCCGAGGTCATCCGACAAGGCCTGGTCTGCGCCCTATGCGTACGCATCCAGGAGCCTGTCTTCGAGGCTCAGACCAAAACCAAGCTCGGCAGCACACACCTCGAACCCAACAAGGTGGACGGCACCAACGACTCCCCCCTGCTGAAGACCTACGTGCTCGACATCCTCAAGCGCAACCTCGACGACTACCTCCACATGCACTCCGACACCGCCGACGCTCTGCTGGCCAAAATCAACGCCAACGAGAAAGAGCGCAAGGAGATTGCCGGCATCAAGAAGGTGGCCCGCGAAGCCGGCAAGAAAGCCAGCCTCAACAACCGCAAGCTGCGCGACTGCCACGTGCACTACAACACCAACCACGCCCGACGCCTGGAGAGCACCATCTTCATCACCGAGGGCGACTCGGCCTCCGGCTCCATCACCAAGAGCCGCGACGTGGACACCCAGGCCGTCTTCTCCCTCCGCGGAAAACCCAAAAACACCTACTCCATCAGCAAGGTGGACGTCTACAAGAACGAAGAGCTCAACCTCCTCCACAACGCCCTCGACATAGACGACGGCATGGACAACCTGCGCTACAACAACGTCGTCATCGCCACCGATGCCGATGTCGACGGCATGCACATACGCCTCCTCCTGCTCACCTTCTTCCTCCGCTTCTACCCCGAACTCATCCAAACCGGCCACGTCTACATTCTCCAGACTCCCCTTTTCCGCGTGCGCAACAAACAGAAAACCACCTATTGCTACACCGACGACGAACGCATCGCCGCCATCCACAACACCCCCAAAGCCGAAATCACCCGATTCAAAGGCCTCGGCGAAATCAGCCCCGACGAGTTCAAGAACTTCATAGGCAAAGACATGCGCCTCGACCCCGTCATCCTGCACAAAGAGTTCGACACCAAGAGCGTCCTTTCCTTCTACATGGGCGAGAACACCCTCGAGCGCCGCGAATTCATCATGGACAATCTCAGGGTCGAAGACGACGAATCCATCGTGGTGGCATAAAAAAAATTTGGTCATATCAAAATAACTTACTATTATTGCACCAAAATCCAACAACTATGGCAACTACAAAAAAACACAAAAAAAACCTGATAGTCAGCTATAAAAACCTGTCCGACGACCTGAAGGAAAAGTTCAAAGAAGTTTATCCCGACGGCTATAATAGCTATTTGCAACGCTTCGTGAAGCCCAACGGAGAGACAATTTTCATTGTCCCGTTCGAGACCGAAGACACCTACTACATGATTAAGTTCGAGGTGAAAATCGACCCGCTCGGCGAGGACCTCGACAAAGCCCTCTTCGACGATGACGACGACAGCGGCAAGGAAGATGAGTTCGCCCCCCTGAGCGAAGCCCTCGAAAAAGAGGAAATCGACCCGGCCCACAAGGAGCGCGTGCTACGCCATGGCGACTTCGAGACCAACCTCGAGGAAGACGAGAAACGCAAAAAGAAACTCACCCTCGGCATCAACAAAGAGGAAATCCGCGCCGCTTTCGGCGACGACGAAGTCGAGGAGCTCGACAGCTACGAGAAAATCGGCGACGACGACGAACCCTCCGACGACGACATCGAACCCTCCGACGAGGACATCCGCGGCATCGAGGAGGAATACTTCGACGCCGAAAACCCTCCGCTCGACGCCACCATCCCCGAAGAGGAGATGGTCAAGCCCGAACCCAAGAAACGCGGACGCAAGAAGAAAACCGAAAAATAAAAAAGAAAACAATAAAACAATCCCAAACGATGAAAAGATTAGTAAAAGTATTGTGCCTGACCGCCATGATTTTGGGCGTCGGCACCGTGGCTCAAGCCCAGTTCCGCCAGTCTATTTTCCTGAACGGCAACATTCCCACCGGCGACTTCGCAAGCGACGCCTCCAACGGTCCCACCCTGATTGCCGCCTACAATTCCGGTGTGCCTCTGACCTACGAGCAAGTGGGTAAAGACGCCACCGTCGGCTTCGGCCTCGGCTACCGTGCCAGCTACCGCTTCGACATCGGATACGGCCTCGTGGCCCCCTTTGCTAACATCGACTTCATGTGGAACACCATCTCCGGCAAATGGAGCGACAAATACCTCGACGCCAAATTCAGCTCTCCGACCTACTTCAACATCCCCCTCCTTGCCGGTGTCAGCTACATCTATGACGACCTCCCCTGGGACGACATCTCCGCCTATGGCGAGTTCGGCGTCGGTACCGACCTCCTCTGGATTACCTCCGAAGGCGCCGACGACTTCAAATTTGCCTACAAAGCCACCTTCGCCTTTGCCTGGATGATCGGCGCCGGTGCCTACTTCGGCGAACATGTCAGCGCAGGCCTCTACTACTATGGCCTCGGCAAACACACCATCGATTACACCCAGGGCACCCTTGACGACAACATGGCCGCCAGCGCCCAGGTAACGGCCAACGAAGCCGCCGGCATGGGCCGCCAACAGCGTTCTGTCGGCAGCGTCATGCTCCGCATCGGTTTCCACTTCTAAACCATAGCGACAAAAAAAAGCCCCGCCATCACGGCGGGGCTTTTTTTTATATCCCTACGGCTAGTCAATCTTGTCGAAGCCGAGATAGGGGCGCAGGCATTCGGGCATCACGATGCCGTCCGGCGTCTGGTTGTTCTCCAGCAGGGCGGCCACAATGCGCGGCAGGGCCAGGGCCGAGCCGTTCAGCGTGTGGCAGAGCTGCATCTTGCCGTTCTCGTCCTTGAAGCGGAGCTTCATGCGGTTGGCCTGGAAGGTCTCGAAGTTGGAGACGGAGCTCACCTCGAGCCAGCGTTTCTGCGCAGCGCTCCACACCTCGAAGTCGAAGGTCATGGCGGAGGTGAAACTGATGTCGCCGCCGCAGAGCTTGAGGATGTGGTAGGGCAAGCCCAGTTTGTCGAGCAGGCCGCCGACGTGGCGTTTCATTTCCTCCAGCATGTCGTAGGAGCGGTCGGGGTGTTCGATGACCACTATCTCGACCTTCGAAAACTCGTGCAGGCGGTTCAGTCCGCGGACGTCCTTGCCGTAACTGCCAGCCTCGCGGCGGAAGCACTCGCTGTAGCCCACGCGCTTGATGGGGAACTGCTTCATGTCGACCACCTCGCCGCGGAAGATGTTGGTGATGGGCACCTCGGCGGTGGGAATCATGTAGAAACCGTCGAGCGGAATGGCATACATCTGGCCTTCCTTGTCGGGCAGCTGGCCGGTGCCGAGGCCGCTGGCCTCGTTGACCATCAGCGGGGGCTGTATCTCCACGAAACCTGCGTCGGCGGCCTCGTTGAGGAAGAAGTTGATGAGGGCACGCTGCAGGCGGGCGCCCTTGCCCTTGTAGAAGGGGAAGCCGGCGCCGGTCACCTTGTTGCCCAGCTCGAAGTCGATGATGTCGTATTTGGCGCAGAGCTCCCAGTGGGGCAGGGCGTCGGCGGGCAGGTCGGGCTTGTGGCCGTACTCGGCCACCACCACGTTGTCGGCCTCGCTCTTGCCGCAGGGCACCGTGGGGTGCGGAGCGTTGGGCAGCGAGATGAGCTTCTCGTTGAGGGTCTTCTCGGTCGAGGCCAGTTCCTCGCTGAGGGCTTTCTCCTCGCCCTTCAGCTCGGCGGTGCGGGCCTTGGCGGCCTCGGCCTCGTCCTTCTTGCCTTGTTTCATCAGCATGCCGATTTCCTTGGCCATGCGGTTCTGCTCGGCCTTGACGGCGTCGGCCTTCACCTGCAGGGCGCGACGCTGGGCGTCGAGCTCCAGGATTTCGGCTATGCGCTCTTCGACATTCTGTACGTTCTTAATCTTCAGTCGGGAAATGATTTCCTCGGTATGATCCTTGATATATTGCAGTTGCAGCATCTTGATTGATATATTAAAACTATTAAGTAACGCAAAGCTGCGCTAATTATTATATGTCAGAGAAACTTTTTCAGTGTGTCGACCGCTTCGATGTCGGCGGGAAGCCAGCGGACGGCCTCCAGCTCGTCCTTCGACAGCCAGCGGGCGGCGGAGTGCTCCCTGAGCGTTGGTTCGCCCTCGGGGGTGCAGAGGTAGAGGCGCATGGAGAGGTGGAACTTGGGGTAGTCGTATTCCACGCGGGCCACCTCCTCCCCCACCCTCACCTCGAGCGCAAGCTCCTCGCGCAATTCGCGCCGCAGGGCCTCCTCGGGGGCCTCGCCGGGCTCGATCTTGCCGCCGGGAAACTCCCACCATCCGGCCCAGTCGCCATAGCCGCGCTGCGTGGCAAAAAGACGACCGGCGCTCACAATAGCGCCGGCCACAACATTCACAGTCTTGTTCATATCCTGCTGTTATTGAGCGGAGAGAGAGGGATTCGAACCCCCGGACCCTCGCAGGTCAACGGTTTTCAAGACCGCCGCAATCGACCGCTCTGCCATCTCTCCGGTTGGTGTTTGAAAGTGCAAAAGTACACCTTTTTGACGACATGGCAAAATTTTTTTTCTAAATCGTTGCCATGTCGGAAAATAGTTGTACTTTTGCAGCGCGAAAAATCATTCATCAACAAACAAGAAAACACACAATGAAACGCATCAAATTCATGGCTATCGCGATGGCCGTTGTCGCCCTGATGGGCGCATGCAAACAACAGCAGACCGAGTGCCCCGACACCACCGAGACCGTGCCGACCGACAACCTCTACGCCTTCAGCGCCGTTGACGGCAACGGCGACACCGTCGACCTCGCCACCCTCAAGGGCAAAGTGGTGCTGGTGGTGAACACCGCCACCGAGTGCGGCTTCACGCCCCAGTACGAGGAGCTGCAGAAGCTCTACGCCGCCTACAACGGCCACGGCCTGGAGATATTGGACTTCCCCTGCAACCAGTTCGGCCAGCAGGCCCCCGGCAGCAACGAGGAAATCCACGCCTTCTGCACCGGCACCTACAACACCACCTTCGCACAGATGGCCAAAATCGACGTCAACGGTGACTCCGCCACGGCCCTCTACCAGTGGCTGAAGGCCAAGGCCCCCTTCGGCGGCTTCGACACCACCGACCCCCGCGGCGCCTACCTCGACAAAATGTTCCGCTCCCAGGACCCCGAATACGACAAAAACCCTGACATCAAGTGGAACTTCACCAAGTTCCTCATCGACCGTCAGGGTAATGTGGTGCGCCGCTTCGAACCCACCGACCCCATGTCGGCAGTGAACGACGCCGTCGCCGAGCTGCTCCGCTAGAGGGCGGCAGCTACGGCAGTGATGATGGATATGGGTATCGCAATGATACACAGTGCCAGCATCACAATGGTCAAAATGCCGTAGAACTTCCAGTAGCTCTTGCTGTTGGCGAGGAAGCTCACAGCAGCTTCATTGCTGTTCAGCGCCACGGCCGTCTCGGCGGCCTTGGCGCCGCGCAGCATATAAACAATCACAGGCACCATCAATCCGGCGCAAGCCAGATACAGAATACCCATCAGCCACGTCGGCATGCTGCCCATGCTCTCGGCGACATCAGCATTGTAGCCTGCATAGGCGGAATAGTTGACCTGGCTCGTCACGTTGCCGACGGTCATCATCAAGATGGCGCCCAGCACCATGAAAGCGCACCCCACAATGCTGAGGATGCCGAAGAATTTGTACCAACGTCCCATCGAGCGGACATACTGCTTGGCCTCTTCCTGAAGCCTTAGATTCTGTTCTTCCATTGTATTATGTGTTTAATTGTTAATAATTTGCACAATTCATCGCCATTGGATGCACTGTGCAAATATACTAATTTTTGTTAAATCGGAGCATTTTTTTTATTCCACGCGGGTGTGGCCATACGGCACCCGGTGGCGGTACTCGATGTCCACGCCCTCCAACCGCAGCAGGCGGTACTTGCAGTAGGGCAGCCCGGCGTAGTTGCCCAGCGATCCGTCGGCAGGCAGCACGCGGTGGCAGGGGATGAAGAGGTTCAAGGCGTTGGCCCCCACGGCGCTGGCCACGGCACGCACCGCCGTGGGATGCCCGGCCAGGGCAGCCAATTCGCTGTAGCTCACCGTACTGCCGACCGGAATGCGGGCCACCTGGCGCCACACCTCCTGCTGCAGCTCGGTGCCGAAGGTGCGCAGCGGCAGAGGATTCATGTCATAGGCGCGGAAGAAGTTCTGCCGCAGCTCCTCCACAGCCTCGCGCAGCACGTCGGTCCACTGCCCGTCGACAATCGTGGCGCCGAAACCCTTCGACAACCTGCGCCGCACAGCCTCATAATGAGTGGAATGGGGCCACAGGCTCAGGCACAGCCGGTCGCCGACGGAGCCCAGCTCCAGCTCGCCGACCGGAAACTTGCAGCGGATGGTGTAGATATGCGTCTCGTCCATGGCGGAAATCCTTATTGTACAAGAAAACCCTGCCGTGGAAGCAGGGTTTCTAGATCTAAAAAAATCTAAAACAAATTACCTTTTTCTTCTTACTCAGCCTTCTGCTTGAGGGCTTATCAGCCTTCTGCTTGAAGGGTACTTCAATCAGGCTTACTCAGCCTTCTTGGAGTAGCGTTTGTACTTGTTCATGAACTTGTCGACGCGTCCGGCGGTGTCAACGAGCTTCAGCTTGCCGGTGAAGAAGGGGTGCGAGGTGTTCGAGATTTCGAGTTTCACCACGGGATACTCCTTGCCGTCGGTATAGGTGACGGTCTCTTTGGTGTTGGCACAGCTCTTGGTGAGGATCATCGTGTCGTTCGACATGTCTTTAAACACCACGAGGCGATAGTTTTCGGGATGGATTCCTTTTTTCATTTTCTTCTTTTTTGCCGTCTAACCCGTTCATTGTTAGACGATTGTTTATATTCCGTTAATTATTTTCGTGCTGCAAAGATACGAACATTTTCCGAACTGGCAAAATAATATTTCCGTTTTCTCCATTTTTTTCCTCCCGCTCCCCCACCCCTTACCTCCAGCACCCCCTCCTCCGACCTTCCACCGCCGACCTTCCACCTACCGGGAGACGCGGCATGCCGCGTCTCTACAGTTGGGGTCCGAGAGGGGTCGAAGAGGTACATAATTCGGCATTTCTTATATCGTTCTTATATCGTTCTCATATACTTCTCATATACTTCTTATATAGGTGATATAAGAAGTATATGAGAAGTATATAGGAACTATATGAGAAGGGCCGAATTTGGTAGGTGTCGGGGTGGTGTGCGACAGGCACTTGCGGGCGGAGGCATATCCCGACCATTCTTTTTTTCGGGAGGACATACTATAATGCGCTGTTTCGCGTTAATGGGTGTATGACGAAGACAATATTCCTGGCTGGCGGATGCTTTTGGGGCACGCAGCACTATTTGAAACAGATCAACGGCGTACTGGAGACGCAGACGGGCTTTGCCAACGGCAACACGGCCGAGAAGCAGCGCAGCGGCCCCGGGGGCGTGGTTGTGGAGCGTCCCACCTACGAGCAGGTGTACACCGACCGCACGGGCTATGCCGAGACGGTGCGCGTGGTGTACGACCCCGACGTGCTGCCGCTGCGGCGGCTGGTGGAGCTGTATTTCCTCTGCATCGAGCCCACGTCGCTCAACCGGCAGGGCGAGGACGAGGGCACGCGCTACCGCACAGGCATCTACTATATCGACCCCGCGGACTACGGCACCATCGACGATGTCTACCGCGAGGTGCAGCATGGCTACAGCAGCCCGCTGACGGTGGAAGTGGAGCCCCTGGAGACCTTCACCCCCGCCTCGGAGTACCACCAGGACTACCTGGACAAGCATCCCGACGGGTATTGCCATCTGCCTGAGGCTCTGTTCGAAATGGCGCGCAAGGCAAACAAAAAGTGACGTGCCGGGAGCCGCGGGGAAAAGTTTTTTTCCGACATTTGGAAAAAAGTGCGTATCTTTGCACCCGTTTTTGCACCGCAAGCGGATATGGCGTAATTGGTAGCCGCGCAAGACTTAGGATCTTGTTCCGAGAGGAGTGGGGGTTCGAGCCCCCCTATCCGCACTTTGAAATTAAAAATTAAAAAATAAAAATTGAAAAATAGAAGACGGCGTACGGTTTTTTCGGGCACCCTGCTGAAGAAGGGGGTGGCGTGTCTGTGTTGTCTTTTTTTTATCGCGCACGCGCAAGCGAATTATATATTGCTGCCGATGGACGAGGTGCAGAAGAACCACCTGAAGGCCTACGGCGTGGCCTACTGGAGCCTTGAGCGCGACGTGGAGGTGACGTGGCTGCTCAACTACCGCGGCGGCACCTTCATGATGAAATACGCCGACGCCATCGAGCGCGAATGCAAGCTGCGCGGCGTCAGCTGCGAGGTCATCGCCGACGGCCAGAGCAGCGCCATCCTGAGCCACATTGCCGACCCGGGGGTGAACATGGACGCCGTCAAGCTGCAGAAGGCGCCCAAGATTGCCGTCTACTCGCCCAAGAACAAACTGCCGTGGGACGACGCGGTGACGCTGGTGCTCACCTACGCCGAGATACCCTACGACGTGGTGTACGACGAGGAGGTGATGAGCGGCGTGCTGCCCACCTACGACTGGCTGCACCTGCACCACGAGGACTTCACGGGGCAATACGGCAAGTTCTGGGGCAGCTACCGCAACCAGCAGTGGTACATCGAGGATGTGCGCCAGCAGGAAGCCACGGCCCACAAGCTGGGCTACAGCAAGGTGAGCCAGCTGAAACTCGCCGTGGCGAAGAAGATACGCGACTTCGTGGCGGGCGGCGGATTCCTTTTCGCCATGTGCTCGGCGCCGGACAGCTACGACGTGGCCCTGGCGGCCGACGGCGTGGACATATGCGCCGAAATGTTCGACGGCGACCCCATGCAGCCCAATGCCCAGGAGCTGCTGGACTACAGCAAATGTTTTGCGTTCAAGGATTTCCGCATCAGCCTCAATCCATCGGAATACGAAATATCGACCATCGACATCGACGACCGTTCGCGCCAGAAAGCCGTCAACGAGAAGAACGACTTCTTTGTGCTCTTCGACTTCTCGGCCAAGTGGGACTGGATACCCACGATGCTGACGCAGAACCACACGCGGGTGGTGCACGGCTTCATGGGGCAGACCACGGCATTCCGCAGCAACCTGGTGAAAACGAGCTGCGTCATCCTGGCCGAGAACAAGGAGCTTGGCGAAGTGCGCTACCTGCACGGCGAATACGGCAAGGGCACCTGGACTTTCCTCGGCGGGCACGACCCCGAGGACTACCGCCACTTCATCGGCGACCCGCCGACCGACCTCTCGCTCTACCCCAACTCGCCAGGCTACCGACTCATACTGAACAACATACTCTTTCCTGCCGCCAAGAAAGAGAAACATAAAACCTGAAGGAAACGAAAATGAAAACAATGAGACATAGCATTGCAACCATCATGCTGCTGCTCGCCGGCCTGACCGCCAATGCCCAGAACGGCAAATGGGAGGTCTACGACACCCGCTCGAGCGACATCTGCGGCAACAACATTTCGGCCATCGCCGCCGACGCCAAAGGCGTGTGGGCCGGCACCTACCAAGGCCTCTGCCGGCTGAAAGGGGCCTCGTGGATGGACTATTCGATGTTCAACGAGAAACTGAAAGACCAATCGGTCAACTGCCTGATGATCGACCAGCGCGGCGTCCTGTGGATAGGCACCGACGACCACGGCGTCATCGAATGGGACGGCACCAACTGGACCGAGCATACCGACGTCACCCGCCGGCTGAAGATGAAGTTCGTCAAGGAGATAGTCATCGACCAGGACGGCGTGACGTGGATCGGCGTTACGCTGGGAGGCTTGGTGAGCTACGACGGCAACGACTGGGAGAAGTACACCCCCGACGACTGCGAACTGCTGAGCGACTTTGTGCTCGACCTGGCCGTGGACCGCGCCAACCGCAAATGGATCACCACCAACGCCGGCGTGAGCGTCTACAACGGCACCCGCTGGACGAGCTACACCTCGGCCAACTCGGGTCTGCCCGACGACATTGTGCCCGCCATCGTCATCGACAAGGAGAACGTCAAATGGTTCGGCACCCTCAGCGGCCTGGCCCGCTACGACGGCCAGCACTGGACCGTGTGGAACACGCGCAACAGCCCCCTGCCCAGTGACCAGGTGAACGACATCTCCATCGACGAAAACGGCCTGCTCTGGATTGCCACCAACGCCGGAGCGGCGGTGTTCGACGGCGAGGACAACTGGGTGACCTTCACCTCGAAGAACAGCCTCATCCCCGCCGGCAATATCTACAAGGTGGCCTGCGACGGCCACGGCACCGTGTGGTTCGGCAACGACGCCAAAGGCCTTGCCAAACTGAGCGGCTTCCACATGCCCACGCGCGAAGTTGCCTCGAACGACATGCCCCGCAGCAACAGCCAGGCCGGCACCGACAACGGCAACAGCCAGGAGCCCGTCAACGCTGGTCCCAGCGACGAGCGCGTGCGCATCAATCCCCACCTGGACGAAGGCTATGTCACCATCTCGTTCGAGAGCGCCTCGGCCACCGTCAGCTTCATCAACAAAGACGGCAAGGTGGTGAAGACCGCCGAGAACTACAAGAACAACCAGCGCATCAAAATCAACCGCATGCCCAGAGGCATGTACACCGTGTCGGTGAAGACCGTCCGCGGCGAAAAGCGAATCAAGTTCAACCTGAAATAAAAACAAATTCCATAATGAAACGCATTACATTATTCATTCTTTGCCTTCTGGCAACCTTTGGGGTCGCCGCGCAGCAGCTCGACCCCGCCAAGCGCAGCTTCTCCGTCAAAGAGACCTCGTCCAACGAGGCAGAACTGATTGTCACCGTCAAGCTCGACAAAGGGTGGCACATGTACTCGCAGCACACCGACGCTAACGGTCCCCTGCCCACAGTCTTCGAGTTCACCCCCAGCAGCGACTACCAGCTGGTGGGCAAAGTGGCCGAACCCAAACCCCACGAGGAGATGGACCCCCTGTTTGGCTGCGTGGTCAAATCGTTTGAAGGCACGGTGGTCTTCCGCCAAAAGATCAAACGCCTCTCCGACAAGGACTTCACCGTGAAAGGCCTGCTCAGCTACCAGCTCTGCAACGACGGCTCCTGCATCGCACCCGAAGACCACGACATGGTCTTCAAGGTGAAGGGTGCCGCAGCTCAGGAAAAGGCCGAAACGGAAGACACCGCTGCAGTGGCCGACACCGCCGAGGCCACCGACACCGTCGCCGCTGCCGTTCCCGTCGTCGAAACGCCCTCGCACACCGAAACCGTCAGCGCCCCCGAGGAGGAGAACGAGGAGAAGCACAGCCTGCTGGGCTACTTCCTCATCGCCCTGGGCGGCGGCATCCTCACCATGTTCACCCCCTGCGTCTTCCCGATGATTCCCATGACGGTGAACTTCTTCATGCACGGCAGCGAGAACAAACGCAAAGGACGCCGCCAGGCCTGGTTCTTCGGTCTGAGCATCGTGCTCATCTTCGCCGTCATCGGAGTGGTGCTCTCGGCCATCTTCGGCCCCGAGGTGATGAACACCATCGCCACCAACTGGATTCCCAACCTCATCTTCTTCGCCATCTTCTTCATCTTCGCCCTGAGCTTCTTCGGTCTGTTTGAAATCAAGATGCCCGAGAAGTGGGTCAACGCCAGCGACGAACAGGCCGACAAGGGAGGCTTCCTGGCCCCCTTCTTCATCGCCCTGACCACCGTGCTGGTCTCCTTCTCCTGCACGGGTCCCATCATCGCCGCCGCCCTGGCGGGCCTCACCACCGACTCCGGCGCCGACGCCGAGACGGCCAACCGCTGGGTGTCGCTGATCACCATGCTGGGCTTCGGCATCGGCTTTGCCCTGCCCTTCACGCTGCTGGCCATCTTCCCGCAGTTCCTCAAGAACATGAAGAGCGGCTCGTGGCTCAATACCGTCAAGGTCTCCTTCGCCTTCATCGAGCTGGCCTTCGGCCTCAAGTTCCTCCAGATGGCCGATATCGACCGCAACTGGGGCCTGCTTCCGCGCGACATCTACCTGGCCCTCTGGATTGTCATCTTCGCCCTCTGGGGCTTCTACCTGCTGGGCAAGCTGCGCTTCAAAGGCGACGACGAGGTGCAGCACATCGGCGTGGGCCGCCTCATGCTGGCCATTCTCGACTTCGCCTTCGTGGTCTACATGATTCCCGGCCTCTGGGGTGCCGAGCTCAAAACCATCTCCGGCTTCGTGCCCCCGATGTCGAGCCAGGACTTCACCATCCAGAAAATCGTCCACGAATACAGCGGCTCCGGCCCCGCCGCCAACGCCAACGGCCTGCCCATGGACCGCAAGTATGCCGACAAACTGCATGTGCCGCTGGGCTTCGAAGCCTTCTTCGACCTCGACGAGGCCAAGGCCTACGCCCGCAAAGTGAACAAGCCCATCTTCATCGACTTCACCGGCAAGAACTGCGCCAACTGCCGCGAAATGGAACACTACGTGTGGCCCGACGAGCAGGTGAAAACCATCCTCAACAACGACTTCGTCATGGTGTCGCTCTACTGCGACGAGAACACCATCGAACTGCCCGAGAGCGAGTGGGTGACCGACGACAAAGGCCACGTCCTCAAGACCCTCGGCCGCCGCAACGGTTACTACCAGCGCAAGACCTACAACATGAACGCCCAGCCCTACTACGTCATCATCGACGCCGACGGCCGCACACTCACCAAAGAGAACCACAAATACGACCGCGACGTGCAGCACTTCGTCGACTGGCTCAACGAGGGCAAAGCCAACTTCAAAAAATAAACATTCAACACAATAAAAAAAATGAAAAAGACCGTCCTGTTCATAGCCGCAGTCTTCATCCTGGCCACCAGCGCTTTCGCCCACCCGGTGACCGCCACCATGGCCAGCCACGTGGCCGCCACCTTCTGGGCCCAGCACTGCCCCGGCAACGTCAAAGCCGAGGTATCGCCCAAGGCCCTCAGTTTCCCCGAGCTGGACCAGCTCCACATCTTCGACATGGAGGGCCTGGGCTTCGTCATCGTCCCTGCCGACGACCGCGTGATGCCCGTCCTGGCCTATTCCTTCGACAACCCCTTCCCCTCCTCGCTCAACCGCGACATCGCCTACTGGCTCCATGGCTACAACGACCAGATTGCCGAGGCCGTCAAAAACGACTACCCCCAGCGCGAGAGCCTCCTCCAGCAATGGGGAAAGCTCTTTTTGGCCGACCTGATTTACGGCAAAAGCGCCAACACCAAGTCCGACTCCACAAGCGACCTCACCGCCGTGCCGGAGATGCTGGAGACCCAGTGGGACCAAGGCGAACCATACAATATGTATTGCCCCTACGACTCCGTCCGCCACGGACGCACCGTCGTGGGCTGCGTGGCCACTGCCATGGCCCAGATCATGAAGTACTGGAACTACCCCAGCTACGGACAGGACACCCACTCCTATGTGCCCTTTAGCAGCTCCCGCCTGCCGCGGCAGAGCGTCGACTTCGGCAACACCACCTACCTCTGGCAGTTCATGCCGGACCGCCTCGAGAACTTCAGCATGACGTACGAGAAAGATGCCGTGGCCACCCTCTCCTACCACTGCGGCGTGGCCGTGGACATGATGTACGGCACCTCCTCCGTCGGCGGCAGCGGCGCCTACAGCGAATGCGGCTACTGGACCAGCGCCTGCGCCACCGAGGCCTTCAAACTGTACTTCAAATACGACACCGCCCTCTACCACGCCAACCGCTACTCCTATAACGAAGCCAGCTGGTGCGCACTCATCGACGAGAACCTTGCCCTCGGGCAACCCATGTACTACTCCGGCTCCGACAGCACCGGCGGACATGCTTTCGTCCTCGACGGCTCCGACATCGAACACCGCTACCACTTCAACTGGGGCTGGAGTGGCTACGGCGACGGCTTCTACACCATCAACAACCTTGCTCCCGGCCCCAACGGCGGCGCCGGCGGCAACGCCACCTACACCTTCAACCAGAGCCAGGGCGCCATCTTCGGCATCCGTCCCGGCCAGGTGGAGACCTTCGACACCGTCGACTACTACGACTCCATCTGCAGCGACTCGCGCTACATCAAATTCCACGAGTACAACCTCCGCGTGGCCGAAATGGACACCCTCCTGCGCCACCTCGACACCGTCTTCAACTACCACCTCAAAATCATCGACCAACAGCGCATGTTCCTCAACTCGAACATCACCAATGTCTCGCCCAGGGTCTACAACTTCTGCCCCGCCACCGGCTACACCTTCCCCGAGTGCCCCTTCAACAAGGAGGGAAGCACCTTCGTGGGCTGGAGCCATAGCCGCACCGGCGACGACACCATCTACTACCCCGGCCAAACCGTCTTCCCCCAGCGAAGCACCTCCTACTTCGCCCTCTGGCTCGGCGGCGTGGGCATTGACGAGGCCGACGGCGACAACCTGCAGGTCAGCCCCACCGTCACCGAGTCCGACATCAACCTCTCCCTCACGGGCGAATACGACGCCACGGTGACCATCGTCGACTCCTACGGACGCGTGGTGATACAAAAAGACATCGTTGCCCGCGAGGCCAAAATTTCGCTCTCGCGCCTCCCCGCAGGAGTCTACAACGTCATCGTCACCACACAAGGGGGCAATTATAAGACACGTATAATCAAGCTGTAGAAAAATAAAATCAAAAAAGATTTGGTAGATTGGGAAAAAGTTCGTACTTTTGCACTCGATTCCCAAAGGGAAATAACAGAGTGCGGGGTAGAGCAGTGGTAGCTCGTCGGGCTCATAACCCGGAGGTCGTCGGTTCGAATCCTTCCCCCGCTACCGAGTAGGACAAGTCAGTTGACTTGTCCTTTTTTATTCCTCTCAACTGCTTGGTTTCGTTGTAGATTAGGTCGAGAACGGAGTTGTATTTTGTGGTTCGAAATGAAATTCCATCAAACTCCACTTTTTCGGGAAAAATCGAACTTAATAAGTGTTGCTTGACCTCAATCGGAGCGTCTTCAAAGTATTTGTCGAGATTGTCTATCAACGAGATAGAATAGTCTAACTTGGGATTTAGATTGGTGCGAATTGATGTCTGTACACCCTCTATCTGACTCTTCAGGTGGCGTATATCATCCTCGATACCTTGATTGAGTTCAGAATACATTTTCGCATCAATCTTCTCATCCAAGTAATCAACAGACAATTTCTTTTTTCTCTTCTCTAATACAACCAGTTTTTCTTCCAACTCGGAGAGGTATTTTCTCTGATGGACACACCCGTCTTCACGCATTGACCGCAGCACTTCATCATATAATTTCAGTACCTCTTTTCTTGGTTTCAGTCCGCTGACATAGCGGACAAATTCTTCGTTTACCTTTTCGGCTCGCACATTGTAATGTCGGGGGCTGCACATACAATGATAGTAGGGGTATTTTCCACCGTTTCCGTGACTGAAGGAAGCGGTGATAGGTCTTCCACACATCGGGCACACAACGTGTCCTCGCAAGTAGAAATCAGGGTGAGGTTTCTTCCCCTTCACCAAAGTATGTTTGCGACGATTACGGCCCTCTATCAAGTCTTGGACCCGATAGAAGGTCTCTTCATCAACTATGGGTTCATGCTCGCCGTCAATAACCTGTTCGGGTTCTTCTCCTAACGCTGGCACACGGATTTTTCCTATGTATAGTATATTGTGGAGCATCTGCATAAATGATGTCCGTGCCATATTGGGACACATGCGCTTGCGGATTGCGTCGGCACTCTCAACACCCTTGGCGACCTCTTCAAAGATTCGTCTCACCAGTGGCGCGTCTTTCTCATCGACTACCATATGAGTATTGTGGTCTTTATATGTTCCGATGCGGTGGTGTCGGTAGCCCTTGGGTGCGTGATTGCACCAATGCCCCTCTTTGAGAGATTTTCTCACGCCCTCTCTTGTGCGCCGTGATATTTTGGAATCTTCTGTGTGGGCGAAACCATTCCCTTTCTACATATACCCTATTATCCTTGCCAGAATTCCCTCCGAGCTATATTACCCTATTATCCCTACTGTGCAGGGGGGGGCATAGGAGGACTCGCGTATCCCAACCTAAGCTCATCTCCCCCCAGAGACTTCATAACTCGGCACACGGAGTCCCAAATATCAGGAGGGCTGAAAATTTTCTGAAAAATTACGGTGCCTGATAATTATTGATATATATCAAGGAACGATGAACAAAGAAGACGAGCTTACCGTTAAACGGATAATCAACAGAAGTGTACAGGGGGTACTTGCCCTAAATCAAATCAAACGACATGCCGATTATTTCCTCTGTGGAGAATTGCCGATAATCTACCAGTATGAAGAGTGTATAACCAAGGACGATAGTCAGCATAATCACGATTTAATACATTCATACATTGAAGTTCTGAGGGACTCTGAGATGAGTGTCTTGGACTTGGATAAACAACACTCGTATAATACCGCAGCAGAATACATAACCTACACCCTGTTTCGGGTTTTCGGTGAGGCTTTGAGGGATAGGGCTATTACGAATCTATGCATCGTGCCTGTCCCAACATCACCAAGCCAACCAGCTCATTTCGCCGAGTGGAACCAAGTGTTGGATTGCGTGGAATGGCGGACAGGTGTCCGTAATTGCACCGAAGCATATTATTACTGGGGGATACGCCCCGAAAAGCACAAGGAATCAGACGGACTTCCTGATGGCTTCATCGACATACTTTCATTAGTCAACGCAGAAAGCGAATATGCAAATGTGATACTTGTGATTGACAGAATGTTTAGAGGGGACGAAATGCTGGAAATGAAATGGAAACTCGAGGAAAATGGGCACAATGTGATACTTGGTATTTGCCTCTGCCAAGAGGTTCCTTGATAATATGTTTCAGTAGCAGGGTGGCTTCGTTCAGTCACCCTGTTTTTGTATGTATATTGCTGTTCCTATGGAATTTAGGACAAAGTTTCAGTAGCAGAAATATGGAGAAGAACGGATAATGGTTTGAACTGGCATTTGTTAAGGGACTTCCCACAACTTGTAACACTTCTGAATCAGCGTGATTTCACCGTGTCTTCTACGGTGACCTGATACTATTTTAGCAAAGTCGGTTGCATATTGGAAATATCAAAGCCGTGGTCTCGCCACATTCGGTCTATGGCAGCGAAATCGACCTCTTCGCGAAGTACACCTGCAATGTAGTTAATGATGACGTAGGTCTGTATCACTTCGCGGTTGTATAGTGACGGTGCGTGTCGCTCATAGTCTTCCTTCTCGTATGGGTGCTGCGGTGTACGTGCCAGCTCAAAGTCGAGCAGCTCCAACGCCCAAGTGTAGTTCTGCTCGTGGATGGCATTGTGCAACACCTCGTGGTCGTGCATGGTACGTAGGTTGCTGATAAGTATATCGGCAGCAATCTCGTGGCTTTTGGAATACCCTTTGCGGTTGTATTGCTGCCACTTTGCGACCTCGGCTTCAATCTGTGAGCGTTCCATAAAGGGGGCATCACAAATTCGGTAGGGACATTCAACATTGTATTGTAAGAGGACAGGCTTGACTGTGGTGTCGGTCTGTGCAATGTATATTGGATAGTCGAGTTCCAACACACATTCCATCTGATTGGTCTTGATTCCAAGTGCCTGAATGTCCTGACAACAATGATAGTCTCTCAGAGCATCTTTCATCAACAGCAATCCCCAAACATCTAATCGTGTTTCAGGAGTGTTTAGGAACAAATATTCCGAGTAACATAATCCATTGCCTTTGCTTACTGTATATCTTCCGTCGTTACGCCGTCCAACCACAAAACTGCGACCGTGCAGGGGTGAAACAGAGAGTATTTTTTCATTTCCTGCTGCGAAGCGAAGCAATGGGTACGGGTTACAGTTATTGGAACAAATAATATAATCAAAGGCACACCTTACGGCAGAGTATTCTTTCATTGATAATAACAAGGACAGTTAGACAATTTAATGTTTCGGTAAGCAAAAGGACACTCTCCGTTAGGTATTACGCTGTTATCGTTTAACATTTCCTTAATTCTACCATAAAAGGATGAGTGGTTGCCATCATTGACATCACACTTGTATAACGGGCTTCCAATCTCTTGTGGCATTTGAGTCAAATGCTTGCAGTCTTTCACTATCATAACATTTTTTTTTGTTATAGAAATAGTTGTTATATAGGAGAAGTAGGGCGACGTTAGCTCCTACGCCGCCCATTTTTTTATTACTTACATACTTCTGTAAGCGATACCACAAATGCCTTCGGTACTTCTGGGGCAGTTGTTCATGCAAACGTCTTTCGACTGCTTGCTGATGTTCAATTCTATCTTCATAGTGATTCAAGATTTGAGGTTATAGGTGTACTGACTGGGAGGCACCATTTATCCCTTTGTATCGTAAATGCGGTGCAGGTCTACCGTGGCCTTTGGTAGCCGCTGCAACGCGGATTCAAACTCTTCGCCGTTGAGGGGGTCGAAACCCTCCATCATTCTATGTGCCAAGCGATGGCGTATCTTTGCCATATAGCAGCAGTTCTCCGCAGCCTTGCGAAAATCGCCATACTGCGACTGCGCCTGACCTGCACATAGATTGCAATAATCGCAATAGTCGTGACGGCCACACTCTTCATAGCCCTGCAACGTGGTATGCTGCCAAGTGGAGAGCTTGTTATTGCCGACAACAATATCTGCAACGCTGCTATCCTTCAGGTTCCCAAGTGCGAGCGGATGAGCGCAGCAGGGTTGAAGAGTGCCGTCGGGCGTGACGCAGAAGGATGTCACTCCTGCGCCACACGGAGGTTTGTCCATCAATCGAGGCTGTCCTCCATAGTTCGGGGCTTCGGCACCGACATACATAGGCACGTTGCTGTCGCGCAGCACCACTTGCAACTGTTCTTCCGTAAGGCGCAACTGTCGGGAGCAGCGGTCGCCGTCGATGCTGTCAGAGATATTGAGTTCGAACTGCGGCACAGCACCAAGTGAACGGGCAATATCGTTCACCATATAATAGCTGTGCAGGTTGGGCTGCATGACACAACATTTTAGGTTCATTGGCACCGCCAATTCTGACAGTCTATGCACGACAGCCATACTCTTCTCCCACGACCCTTTGACACGGGTAATGGCATCGTGGTCGGTAGCAATGCCGCTGTAAATGCTCACTCCGACAAGGCGAGGGTAATAATTTGCCAGTCTGTCAACATCATCGACTATCCGCTGTCCGTTGGTGAAGATATCAAAAGCTATCTCCTTTTGCCACAGATAATCTATAATGTCCCATACAAACGGTTTTGAAAACGGGTCGCCTCCAGACAGACAAACTTTCACCAACCCTGCCTCGTCCAGCTCGTCAATGATGCGCTTGTAGTCCTCCAACTGCAACTCCTCGCGGTCGCCACGGTGACTGACTTCTTCGTCGTTACGGGTCGCGCCTGGGTTGTAGCAGTGTACGCATTTTTCGCTGCAATTATATGTCAGTTCAAACATTACCGATGTGACTACGCCTTCGCCCTCAACCGCATTGTAGTAGTCCATTTCGGCACTGGAATTGTCCATTGGCAACTTCTCCTTGACCGTCTGCGGAGCGGTACGGCTGGAAATATTGTTTTGGCGCACAACATCACGATATTCCAGTTCCTCTTCCTTGGAGAAGATATGGGTGGTGAGTAAGCCGTTCCTCGCAAGCAGTTGAAAGAAATTGTCGATAGACTCCGTGTCGATGCCCGTTGCCTTGGCGGTCTCATCGACCGACACCGCACCGTTTCTGCCAGCGGCAAGCACATACTTTATCACATCGGCAGAATAATCCTCGAAGAAGTTGCTGACACCCTCGACGAGATTGTACATGAGGGCGACGTGCTTTCTCCCAAGCGATACATTGCGTTCGCTATATCGTCCGCAAGTCCAAACAGGTCTGTAATATTTGCCGTCCATAATGCCTGAGTTGATGTTTACATCCGTTCAAATGTCACTGTCCAGACTCCTTTTGGTTCCTCTCCTGTCGCTGGACTATTTTCAAAGAACAAGAAATGCACTTCAATTGTCCTATCGTCAATTATTGAGACTAATCCATCAAGACTAAACTTGGTGCCAGTATAATACTGTCGTGTCATAATTATGCCTTTTTCTTCGACAGACCAGTTACCCACTTCTTCGCCATCAATATCGCCCCAAACATATGTGCCGTCGCTCCTGAATTCTAACGATATGTGGCCTTCCTTTACTCCCTGCTCGTCTTCATAAATTATTTCTCCATCATTATTTCGCCTAACATCTTTGACGGCTTTCCAAGTCCCAATGATTTGACTGGTTTTGTCCATCTGCGGCTGCTCCGAGGCAGTGCTTTCGTTTGAGTCATTGCTGGTTGAGTGGCAAGCGGTGAACAACAAAGCCGTTGCCACGCACATTATACTGATAATAATTGATACTGTTCTTTTCATTGTTATTGAAGTTTAGTTGTTAATGTTCTACCTTACAGAATGTTTGTAGCGAAGAGTGCCGCTCAAGCATTGGCTGCATTTGGTTCCGCCACCATTATTGTAGATGCCTCGATGCCTGCACAAACAAGATGCACAGACTCGATAACCGCAGCTATCGCAGACATACCACATCCATTCCACTGGATATTGTTTGCCACAGCAGTGGCAGGGGACTACAATGTTTGCCATATCTTTGTTGTTTTGTTTATAGTGCCAATATCAAAAGAAGTATTAAAACTATTGCAATCAGGACACAAATCTTGGTTTTCCTTGGTTCCACTAATTCGACATCCTCGAATCGTTGTACCACTGTACTCTTTCCTATCCGTCCAGTCTTTTTCCATCGCAGCAATTTGGGCAGGGCATCGGGGAACATACTATCATCCACAACATAATTGTACAATGCTCGGCAATGCTCAATCATCAGAATGTCGTCTTTCTCATTGTCGAAAAACTCGGTAAAAGCCTCACCTCCTTTGAAGACTTCAAATTTAAGATGGTTGGCATTGCATAATTTCAGGAAATCGTCCTGCCCTATAGGAAACGTAGCGAACCCGTTGTTGCTGCTTTTGCTTCGCACGTTTTGATTAAGGCTTATGGTCTCCCTGCCATCAACGGTGATGACGATTCCGCTGGCTGGTCGGTCAAACGCTTTCACTGCTTCCTGTGCCGCCACATCAAACGGATTTTTCTCCAATCTCCTCTTCAAATCCATAATTATGCTGAAGTCATTGTACTGAACGGCAAACGAGTGTGACAAAGTGGGACTGTCTGAATAATAGCAGGTGCTTATTCTTGGTGTGTCGAACCCCTTTTTCAATAGCACCTTCTCAAATGAACTGCCGTGCATAACAAACAGGGGACTCACAAACTCATCACAGATGGTGAAAAGTTTTGAAAATGTGAGTTTCTTCTGAAAATCCACCCCTATGTTATTCCTCAAAGCCATCGTATTATGTCTTTATCGTTAATTGTTTCTCATTGACATTTTTCCTCGGCTCGGAGAGGTTTAACCATAACGAAGGAAGTGGAGCCATCCAATTACGCCCTATCCTTTTAGTGTGAGGGCTTCGACTCCCTATTGTATAAAGTATTTGGTGCAATGAATCGCCCCACAAAAGGATGTATGGTAAATATACAATACAATCCACGGAGCATTTCATCTTCCCTTATTCCAAACATTATTTGGTGAGTTGTCGAAGTTCACACTATCGGAATAAAGCGAAAATGCGCTTTCTAACGGTAAACCTTTCCTTGCGGTTTACGAGTGCAAATATACAACTTTTTTCTCATCTGACAAAAACATTTTTCAATTTGATATTTTTAAGCGGTTATAATATATTGAACTACAGACATCAGCCATGATGCCGATTGGGTGGTATCGGCTTCGACGGGTTGGGAATCCACTCACGCATCGCCCACAACTTTTCCAAATCTTCAAGGAATCGGTGCGAATAGATAACGGTTGAGCCTACCTAAGAAAACAGGACGCCAAAAGCGTCCTGTTTTTTTTTGTCCATTCCCTGTCCCAGAACCTCACGAAAAGGCATTTGACAAAAAGACCGTTTTCTTTCCTGTAATCTACCTACCAACCCCCTATCAACACCCTACCAACTCCCACCCAACTCCCACCACAGTGGGAGTTGGTAGGGTCTTCACAGGGCGTTGACAGGCACTTTACAGGTCTAATTCCCAAATCATTACAAACGTAGAGCGGAATAAAAAAGGACATTTTGTCAAATTGGACACAAAAAAAAAGCAGCACATACCGTTTCGGGAGTGCTGTCTGGGTGGTTTTTCCGTCCTGAAAAGACGGGGTTTATTTGAGTCGTTTCAGGATTTCGAGGGTCTGGTTCCAGAACATCTCGACGGTCTTGATTTCGATGCGCTCGTCGGGGCTGTGGACGCCGCGGAGCGTGGGACCGTAGCTGATCATGTCCATCTGGGGGTACTTCTCGCCGATGAGGCCGCACTCCAGTCCGGCATGGATGGCGCGGACGACGGGCTCCTTGCCGTACATTTTCTTGTAGACGTCGACGCCGACCTTCAGCACGCGGCTGTCGGGGTTGGGGGTCCAGCCGGGGTAGCCGTCGCTGTGGCTGACGCGGCAGCCGGCGAGGCGGAAGGTGGCCTCGAGCTTGGCGGCGGCGGCCTGCTTGGCGCTCTCCACAGAGGAGCGCTGGCTGGTGGCGATGCGGATGAAAGTCTTCTCCATCTTGATGGAGGCAAGGTTGGTGGAAGTTTCGACGAAGTTCTCAATCTCGCGGCTCATGGCCAGCACGCCGTGGGCGCAGGCGTAGACGAGGTTGACGAGGCGCTCCTGGGTGTCGGCGTCGACGACCTTCTTGGGCATGTCGGCGTCGCGCAGGGAGAACTCCATGTCGGGCTCCGTGGAGCGGAACTCGAAGACCATGGCCTTGCCCATCTTGGTGACCATCGCCTTGAAGGCGCGCACCTTGTCCTCGGGCACGCAGACGAGAGCCTCGGCCTCGCGAGCGATGGCGTTGCGCAGGTTGCCGCCGTCAATGGTGGCCAGGCGCATGGAGTGCTTGTAGGTGCCTTCCCAGAGGATGCGGTTGAGGAGTTTGTTGGCGTTGGCGCGGCCGCGGTTGATGTCGTCGCCGCTGTGGCCGCCAACAAGGCCGGAGACCTTGACGATGAAGGCCTTACAGCCCTTGGGGGCAGCGACGAGCTTGTAGTCCATCTCGGCCACGGTGTCGATGCCGCCAGCACAGCCGATGCAATACTCGCCTTCGTCCTCGTCGTCGAAGTTGAGCAGGACTTCGCTCTTCAGCCAGCTCTTGCTCAGACCGTTGGCGCCGGTGAGGCCGGTTTCCTCGTCGACGGTGATAAGGGCTTCGAGGGCGGGGTGCTGCAGTTTGGGGTCTTCGAGGATGGCGAGGATGGCGGCCACGCCGATGCCGTCGTCGGCGCCGAGGGTGGTGCCGTCGGCGGTGAGCCATTCACCGTCCAGCACGGGCTGGATGGCGTCCTTCATGAAGTCGAACTGCTTGGTGCTGTTCTTCTCGCAGACCATGTCCATGTGGGCCTGCAGGGCCACCCAGGGGCTCTTCTCGTAGCCTTTGGAGGCGGGTTTGCGGATGAGGACGTTGCCGAGCTTGTCGCTCTTGGTTTCGAGGCCGTGGTCCTTGCCCCACTGCACGAGCCAGGCGGAGATGCGCTCCTCGTGCTTCGAAGGCCGCGGAATCTGCATGATTTCGCCGAACCAGTGCCATACGCGCTCCGGCTTGAGGCCTTTCAAGATGTCTTTCTGTTGTTTCATAGGATATGTTGTTTTTTTATTCGTTTCCAAGTGCAAAAATACGCATTTTCACGCACATGGCCAAATACTATTTTGCAGTGTGGAGTAATTGCGTTTAGAAGCCCGTCTTGCAGAGGCACTCGTCGAGGGCGGCGGTGATGGACTGGCGGTCCATGTGCTGGCCGATGAAGACGAGTTTCTGCATGCGGTCGCCGTAGGTGTCGTCCCAGTCGCGCTGGAGGTCGGGGGTGCGGCGCATGAAGTCGAGGAGTTCGTCGTCGGGCATGGTGGCGTACCACTGGCCGGTATCGCGCAGGGAGACTTGCTTGCCGGCTTGCTCGAAGAGGTAGCAAGTGTCGGGTTCGGAGAGGAACCAGCAGATGCCTTTGGCGCGGATGACGCCGGCAGGCCAGTGGCGGGCGACGAATTCGTCGAAGCGCGAGATGTTCATAGGCTCGCGACGGTAGTAGACGAAGGTGCTGATGCCGTACTCTTCGGCCTCGCCTTCGTCGTGGTGGTGGCCGTGGTGGTCGTGGTCATGGGTTGAATGGGCGTGATGGGGTGAATGGGCATCGTGGGCGTGGTCGTCGTCATCGTAGTGGCCCTCGATGGCGTCGATCCAGGCGGCGGAGGTGGCCACGCGGTCGAAGTCGAAGAGACCGGTGTAGAGGATGCTGTCGAAGTCGATGTCGCAGTAGTCGCAGGGGATGATTTCGGCTTTGGGCTGGATGGCGCGGATGATTTCGCGGATGCGGCCAAGCTCGTCGGCGGGGACCTCGGAGGCTTTGTTGAGGAGGATGATGTTGCAGAACTCGATCTGCTGGATGACGAGGTTTTCGATGTCGTCCTCGGCGAGGCCGGGCTTGAGGAGGTTCTTGCCGCTACCGAACTCGTCGCGCATACGGAGGGCATCGACGACGGTGACGATGCTGTCGACGACGGGGATGCCGTCTTTGACGTATTCCGGCCCCATGGTGGGCATGGAGCAGATGGTCTGGGCGATGGGGGCGGGCTCACAGATGCCGCTGGCCTCGATGACGATGTAATCGAAGCGACGCTGCGACGTGATGTCACGCAGCTGCTCGACGAGGTCCATCTTGAGGGTGCAGCAGATGCAGCCGTTCTGGAGGGCCACGAGGTTGTCGTCTTTCTGGCCAACGATGCCGCCTTTCTCGATAAGGTCAGCGTCGATATTGACCTCGCCGAGGTCGTTGACGATGACGGCGAAACGGATGCCGCGGCGGTTGGAAAGGATGCGGTTGAGCAGGGTGGTCTTGCCGCTGCCCAGGTAGCCGGTGAGTAAAAGTACAGGTATGGTGTTCATTCGTTAAGGTTTAAAGTTTAAGGTTTAAAGTTTAGGGTTTAAGGTGTCACTCTTTGATATAGCTGTCGGGGCCAAAGAGGCGCTTGGCGTAGGGGGTGAGCTCGACATGCTTGGAGAGCCAGAAGATGGGCAGCACCACCGAGGGGATGCCGCAGGCGTAGGGCTGGATGTGGTAGAGGTCGTAGCTGACGGTGATGTTGTTGCGGGCGCTGTCGACGAAGAAGCTGGCGGGCATGGGCATGCGATCGGCGTTCCGGTACTCATCGAAGAGGCACTCGCGGATGTCCTTGTTGGCGTCGAGGTCGAAGATGGCGCGGGCGATGGCCTGGCAGAGGAGGTTGGTGTCGCTGACGAGGTCGGTGAGGCGGACGACATTGCCGCTCTCTAGGTCGACGGTCAGCGTGTGCGACGAGTAGATGCCGTGTGCGGCGCCGGCGCCGAAGGTCTCGATACCGACGTGGAAAGTGGCCAGCATGCTGTCGTGCGTGCTGTTGCAGCGCACGGCCATGTAGCTGTACTCCTTGCTCTCGTCGAGGGTGTCGACGGTCTCGACATGCGGTGCCACGCCGTCGTCGACATAGATGTAGGGTTTGGTGAGCCACTCGCGGGCGGCAACGTCGCCATTGGCGGAGGTGCTGTCGTCGAAGCAGAGCTTCATCAGTTCGCGCTCGGCGGCGGCGGAGAGGAACCCCTTGACGGGCCATTCCACTTCGAGGGTCTTCTTCAGCCCGAGGGTGTCGCCCCAGGGGCCCATCTGTTCGTCGTAACCCAGCAGGAAACACTGTGTGCCGTTGATGCTGTGGGTGGTGAATTCTTTGTCTCGGGTGCACCCGACCAAGAGCAAGGCCACGAGTGCGAAGGTAAGGGTGAGTCGTTTCATTGTAGTTTTATTTTATAGGTGAATTGATATTGTTCGGATGGAGCGAGGCGGTGGCTGTAGGTGCGGTCGGCGATGTCGCCGCAGTAGCCATTCGCGTCGCAGATACCGCACCAGGGTTCGAGGCATACAAAGGGGCATCCCTCCTTGTGCGGAGCCCAGATACCGAAGGCTTCGGCCTGGGGGCAAAGGACGCTGAGCACGGCACGGCCCTGCTTGTCGCAGAGCACAGCCTCGGCCACCTGGCCCTGTTCAAAGACGAGGGCATCGTGGGCGAAGGTGTCGGCAGCGAGGGGCATCACGGCAGGAATGGTTTGCGGCTGGGCAAGGGACACGCGGTTGCCGTCGGCCAGGGCCGAGGTAATGGTGGGGCTCACAGCCTTGCCCTCGCGGTCGAGATAGCGCACGTAGCCATGGATGGCATCGGCGGCATTGTAGTCCGGCAAAATGAAGCCTGGATGGGCGCCAATCTGGAAGTGCATGTCGCGACGGTCGCGGTTGGTCACCGTCCAGGTGATTTCCACGATGTTTCCGTCCAGACGATAGTGTGCTTCCAAATCATAACGATAGGGGTAATTGTCGTGACCCTCTGCGCCGAGCATGCGAAGCGTGTTACCGCCCACCTCCTCGAACTCGCTGTCGCGGGCAAAGCCGTGCTGTTTCATGGTGTAGGCCTTGCCGTCGATGCGGATGGTGTTCTCGAAGGGTTTGCCCACGGCGGGGAAGAGTATCGGGGCGTGGCGGTTCCAGTAGGCGGCATCGCCGTTCCACATGTATTCGCGTCCCCCGCTCTTCAGGCTCAGCAGTTCGGCCCCATGCGTGGAGACATCTATGGTTATCTTGTCGTTTTTCAGTATCATACAAAAATCTTTCATTCGTACTGATTGACGTGGCGGTTGCCATCGGCCAGAGTCACCAATCTTGCAAACAGCTCGCGCCGTTCCAGTTTCATCGCGCCGGCATTGAGCAGCTGCCTATTGTGCTTCCACCATGAATGCAACTGATGCTCCTCCAGGAAATGTTTCGAAGGGCAACGGCCGTTGGTCTTGATGAAGTTGGCGTACTCATAATACTTTGCCAACCATTCCTCGTCCCGTGTCATGGCTTCTTTTTTTTCTTCGGTTTGGCGTCCGGCAAGGCGGCGCAGGTGGCAGCGACAAGAGCCGACAGGTAGTCGCGGTCGTCGACGTCCTCGATGTAGAAGTAGGGTTTCGCCCCCTCGTAGGGTGGGCGCATGTCCACATTGCGCAGCAGCGCCCTACCCTCTTCCGTGGGTTTCACATAGAAGCCGTTGTCGCTGACGAGGCCGAATATCTTGCCATTACAATACATTCCATAGTCGCCGAACATCTTCCGCGCCTCGATGACACCGGCACCGCCGCACTGGTCGACGATGTACTGTACGAAGTCCGCGTTGCTGGCCATTATTTGAAGTACTGCACGCCGCTCTCGAATATCTGCTGGTCGTCGTTGCCGTAGATGTTCAAGGCAGAGCCTTTGCTGCGGCGCTCCGAGTGGCCCATCTTGCCGAAGACGCGTCCGTCGGGGCTGGTGATGCCTTCGATGGCCATGTAGGAACCGTTCATATTGTATTCCTCGTCCATGGTGGGATTGCCCTGCAGGTCGACATACTGCGTGGCCACCTGGCCGTTCTTGAACAGGCGGTCGATCCACTCCTGCGGAGCCACAAAGCGACCCTCGCCGTGCGAGATGGGGATGACATAGGTGGCACCCAGCTCTGCCTTGCGCAGCCAGGGGCTGAGGTTGGAGGTGACGCGCGTGTAGGCCATCTTGCTCTGGTGGCGGCCGATGGTGTTGAAGGTCAGCGTGGGAGCATCCTCGGCCTGCGGACGGATTTCGCCGTAGGGCACAAGACCCAGCTTGACCAACGCCTGGAAGCCGTTGCAGATGCCGAGCATCAGGCCGTCGCGCTTGTTGAGGAGTTGCATTACGGCGTCGGCAATCTGCGGGTTGCGGAAGACGCTGGTGATGAACTTGGCACTGCCTTCAGGCTCGTCGCCGGCACTGAAACCGCCGGGGATCATGACAATCTGGCTGCGACGGATGGCCTCGACATAGGCCTCAACGCTCTCGCGGATTTGCTGGCCGTTCTGGTTGCGGAAGACGATGATTTCGCTCTCGGCACCGGCGCGGTTGAAGGCGCGGGCGCTGTCGTACTCGCAGTTGGTGCCCGGGAAGGCGGGAATGAAGACGTGAGGCCGTGCCACCTTGTGCTGACAGAGGTGGATGGCCTTGAAGTCGATGGGTTCAATGGGGCTAATGGGTTGGATGGGCGTGTTTGTTCGGGTTGGGAATACCCCCTCGAGGGGCTTCTGCCAGGCGGCGAGGGCCTCGTCGACGGTAACCTTTTCGCCGTTCACCTCGAAGACTCCGTTGTCCGTAACCTCGCCGATTTCCTTGCAGCGGAACGGCAGGCCGTCCACCGACGGCACCTCGACCACAATCCAGCCGTATTGCTTCGCCGTCAACTCGCCATTGTTCAAACCGTTCATCCTCACACCCAGCTTATTGCCGAAGGCCATCTTGCTGACAGCCTCGACAATGCCGCCGAAGCCCACAACATAGGTACTGCACACCTTGCCGGCCTCGATGGCCTTGCGCAGGTCGGCGTACTGGGCGAGGGCATCGCCGTAATCGGGCATGTCGAACTCCTTTTGCTTGACGTCCAGCAGCACCAGACGGTTGCCGGCTTTCTTCAGTTCGGGCGTGACAACATGCTTCAGGTCGCTCATTCCAACGGCGAAGGAGCACAGCGTGGGCGGTACATCGATGTCGTTGAAGGTGCCGCTCATCGAGTCCTTGCCTCCGATGGCGGGCAGTTTGAGACCCATCTGGGCGTTGTAGGCTCCCAGCAGGGCGGCGAAGGGTTCACCCCAGCGGTAGGGGTCGTTGCCGAGTTTCTTGAAATATTCCTGGAAGGTGAGGCGCACCTTGCTGGCATCGCCACCGGCGGCGGCAATCTTGGCCACCGACGACAGCACAGCGTATGCCGCGCCGTGGAAGGGGCTCCAGCTCATCTGGTAGGGGTCCATGCCATAGGCCATGATGCTGACAGTGTCGCACTTGCCGTCGAGCAAAGGCAGCTTGCCAATCATGCTCTGCGTGGGCGTCAGCTGGTAGCGTCCGCCATAGGGCATCACCACGCTGCCGGCACCGATGGAGCTGTCGAACATTTCCACCAGACCCTTCTGCGAGCAGACATTGAGGTCGGCGAGGGTCTTCAGCCAAAGATCCCTCAGGTTTTCCGGATTTTCCGGATTTTCCAGAGTTTCCGGAGCCTCCGGCATCTTCACACTGACGGTGGTCTCCTGGTGGGCACCGTTGGTGTCGATGAAGCGGCGGCTGAGGTTGACCACCTCCTTGCCGCGCCAGCTGATGACCATGCGGGGCTCCTCGGTGACGGTGGCCACAACGGTGGCCTCGAGGTTCTCCTCGTCGGCATACCTCAGCATCTGGTCCACATCCTTGGGGTCGACCACCACAGCCATACGCTCCTGGCTCTCGCTGATGGCCAGCTCGGTGCCGTCGAGGCCGGCATATTTCTTGGGAACCTTGTCCAAATTGATCTGCAATCCGTCGGCCAGCTCGCCGATAGCCACGCTGACGCCGCCGGCGCCGAAGTCGTTGCACTTCTTGATCAGCGACGACACTTCCTCGCGGCGGAACAGGCGCTGAATCTTGCGCTCGGTGGGGGCATTGCCCTTCTGCACCTCGGCGCCGCAGGTGGTCAACGACTTGGTGGTGTGGCTCTTCGAGGCACCCGTGGCACCGCCGATGCCGTCGCGGCCCGTGCGGCCACCCAGCAGGATAATGACATCGCCGGGGTCACTGGTCAGACGCTTCACGGCGCGACGCGGAGCGGCGGCGATAACGGCGCCGATCTCCATGCGCTTGGCCACATAGTTGGGGTGGTACACCTCGTTGACCAAGCCCGTGGCCAGACCAATCTGGTTGCCATAGGAGCTGTAGCCGTGGGCGGCCGTGGTGACAATCTTGCGCTGCGGCAGCTTGCCGGGAAGCGTCTCGCCCAGAGGCTTAGTGGGGTCGGCAGCACCGGTGACGCGCATGGCCTGGTAGACGTAGGTGCGGCCGCTCAATGGGTCGCGGATACAGCCGCCGAGGCAGGTGGCGGCACCTCCGAAGGGCTCAATCTCCGTCGGGTGGTTGTGGGTCTCGTTCTTGAAGTTGATGAGCCACTCCTCCTCCTTGCCGTCGATGACAACGGGCACCACGATGGAGCAGGCGTTGATCTCGTCGCTCGGCTCCTGGTCGTCCAGCAGACCCATCTTCTTGATGCGCTTGGCGGCCAGCGTGCCGATGTCCATCAGACACACGTACTTGTCCGTGCGCCCGACATATTGTTCCTTATGGTCTTCGAGGTACTGTTTGAAAGCGCCCTCGATGAGCGGACGGTAGTAGCCGTCGTCGAACTTCACATCCTTCAGCTCGGTGGCGAAGGTGGTATGGCGGCAGTGGTCGCTCCAGTAGGTGTCCAGCACCCTGATCTCGGTCATGGTGGGGTTGCGCTTCTCCTCGTCGTGGAAGTAGCGCTGTATGTGCTTGAAGTCGGCGAAGGTCATGGCCAGACCCAGGCTATCATACAATTCCTTCAGCTGCGGCTCGGCCATATCCTTGAAACCGTCGAAGACAATGACGTCGGCAGGCTCGTCGAAGTGGTCCTCCAGGGTGGCGGGCTTGGGACCGTCGGCACGGCGGCTGTCCACCGGGTTGACGCAATGCTTGACGATGGCCTCCTGCCATCCGGAATTGCCGGATTTTCCCTTCACTCCCGAAATGACATACGTCGTGGCGCTCTTGATGATGGGGTGCTCGGCGTCGTTGAGCAGGCAGACGCACTGCTCCGCGCTGTCGGCGCGCTGGTCGAACTGGCCGGGCAGGTACTCCACCGTGAAGCAGAAGTCGCCCTCCTTATGGGGAAACTCCTCCTCGTACAGGTCGTCCACCGGCGGCTCGCTGAACACCGTTCCCTTGGCCTTGGCAAAGGTCTCGTCGCTCACATTCTCGACATCGTAGCGTATGAGCACACGCACCTCCTCGGCCTCGATGCCGAGGTATTCGCTCATTTCACTCTTCAACTCCTTCGCCTTCACAGCAAAGGCAGGTTTCTTTTCAACAAAGATTCTTCTAACCATATAATTATTCTTGTTTATTTTTCGTTCTGCGGGACGGCGCTGGCGTCGTCCACCTCAATGAATTGTTCCGGATGCTTGGCCATCTCCTTGCGGTAAAGACGGCGGATTTTCAGTATGTCGGCCTCGGCGTCGTCGGTGGTCCAGATGGCCTCGCCGATGCTGACCTGCCGCTTCTCGAAGTCGAGGAAAGCCGGGACGATGGGCACCTGCGCCTGGTGGGCAATCTCCCAGAAGCCACGTTTCCAGCGCTTCACCGGCTTGCGCGTGCCCTCCGGGGTGATGGCGATGGCCAGCCCCTTGCCTTTTGCAAACTCGTGCACGGCGGCACCCACCATGTCGTTCTTGCGGTTGCCGCGGTCGATGCTGATGGCCCCCAGATGGCGCAGCAGCGGACCCAGCGGACCCCAGAAGAACTCCTTCTTGATGAAGATTCTCCCATTGACCCCGAGGCTCCACAGGTAGGCTGTACCTACCAGATAATCAGCAATCGACGTGTGCGGTGCCGTGGCAAAGATACACCGCTGTATTTCGGGCCTTGAACCCTTTTCCGGCAGGATGAATTTCCATCCGCCTATCTTCGTTATGAGTATCCAAATCTTTTTCATTGCGAGTGCAAAGGTACGCATTTTTTTTTTAATATAATAAAATATTTTTCCACTGCCTGTTGATACCCCCTCTCCCAACCCCTGTCGGACCGCCACACGAACAAGGTCAAAATGTCAAAAACACCGCTCCCCCACCCCACCTCCACCCTACCATCTCCCACCATGGTAGGACATGGGTGGGAGTTGGGTGGGAGTTGATTGGGAGTTGGTTGGGAGAAAATACTGATTATGTGCATTTTGCAAATGTGGTAGCCAAGACCTGCACCCAAGGTGATAAAGTACACATTTTCAACATACTGCATTTTTGCACAGATTGAATAAAACAGGCGAATTCGCCCTGAATGTTAAATTTTAACAAAGGTGTTTTTGTCAAATCAAAGTACCCCGACAAATTCGTTTGTAGGGGTGTTTTTTGCGGGTTGGGGGAGCAGGGGAAACGGTTCCTTTCCGCGCCGTGAAAAATATTTTGCCATGTCGTCAGAATTTCGTATCTTTGCACTTTGAAAAGGACAACGCCCATGCCACAAACAGGCTACATACCACCATTTAGCGTCAGCGCCGAAATACTTCGGCTCGTGGGAGATATATCCGAACTCGTAGGGCGATTGGACGTTTCCGTCAACCAAAGCCGCATACCACAGCTTCGCAAGGAGAACCGAATCAAAACCATCCAGTCGTCGCTGGCCATCGAGAACAACAGCATGAGCCTCGAACAGGTGACGGCAATCGTAGAAGGGAAACGTGTGCTGGGGCCGCCCAACGAAATCACCGAGGTAAAGAACGCCATCGATGCCTACAATCTGATGCTCGAGCTGAACCCTTACAAGGCCAAGGACTTGCTGCGCGCCCACGGGTTGATGATGGCAGGGCTTGTGGACGAATGCGGCCGCTTCCGCAACGGCGGCGTAGGGGTCACCGACGGGGTGCATGTTGTGCATATCGCTCCGCCAGCCATGCGTGTGCCTCAGCTGATTGCTGAACTGATCGATTGGGTCAAGCATACCGACACCCACCCGCTGGTCAGCAGCTGTGTGTTCCACTACGAGTTTGAATTCATACATCCATTTGCCGACGGCAACGGACGCATGGGACGCATGTGGCAGACACTGTTGCTGATGCAATGGAGACCGTTGTTTGCCTGGTTGCCGGTGGAAACCATTGTCAAAGAGAACCAACAGGAATACTACCGCGTCATTTCCCTCTGCGACAGCAAAGGCGAAAGCACCGCCTTCATCGAGTTCATGCTCCGTTGCCTGTACGATGCACTGACCGAGATGGAGAAAAGTAACCAGAAAAGTAACCAGAAAAGTAACCAGAAAATACTCAATCTCATCATTGCCAACCCCGCCATCTCGATGCGCGAAATGCAAGAAGAGACTGGTCTTTCGGAGAGTGGCGTCAAAAAGGTGATACGGCAGCTCCGCGAGGCGGGCCTGCTGGTGCGCGAGGGCGGAGCCAAGGGTGGGCATTGGAAGGTGACAAAATGAAATAAAGAACAAACAAATATAATTATTATGAAGACAAAGTACATCGCATTGGCCATGGCCACCATGCTCATCAGCGGCGGCGCCATGGCACAGAAGAAGAAACAGGTGGAGACCACCTACAACGGCGGCATCACCACCGAGATGATGCAGCAGATGAAGAAAAGCTTCGGCGGCTCGGCCTCCGACAAGGCCCTGCGCAACATCATGGTGAACCAGAGCCCCGCCAAGCTGGCCATGAACTACGAGAACGCCACCAAGTTCGACTCGCACTTCAGCAACCGTGTGGAGAGCCGCGCCGTCACCGACCAGCAGTCCTCGGGCCGTTGCTGGATGTTCACCGGCATGAACGTGCTCCGCAACCAGGCCATTCGCAAGCACCACCTGCCCGCCGACTTCCAGTTCTCGCAGGCCTACCTCTTCTTCTACGACCAGCTGGAGAAGGCCAACCTCTTCCTGCAGGCCATGATCGACACCTACAAGAAACCCATCGACGACC
>Ga0326511_10000259_pt1 | contig 44728 bp, 43 predicted proteins | sample 0_2496_0518_D_FD_203701 | JGI IMG/M metagenome (GOLD analysis project Ga0326511, IMG submission 203701) | Bovine rumen microbial communities from UC Davis, California, United States - 0_2496_0518 | ecosystem: Host-associated > Mammals > Digestive system > Stomach > Rumen | place: USA... | reverse complement strand
CATAGAGCAACTTAAAGTTGCGGTAGTTGTTCCGGATAAATGCTTTGGTCATGACCTGAGTAATACATTCCACGGAGGAGTCATAACCTTCATCGGCGTCTCCTAAGCTGCCGTCGTGCTGCATTTTGAACAAGTCGGCCGGAAAGTGAGAGAAAACGACTTTTGCCATGATTTCCGCGAGGAGGTTGCTATCCTTCACAGCGCGGCATTCCATCTCGATCTCAAGGCCGAATCCCTGCAGCGGCTGCCCATCGGGACGGCGGAACGAGGCGTCCAGTCCAATAAAGCGGTCACTTGTGAAATACTTGTTGCTGGCGAAACCGTCGAAGGCGTAGGCCTGGCTCCGCGGGCTGTAATCGCCGTTATGATAGGCCTGCACCCGCTCCATTGTGACCTGCTTGATCTGCTTGCTTTCCTTACGCATTTTTGATTTCCTCGCTTTCTTTTTTGTTCGGCTCATTTCTGAGCACGGTCAAATCATAACACAGTGAAAACACTGTGTCAAGCAGAAACGAGGAAAACAGCGCAAACATAAGCAGGAAAAGGGCTGCAGCGGAAAGGGCTCAAAAAGCACGGCCCGGCGGGAGGGCCCGGGCTCCGTTTACAGCCGACACTGTAACCACAGCCGACACTGTAACTACAGCCTTCTCTGTAACTACAGCCGACACTGTAAAGGGAAGAGCCCTGCAGCCTGTACAGTTACAGCCGACACTGTAAAGGAAGAGCCCTGCAGCCCGGAACGGTTACAGCCTTATTTGTAAACGACAAGGGAAGAGCCCGGAACGGTTACAGAACAAACTGTAAACACAGGGAAGAGGAAGGGAAAATAATAGTAGGACTACCTACCCCTCCCATAGCCCTCCCCTCCCTGGCGACAGGGCCCGGGCCCGGCGGCGGCAGCGACGGCGGCAGGAAGGAGGCAATCCGTCCCCCCTGCTATAGACCGCGGGGGCCGAATCGTGGCCAGGATTCCGGCGGCTCCGCCGCGCTCTACTAAATACCTCACCACCCCGACGCCGTGAGGCCACCCGGCTTTGAAAGCGCCAATTTTAAGAGAGGTTAAAAGATAACTTTTTTGAAAAAAGTTGTGTTTTATGTTCCACCAAAAGAGAGGTTAAAAGATAACTTTTTTGAAAAAAGTTGTGTTTTGTCCTCCATTTTAAGACCGGTGGAGGTAAATGGAGGTTAAAACCTAACTTTTCGTATGTGAGAGTTGGAAATCAAATATATAAAAAGTATGGATTTAACCTCCATTTACCTCCTTTTGGGAAAGGGGCTGTTTTTATGGGAAACTACTCAATTCGAAGGGACGGTTTGCTAACGGCTCAGCAGAAGCTGGTAGCTGACCTGACATTTCAGGGGAAGAATCTCGATGAGATCGCAAAAGCGCTCTACTTCCCCGTGACGGAACCGACGGAAAAGGATATGAAGAACGCGATTCAGCGCATCCGTCGGATTCAGAAGCTTCCTCAGTTCATCGAATACTACAAGTCCATTCTGACGGAGTGGACGGTGCACCACACTGGGAAGGCTCTGAACAAGCTTGCACAGCAGATCGACTCCGACCTGCCCTGGCTGGCGAACAAAGCGGCGAACGATATCCTGCAGAGGAGTGCTCCGCTGTTCGAGTCCGAGGACGCGAACACGATCACCGTCCGTGTGGAAGGGATGCCTGAGCTGGGGAGTCCGGATGCGGGTGAGGCCTGATGCCAAGCGTAATGCTGACCTATCAGCCGACGGCGAAGCAGAAAATCTTCCATGCCAGCAAGGCCAACGAGATCCTGTACGGCGGCGCGGCAGGCGGGGGGAAGACAAAAGCGCTGATCATGGACGCGCTGTTTCGCTGTCTCCAGAATCCAAACACCACGGCGGTTGTTTTTCGACGGACTTTCCCCGAGCTGGAGGACACGGACATAAAGGAAGCGCAGGCCAGCTACCCGGAAAGCCTTGCAAAGTACAACGCGGGGCGGCACGAGTTCAAGCTGGTGAACGGGTCAAAGATCCTGTTCAGGCACTGCGAGAACGAGGCAGACAGGTTCCGGTACTCCGGTATCGAGATCCAGTTCCTGTACTTCGACGAGCTGACCTCCTTTGAACAGGTGATCTACGACTTCCTGAAAACCCGTCTTCGTGCCAAGAAGAGCCTGGGCGTCGTGCCGATTGTGCGGAGTGCAAGCAACCCCGGCAACATTGGCCACGGCTGGGTGAAGAAAATGTTCGTGGACGCAGGGCCTTACATGTCCATCCAGGAACAGGAGATCTATTCGGAGACCCTGCACAAGACGAAGAAGATCCGGACGCAGTACATTCCGGCGCTGGCGATGGAGAACCCGTTTATTACAGAAGACTACATCTTTGAGCTGGAGCAGAAGCCCGAGGCTTTGCGGCGGGCCTTGCTGAACGGCGACTGGGATTCCTTCGAGGGACAGGTCTTCAAAGAGTTCGTCAACGATCCCAAGCACTACGAGGACAGGCGCTGGACGCACGTCATCAATCCGTTCGAGATTCCCATGGACTGGCCGCGGTACTTCAGCTTCGACTGGGGCTACTCCGACCCGTTCTCCTGTCAGTGGTGGACAATGGACTACCAGGGCACGGCCTACCTGTACCGGGAATGGTACGGGTGCGTCCCCGGGAAAGCAGATACGGGGATCGAAATTACGCCACAGCAAATCGCTGACGGGATCCTGGATCGGGAGGAATTTGAAATCAAGAACGGGATTACAGTCATGCGTGTAGCTGACCCGTCCATTTTCGATAAGAGCCGTGGCGACAGCATCGCGGACAAGATGGCTCCCGGGTTCTACGGACGGAACCGAGGCGTGGTGTTCAACAAGGGAGACAACACCCGGATGGCCGGGAAGATGGAGGTGCACGAGCGCCTCCGATTTGACGATCAGGGCAGACCGAAGATGTACGTGTTCTCCAACTGTAAGGAATGGATCCGGACGGTGCCTACCCTGCCTTATGACGATAAGAAGACCGAGGACGTGGACAGCGAGGCGGAAGATCATTGCTACGATGCGACTCGCTACTTTTTTATGGATCATCCCATTGCCGGAAAGAAGAAACCCCCGAGGGAGTACAAGCCCTTCAGTCCTTTCGATACAGAAGAATAAGCGCGGCACGTTCCCTTTTATATTCGCGTGCCAAAAATATAAAAAGGAGGAGTCCCCTTTTCCGGACAGGCCCGTGCCGCGCTTTTTTATGAGGTGATAAGATGACGGATAGAGAGATGGAGCTTCAGGAAGAAGAGATGATCCTGGAGGAGCAGCCCCTCAGCGAGGAAGACGAAGAGCTTCTGCAGAGGATCTACGACAGGCTGGACATGTTTGAAGAGCTGAACCGGCCCTATCATGATCAGGCCAAGGAGTCCCGGAAGATCGTCCACATGGAGGATCCGGGGCAGGACACCCTGCGGAACTCCCTGAGAACCGGGAAGAAGACCCTGCAGCTGCAGACACTGAAGAGTACGATCAATAACGTCGTAGCCGATCAGATGCTGTCGATGCCTGAGGCCAAGCTCATGCCGGAAACCCAGGCGATGCAGGATGCCGCGGACGACCTGCAGGACATGGTGCATTACGTGGTCTACTGCGCTAACAGCTTCGAACAGCTTCAGTATCGCCGCTGTGAGGATTTCTACGGCCCGGGAACAGCGATTACGCAGGTCGCCTGGGATCCTGACATGAACTACGGGAAGGGTGAAATCGCCCTGATCCGCTGGCCGCTGGAGGCCTTCCTGTGGGATCCGACCGCGGAGGACATTCAGGACTGCCGGGCTGTGATGAAGGTGAGCTGGCACCCGCTTTCCTGGTATCGGGAACACTATCCGGATGCCGGGCGTTATGTGACCGGGGATAACGGCACCCACAACAATGTGGGCATGACGGACGGCCAGGAGGACGCGGAGCACGCCAGCGATGAGAAACGCGCCTTGATGATCGAATACTGGTGGAGAGAATACAACGCATCTACCAGACGGTATACCGTGAACGTCGCCTACGCCGCCGGGAACGCCCTGCTGGACGTGGAGCGGGACGTATACGCCCACGGAATGTACCCATTCGTTGTCGACGTTCACGACACTCAGGAGGGCAGTCTGGCCGGGGAAGGCTTGGTGCACGAGCTGACGCCTATGATGCGGTACATCAACAGGTACATGTCGTACATCGATATGAACCTGCGGATGAGCTCCAAAGGACGTCTGCTGGTACGCAGGCAGAGCGGTATCGATAAGGACTCCCTGACGGACTGGGAAACGGACGTCATCGAGGGTGACAGCATCAGCCCGGACAACATTCAGTGGCTTCAGAACCAGCCGTTCAACAGCATGATCAATCAGATGATGGCCCAGCTGCAGAGCGACCTGAAGGCGGACTCCGGTGCCAACCAGTTCACCAGAGGCGAGACTACAGGCGGCATTGTAAGCGGCAAGGCCATTAACAGCCTGATTCAGGCTGGCGGCAAGGTCGCGTCCATGCGGACGGAGCAGCTGAAATATGGCTTCAAGAAAATCGTGGAACAGATCATCTGGCTGATGGCCCAGTATTATGACAACGGCCGGGTGATGATGATCACAGGCCGGGCGCTTCCCCGGGAAGTGATCGTGGACACGAAGCGGCTCTTCGGCAAGAAAACGAAGGGCGCCGTGAATCCTCCGCCATACACGGTTCAGGTCGAGGTGTCCAGCCGGGATCCCCAGAGAATCGCCAACCAGAACCAGATGTTCATGGAGGCCTACACGATGAGTGCCCAGGCTCAGCAGTTCTTCCCGCTGAGCGCCCTGTTCCAGATCCTGAACCTCGACGGTAAGGATAAGATTCTGCCGGTCATTCAGGCGAATGAGACCTACCAGCAGCAGATGCAGCAGCTTCAGCAGCAGGTCGAGGAGCTGAGTCAGCAGGTGGAGCAGGCACAGGCTGAGAACCAGAATCTCAGGAAGACCGTCAGCCAGACGACTAACGCCCTGCAGGCCATTGGCAATCGCAGACGGAGCGCTGGTACTCCTGCACCCGGGTCGATGCCGGGGGATGAGGAGAATCCCAGTGCTATCGTGGATCAGGCACGTAACACTTTAGGCCAGCCCACGGGTATGGCCTTACCCACATAAGGAGGATAGAAGGATGGCTACGAACGAGAAGAAGCGGAAACTGAAGCTGCCTACTGGGAATCAGGCCAAGGCGCTGGCACGGGTCAAGCAGAGAGACAAGCTCAATGCCTCGCTGGAGCCCCAGCGGGAGAGGCAGGCTATGGCCGACTATGACCGCGCCCTGGGCAAAAAGCGGGTGAAAATATGGGATATGCCCAGCAACCCGGCGATCCGGAATAAGGGCTTTGAAGCGGTCTACAGGGAAACCCAGAAGAAGATGCGTAACAAGAAAAAGTAAGGCGAACATTCTACCGGATGGCCATGGGGAATGTTCGGCTTTGGAGAACGCCACGACGGTGTGTCCGCCAGTCTGACAGAGGGGCTCCATACGGTTCGCACCCCGCCGGAACCTCACCCTTTGCCAGCACAATGATGAGCCAGAAGCCCTGTGATTTGCAGGGCTTTTGCTATATTACACGTTCACCGCGATTTACGGATGAATGAAAGGAGACTCCTGATGGAAGACGAGACCATGGTCAACGAGGCAGCTGAAACTGAAGAAGAAGAACTTCAGGAAGAGGTTGTCGAGGAATCGGAAGACGATTCCGAAGCGCTGGAGGCTGCGATTGCAGAGGACAGCAATCAATCCGAGGAAGAACAGACCCCGAGCCAGGGTACCAGGCAGGAACCGGGCTATGTAAAGAGTCGGATTGAGAAAGCCGTTGCACGGGCAGTGGCTGAGACGGAAGCCCGAATGCAGGCAAATTTTGACAGGCAGCTGGCACCTTACCGTGAACAGATGATCACCATGGAAGCCCAGGATCTTGTACGATCCGGCAAGGTGAAGGATCTGGAAACGGCCAAGGAGCTGGTGCGCTATCGTCAGAACGCGCCGCAGGCAGCGCCTGAGGCTACGCCCCAGAACGAGCCGTCCAATGAACGCGACCCTGAGACCTCCGCCCGGATTGATCTGCTCAGCCATCAGGCTGACCGGATCAAAGAGAAGACGGGGCTCGATGTGATCTCTGTGTTCATGAACGACGAAGACGTCAAAGCGAGAATTGTTTCTGGAGAATGGGACTTCTACGATGTGGCGGAAGCGATGCAGAAGCCAAAGAAGAAGGCTCCGTCTCCCATGCGCTCCCCTAATGGCGCGAGTGGTTTCCAGCCGAACGCGATTGACTCCATGACGGATGAGCAGTTCGAACGGATGGAAAAGAACATCAAAAACAAGGGAGCGCGTTACCGATTGAGATAAGGAGTGAAATCAATGGGAGTTTACGACAACATGAACTACAGCTATGATGCTGGTATCCGGCCTACCCTTCTGGAAAGCTATCTGCAGCGCCGGGCTCTGAAGAACGTGGAGCCCAATCTGGGATACCTGAATGACGCTCAGATGATCGAGCAGCCCAAAAACAACGGCAAGCACGTCAAGTTCTTCCGTTACACTGAGCTGCCCGCGATCACCAAGCCCCTGTACGAGGGCGTTACGCCTGAAGGCCAGAAGCTGACGGAGACCGCGTTCAGCGTGATGACCAAGCCCTATGGCGGCTATATGTCCATCACCGACGAGCTGGATCTGTTCCATGTGGACAGCAAGACCCAGGCCATCTCTGACCGGCTGAACCGGCAGGCCCAGTTGTCCATCGACACCATCGGGCGCGACCAGATCATGGCGGGCCTGAACGTTATGTATCCCGGCAGCGTAACCAACCGCGCAGCCCTGACCAAGGCCAACGTGCTGACCTACGCGGTCATTAAGCGCGTTGTGCGGAGTCTGAAGAAGAAGGGTGCCCAGCCGTTCTCCGATGGTTACTACCATGCGAAGATCGACCACGATACCTACTTCGACCTGACCCAGGATCAGCACTGGATCGACGTCGCCACCTACCAGAATGACACCCGGGTGCAGAAGTATGAGCTCGGCACCATCTACAAGGTGAAGTTCTTTGAAGTGGATAACGGCAAGATCTTCACCAACGAGAGCTACCTGTACGGCAGCAAGGCCAGCCTGACCGCGACCGCTTTCAGCGCCGCGACCCGCACGATGACCGTCTCTGACACCATCAGTGAGGACGAGGCCAGGGAGCTGACCGGCAAGCTGGTTTACGTCCAGTACACCAAGAGCACCGTGGACTATGTGACCCCGATGTGCATTGAGCGCGTGTATCCGGAAACCAAGCAGATCGTGTTCCGCTGGGTTCCCGCGACCACCACGGACTGGACGACCACGAATGCGCTGAAGATCGTGCCCTCCGGCGGCGCGTCCAACGGCGATGAGGTTCATGCTTCTATCATCTACGGCCAGGACGCCTTCGGCCTGGTGAAGCTGGGTGGCAAGGGCAAGCCCAACATCCAGATCATCGTGAAGGCCCTCGGCTCTTCCGGCTCCGATGACCCGCTGAATCAGCGCGGTACGATTGCCTGGAAGGTTCCGCACTTCGCGTGCGCTGTGATTCAGGATGACTTCATCGTCCGGATCGAACACGGTGTGAGCGACTAATAACCCGGGCCGCCCTCGATTACCGGGGGCGGCCCTCATTTGAAAGGAGACTGACCCATGGCCACTAAGATGGATAACCTGACTACCGCGGTACCGAAAAAAGAGGAACAGGCGGACGACCTGCGGGTCTCTGTTTTCCTGCCTGAGCTGGAAAGCAGCGAGAGTGAAGGGCTGCAGGTTGACCAGTATGAGCATGTCACCCTGGCCAACGAACGGGGTGAGAAGATTTATTATGTGAAGCGTGGTGAGCATGTGGACGTTCCCGTCCCTGTGTATATCGCGCTGAAGGAAAAGTATCCCAAGCTGTGAGGTGATTAACCATGACTCTGGGGGAACTCAAATACCACGTGTTGTACCAGTTTAACCAGGACTATGACGATATCGGAGATTTCCAACCGCATATCATCGACTATATCAACGAGGCCTATGACCGGCTCGTCAATGTCTGGGACAAGCAGCACACCCGGTTCGCGCAGGTGGACTATCCCCGGCTGGGCGATGACACCGATGTGCCGAAGACACCGGAATGGACTCACCGGTATTTGGCTGACTGGGCAACGTGGCTGTGCTATCGGAACGGCAACCCCCAGAAGCAGCAGAGGGGGTACGCCTATCGGGACAGCTTTGAGATGATGCTGAGGCAGGTCGCGGATGAAGGCGGCGCCGCCGGACTGGATGAGAACGGCAACCGGATCCAGTACAAAAACTTCCGGAATATCCCGGATTAAGGGGGATGATGTGAATGGCACAATACAGCCTGAACGCCTACGATGCCGATATCTATATCCCCCTGTTTAAGGGCCTGTATGAGTACGGCGATCAGATGGGCGGCGATCTCCGGTATGCGGCAGAGCTGAATAACGTGGAAACGCCTGCCGGTGTGCTTCAGCCAGCGCCGAAGCTGGAAGGGGTTGGGTTGATAGAGCGCTCTGAAACGGAAGAAGCGCATACGGTTGCCGCACCTGATTTTGGGAAGCTCTTGTATCTCAGAACAAAGAACGGTAATGCCTATGCGGAAACTGTCAGATATGGGAATGGTACCGGCTTTGTATTCTCCGGAGGGGAGTACGATGTTTACTATATCGCTGCCGAGAGTAAGCTGTATTGTGTTTTGCTGATCGGCGACCTGAAGAGGACAGGATACTACGAGAACGTGGAGTATCTCAGCACCGGGATCGGTAAAAGCTGGTGCACCTATGAGCTGTCTCTGTATGACTCTGATCCGGCACAGGGTATACCTGAGCATCTCATCTTCCAGGGCAACTGTCTGATTTCCACCTGGGGATCTAAAACGCTTCGTGTTTTTTATGCCGGGCTTACCTATGTTACAGTTTCGGTTCCGGATACTTTCAGTTACATTGAACGTTTTGCAGAACGGATCTGGGGGTGCGGCGGAAGTGAGTCCCCTGACAGCATCTTTTATTCCCGCCCCTATGATCTGCGGGACTGGACGCAGAACGACGAGATCCCGGAGGATGGCGGCGGCGAGATCAAGCTGCCTACCTGGGACAAAGATCAGATTGTCGCGCTGAAGGCTTTTGGTTCTTACTTGATCGTCTTCAGCAAGAAGAGAGCCTGGAGAATCAGCGGCAGCGACCCAAGCAATTTCTATATTACGGAACAGTATGGTAACGGATGCCCGTATCCTGAAACTATCGGTGTACTGAATAACCGGATTATCATGCTGGGCGATGACGGCCTGCTTTCCTATGACGGGGAGCAAGTGGCTCCTCTCAAGCAGGCGGAGACGAAGGAGTTTTTCCGCACGATTGACTGGACTGGCACGGTGCTGCCTAAAGCTACCGTGATCGGAAATAAGTATATCCTTTCGCTGTGCAACGCGTTGATGACCGCGACCCGTCCGGCTCAGGACGGTGGGGATGATCTGGTCTACAGCGGTGAGTATAAGATGCTGGTTTATGACGCGTTTGATGATTCCATCACGGTCATGGATACCCCACCCATCCTGAGTTTCTGCAATGGGATGCCCTACGCGCTGACCTATGTGCCGGAGAAGGACGGGGTGGCCGCGCATAACGAGATCGTACCGCTGGAGTTTGACAGCTGGGCCGCCGGACGGATCACGGATCAGCCTACCAAATGGGTAACGCCCTGGGTGACTTTCAGCAGACCGGATATCAAGAAAGGTGGGTTTGAGATATATTTCACGCCTGAGATCAAACCGGAAAAGAGGATCGTTGATCAGCGGTATACAGCCAATGCTACAGGCAACGATCCATCGCAGCTTGTCACGGAAGAGCATACCGGGCCGGTCACTTTTAAGATCACCATCGAGACTGAAAAGAAGGCCAAGACGAAGCTGTACACAGTCCAGCCCCTGACGGCAGAACAGATCGCGGCGGGCAAACGGTACAAAGCTAAAAGGATCCACATCGGCGGGAACGGTCGGCGGTTCCGGCTGAGGATCGAGACGGACGGGGGCAACATTCCCTGGCGGCTCATCGGTGGAGTTCACATCATCGCGGAGACGGATAAAGACTGATGCTGAAGAATTTACGAAACATCCTGCCTCTGCCGAGAGGCTGGAAGGATGACGAACTGAGATTTGGCACCCGGCTGAATGACGCGGTGACTGAGCTGCTGAAGAATGTGCGGCGCCTGATGGCGCTGATCGCTCCGGAGAGCAGGCAGGTGGTCAGCACCGACATGCTGCTCACGGATGCCCAGAAACGGGCGGCTGTGGAGAATCTTGGGGCCGCCAAGTGGATCTGGCTGGCTCTGGCTGATAACACATGGGCGGCTATCTGGGCCAAGCTCAGCTGGATCAATCCGGGCGATGTGGTACCGATTTATGTGGCAGGCGCGGCGATGACTGTGCTGTCAGACGGCGCCTTGACATCCGGTTTCAGCGGAACGGTCGGCTACAGCGGAAGCGCATATTACTTTAATCTGGTTTCCTCCAGCTCTGGCGTCCGGCATGCCACGATGCTTGTCACCGCAACAGAGGCTGGAGTCACCCGGGTTGTCGTTAATTCGACCACCGACCGGATCGAAACACTGGAAACGGATCTGGATACGCTGAGTGATAAGCTTCGGGTTACAACGTATTCCTCCGTTACTGATCTGAACTTAGCGTCTGGAGCAACCCTTGCTGAGATTTACAGTGCAATGACATATCCGAGCATCGGGCTTTTTCAGGCGAATGAAGTTTCCTCATCTGATCTGCCAACATCCTCATCCGGCGGTTATATCAGGATTGAGAAATCGACGAGTGCGCGGTCAAGGATATTTTATTACCACAAGACTGACACCACGTTGGACGCGGAAATGCCGATCAACAGCAGCAATGTTCCGTCCGGGAATTGGGACACGAGCAACCGTTCAGATGTGCAGACTTTGCGGAATGACGTTGACGGTTTGTTGGACAGCGCCCTTGTCAAGACCGCGCAGACACTGACCAGCACGGAACAGACACAGGTGCGGACAAATCTGGGTTTAGGCGCTGCATCTACAAGAGCGGTAGCCAACAACCTGACCACTACTGCATCCGGCTCTGTGCTGGACGCCAGACAGGGAAAAGTCCTGAACGATGCAATAGCGACTAAGCTGGACGCGTCAGAGATCCTGCACGGAGTCGGAACGTCAAGCACGGATTTTGTGCTGAACATGCCAAATAACTCCCGGGCTATGGTGATCAGTATAGGTGCTTCAACAGCAAGAGCGGGGATCTGGCTGTGCTATGCGAACGGCTCGGGTACAACAGCAGCTGTCGAGGCGAAGGCCGCGTCCGATGTGACCATTACACGCACAGCTAACACGATCAATTTTGCAGTGACCGGCGGTACACAGTTCCTTGTGCTGGTATTGAGCGGAAATGTGACTGTTGGATAAGGAGGAAGGGCCATGTATGACATCATGCATCTCCCCCAGATCATTGAGATCGGGAAAACGGGGGAGAATCAGTTCAGAAAGATCGAGATCGACATGCGGCCCTGGCTCCAGGTTATGCCGGAAGGGGTTGCGAGTATCGTACACATTCAGCCCGGGAAGACCGCGGATGACGCCTATGTAGCCGCCACGGCTTTTGAGGACGGAATCCTCACATGGATTCCCGGAGCCGGGGATCTGGGGACGGTCGAAGGCTATGGACAAATGGAGATCTGGCTGGAGGACACTGACAGCAAACGGGGGAAGAGCGCCAAGGTGCAGACCTTTGTCCAACTCAGTCTCTCGCCCACCAGCTCAACCCCGCCCGCTGCTCAGGAGAGCTGGCTGGAGCAGATGACCGATCTGAAGACCCAGACAACGCAGGAAGCAGTCTTGGCGGTTAATGCCGCAAGCTACGCCAATGCGAGACGGGAAGAGGCTGAGGCGGCACAGACCGCGGCTGAGGCGGCTCAGGCTGCGGCTGAGACAGCACAGACGGCGGCTGAGACAGCGCAGACCGGGGCTGAGACGGCACGGACAGCTGCTGAAACAGCGCAGACCGGGGCAGAGACTGCACAGACTGGGGCTGAAACCGCTCAGACCGCGGCAGAAAACGCACAGACAGCAGCGGAGACGGCACAGACTGCGGCAGAGACGGCTCAGGCCGGAGCAGAGGCGGCAGCACAGAGTGCGGCGTATGACGCGGCACAGGCTGCTGCTGAGGAGGTGGTAGCGGGTGTGCAGCCTATAGTTGCCGCTGAGGTTGCTGATCAACTACAAGCGGCGGATGTTATGCGCTATAAAGAAGTGCCGTCAATTTCTGTCATGAATAATTTTACTGTTGGCGCTTATGGCACGGCGAATCTGTCTGGTCAAGCGAGTCCAACAGGGACGCAAAAATCCGCGGACTGGATATGCTTTGGCAGACCCGAACACAGAACTGTGCTTGTTTCTTTTCTTGATCTCGGAGCGATACACATCTATTTTAACCAATATTTTGACTATTGGCTTGGGTGGAAGAAAATTATATAGCGGGAGGCTCTCACATGATCACAGCATCAGACCTGATCCGGATCTTCCAGCAGGCGCTGGATGAGGAATGGGGTTATATCTACGGGAAGACCCACGAGATGTGGAGCGCGGAAAAGCAGAAGGAGTACGTCAAGGATTACAGGGATGACCCTGACCGCACCGCCTCCGTCCTGTATGGCGGCAAGTGGGCAAAACATTGGGTCACAGATTGCTCCGGGCTTTTCCGGCATGCCTTTAGCCGGTATGACCTATATATCGCCCACGGAAGTAATACCATCTGGGATAAATACTGCACCAATCAGGGGAACCTGAGGAAGGGCAAACGGATCGACGGGAAGGAGCTCCTCCCCGGGACGGCTGTCTTTACGACGGCCAGCGACGGAAGACACAACCACATCGGGCTGTATGTCGACAACGGGACGGTGATCGAGGCCCAGGGCTGCAAGGCAGGCGTCACCACAAGCCGGATCACTGATCCCAGATGGACGGCCTGGGGTGAGCTGAAGGGCGTATCCTATGAGCAAAAGGAGGGAACAGGCATGACGGCAAAGGTTGTTCTGCCGACCGGGGCGACGGGGAATACCGTCAACATGCGGGAGCGGCCCAGCAGGGATTCCGGGATTATCCTGAGGGTTCCGGTCGGGGCGACGGTGGAGGTGCTGATCGATCAGGGCCAGTGGATCCAGATCGAGTACGGCGGCAAGGCCGGATACATGATGGCTGATTATCTCGAGTACGGTCAGGGAGGAGAAAGCGGAACCGAAATGATTTCCGTCCCCCGCGGAGAACTCGAGAAGATCTACGATCAGCTGGGCGACTGGCTGGGACTGAGAGGATAAGGAGGATTCAAGCATGGGATGGGACTGGAAGGAATGGGCGAAGGCCGCGCTGATCCGTGCGATCAAAACGTTTGCACAGACGATGGTGGGCAGCATTGCGGTGGGAGCAGCGTTCAACGAGGTGGACTGGCTCCGTGCACTCTCTGTGAGTGGCGTGGCCTTTGTGCTGAGTATGCTGACGAGTCTGGCGGGACTGCCGGAGGTCAAGGACGTGTATAAGGAGGCGGGCGAGGATGCTTAAAGGACGGTACGACGAGCAGACAGAATACCAGGTCGGGGACGTGGTGGTCTATGACGACGGCAGAGCCTACAGGCTTCGGAATCCCGCCCCGGCTGGCGTCCCTCCCGTGGACACCGGATGCTGGTCACGGCTGGACGAGACCCTGTCCACCTGCGCGATATGGATCATCGAATCCCTGGAGGCGCTGGCCACCAAGGCCCCGGCGAAAGCCAAAGGAGGGAAGGCGAGGTGAACTGGGAAACGATATTAGCAGCTGCGGTCACCGCGCTGTGCGCTCTGATCGGGACGTACATGAGCAACCGGAAGCAGACGGCCGTGATGGAATTCCGGCTGAAGCTGCTGGAGGAAAAGGTCGGACGGCATAACAACCTGGAGGGCCGGACGATCAAACTGGAAACCGAAATGAATGAAGTTTTCGAGAGGCTCGGCAAAGGATGAGACAAAGGAGAAGGCAGTTTGATGCCCTGCGGATGAAGCTCCCGCCCTACAGCAACTCTGAGGTAAGCGAACGGATCGATGAGCTGATCCATGATGCTGCAGACCGGGAGATGCTGAAGGCCAAACTGATCGACAACCTTACCCTGGAACAGATCTCGGAGATGCAGGACAGACCGTTCAGCACTGTCCGGGATCACTTCTATCGTCATCTCCGTATAATATTCGGACATAACACGTATATGCGACGTAAAGACAAAAGGCCTCCTTCTGTGAGATAATCCTCGCAGAAGGAGGCCGAATATGTGGATTCAGTGCAACCCTAACCCGTTGGGCAAGCAGACGTCTGACTGTGTTGTCAGGGCGATTGCCATTGCGACGGATACCAGCTGGCGGCGCGTTTACAGGGATCTGTGTAATCTCGGGGAGACCGAGTGCGAGATGCCAAACGCAAATGTCATCTGGGGGCTGCGCCTTCAGAATCTGGGAGCAGCGCAGTTTCTTCTTCCGGAGAGCTGTCCGCGATGCCTTTCTGTTCGCGCCTTCTGCGAGAGATACCCCCGCGGGGTTTACGTAATCGGTACCGGAAGTCATGCGGTCACCGTCATAGACGGAGACTACTATGACTCCTGGGACAGCGGAAACGAAATCCCGAGCTATTTCTGGCGAGTGAAGTGAGGCGTGCATGATGGCATATAACAACGGCTTCCCCGTAACCTATCCTCAGATCCCTCTCTCCCCATTTCAGCCCCAGCCCACTCCCCCGCAGGCTATGACTCCGCCTACGATTCATGCAGACATTATCCAGATCGGAAGCGAACAGGAGGCCTGGAACTATCCGACGGGGCAGATGATGATGCTGAGGGATGACAGCGCAATCCTGATCAAAACATCCGGGGCAAACGGAGCACCTGCTCTGGAAGTCTACGAAAGAAGGCCCAGACGGGCCCAGGAAGGCGGCTCTAACTACGTAACGAAGGAAGAGTTGGCTGAAGCTCTGAAGGCACTGCAGGGCGGCAAGGAGGCGGCAGAATGAGCCTGTTTGATCAGATAGGAAACTCCAGAAGCATGGAGGGCAACCTGCAGAAGTTGAAGCAGGATCCCAAGGCGGCACTTACACAGGCCGGTGTAAATGTTCCGGATCAGCTGATCGGCAACCCGCAGGCCATGGTGATGCACCTGATCCAGTCAGGACAGGTCGGCGGGCCCGCCCTGCAGAAGGTCATGCCGATGATTCAGAGGCTTTTGGGGAAATAAAAAAGGGCGGAGGTAGCGAGTCTCCGCCCCACACTGCCGCGAGGGCAATGCGTAAGAAAGCATGGTTATTGTAGCACACCTTTCGCGGCAGGTCAAGCCTGCAAACAGCCGGTGCACAGGCTGGTTGTAAATAAAGCGAAAGGATTACTACAATGGACAGCAACGGAACGAACATGTACATGCCTGTGGCTCCGGCCTATGGCGGAAACGGCGGCTTCTTCGGCGGCGACATGAGCGGCGGCTGGTGGGTCATCCTGCTGGTTCTGCTGATGGGCGGCGGCCTGTGGGGCGGCAACGGATTCAACAGTGGCAACAACATCTATCCCTGGATGAATCAGGCGGATATTACCACCAGCGGATTCCAGAATCAGATGTTGCAGAGCGGAATCTCCGGGCTGCAGAGCGCGGTCACGAGCGGCTTCGGCGACGTGCAGACAGCGCTTTGCGGAGGCTTTGCCGGGGTGAACGCGGGGATCGCCAATGGTTTCGCCCAGGCGGAGATTGCCAACAACGCCCGCCAGATCGCGGACATGCAGCAGAACTTCGCCGGACAGACCAACATGCTGCAGGGCTTTAACGGCCTGCAGGGGCAGCTGGCTCAGTGCTGCTGCGACAACCGGCTGGCCACCTGCCAGACGCAGAACATCATCCAGACGGAAAGCGCCGCCACCAGGAGCGCCATCCAGTCCGGAGTGCAGAGCGTGCTGGACAAGATGTGCCAGGATAAGATCGACGCGAAGAACGAAAAGATCGTCGAGCTGAACAACAAGATCAACGCGCTGGAAGCGAACAACTACGTCCAGAACGCGCTGACCGCGCAGACCCAGTATTTCCTCAGTCTCTATACTCCTACCCGGGACGTAACGCCCGCGGCTGGCGCGTAAGGAGGGCTGAAGATGTACAAGGGAATCTGTGAAGCCTTGCACCGGGAGCTGGAAGAGCTGGATGAGAAGTTCAGCTCTCAGGGCGCCAGGATGAACGGACAGGAGCTGGAGCACATCGATAAAATGCTCCACGCGCTGAAGAGCCTTGCCACCTATGAGGCGATGGAAGGTAACAGCGAGGAAAACCGCGGAGGTTCCTATGCCCGCGGCAGAAGCCGGATGACCGGCCGGTATATCAGCCGGGATGAAGGCCATTACGGTTACAACTCTCAGGATCCTGACGGCTATCGTAACAGGTACTGAGAACCACGAACCACGCACCCTGAAGCATCGGGGTGCGTTTTTATATTGTAAAGGAGAGATGCACATGGCTACGACGGTTAAGACGACGGCGCGGAGCAAGAAGCAGGTTGACAACATGAGCGTAAGAGACCGGCTGTGGGACAGTCTGGACTATTCTTACGGCAAGAAAAGGGAAAACAGCAATAAGGAGTTCGCCAAAGCCTACAGCCAGGCAGACCGGACAGCTACCGGGAGAGGCATGGGCAGATCCTCCTACAACCTGCAGACCCTTGCGAACCTGGACAAGCAGCGGGTAGACGCGGCCAGCCAGATCTACGATGACCAGATCGCGGACTACGAGAGTCGGCTGTATCAGATCGAGCGGGACGAGAAGGCTGACCAGCAGTGGCAGGCCCAGTTCGACGAGGGTGTGAGGCAGTTCAACGAGGGACAGAACTTCCAGCGGGAGCGGGCCGCTGCCCAGGACAAACAGTGGAATACCCAGTTCAAATATCAGCAGGGCCGGGACAAGGTCGCGGATCAGCAGGCGGATCGGGCGTTTAAGTATCAGCAGGGCCGGGACAAGGTCGCTGATCAGCAGGCGGATCGGGCGTTTAAGTATCAGCAGGGCCGGGATAAGGTCGCGGATCAGCAGGCGGATCGGGCGTTTAAGTATCAGCAGGGCCGGGACAAGGTCGCTGATCAGCAGTGGCAGCAGAACCTCGCCTTCCAGCAGGAGAGAGCCGCGGCACAGGATACACAGTGGGGCAAGCAGTTCGATGAGGGTGTACGGGAGTTTGACCTGAACCTCGCCAACCAGAAGGAGCAGGCCGCGGCGGAGGCCCAGAGATGGCAGACACAGTTTGACGAGGGAGTCCGGCAGTTCAACACCAACCTGAACTATCAGCAGGGCCGGGACACCATCGGGGATCAGCAGTGGCAGAAGCAGTTTGATGAGGGAGTCCGGCAGTTTAACAAGCTGCACGGCGGATCCGGCGGCGGAGGCAGCAGCGGCAGCGGATCCTCCGGGAACGGCAACACTAATCCCGGAAACCAGAATCCTACGAAGGATGATAAGCCTACCAAAGATCCCGATGAGCAGCTGATTGACGATCTGTCCGGAGGGACGGGCACCGGTAAAATAGCTGGTAAAGCAGTAGGGAGTCCTGTGAATGGTACGGGCCAGGGTGCGACCAAGGACAAGATTGCTGACACCATCGCTAAAACGGGCACCAGTAAGGTAGCTGGTAAGGCAATAGGGAGTCCTGTGAATGGTACTGCCCGGGGTGCGACCAAGGACAGGATTGCTAAAGCCATTGCTACAAGATTGTCACAACCAACGCTAAAAAAGATACAATGACGGATAACAAACGGCTTGATCGCCTCAAAGGCTAAGGGAATGGAGGGCTTTTTGATGGCTTTTTTCTCTTTTGAAAATATAAAGAACAAAGCTAAGAGCAGTGCTGTGAATGATACTGCAAATAATCCGGCAACCACGGTAGACGTTCCTCAGACGGGCGCCTTCCAGAGTGCTTGGTCTCACTTCAGGAACAACACCAGCCAAGGAGGACAGACGGGCGCTTTCCAGAGTGCCTGGTCTAACTTCAGAAATGCAGCCAATCAGGGAGGGCAGACTATCCAGCTTCCTAAACAGGAGCAGCCTAAATCCGCACTCCAGACTATTACTGCAAAGCCTGGAGTACCATCCTGGAAGGTTGGAGACAGACCCGGCAATTACGGGCAAGCGATGGCTAACATTGCTAATATTGCAAAGACAGATAAGGTTAAAGCCCAGGATGCGCTGAAGTCTCTTCGTCAGCTTCAGAGCACGCCCGGAAGCATTTTTTATAAGCCTTACAGTTCGGCCACAAACCAGGCAGTAAACACCCTGCGGAATGATTATGATTTCGACCCGGACTGGCTGACGGATGACTGGATGGCAAAGAACGGAGAGTGGTTGTATTCCAACCTCAACTACAGCTCCACCACGAATTCCGTCACCAAACCCGGGAAGCGGGCTTCCTCCGATCAGTGGCTTGCCTGGAACATCTATCAATACATGAAGAGCGAAGAGCCCACCCGCGCTGCCGAGCGGGAGGCTGAGGCCCTGAAGGAGGAGATCGGATACTGGGCTGGCAGCGGGATGAACCTGTCTGACGACGATATCCGGAGACGGATTGACTGGAAGAAATATCCCACTCTCAGCAAGATGCGGGCTGGGTTCAGCGATCCGAGCGCTACCCTGATGGAGCTGAACCGGGGTGTGGACTGCAGCGATGACATGATCAACGGCTGTATCTGGGCCGCCCGGAACGGCGGAAACCTGGACGCTAATGATGTCAATATCGCTAACTACTACATGAACGGCGGAAGCGGCTGGCAGGATGATCCGGTCAAATCCGAAATGCTTCGGAAATCCAGCAAGAACTACAACCCCTATCGGGTTGGCATGACGGCCTATGAGCAGGGCCTGTACTTCAACAGGTACTCCTTTAACCAGCGCTGGATCGATGAGAACCGGTGGATGCTGGACAGCGACGACGAGACGCTCGTTAAGCAGTACCAGTCTGTCGTTAAGGCCGAAAAGAACACCCAGCAGATTGAGGCGGCGCTGGAGCGACTGAACAAGGAGATCCAGACGAATATCGGTATGTATGATTCCGCCGAGGACATGATCTCAGCTATCCGGAGCAACTCTGAATACCGGATCCTGTTTGACCTCGCAGACTCTCTGGATACCACGGATCTCATTTCCACGACCCGGCAGATCGAGTTCTCCTGGGCTGAAACTGAGAAGGAAATCCGCAATCAGTACAAGGTGCAGGGCGCTGATAAGAACGGCGCCGACGTGTTCGACGGGCTGACCAAGGACGGATCCTCCGGAACCAGCCCCTACAGCAAGGCCACCAACCCGTCAGTCTCCAACCTCGAGGCGATGGGCTACGACACCAGCAAGCTGACGGATGAGTGGTTTGCCGCGAACCCGGACTGGGAAGACCATCTGATTTACACCGGGAATTCCACCACGCCGTCCAAGCCCGGAAAGAAGGCCACCCGGGATGAAAAGATTGCCTACGAGATCTACCAGTATCGGAAGAATGAAGGGAACACCAAGAAGGCGGAAGCCGAATGGAATTCCGTGCTGGAGGACGTGGCCTACCTCGTCGGCAGGACGGATCTGAACTATTCCGATGATCAGATCTATGAGTTTGTAGAGGAAAGCCTGGCCAAGAATTATCCTACGCTGAATAAGATGCAGCAGACGATGGCGCTGTCCTCCCCGATGAGCCTGAACCGCCCGGTCGGTTTCTCGGAAGAGGGCATCAGAAACGCCATCCGGCAGGCACGTGGCAGCACGCCCTGGGTAGCAAATGATGAAATCGCCAGGAAGCTGGATGTCACCAGCCCGGAATACAGCCCGTTCTCCGTCACCATGACTCAGACGAACGCGGGCCGGGTTCTCGGGGAGACCTCCTTCGCGCCGGACTATGTGGAGACGCACAAGGATATTCTGAAGAACGGTACCGAGGAAGAAAAGGCCGCGCTTCGGGACGTCGATAAAGCTGAAGGGCCCACCAGAATTCTGGAGACCGAGCTTCAGGCCATGAACGACGACATTGATGCGCTGATCCCCTACTGCCAGACCGCGGATCAGGTCATCGACGCGATTAAGACTTCCGGCGACTACAAGAACCTGTTTAAGCTGGACGAGAACATGCGTACCGGAACCCTTGAGGATGGTACGCTGATCAAGACGAACCGGCCGATTAACTATCGGTGGCAGGATAAGGAAGCCGAGATTCGGCAGAAGTTTGAAGCCTTCCACAATCCAAACGCGACTACAGCGCCTGATGTAAGCGTCACGCAGGAACCGGCGACGGTTACACCCGCGCCTGTAACTCCCACAGCTGCACCCGCGGCGACGGTTACACCCGCGCCTGTAACTCCCGCGGCTACACCCACGGCCACGGTTACACCCGCGCCTGTAACTCCCGCGGCTACACCCACGGCCACGGTTACACCCGCGCCTGTAACTCCCGCGGCTACACCCGCTCCTGTAAAGCCCACACCCGCTGAGGTTGAGGTCAACGAAGAGCTGAAGACCAACCTGCAGACGTATGCTCCGGAGATCGAGGAGAATGGTACGCCCACTGAGAAGGCGGCCGTGCGCGGATACGACCCGTCCAAACGGGCCGAGATGAGAGGGATCAGGGACTTCGTAGACACAACCGGGAAATACTTCCTGAGCAAGACCAAAGAGATCGTGGCAAATCAGCTGAAGGTGGACTACACCTCTGCCCTGAGGACTGCCTACGATTACGATAAGCGGCGGGCCGACCGGGACTCCGCCCAGGCTGAGCTGGATGAAATCGATCAGGAGCTCCAGAACCTGCACATCCGGGACGCCCGGATGGGCATGGATGGTGAGACCTACGGCAAGCTGAAGGTTCTCGCCTTCAAGAATGACGACGAGGACTGGAACCGCGACCGGGCTGTACTGCAGCAGGGACGGACGGAGGAGAATCAGGCGGACTATGACTCCGCACTGTACCGTCTGTATACGGGGGTTACGAACGATTTCCGGGCGGATATGGGTACGATCCGTGCCACCGCGGAGCCCTGGATCCCGGTTCTCAGCCAGCGGCAGAACCCGCTTCAGCAGGCCCTCGAAGAGGCGAATGCCGCGGAGTATGACCCGGAGGAGTATGACCCGGAGGAGACTATCGGGCTGGAGCTGGAGCTTCCCGCCACGGGTGAGCTCAGCAGGGATGCTGAGGGCGCGGATACGGCGCTGAACGTTGTTCTGAAGCGGAATGAGAACGGTCAGTTCGAGGTGTGGCAGGCAGTCGGGAATAACACCGGTACGGCCTTCAGCCCGGAAGAGGCGAACGAGCTTTTCGGGGGAACCGAGGAACCGATTACAGCCGAGGATGTAGACAGGTACAACCTGCTGACTGCCCGCCGGGGTGAGCTGCTGGATCAGATCGAGGCCGCGGATAAGTACCTGGCGGCCAACGAAGAGCTGTATAAGGACTCTGTCAGGGACAGGAACGACATCCGGCAGAACGCGGGCTTACTGACTCTGCTGGAGGCTGAATCCGGAGAGACCCCGAATGCCGCGCTCTTAACCACAATAGACTACACCTTTAGCCTCAGCCAGCAGGCGGCTGTGAAAAACCGGACACCCTACAACATTTACGACTCCGCGGTTAAAGCGGGGGAGAGCACTAAAGAGGAAGCTGTCAGCGCAGCCGGACAGAACGCAATTCAGGGCTTGAAGAATGCCAGCACCCTGGAAGATACGCTGGCCTTGATAGACGCGCTCGGGATTGACCTTTCTGAAGAAGAGCGGGCCAACTATCAGAGCTGGATTGATCAAACCCGGGAGGATGCTAAAAAGGCAACCTATGTAATGCTGGACGGCGCTTCAGACTTTGAAAGCGTTGTAAAACAGGCGTCCGATGACGCTGCCGCCGGTAAATACGGAGAAGTAGCTAAGTCTATAGTTACCGGTAAGTACAGTTTACTGGAATCCGGCAGAACATCCCTGATGGGCCAGGGCCTTGGTATGCAGGTTTACTCTGAAGACGGAACGCCTCTTACGGTTGACGCAGACGTGGTCAGCGCAATCAGCCCTGAAGAGAAAAACAGATACCTGTACCTCCTTGTAAAGGAAGGAGAGAAAGCGGCCGGGGACTATCTGCAGTCACTTAGCGAGGATGAGATCCCGGTCAGAGTAAGAGAGCAGGATATACAGGCTGTACAAGGCTTTGCCAGTCAGAATTTTATGACCTCTCTTCTGGCTACAGGCGCTTCTTTTCTCACGAACCTCTATGGCGGCTCTGAGGCGTTAGGCTATGAGGTACTCCAGAAGGTTCTCGGGGAGGACATGGATCCCTACAACGAAGCCTTCAGGAACCAGGATGAAACCTCCGCTGCCAGAGCCGGGAGTAAAGACTTTATCAACAAAGCGTTTGGGGGAAAGAACACCGCAGGGGCTCAGTTGTTTAATCTGCTCTATGATGGCCTGACGAGCTCTGTGGATAGCGTGATTAACGCAAAAGCGACAGGGGCTTTGTTCCAGGCCATGGGCAGCATTGTAAGCGGAAGTAAGCTGTTCCAGTCTCTCGGCGCTCTGACAAATGCCGCGGAGAACGGCGCGCTTGGTAAGGTAGCCAAGTTTGGGGTCATGGCAGGAAGGGACTTTTCTTATGCTACGACCATGGGCTTTACCGCTGCAGGCGCCTCCTATCGAGATGCTCTGCTCAATAACGCCACCGAAACCCAGGCTTTTCAGACGGCCATGGCAACCTTTTTCGCTGAAACGGTTACCGAAGCAATCACGGTTGGTAACCTGCACGAATCCTTTGCCAGAGGCGGAGACGAGGCTGTTCGTGGGTTGAAGGGCTACATTGTCACGCTGATCAAGAACGGCGGAGAGGAATTCCTCGGAGAAGGCGCTGGCGAGTGGTTTGAGCAGAATATGGACAGGCTGATCATGGGAGCTGACAGCCAGTACGAACGGAATGTTCAATACTATGTATCCCAGCGCATTCCGGAAACTGTCGCCCGGCAGATGGCCGACAAGGAAATGTGGAAGGGCATTTTCCAGGCAGGCGTAACCGGATTCATCAGCTCTACATTCAGCTCAACTGTGGAGTATGTGCGGGGCGCTGTGGGATCCCGAAAAGCTGAACGAGCCAGACGGGACTTTATGGATCAGGTTACACAGGCTATTGAGGCTCCGCAGAATCAGCAGACCGTTAGCTCAGAAGAATTTGCTGATGCAATAAACCAAAAAAATACTGGAACGCCCGTTTCTACCTACGACCTGTTAACAGCCAGAAAAATTTCCAACGTTTTCAGGGAAGGGCGAAACCAGTTGAGCCAACTGTCCAGTAATGGTTCAGACACTACTGATTTGGCCATTAAAATTATACAGGATGCGATGACAGGTGTAGGCGTTGACAGCACGCAGGCTGGAAACATAGCAAACGCTTTCGTTTTCAAGTATGGCAGCGGTCTTGCCTCCTATAACGACGCCGCAATCGGTGTACTTCAGAGACTCTTTGAGATCTCGCAGTCTGGAGAGGCTGTGCATAAAGGCCGTCCAGAAACCGTTCAGGACGCATCCTGGTTTGGTACGGTGATCGGCCAAGCCTGCACTCAGCCAGCAGGAAGCAGAACTTTCCAGCTATTGTACGACTTGGTTAAGACCTCAGCAGAAAACGGAAACACGGATAACGTTACGCCACAAGTTCTTACCAACCTTCTCTATTCTGTTGAATACGATAACGACGTGGCAGAAGCGCATGTTACCGGAAACTGGCCGACCTGGACAGGTTTTCCGGATGCCAAGGGAACTACAGAGCCTACTGTAACTGACGAGAGTCCGGCATCAAATCAGAATACAGCTTCAGACTACAAGGGCGGAGTCCAGGTAGAACCGACGAACAACAAGGTTCCCCCCAGTCTTTTCCAAAGGGCGCTTGCTATGATGTTCATGTCGGAAGGCGAAAAGAATGCCGATAGTATAACCGGTACCATGGGGCTGTTCTTTGGGGATGAACACGAGGCAGTCAGCGCGGCTAACACGTTCGTAGAGCACATAGCGAACGGCGATGTCTATACTGCGAAGAGTCTTCTCAAGGGGCTTCTTCAGGCCTCTTATCTCTCTGAGCAGTCGCCTGAAACGGATCCTGTTCTGAACGATGCCCCTGGAACCTGGTTTGGTCGGGATATTGCGTATGCAAGCGACCCGAATAATACGGCTTCTCATAACTTCCTGAAAACTTTGGCGGCTAAGATCCAGAACAACGGCTCGATTACAGCCGAGGATGTAGCCACCCTGCATTCGTATGTCAGCCAGGAGAAGGCCGCGAACCCGACAACCGACAGCAGCACTGTAACGGAAACCCGGGTTGCTGAGGAAACGGCGGACATTCTGGCTCATGAGGAAAGCACGGAGACCGAGACTGCTGAGGCTGAAGACGCCGCCGCTGGTGAGGAGCTGGCCCGGAAGGAAGAAGAGAAACAGCAGCTGCAGAATGACATGCAGTCCACAGAGGACGCGCTGACTGACGCCACCAACGAAATGCTTGAGCATCCCGAGGATCCTTCCCTGAACGCGCCTGTACAGCAGCTGAGTGAACAGCTGGAACGGGAGCACAGGGACATGGATAAGAAGGAGGAAGAGGTCGAGAAGGCCAAGAAAAAGAAGAAGCAGACCGGGGATAAGAAAACCAAGACCCGTAAGAAGACCGTCAACCGTGCCAGGACTACCGCGCAGGTTAATGTCCAGCAGCAGATGGAGCAGGAGGCTCAGACCCGGCACCAGCAGGCCGTCTCCACGCATAACCCCACGGTTCCCTTCGAGCGCAGCGTTACCATGTTGACAAAGCAGGGTAACCCTGTTAAGATCATAGGGATTCATGACATGCTGGATGACGCTACAACGATCTATGTAACCGAAGACGGACGCCTCGTCATGGGCGGCCCGAACGGACAGGTTACAGAGCCTACTGTAATCGCTGGCCAGAATAACGACGACGCCAGGGTCGTCATGGCTGCTTCAGATGTTTTTGTTGACGCCCGGCGACCGGTCACTCCTCGTGTACGTCCTGCACGGTATCTCCCGGTAAGTATCGATGCGACGTATAACGGAGAACACGTTCATCTGATCGGTATCGCTGGAAAGCAAACAAACGGGAAGTATGTGGATCCGGTCGTCATGGATTCTCAGGGCAACCTTTATAGCATGGATGACATGGCCCTGACTATTCCAAACGACTATATCGATTTTATCGATGATGCATCGGATGACCTGGAATCCATGGATGAAGTAGAGGTTCCGGTTAGAACGCAACAGGAAGGAGCGGAAGCGAATGGCACACCCGGGCAGACGGCTGAGGGAAGAATTCAAGCTCTTAGAGTCGAAGGGGATAACGCAGGACAACTGGCTGCAGAACCTGGATCAAATGTCAGACCCGGAGATAACAGCGATGTTGGAGATGGAGGAATCCCCGGCACAGCTGGAGGAGTGGCGGAAGGCATATCCCAAAATGTCCGACAGGGCGAGGGCGGAAACGCTGAGGGACTTTTAACTCAAGAGCCAATCACACCTGATAACGCAGTTAATGAGCTAAATAAAAGAAACCCTGTTTTCAGGAAACTTGATGAAGACGGAAAAGCGCTGAGGGGACTTAAACAGGAGTCAGACCCACAGCGCTTTTCTTCTACCCTCGACGCTGTTCGTAACGAAAACCCACACAAGCTTTTTGTTGACCCGCAAAGCGTAGAAGACCTGAATGAAAAAGGCGCGATTATGTACATCAGCGAGGATGGCCTGGCTGTAGTTGCAGTTGGCACTAAAGGTCAATACGCTGGGGACATTTTCGGCGTCTGTAAATCCCCAACCAGTGCGGCCAAGAAATCAAGCATACCCCTTATTATTCAGGCTGTAACGCAAGGCGGCGTTAAACTGGATTGCTACGGTGGTACAGAAACTAATTCGGGCCTTCCCAGGATGTATGCTCAAGCGGGTATGATTCCTGTAGCCAGAGTTGCGTTTGCAGATGAGTTTGCAGACCCGGAATGGAACTATGAACGAGACGGACGCCCGGACGTTATATTCTGGATGTATTGCGGAGACAGTGTTGAAACTTTAGTTGAACGGGCCGGAAAGCCCGAGAGTGAGGGCGGATACCACGTTTATTCCTACGATGAACTTCAAAACCTTCCGTTGTTCGAAGATACCGTCGATGAGAACGGGAACGAGATATATGGATACGACCGGGCCTGGGCTTACAGAGACGGACTTCTGGAGGCGCGAACTGAAGAGGCTACACCTGAGACTGTAACTGCGGAGGCAGCTCCCGCTAAGGCTACATCCGAGACTGTAACCGAGGAGGCGGCTCCCGCTGAGGTTACACCCGAGACTGTAACCCCTTCTGAGAGCAATCCTGACATTCAGGCTCTGAGAACTAACCCCCGCGGCCCTCACGCTCCTACGCGCAGGCAGGCAGCCAAGACAAAGGCAAAGAACAGCCCATCCCGGATTGCCAAGAACCTCGTGAAGGCTCTCAACATCGGCAATTACATCGGCACACGTAAATTTGGAGATGTCGCCGCTCAGGCCTTCTTCGACAGGCACTCCGGGTCGGTCGTGGTAAGAGCCGGTGACGCTGGCAACTTTGTCGTAACCATCCATGAAGCTGGTCATGCCATCGCCCAGAAGTTCGGGCTTGTGGCTAACCAGACGATGATCGACAGCCTTAGGAACGGAGACGGAAACCCCAACGCGGTTATTGATGTAGGCGCTTATTCCGACACAGAGCTGGCAGGAGAAGCCGTAGCCGAATTCATGTGGAGATACATGGAAAGCGAGGAAAGTGCCAGAAAGTTTGCAGGAGATGCTTTCTACGAAAACTTCGAGGCGATGCTTCGCGGTACGAAGGAAGGCGAAGCCATCATGGCCGCCCGGGATCAGATGCAGCAGTGGCTGAACGCGGACGCCCTGACTCAGATCGGCGCCACCATCGTAAACCGGGACAGCGCCACACGGACACCCCTTCGCCAGAGGATCCGGGAATTCTTCGCAGGCCTGGTGGACAGCTCTTCTGCTGCCGCGGCCTTCGATGAAGCCACCGGAGCCGACAGCGTAGCTGACAGTGTGCGGGCTCAGGCTCTGTGGGCAAACACGGCAGGTAAGCAGGCAACCTCCATCCTGATGGGCGCCGGTCTTACCAACGCAAAGGGTGAACGCATCGGCGACAGTCTTGCGGATCGGATTGCCAAGACAGGCTTTAAGGCCACCCCTGAGAATCTTGACCTCCTGAACGAATACTGGCTGGCCAAGCACTCTATCAAGCGTGATGAGCAGGGCAAACCTGTGTTTGATTCGCGCATTACTGAGGCTGATCGGCTTGCTGAGATCGAACGGATCGAACGGGAACACCCTGAAGTCGCAGCCGCCCAGAAGGAAATCGTAGGGTTCTGGCACGACTTCACGCAGGCCTTCCTGGTAGATACCGGTCGGCTGACTCAGGAAGCCTACGATGCAATGAAAACCATGTACCCGGATTATGCACCTACCTTCCGTGTCATGCCTACGGACGCCCGCGCCCAACGCACGGGAAAGGGCAAGACTTTCACAGTTCAGCGTGCTAAAGGCGGCACGGAGGATATCTACAACCCGCTTGACTCCCTGTTCGGGATGGTCAACACAATCGTCGGGCAGAACGCCCTGAACCGTGTAGCCCAAACCTTCGACCGGATGTACCAGCAGAATGAAGGCCTCGGCATGTTCGCACATGAGGTCGTGAAAGACCCTGAGGTAAAGGCCTCTGCGGACGTTGACATGAGCACCAAGCAGGCTCAGGTCAGAGCCCTGGTCGGCGGCCTCGTAGACGCACAAACGCTGGACGAGCTGCTGAAGATCGTCGGTAACGGTGGATTTACACAGGAGAATGTAAAGAGCTTCAACACCCTGAAGGTCGTCCGGGATGACGGCACTGTGGTTGAATACGAGTTTGAAGACATGGAGCTGTTCAAGCTTCTGGCCGGTGTAAACGACCGGACATCCAATGCCGTGTTTGACGCTTTCGGTGTACTTACCAGAATGATGAGCTCCCTGACGACAGGCAGCAACCCGATATTCGCAGCACGCAACTTCATGCGCGACTTCCAGAACTCTGTCAACTTCGGCAGCTGGGCCAGTAACTACGGCACCGGTGTGTATAAGTGGCTGAAGTCGGCCTGGGAGGTCTGGCGCGGTAACTCTGAGGATTACAAGGATTACACGGCGCTTGGAGGCGGCGGCTGGACGCGTATCGATCCGAGCCGTACCGCTACAAGAAGTGAGCTGTACTCCGGTGTGTTTGCGGATTATGACAGATCCAACATCGGCAAGACTGCTAAGTGGGCTGGAAAGAAGGTCTGGAATGCCATCACGCTGGCCAGGCTGAACGAGGTCATTGAACAGGCCTCCCGGTTCGCCGAATACAAGTACGGCCAGCACAACAAATCCACGCAGGAAGGCAAAGTAGAAGCCTTCCTGGCCGCCCAGGAAGCAACGGTAGACTTTAACCGGGCTGGTAACTCTAACCTGGCCTCCATCATGAAAAAGTTTGTACCGTTCTTTAACGCTTCTGTCCAGGGCGTATACCGTACCGGGCGGGCGCTTACAACGCCTGAACGCGACAGACTGCCTCAGCGGTTCGCAAAAACCGTGGTCAACACGGCCCTGCTAAGCGCATTGACAAACGGAATCCTGATGAAGTTCATGGACGACGATGACAAGGATGAGTTTGAACACCTTTCCTCTGATCTGAAATCCAAGCACTTCTTCCTGCCAAACTTCGCGCCGGATATTCTGGGCGAAGCTCCGCTGATCCGGGTTCCGCTTGCCCAGGATCCGCTCACCTATGCCATCCACGGCGCTGTCACGAATGCACTGTGGTCTGGTGAGACGGATGACGGCATGATGGTCGATCTTGCGGCTATTGCAAATACAATTATCGATAATCTGAACCCGCTTGGAAGCGGAACCATTCTTGCCCCTATCATGGCGGTTAATGCTAATCGAAGCTGGTTTGGCAGCAGGATGGTTCCGAGCCACCTTGAACGGAACAAGTACGCCCCTGATCAATACACGGAAGAAACCCCTGAATTGTTTAGAACCCTTGGCCGGTGGTTTAATATGTCTCCGCTCAAGGTACAGTATCTTGCTGAGCAGTATACGGGTTTCCTTGGGCAGCTGATAATCCCGGCGATCAGTATGAACTCTCGCGGAGAGCTGGCCGGACTGCCCGCTGCTATTAACGCGGCACGGAAGCGCTTCACATCCGATCCTCTGATCAGTAACGACATTGTCAGCAGCTTCTACGATGCCTCTGATATCCTGAACACAGTCATCGAGGAAACTAATCAGAACAAGCCTCTCAACATTCTTCGCAGAGGACTGAGTCAGGAAGAGGCTGGACAGGCCTACGAAGAAGCCAAACACCTGATGTCTACAGGCGGCGATGTAGGTAAAGCTAAGGCCCGTATCAACGCAATCTACAACGAAATTGATGCCATTAACGAAAACCCCACCCTGTCTGACCGGGATAAGTATCAGCTTACCAGCGAGAAGCGCCGGGAGATGATAGACGTTGCCACCCGGGCAAACGAAGTCCTCGGCGCGTACAAGGAGAAGTACGTTACAGGCTCGAATGTAGCCATACGCATGGTCACAAAGGGCTCCGCCTCTTACAAGCCTACGCCTGAGGATAAAATCCCGCAGGTGTTTAAGGATGACAGCGAAGAGCCCTACATGCAGATGGCCCAGAGCGTGTACAACAACGAGCAGTCCGCTGGGTACAAGAAAGAAGCGGCGCTTCCCCATCCGGACAGATCCTTCACTCTTACGGACAGGCTCTCTCAGGAACACGAGATAGAGATATCTGACGAGGACTGGGAGCACTACTCTGATGTGTATCGGATTGAGTACCAGCGGTACCTGGCTAAGAATCAGGCCCGTTGGGACTCCATGTCGGACGACGAGCAGTACAAGGCCCTGAAGGCCGCGCACTCCGCCGCGAATAAGAAGATGAAGGAAACCTATGCTAAGGAGAAAGGAATTCCCGTAAAGAAGAGCGGATCCGGAGGCGGCGGAGGAGCCCCTCAGGGATGGACTGTTGAGGATACTACCGGACAGTATTATGGCCTGGGAAACATTGACCTGAACAACCGTCAGGTGGTTCGGAATGAAGATGGAACCATCAGCACCGAGCAAAGTTTCTCATTCTACGATGAGGACTCCGGGAAAGAGGTTCTGATCCCGTCCGTAATAGACGGCCGAATCGTAAGCGAAGAAGAAGCGATCCGGCATTACTACGAGACCGGTGAGTATCTCGGAAAGTTTGACACGCCTGAAGAGGCTGATACCTACGCAGAACAGCTGCACAATAGGCAGGACTGGTTCTACAATAGGTAAAACAATGGAGGGGCTTCGGCCCCTCCTCTTTTTTATTGTGAGTAACCCCGAGAGTAACCGTGAGAGTAACCGGAGAGCACCATTGTGTATTATCCTGAGTGATTAACTTTCAAAGTTAGAGCCCGCAGGCGTTGATCCTACGGGCTTTAAGCGGAGAAGCCGGGATTTGAACCCGGGCTGCGGTCACCCGCACTACTCCCTTGGCCAGGTCAGTCTGAGTCATGTGTGCCAGGGCTCTGTAAACCCTCAGATTGGCTGCAAAGGTCTTCGACATAGCTCATTATCCTCCTCCGTGACTCATTATAATTCACAATTAAACAAAACGCAATCTATATTTAACACTTTCGTAATTGAATCATATTGATTCGTTGTGGGCACCTGTGCTATACTCCCCTCGCAGCAAACAAATCCCAGGTTCCGCGAGAGCTCGAGGGTTTTTCCTTTACTCTTGCGTGAATCAATATGATTCAAAGGAGGTGAACAGGTGGAGCGGATCAGCACTCCAGAAGCTGTCAAGGCGCTGCGAAGCTTTGGGGTAACGTGCAGCCCTAAGCAGCTTGCCAGTGTTCTGGGCGGCAACCCGTACCGGTACAACATTGCTGCGAAGAACGGCAGTCTCGGCTACGAGTTTACTTGGCACGGCACGAACCTACGGATCTACACGGAATCGGTTATCAAAAAGATTGAGGGGTGAATGAAATGCTGGAACTTACGATTAAGAGCAGTTCGCCTGAAGAGATGCGACTGCAGCTGCTCGGCCTCTTGGCCAACTTTAAGGGATGCAACATTACGCGGGATGACACTCCTGTTGACCTGAGCAAGATTGCTCCGGTGGAGAAGGCGGAGGACGCGCCGCCCATGGCGGAGGTGCCGCAGAAACCCGTGGTGTCCCAGGAAGAGCAGAAGAAGAACGTGGAAAATGCTCCCGTCCATGAGGAGCCTAAGCAGCCCACCATAGAAGAGGTTCGGGCGGCGCTGAAGGAGCTCCGGGACAGGAAAGGATCCTCCGCGGTGAAGGAGCTGCTGAAGGCCTACGGCGCTGACAGCCTGATGACGCTGAAGCCTGAGGACTATCTGGGTGCGCTGGCCAGAGCTAAGACGGAGGTGTGAACATGGCGCCTGAAAGACACGCGCTCCTGGGTGCAAGCAAGGCCCACCAGTGGATGGCCTGCCCGCCCAGCGCCAAATGGGAAGCAACGTTCCCAGAGACCGGCCCCAGCGAGGCGGCCCAGGAAGGCACCCTGGCTCACGCTTTGGCGGAGGATCATCTCCGGAAGATCCTGGACGGCAAAAGGGTTACGACGCCTAAGAAGTTTAAGGAAGACCCTCTGTACCGTCCGGCGATGGAAGAGCATGTGGCTACATACTGCGATGTAATCACAGAAACCCTGACGGCCATGAGGGAATCCGGAGCTGACCCCATTATTTATCTGGAGCAGCAGCTTGACCTGTCCGGGTGGATCCCTGACGGGTTCGGCACGGCAGACTGTATCCTGATCGGGAACGGCACGCTGCACGTGTTCGACTTCAAATACGGGAAGGGCGTCCCAGTGAACGCGGAGGAAAACCCTCAGTTGAAGCTGTACGGCCTTGGTGCCCTGGAAGAATTCGGACTGTTGTATGACATATCGGATGTTGTGTTACACATCGTCCAACCCAGACTGGAGTCGATTACAGACTGGACTGTAAGTCGTGAGGTTCTGGAAAAATGGGGAACCTTCGTGGTGAAGCCCATTGCAGAGAAGGCCTTCAAAGGTGAAGGCGAGTTTAACCCTGGTGAGGATCAGTGCCGCTGGTGCCGGTGCAAGAACGCCTGCCGGGCGTACAACACGTACATGCTCGACACAGTGAAGGCCAGATTCAACGACCTCGGAGAGGAACGTCCGGCCAATGAGCTGAGCGACGAAGAGATCGCGGGCCTGCTGGATTCCATCGAAGAGATTAAACGCTGGGTCTCCAGTGTGGCAGATTACGCACTGGATCAGGCCCTGAATCACGGGGTGAAATATCCCGGCTATATGGTGGTAGAGGGCAGAAGCAATCGGAAAATATCCGACGAGGCGGCCGCTATCGCTAAGCTGGAGTCCAGAGGGTTTAAGGCAGACCAGATCATGAAGCTGAAAGGCCTGACTGATTTGGAGGAACAGATCGGAAAAACCCGTCTGGGTGACATTATCGGCGACTATATTATCAAGCCTCCGGGAAAGCCCAAGCTGGCTCCGGAGAAGGAAGGTCGCAAGCCCTACACAGATATCAAATTCACAGAAGTAAAGGAGAATGAGGAAAAATGAGTACACAGGTAATTACGAAGAATCCCGTCCGGCTGAGCTACTGCTATCTGAATGCCCCCCGTCGGAACGATGACGGAACCGAAGGAAAGTATGGGGCAATGCTGATCATTCCCAAGAGCGACACGGCCACCCTGAAGCAGATGGAGGCCGCTATTGAGGCCGCCCGGGTTGCTGGCGCCGCGAAGGGCATCCGCAATGCCCGCAACTTCAAGAGCCCGCTGCGGGACGGCGACGGTGAGAAGCCTCGCGGAGGCGAGTACGGCCCCGAATGCAAGGGATGCTGGGTGCTGAACACGTCCAGCAAGCGGCAGCCTAAGGTGGTAGATCGGCGCGTACAGCCCATTCTGGATCCGGATGAGATCTACAGCGGCATGTGGGCTATCGTGGATATCAATTTCGCATGTTTTAGCATGTCCAGCAACAGCGGGATCAGCTGCTACCTGAACAACGTGCAGAAGGTGCGCGACGATGAGCCTCTGGGAGGCGCCGCCTCCAGGCCTGAAGACGTGTTTAAGGCTGTGGATGAAGAAGAGGATGACCTCGGACTGTAAAGGGGTGTAGGACATGAAAGGGCTGGTAGTCGTCGGATATCAGGGAATCGGTAAAAGCTACATCGGAGGCATTGACCGGTGTGTAGACCTCGAAAGCGGAAGCTTTTACGTCGGAGAGGAACGGGATGAAAACTGGTACATCCCTTACTGCCAGACGGCCCTGCAGATCGCAAACCAGGGCTACACCGTTCTCACCAGTTCCCACAAGGTCGTGTATGAATTCTTTGCTTCGGCCCCTCTTCCTGAGAACGTCGGTAAGGTGGTGGTGTTCTGTCCGCAGGTGATTCACAAGGATGAATGGATCGCCCGCCTGCAGGATCGCTATGACCGAACTGGTTTGTTTAAGGATTGGAAAGCTCTGGAGAATGCCAAAGACAGGTTTGAAGAGAACATCGTGGAGCTTGTCAACTGCGGCCTTCCCGCCTATCAGCCCTGGTATGTCGATTACAACCTGCTGCTGTACATCCGAAAGATGAGACAGGATTGGTGCTTGCACAAGCAGGACTAAAAGGAGCCTCAAATGATTCTTACGATTGACCTCGAAACCTACTCGGAAGTAGACCTGACCAAATCCACTGTGTACCGGTACAGTGAGGATCCCAGTTTTGAGATCCTCCTGTTCGGATACGCCTATGATGATGAACCGGTTACAGTCATCGATGTAACCAAAGACCCTATTCCCAACGGAATCCTGCTGGATCTTACAAACCCGGATGTAATCAAACAGGCCTATAACGCAAACTTCGAACGCGTATGCCTCAGCAATTACATGCGGCGGCGTAACCTGATCGACGGCTTCCTGCCTCCTGAACAATGGCACTGCACCATGGTGCACGCTTTATCCTGCGGCCTGCCTCGCTCCCTTGCTGAGGTGGGCCGCGCCCTTCGTTTATCAGAGGATAAGGCTAAGCTGAAGGAAGGCGCTGACCTCATCCGGTACTTCTCCAAGCCCTGCAAGCCCACCAAAGCGAACGGGCAGCGAACTCGGAACCTTCCGCAGGACGCGCCGGATAAGTGGCTGGTTTTCCAGGTGTATAACGCCAGGGACGTGGAGGTTGAACGCACTATCCGGAAGAAGCTGGAGAAAAGTCCGGTGCAAAATGCAGAATGGGAAGCCTACTGGCTGGATCAGCGGATCAATGACCGCGGAGTCCTGGTGGACGAGAAACTGGTAGACGCCGCAATCCGGATCTCCCAGGAGAATACGGCCGCGCTTACAGAGGAGGCTGTAAACCTGACCGGACTGGATAACGTGAACAGCATCAGCCAGCTAAAGGCCTGGCTCGGCGTGGAAGGATCACTGGACAAGAAGGCCATCGCGGCCATGCGGGCCAGCGGAGCCCTCGACCCGAAGCAGGATCGGCTGCTGGCCATCCGTCAGGAGCTCGGCAAAACCAGTATCAGCAAGTATGAAGCCATGAAGAGGGGGATGTGCAGAGATGGTAGGGTGCGTGGACTTTTCCAGTTTTACGGAGCAAACAGAACCGGACGGTGGGCGGGAAGACAAGTACAGGTTCAAAACCTGCCCCAAAATCATTTTGCTGACCTCGACACAGCCAGACAGATCGCTGTTTCGGGTGACAGAGAAGGCCTTCGGCTCCTATACGGAAACGTGCCGGACGCTCTTTCTCAGCTCATCCGCACTGCTTTTATTGCCCCCAGAGGAAGAGTATTTGCTGTTGCGGATTTTAGCGCAATCGAAGCAAGAGTATTGGCTTGGCTGGCTAACGAAAAATGGCGGCTGGAAGTGTTTCAAACGGGAGGGGATATCTATTGCGCGTCCGCATCCCAGATGTTTCACGTCCCTGTCGTCAAACATGGAGTGAACGGGCACTTACGGCAAAAGGGCAAGATCGCAGAGCTGGCGCTCGGATACGGCGGATCAGTCGGCGCCATGACAAACATGGGCGCCCTGGACATGGGCCTGCAGGAAGAAGAGCTAAAGCCTATCGTGGACGCCTGGAGAGCTACAAACCCACATGTAACCAACTTCTGGTGGGACGTGGATCGGATGGTACGGACTGCCCTGGATAATCCTGGCACCCTGCAGCAGCTCGTCTGTGCGGGCGGAAAGGCCAAGCTGTGCGCGAATAAGGGCATTTCCTCCCTGTGCATCTGGCTCCCTTCCGGACGGTACCTGACCTATTACCACCCTCGGGTGGAGATCAACAAGTTCGGCAGCGAAAGTATCACCTACGAAGGCCTGGACGCGGGGAAATGGGGACGCGTAGAAACCTACGGGCCTAAGCTGGTAGAAAACATCGTGCAGGCCACATCCAGGGACTGCCTGCGGGATGCCATGCAGCGCGTTGTGGAGGTCTTTCCGGATATCGTGATGCACGTACACGACGAAATGATTGTTGAAGTAAACGAGGAGCAGGCGGAGGATGCTCTCGCTTACATGCAGGACTGTATGGGAAAGCCCTTTGACTGGGCTCCCGGGCTTCTCCTGAGAGGAGACGGCTATGTCACCAAGTATTACAGGAAGGACTGATTACATTGAAACGTGTAACCGGTAACGAAAGGACGTGCCCACTTTGCGGAAATGTGTTTATCACATACGACGAAGAGTGGGCCTACAAGAAAGGCAACACCTACTACTGCAGCTGGCACTGCCTTCGAACCATTCCGGAAAAGCAGAGAGGGAGGAAGAGCCTTAAGAAAGACCGGATCTTTAAGCTGTTTCGAGAAGGAAAAACCCAGGCGGAGGTGGCAGAGATCCTCGGATGCAAAGACTCAGCCATCCGATACTGGGCGGATCGGTACCGTGAAGAGGAGGGATAATATGAACGCAAGACAGGCTGCAAAAGCGGCAGCAAAGCGGATTGAAGACCTGGAAAACGTGCTCCACAGGGCTGAAAAAGATATCAAAGCCTATAACGCCTGTATCGACTATATGATCGGCGGAGGCAGCCCGTGTGACTGGTGTGAGGACTGCCAGGAATGCCACCTGGAGGATCATGGTAAGGGCTGCAAGCTCTGGATGCTCAGATACGAGGAGGAAAACCATGGATCGGATTCTGTTATCGACCCCTGAACTTTTGGCTGGCCTCGCGGAGGAGGCCTCAGAGCTGGCCCAGGCCGCCCTGAAATATCGTCGGACTTTTTCAAACATCAACCCTACCCCTATGACCGGCCCGGAGGCTTTCGAAAAGCTCCTGGAAGAGATCGCGGACACTGAGCTCTACCTTGACCAGCTATTCATGGGCCACGCCGGGCGCTATGCCCACAGGATCCAAGCGATCAAAGAACGGAAGCTTGAACGGTGGAAGGAGCGGATGAAGCTGTGATTATTTCCATCGGAGAGTCTAAACGGTCTACCCACTGGATTCCGAAAGAGGTCACCTGGGAACAGCTCTGTAAAAAGCTCAGCACCCCTAAGGTTACATCCGAGACTGTAGCTGAGTATGCCGAGATGAGCAAGGAGCAGCGCGGCGAGATCAAAGACGTCGGCGGCTACGTCGGCGGCAGAATCGAAGGCGGGAACCGGAAGGCCGGATCCATTACGGATCGGCAGCTCATCTGTCTGGATGCCGACTTTGGGGATCTGGGCCTCTGGGACGCCTGGGATCTGATGGTTGGCAAGGCTTGCCTGATGCATACCAGCCACTCCCACACGCCGGAGAACCCGCGCCTGCGCTTTGTGATTCCTCTGTCCCGGCCGGTCACTGCCGCGGAATATGAACCCATTGCGCGAAGAATCGCGGAATGGCTGGGCATTGATGCCTTTGATGACACCACCTATGAGGCCTCCAGGCTCATGTTCTGGAGCAGCAGACCGAAGGACGGAGAGTTTATCTGTCGCATTTATGAGTCGCCTGACTGGATCAATCCTGACGACGTTCTGGCCACCTACGAAGACTGGAAGGACATGCGCTCCTGGCCCACCAGCGGCAGACAGGCCCAGGCGGTTGTCAAGATGGGCCGCATCCAGGGAGACCCGCTTACAAAGCCCGGTGTAATCGGTGCGTTTAACCGGGCGTATCGGATTACGGATGCCATTGAGGCTTTTCTTCCTGACGTGTATGTGCCCTGCGATGACGGCAGATGGACGTATGCCAAGGGATCGACTACAGGCGGCGCTGTAATCTATGACGACAATACATTTATCTATTCCCACCATGACACTGACCCTATCAGTCGAAGGCTCTGTAATGCCTTTGACATGGTACGGATTCACCTGTACGGAGATCAGGACGAGGGATCGGATGCCGAGATCGGAGAGCTCCCAAGCATGAACGCGATGAAGGCCCTGTGCCAGAACGACGAAAAGGTTCGAAGAGAGCTGGCGAACGGTGTAACTCAGACGCCGGAAAACGTTTTCGAGCAAAGAACCGACCTGGCAGCCTTTAACGGTGACCTGACCGAGCAGGGCCTGGCTGTGGCCATGCTGGACACCTACGGCCCGTATTTGCGCTATAACAAGGCCCTGGGCTGGCTCTTCTGGGACGGTGTGCGCTGGGTTGTGGACGCTGACGCGGAAGCCTCCATGCTGGCCATGAAGTTCGCAGACGACAGGCTCACGTCGGCAAAAATGCGCGTGCAGCTGGCTGCAGACAAGGCCTCCAAAGAAGAGGCAAAACGGGAGCTGCTGGCAGCTGTAAAGCTCCGCTCCGCAGCGGGCCTGGCCCACATGCTTACATTCATGAAAGTAATCGCCACCTACAAAGACGCGAATGCTTTCGACGCTGACCCCTGGGCCCTCAACACTCCGGAAGGAATTATCGACCTGAAGACAGGCGCCCTCCGCGCTCATGACCCCAAGGCCAACTGCACGAAGTGCACATCTGTTTCGCCTGGACGTACCGGGATGGATAAATGGCTGGACTTTGTGAATCATGTCGCGGGTGGGGATGCGGAGTTTGCTGAATACCTGCAGGAAATGGCGGGAATGGCGGCTGTAGGGCGCGTCTACGAGGAAGGGCTGGTTATCTCATACGGCCCCGGCGGAAACGGTAAGAGCACCTTTTTTGGCGCGATACGGACGGTGCTTGGCGATTACGCTAAGACCAGCGACGCGGATGTGATTATCAATGCCAACGGGAAGTACGCGGATAAATCCTATATCGTCGGCCTCCGAGGCCTGCGTCTTGCCATCCTGGGCGAGACTGAGGAATCCGCTGTTATGTCTGTTGCCCTGATGAAGCGGATTACATCCCAGGATGCAATCACAGCCCGGGCGCTGTACAAAGACCCCATCGAATTCGTTCCCTCCCACACAACGGTGCTGCACACAAACCACCTGCCGCGGCTGAGCTCCATGGACGGAGGAACGCGGAGGCGGATCACTGTCGCGCCCTTCCCTGCCACCCTGCCGCCGGAGAAGACTATCCGGAATTATCAGGCGGTTTTGGTGGATGACTGCGGCCCCGCTATCCTGCAATGGATCATCGACGGCGCCGTCCGCTTTTACAGCCACGACTGTAAACTCCCGAAGCCTGCCTGCACGGTGAAGGCCACGGAGGAATATCTGAAAAACGAGGACTGGCTGGGACGTTTCCTGGAAGACTGCTGCACGGTTTCCGAGGATGAAACTGCACCTGCTCAGGACGTGTACAACGCGTATCGTGTCTGGGCTGGTGAGCAGGGAATCCAAATGACCAAAAAGCAATCCGACTTTGGACGCGCCCTCCTGGAGAAAGGAATCGAAAAAACGCGGTACAAGGGATGCAACTACTGGAAGGGAATCGGGCTGCAATAACCCAAAAGGAGGTAAATGGAGGTTAAAACCATACTTTTTACATGTGAGAGTGTAATCTCAAATATATAAAAAGTTATATATTAACCTCCATTTACCTCCACCACTCACAATGGAGGATTATCATGAGTGATTACATCAAGGACTGTAAAAACTGCGAATATGCGCGTCTGGTGAAGCACCCTGAGTATCACAAAGACCACCCTGACCATCTGGAAGGCCGGTGCCGGATTCCGTTGTTTGTAGACCTGGAAGAAAAAGACGGGAAAGTTTATTGCCCTGAGTTTAAGGAGAGAGAGAAAAATGCTGGAAAGAGAAGTGGAGAAAAGACTGGTTCTGGGCGTAAAAAAGCGCGGGGGACTGGCGCTGAAGTTCGTTAGCCCCGGCCACGCGGGCGTGCCTGATCGGCTGGTCATCCTGCCTGAAGGGAAGATCACCTTTGTCGAGCTGAAGACTGACTCCGGAGTGCTGACCCCGCTGCAGATCGAAACACATAACCAGCTCCGCGCTTTGGGTTGTGAAGTGCGGACACTGTACGGAAAGGATTACGTCGATGCCTTTTTGGAGGGGATTAAATGATATTCAAGCCTTATCCATACCAGCAGGCGGCGGAGGAATGGATTCTGGCACATGAGCGCTGCGGGCTCTTCCTGGAGATGGGCCTGGGGAAAACAGTGATTACACTGTCCGCTGTAAAAAGGCTGATCGAGGACTTCGCGGTTACAAAGGTTCTTGTAATCGCACCGTTGCGTGTAGCTGCCACTGTTTGGGCTGAGGAGGCGGAAAAGTGGGAGCATCTGCACGGCCTGAGATTCTCTAAGATTCTGGGCAGCAGGCAGGAGCGCGAGGAGGCCCTGAGGCGGGACGCTGATGTGTATGTCATTAACCGGGAGAATGTTTCCTGGCTGGTCAATTACCAGGCAGTCAAAAAGCGCTGGCCCTTTGACATGCTGGTGATCGATGAGCTGAGCAGCTTCAAGAGTCCGAAAGCGGAGCGCTTCCGTTCCCTGAGGCGGACGCTTCCGGCCGTCCGTCGGGTTGTAGGCCTGACCGGTACTCCCACGCCCAATGGGCTGATAGACCTCTGGAGTCAAATCTATTTGCTGGACAGAGGGGAACGCCTGGGAAAGTTCATCGGGCGTTATCGTGACGAGTATTTCATACCGGGCCAGCGAAACGGCGCGATTGTGTACAACTGGGTGCCGGTAAAGGGAGCGCCTGAGAAGATCTATCACCTGATCGGTGATATCTGCATGAGCATGACCGCAGCGGATTATCTGACGATGCCTGAACGTATCGACATAGCCCATGCTGTTTCGCTCACATTTGAGGCACAGCGGGCCTATGAGACCATGGAAAGGGATTTAGTCCTTCCCATGGCTGGACGGGTCATAACGGCCCAAAACGCGGCCGTTTTGACGGGCAAGCTGCTGCAGCTGGCAAACGGCGCTATATACGAGGTCGATGGTAATTATGTGCGGATGCATGACGCCAAGCTGGACGCCCTGGAAGACCTGATTGAGGCGGCGAACGGGCAGCCCGTTCTGGTTTATTATTCCTACCGTCACGACGCCGAGCGGATCCGGGAGCGGATCCCACAGGCCCGGCAGTTGGTTACACCGCAGGATGTAAACGACTGGAACGCGGGCAAGATCCCGGTGTTGCTTGCCCACCCTGCCAGCGCGGGCCATGGCCTGAACCTGCAGGCAGGCGGACACATTATCATTTGGTTTGGTCTCACCTGGAGCTTGGAGCTTTACCAGCAGGCTAATGCCAGGCTGTACAGGCAGGGCCAAGATCATCCGGTTACAGTCTACCATGTAATTACAAAGGGGACTGTAGACGAGAACGTTCTGGAAGTGCTTACAGGCAAGGCTGTAAGACAAGACGCGCTGATTGACGCAGTGAAAGCGAGGATAGAAAGATATGACAGCTAAAACCTACATGGAGAACATCGCCCACGCGGAGAAGGAGCTCAAGATCTTAGGCGCCAGGCGTCGGCATTATGTCGAGCTGGCTACATCCCTGGGTGTAAACCTGGACAGCACCCCGGTCGTCACGTCCGGCGGCTCTTCCCGAGTAGAGACGGCCGCGGTCAGTATATGCGATTTGGTTACAGAGCTGGATGTAAACATCGCGGCTTATGTGCAGCAGATCAAAGAGGCCGAAGAAAACATTGCCAAGATTCCCCAGGAAAAATTCCGGGAGCTCTTGACATACAAGTATTTGTGTGGTATGTCCTGGCGCTCCATCAGTGACCAGATGGATTACAAAGACGCGAAGAGCGTTTTCCGCGTGCACGGATATGCCTTGAAGGAGCTCCAAAAGGTATTGACTACCACCTGTTGACATGCTATTATGATACAAAGAAAAAGTGGCGCTACACGTTGTGCAGCGCCACTTTTTCACGGGATGAAAGTTTCTATGGGAACATCTAATATTTCGGCCAGCTTCCGGAAGTGCTTCATGGGGATGGGTTGCTTGCCGTACTCCCAGTTTTGGATTGTGCATTCCCCGCCGCGCCCTGTGTATCCGAGCTTTTCGGCCAGGGCCCTCTGAGAGAGCCCGGCCTTTTTTCGAAGTTCCTGTAGTTGCTTTCCGTCCATCGTTTACACCCCCTCGTGTAATTGTAGCATACCCTGTCAACCGATGAACAGTGACCGAATCAGCCAGATTACGAAAAGTACCGCGACAATTTCCTCAGTCTTTTTCATTTTTTCCAATACCATCCTTTCGGCATGTAAGTCCCGTTTGAGAACAGCAGCCCGCTTTCGTTGATGAAGTGCCCGATGGTTACAATCTCGCCTGTAGAATCCATAATGGCCCACTTGCTGTTCGTCAGGTTTTCGATCATGTCGATTACAGCGTCGTCTGTAATGTCCGAGCGCTTCCGAATCAGCTTTGTCATATACTGAGCAATGAACAGCGCCGTATCGGAAAACCGAGTCTCTTTCGCGTCCGAAGTCATCCGGATTATTCCGTTGTGGGCAAGGCCCACAGGGCAGGTAAGATCGAGCTTTTCGCAGTGCTCCAGTCTACTGGACAGCGGGAACGGATGGGTCATTTTTGCGTTTACACCGGCCTGTGTAGATATCCGGAAGTGGTAGACCACCGGATCCGAGCTCTTGAAGTTCTCGTTTTTGATGGCCCGGGCGAAGTCCTCCCAGTCCATGAACCCTTTGTGAATTTCGACTTTTCCGTCCCTGGCTACCATGTATCCCGCGCCGTGCGGATTGTTTTCAAACATGGCCTGCAGCTGCTTTAGTGACGGCTGCCGGACGCCCTTTTTTGATACCGCGATGATACACATTGTTTACATCCTCCTCTGTAATCGTTTCTCCTGCTCTGTAGGCAGGTTACAGAGTCTCATGTAATCGTGAGGCCCTGTAACCTGCCCGCATTTACAGCGGGCATTGTAATCACCGGAACAGCGGACAGCTCCATTCGCCGTAGATCAGCAGCTCTCCCGTTTCCTGGTCATGGTGGCACGACAGCAGATATTTGTTTCCGCCGTCCCTGGCCTCCTCCGAGGGCCAGAAGTCAAGCTCCAGCCCTTCGCAATATTCCTGCTCCACCGCACGCGGAAAGTGCTTTAGGACGAAGTCCCAGAAATATTTGTGATTGCGTTCCATGTTTACATCCTCCTCTGTAATCGTTTGTCCCGGTTTCCCGGTTACAGCGTCGGCGTTTACATCCGGCGCTGTAACCGGGAGGCCGTGGCCTCCCATCAGGTTATTTGCTGTAGCGCTTAGCATTCCGGGCCGCGTAAACGCTGCCCATGTGCTCCACCAAGCGAATCACAGCGGCTTTTCCCTCTTCCGTTAGTCTCAGTTCCTGGCCGTAGTAGGCGCCCTTTGTGCGGGCCCTGTAGACGTTCACCAAGGCCCAGCCGCTGGCCGTATACTCAAGCTCAAACTGTGTACTTTCCGGGACGCTGCGGGCCTTCCTGAAATAGGCCTGCGGAAAATCCTGCGCGTTGTCGTCTACAATCATTCGGCTGCCGAGCTTTTCCGCTTTCGTCAATCCGCGGAGCTCCCGTTCCGCTGCCTCCGCGGCCATGTTTACAGCGCCCACTGTAATCGTGCGGGCTGTGGCCTTGCCCTCCGCGTTCCGGATTGCCTCCGCGATCTTTTCCCGGTTTTTCTCGTTGACAACAATTTTCATCGTTTACATCCTCCTCTGTAATTCAGTCGGGCGTCTCGCCCATGGACAAGCACAGGTTTTCGATATAATCCAGATAATCCATAGAGTCGGGATAGTTAATCCGCACCGGCGCCGGATATTCAGGGTGCCCGCCGTTACAATCAAAGCATACCGGCAGCAGGGTGCAACCGTTTACACCGAGCACAATCTCGCAACCGCATTTTTCACACCGTTTCATCTGTTTACATCCTCCTCTGTAATCGTTCCCGGTTTCCCGGTTACAGCGTCGGCTGTAGTTACGTCCGGCGCTGTAACCGGGAGGCCGCGGCCTCCCAGGCTTTTAGTCGTTCCCGGTAATCTCATCCAGGGCCAGCGCGATGGCCTCGCTCAGGATATAGCACCGGATTGACACGTCCCAATATTCCCAATCGAACAGGTGCTCCGCGATGGTTTCGGGTTCCAGTCCCCAGTCGCTAATCATTCCGCGGATATAGTCCTCTCCGTCCTCCATCACGTTTTCTTTTGCCTGCCAGCTGCAGAACGTGTAGCTGCCGGAACCGTTCCCGGTTACACTGTCTTCTGTAAACAGCTCATCATTCAAACGCTCTTCAATCTCGTCCCTGTTTTCCTCATTGACGTCAATCTCATGCTCCCGAATATAGCTCTTGACGTCCTCAGTGACCTGCTCCAAATACTTCATTGCTTACATCCTCCTCTGTATTTTTCCCGGTTTCCCGGTTACAGTGTCCGGTGTAGTTACATCGGGCACTGTAACCGGGAGGCCCTTCCGGGCCGCCCGTTTACATCCTGTCATGTAATCACAGCAGCTCTTCCCGAATGACCGTTCCCGCGATGGCCTGCAGCACGCTGTGCGGGATATAGTCGCTGCAGCGGCTCTCAAGCCGGTCATAAACGTACTGGTTGCAGCCCTGGAAAATTGCCTGCAGGTTATCGCAATCGGCCCACGAAAGCTTGCGGACTCTCTCGCACAGGAAGAAAACGCTTTCCATCGTGTTGCGGAAACAGGCGAAATTCTTTTGGCCGCCGACTAACCGAATTTCAATCCGGCCCGCGTCGTAATGCCCTAAGTTGAAACAAACATGGTGGTTACTCACGACGCCGTGAACGTTCATCGTGCGGGCCTCCGCATAGTTCATTTGCCGACAAAAGACCGTCGTTCCCGTCCGGTTAAAGAGCTTGCAGCACAGCTCAAAGTACTTGTTGACGATGTAATACAGCTTGCGGATTGCCTCTTCCTGAGCCTTTTCCGTCTTGCCGAACACCGCATTGCTAATGTTTACATGCATTCCGCAGCGGCCCGTTGTGCAGCTGGCACTGATTCCCGGAAGATAGGTGTCATAGAGCAACTTAAAGTTGCGGTAGTTGTTCCGGATAAATGCTTTGGTCATGACCTGAGTAATACATTCCACGGAGGAGTCATAACCTTCATCGGCGTCTCCTAAGCTGCCGTCGTGCTGCATTTTAAACAAGTCGGCCGGAAAGTGAGAGAAAACGACTTTTGCCATGATTTCCGCGAGGAGGTTGCTATCCTTCACAGCGCGGCATTCCATCTCGATCTCAAGGCCGAATCCCTGCAGCGGCTGCCCATCG
>Ga0326511_10000258_pt1 | contig 44800 bp, 58 predicted proteins | sample 0_2496_0518_D_FD_203701 | JGI IMG/M metagenome (GOLD analysis project Ga0326511, IMG submission 203701) | Bovine rumen microbial communities from UC Davis, California, United States - 0_2496_0518 | ecosystem: Host-associated > Mammals > Digestive system > Stomach > Rumen | place: USA... | reverse complement strand
CGGCTCATTGGGTGACATCCTTGCATATCCCATCGACGTGCCTCCAGAGCTACAGATAACGAAAGTCCAACTCCTAGATGCTATACTGAAGGAATTAGCCACTCCTGGTTTTGGTGATAGTGAACAGGCTGACTTCTGGGACGACTTCGATAACCTTCAGAAAGCGAAAATTATCAGATAAGATGAAGCACTTGACTTCCATACAGGACATAGAACAGGCCATTGCAGAAAACCGTGTGTGTCTTTTCTATATCAAAGCCCCGGATTGCGGAGTCTGCAATGTCATGCTTGATAAGGTGGAGAAAGTGACTGATGATTTCCCCTCTCTTTGTTCCTTCTATACTGACATCCTTGAAGAACCATTGATAGCGAGTCATTTCTTGGTCTATTCAGGCCCTACCGTATTGGTGCTGATGGATGGGAAAGAAGTCTATCGTGGATCTCAGTTCATCGACTTGGAAGAATTGGGATATAACATTAATCGCTATATAGAACTACTCGACCAATGACAGATTTCGATTCTATATGGCGGCAACAAGACGAGATTAGGACGGTGGTGGATGCTGCTATTGGGTGTGGTATCTGGGACATCCGCTATAACAGTAAACGTGAAGCCATCAAACTTGAACTGGCTACCCACCTCGACGAAGATGCTGCGAGTGATCTTTGCTGCCAATTTCTATTGCCTTGTGACTATGATGGAGAGGGAGCGAGGGGTAGTAAGTTTGTGTTCTGGATGTAATAACTGCCTAAATATAACAAAGGCATTTATTTTATTCTTTTCTTTAATGCTTGCTTCGCTTTTTCTGGCTCTCGAACTAGCCAATCTAATGTCAGGAAAGCCCCAATAGTTTTCATGCCATAGTCTGCTGATAATTGACTAATACTATAACCCTCTACTGTGATTGATGGTACTTCGCCAGAGCTTATCCAATCATCAAATATAATCTTTACTTTTGGACACATACTCTCTATCTTGTTCAATGTCGATTCAATCATGTAAGCCGGGTATTGTTCTTCACTGAGGAGCTGTAATAAAATCTCTCTATTCATCTTATACGTAATTTAGATCGGTTCCTTTTTTCATCACACTATCAGCAAAATAGTTTGCGTCCTTCTCTATTTCTTGATTCTCATAAGCTTCAAAATCATATGCAGCATCTATATAGTTATCGAAGTTGTCATGCCATACATCTATAATGTTATTCTTCACTGTCACTGAATCTGGGCTATTGACACACTTGAATTGAAACGCATGTCTTGACTCGTGGAGTATGGTGTTTAACAATTCCTCGCAATCAGTATTTTCAAGGAATTTGGAGTTTAGTTCGATCCTATTTACAGCGGCATCAAACCCTCCTAGTTTGTGAGGAGGCATGTGGGAGAACGTTAACTCTGTATCTATTCCCATTTTTTGTTTGACACCATCGTAAAAATTCATTGCGATCTCGCACCTTCCCTCCAGCCCTCTTTCTGCATAAGTCAAATCTAAACCTTCATTATAAAAATCTCGAACCAAACTTATACATCCTTTTTTCATGTCAACATCATCAATAACTTCATTAAATGGTTTAGTTTCATTCAATGGGGTATTGATGTCAGTGACAGGAATATCATGTGTTTCACCAGAATCTTTATAAAATTCAGGCAACCTCTTTATATCCCAATGACCTGGGTTAAGAAAGGGACTATTGGATTTTAGATCAATGCCTTTAGTGGCAAATTGTTGAATGGCCTGCCTCCTGCTCTCTGGATTACTAAAAATCGTGTGAGGAAGTACGCCCATCGTATGAATGTTCATAGTCAAACGTTCACCCTTAGGTATAACGTTGCTATTCCCAAGATACATTTGATGTCTTGCTGTCAGCTCAAATGTTGCCATTTAATACTCAAATTCTAAAATATAGCTTTCTCCAATTTGTATTTTATCAGGAGAGCATAATATTGCCATTCCTGCTTCTGACCATTCAGTATCAAAAATATAGGCGTATTTGCCGTTTTGGAAGAACAAAATTTCTTTTGGAGTTAGAAAACTTAGAGGATTGTCAATATTCTGAACACCCAAAACATCAGATATATCATCGCTATATGACATAACAAAATCCCTAATATTCTTATCTTCACTCTTCAAAACGGAATCCTTTTCATTTTGATATTTAATGTAAGAATCCTGTTGGTTCTTGGTCGGTACATCGTCTTTTTTACTCGACGTACGAATACGGATTTCAAATGTTTGACCGTTAAAAGTCAACTCTTCTGTTTTAATCCATCCATAACGGAAAGTTAATTCTCCAAATACTTTATCTTCCATATTTTATCCTTGATTTCTAATTTTTGAAATTCCACCGCTATGAGATACATTACCATGAATCTCACGAGGTACTTTATCCATCGTTTTACAGTCGCTTCGTTCATGCCAGGTGTAATTATGTTCCCCTCGCCACTGTTGAACCTCTTGCTTTGTGCATCCTCTTTCTTGGGCTAATTTTTCATCTGCTTGATCAAAATTGCCTCCAGCACCATAGCGTTCATCGCAAAAATCATCTATTTCGACTGTTCCTTTACTAACTTCTGAAAAATCCGGCTCTCCATCTTTAAAAGGGATTCCATCAATGTCATATTTGTCAAGTAACTCGCCCCATGTTTTTCCTTCCTCGTTGGAATAATTCCTATTTTTGGGTACTACTTCACGATCTGGCATCCACGTTGAATTACCAGCATCCCCTGTCCATTCTCCACCTGTGCGAGGAATCATACCAAAGGTACGATTAGCCAGAGACTTATTTAGGTCTCTGTCTGATAGCATATCATAACCTTTGGATAACTCAGCCAGACGCGATACAGATTCTTTTATTTCATTGAACATCATTATATCTTAATTTTGATGATAACACGCTTTTTTCAACATACTTATTAACTTTTCATATTGCGAATCAGTGATCCGATTAGAGTTTCTTGCTTCGTTTATTTTATCGTGTACAAGTCTGCCAGAGTAAGCATCAAGTCCTCCCCATAATCTATCTGAATAAATAGAGCCACTTATGTATATGCCGCATGATGAAAGTTCTGTTTGTAACTTTGATGAATCCAAATCACGCTGAGTTTCTTGGCTACCCATAAAGGATAATCCATCTGCCTCTTCGCCTACACAAGTAGATGACTCTTTCAGGTTTCGGCTTAATGACTTATTCAGTTCATTTTCGCTCAATAGCTTTTCCTTGCCACTGAGTTTTTCTAATACAGATATATTATTTTCTTTTAATTCCATACTTAATAAACCTGTGATTCACGTACATTTTGGAACCAGGCATTATATATCTTTTTGCATACTTCATTCTGCAAAGAATAGTCTCGCATTAGGCATTGAGAAACCGCAAGTATCAGTGAATCAGGAAGGTTTGGTATATTATCATGGACAAGGTCACTTAATTTCTGAGTTAGCTGTTCAAAACTTGAAGCATTCTCCGCAAGTCTTGAAACCTCCGTCTTTAATGATAAAACTTCCGTAATAAGCCGTGACAAAAATTCAAAATGATTATCTTTCCAGAGACTCAATTGGTTATTCTCTTTATACTCGCTAATGGCTTCATAAATCGAAGTTTTGTTGTAAGTTGAAATTGGCATTGAATGAATTCCCTTCTCAATGACCTTTAAGTCTATTTCAACAGGGTTGTCAACTCTTCCTTTTAGCAACAACTTTATGACTTCATTGTAAGTATCCGAACTGGCAACAATGGAACTCTCTTCTTTGTAAGTAAAATTAAATGGGATCTCATGGTCATCAAATTTCCCGATTTTACATAAAACAGGGTCTTCCCAATCATTTTGATATACTACGGCAACGCCAGTTGGGAGTTTTGCAATTTCATCAATTTGATAGTCCTTAAGCCCAGATGCTTTGCCAGCTACCTTTCGGTCACTATCCTCTGGAAGTCTCATGATGATTTTGGTATTTGTGTTTCTTATTGCAGATATGTCAACGGCTCCAGGAGATTGATCAACTATAATAAAGCCTTCACCATACGTACGCATTTCTGCGATTGCGTTAGAAATCATTTCTACGCTCTTTCCTGCAACGTTGCTACCCTCCATGTTCTGCTCTTGGGAGCATCGCTTTAAAATGTTGTGAGCTTCTTCTAAAATGGTGATATGCCGCAAATCACTATTATGTTCGATATTGCTATTTGAACGATATTCATTCAACCTCATTATCACAATACCCATAATAAGAGACTTTGTCTCCTGAGAACCAATTCTGCTTAGGTCAACGATAACATTGTTATCGAACAAGATTTCATCACCTATCTCGTTTCCACTGAAAATCTCTTTGCAGATGCCATTATTTAGCGATTTTACGCGAGTAACCAATGAGCCTTGGTAGTTGCTCTTAACCTCATCGGAATATGCAGAACTGTTTATTACAAGAATAAGTTCATTCAGAAGGTCAGCAAAATTTGGGAACAATTCATCTGAGTATTTGTTACTGGATTTATATAAATCCCATCCACAGTCTTCGTATGCATTTAAGATAGCCTCCTTTAAAACAGCGGGCATTGCAGCATACATTGGCCAGCATACATTAAATATTTCAATAAGTCTGTCGATATGTTCTAAGACATGAACACCATTTGGGAATCTAAACGGATTAATTCTCAACAAGGGAGTCTTTAGAGGATTGGTTCCATAAATATGTTCATTGCCAAAAACGTCTTTATACTCGCCTTTTGCCGGCTCAATTACAAGGAATTTCGGGGCATTGGGTTGATTACGAATCTGTTTTATTAAATAATATATAGTGTTACTCTTTCCGCAACCAGTAGAGCCTGTAACAAATGTGTGCTGAGTAAGGCTTTTGGCATCAAGAAAAACATTATTTTCTTCACGCTCTATTCCTTGATCAAATATGCAGCCTAATCTGAGTTTGTTGTTTATTTGGTTATCGTTGAGCCTTACAACTTCTTTTGCCATAGAAACGTGTTCAACTACAGGCAGGCCAGGAACAGATTTCCTTGGCAGTCCAACCAATATTGCCAACTCTTTACTACTTAATAAAGAGGTTGGGAGCATCTCTATGTCAGTACCCAATTCTCCATTATGGTAGTTAAAAAGTGGGTGTGACAGAGAACTCACATAATCTATTAATTGTGAATAATTTGTTTCGTTCTCAGGATACCAGGTGTTAATTGCAGAACATTCTACACCTGATTGTTCTCCTTGCGTGATAGCGCGGAAAATAGTTGCTGCTGTTTCAGCTGTAGACCGATCGTTGTCATAAGATATAAAGTAGGCTCCTGTTGACCAAAGGCCAGTACTTTCGCACAAATCTACTCGTTCTAATTGTTTATCTATCCTTTTAAGAATTTCTTGAATCCGCTTATCTTGGATGGTTATGGTAAAATTCTTAGAAGTGCCAACTGTTGATGTCTCACCATTTGTTTCACTAAACGAATCAGTATGTGCATCACTTACAGTTGTTGTTTCACTCTCAGTATGAGTAGTACCATCAGACGATGTATAAGATTTACTTTTTGTGATTGTTTTGCTTTCAGACGTGTTTTTTGATTTTGCACCGAGTCCTAAAGCAGAGCCAGCCAATGCCGCCGCCCCACCACCTACAGCAACTGCACCTGCTCCACCAGCAGCACTAACGCCAGCTGCTACCACAGCGGGCAATGCAGCTCCTCCAGTTGCAGCAACCACTGCGACAGTACCAAGTACACCACCAGCTACTGCTAGACATTTACCAATTTTACCGAACATATTTTCTTTGCTTTCTCCCTTTGTTTTAGTGTTCGATTCAGAATTGGTCTCATTTATAGAATCTGTATGTGTCGTGGAATCGCTAGTTGCCTTACTTGTACTCACTGTATGAGTATCAGAAGTACCTTTAGTTCTACTTATTGCATTTGCAAGTGATTCATTTGTGCTATAGGCTAACTGACGAGTTGCCAACGCAGACAACTCAGTATACACGTTTTCATATCCAGAACGTATACTTGCAATTTCTGATCGTGATATATTTGATGCCAAGATTATTGCAGTATACTCTTTTCCATTCATTGCAGTGGCAAACTTCTCAATTCCTTGAATAAAGTTTGCATTAGTATATTCACCTTTGCTGTTTTTATAAGATGGAATACCTACGCATGAACTAATACATTCAGCTTCACTAATTCGATGCAAAAGTTTATCCTGTAATGAATGTTCTGAACCTGCTGCTATATATGAATAGTCTTCAAGCTTAGCCCCAGGGAATTGGCCTAACAATGAATTTTTAAATGTTTCTGCAATTGAGCTTTTCCCTCTTTTGGAGTCTTCACATTTGATTCCGAGATAAAAGTCTGTTCTATTCTTATGACCATCCGCTATCAAGAAAATCGAGCTACTTGTGTATGTCATTGCGCTAACGACACTGACAAATTTATCTGTTGCATATTCGTCTTTTTCATATACCATTTTATTTATTTTGAATAAAATGATATCATCCATGTTTGTATCTTCCAGCGGAACAATACTCATTTCAGAAAGCTTTGTAAGATAATTCTTCAAAACCACATCTTCAACAAGCCCCATGGCATGATTAGCTCTTTTCTGCAAAGTCAGGACCTCTTTGTTTTGCAATTCAAGGCTATCAATTGGTTCTGCGGCAGACTCTTCATTTATGATAGCAGGATTGGTGTCCTCTTGATTTGGAATTTCATTTTCTGCTGTCATTTTAGAATCTATCGGCGAAGTGTATTTTCCCCCGTCTAATAGTTCCGAATTCTTATTATCATCGTATACAGAACTCATTTCTTTGTTTCATTATATAATAAAATACCACCAATTACAACTCCAGCTAATCCTAATGATGACAGAGCTACGCGAAGAGCTACTTGTGGAATACATAATCCAGCGATTGTTACTACAGTACCTCCAATAGTTAATTTAGTATATTTGCTTTTGTTATCAGAAGAACTGCTATATTTGTACCCTTTTGATGAAGAATTGGTTTCTTTCTTTTCTTTTTTTCGGCTTTCTTCTTCATTTAAGTTGCTCGCTTTTGATGCAAGAACCCTTTTGGCAACTTTTTCATAAAATTCCAAATGTTCACGAGAGAAATTCGAGTCTAACTCATTCTTTATAGAGAACAGAAAATCCTCATTCCACAAAGACTCATCATTAGAAAATGTTTTTCCATTATCATTTTCATATAATCCGGGCAATTCAGATTCAGCATATGACTTCATTTCATTAAAGCTTATGCCTCTTGGATCTAACATGAGTTCGTTTGAAAGGAATAAACGGACTCCTTCAACATCTCTATTTTCTACTGCTTTAATAAATTTCTGCTTCATAACTAAAATCGTATAATATTATTAACTTGTTTTTGAATACTCTCTAACCACTTTAGATTGCTTTCTTTGGTAGCAATTTCTTCTTCCTTTGCCTTACTATCAGCTTCGGTCTTAGATAATGCATCTAATTTTTCGTTTAACACCTTGTCTATTCTTGATAATTCTTTCTTCAAATAATCTTTTAACCTAATAGTTTCAGACACCACATGCTCTACAGCTTCTTTTTGGGTCTTCTTTAGGCTCTTCTGGAATGGTGTAATGAAATCAGAAGCAACTTCGTTCATGTCAACATAATCAACGTATTTCTCGACCTTTGCCTGATAAGACTGTTCCTCATAATGATCGCCTTCCGAGAACCAAGAGAAAGGATTATACCATTTTCTTTTGGAAGGAACGAATACATTCTTTGTTCGAGTTTCATAATAGCTTTCATCCTCCTGCTCAGTATTGTCATCAAGAATTGCTGACAAATCAGCCAAAGAGCTGGATACTAAATTTACAGCATTAAATGTGAGCGCATCTGAATTAACACCAATATTAAGCGATTCCAGGTCATGCTTATATTCATCGATTATTTTTGATATGGTATTCTTGTAAGCATCTTTTAAAATGTTATCAATGTCCACCTTGATTTGAACCGAAATGGATCTACATTCTTTTTCCAGTTCATTGCATTCTTTTTCAGCCTTAGATTTCTCGACTTTATTGGAACGCCCAGACATCATTTTACTTAATTTGGTATTGATGCTTTGTATATATGATTGGACGCGATCTTCGACAGTTGAAGTCAAGTCGATTTCATCAATGCTTTTGGATCGCTTCTGAGCATTTTGTGCGGATTCGATATTTTTCTTTATTTGTGATATTTGCTTGTCAAGCTTTTCTTTAGCACTTTTATCCTTTCGAATTGCATCTTCAAGATGTGCTACAGCTGAGAGTTCGTTCAATTTTTCATTAAAGGCCAACACCAAATCGCAAACTTTTGTAGTACGTGCATACTTGTTTATATATTGTGCTATCGCCTGTTCTATGGATACAATGCCAGTATGTATTTCTATAAGGTCGTCTACAGAAGCATTTTCTTTGAAATTTTCAATACGCTGACGGGAAGCCAATGGTAAATTATTATATTGATAATATTGTTCAAAATGGAGAACATTATACTCTTCACAATAGTCTTTAAAGTTTCTGAAATCTTTGGCTCTTAATCCTGACATGTTTGCTCGTTTTTCAAGAGCGGGAAGTGAACATACGGGGAATATATTCGGATTATATATTTCTCTATCTTCCAAACCAGATTTGACATTATCAAGAGCACGAGTTATTCCTTCCGGACCATCTGCATGAGGGTCTGGGTCAAATCGATCCATTTTATTCACTGCAAAAATAAATCGCTCACGAGCTTGCTTACCACCATCTTTCATGGTTTTACAAACATAGTCTAGGAAAATTTTCTCATCATTAATTCCTAATTGCTCTCCATTCATAACGTACAAAACTAAGGATTTGTCTGAATCCGCAATCATTTTGTAAGTCATTTCTTCATGGCTCTTGTTTCTAGAATTATTAGGTCCTGGAGTGTCAACAAGAACTAATTTCATACCTACAGAGGAAACAAAAGGAATCTTTCCCTTAATTTCAATTGTCGAAACCAAATCATCTTTATTTAGCTGTATCATATCCTCTAATGATACACTATCTATCTCTTTGACTATATTACCAGACTTGTCAAATGCCACTGCTGAATAATTATCTTGATCAGAATCCGTGATTTTGACAATCGTAGCAGTGGTTGCCTCATTTGCTGCTGGCATAAGTTGTTGTCCTAGCAAGGCATTAATTAATGTTGATTTACCAGAACTCATAGTGGCAACAACATTAATTTCAAATTTCGAATCCTTTGCTTTCTGAAATGCCCTTACTATCTTTTGATCCCTTAGTTCTGGAATTGGACCTTCTTGTATATCCTTAAAAATCGTATCAATAGATTTCTCTACATCAGTAATATCAGCAGTCTTATTAAATATAAAGTCTGCAACAATTGAGCCTTTATATTTATCAAACGAAGAAACCACATCATCATAATCTGAAACGGTTCCCGTGAACTCTATCTGTACATTACTATTGCGATATTCATTTAATAAAATCTCCGGAAGATTCTCCACCCATTCTTGAAGCCTTTTCTTGCCTACATTTAGATGGCTGTCAATTTTGGGAACACTGCCATCCACAAAAATTTCAGTATTCACAAGATATGGATTGTATTTAATTGATATTTTTTTCTTCATATAATTATATTTTTGATAATTTGACTTCAATATTAAGAATGCCGGAGCTTTTTAAAAGGCTCGAAGATTTTGTATCACCTATATATGTAGGCAAATCATAATACGGATCTGTAAACTGTTCTTGATAGTCTTTCATTTGTCTTAACTCATGTTTCGATAGACTTGATTCATTAAGTCTAAAAAGAAACGCAGCATGAGCGGAAACGGGAAATATTTCAGGAGAACGGAATCCAATTGATTTTAAATTTTGCTCGTAGTTTCCCAACATTTTACTGATGGAATCTTCCTCCATAACAAACTTATCAAGCTGGTTCAAAACAAACAAAATGGGCTTATGAACATGTTTATTTATAAATACCAATATGTTTTGTTCGTCGTTAGTTTCGAAGTAGCCGCTATTTGATATGTACATTACTGCATCATAATCATCACTTTTAATTGCATCTTCGGTAATCTTACCATGGCTTAGGTCTTCTGCATTATTAACTCCAGGAGTGTCAACGAAACAAATACAATTATTCAGCAAAGATGAGTTAAAGGGCAATGCGGCTTCTATGAACATATCGCTATTAACATCTTCAATAGAATCAATGTAATTATAAGCTTTATTGATTGTCTTATATGTAATGCCATCATGCTGCATCTTGTTATATATATAAACAAGTTTGTTTGTGCATGCAGTGGTCTTGACTTTGTTTAATCTGTGACCAATAAGAGCATTTATAAGAGTGGATTTTCCAGCACTTACATTTGCCACTACAAGAATCTTCTTTGGGGTCTTAGAGATTAAGGCCTCATTTATCTCTCTGTGCCTAATCAATGTCGTATCTATCTTGCCCTTACCTATGAATCCTTCGGAAATATAAGAATTTGTCTTTCGAAGTGCTTTTTTAGAAAAGAAACCACAGATAGATTTTTCCAAATATTCGACGATGTAATTATTGTCACTATTATTTATTCTACTTTGCTCAAGTAAATAAAAAACGTCAAAGAAAAAAGAGTATTTCATTGAAAAGAAATGCAAACCGGATCTTTTTAAAGAAATAGCCCTTTTTATCGCCTCTTCATCATTTCTCCAAAAATCTTCATGAGTTTTGAAGTGAAGAATAGAGTTTGCCCAAGCTTCAAAAAACATTTTCGTTATTTCTGAGTTTTGGGACAATTTATTCAAACACGCACCTAATCCTCTTACATAAATCAATTGGAACCTTTCATCCAAGGAAGCTATTGGATGATTCTTGATACTATTTATTCTTATCAGGTTCCCGTCCATTATCTGTTTTAGAGATAGTTTATTACTATTGTAGTATAGTTAGAATTATATGCGGCACAAATTTAGTGATTTTTTCTCTATTTAAGAGAAAATTTCAAAAATATCCTCCTTTATATCTTCAAAATTGTAGTTAATTTATTTTTTTTAACTATTCTCCGCCCTTTTTCATCCAATATTTGAATTCTAATTTATCTATTAATTGTCAGTGAGAAAAAAAGCTGCTTCACGAACTACTCTCTTCTTTTTTTCACAGTGTCCATAACCGTTCCGTTGCCTTATAGGTCCTGGTAAGGTTGACACTATTGGTTATCTGCTTTTGCCAAACACATGAAAAATCCCCAGGCATGTCATACTCACTTATATACACCGTATGACCATCACGCTTCATCTGACGCGCCCAATCATAGAAACGGTCATGGTCGAAACCTTTTGCCGTTGTATAGGATGAAGTGCCTTTGTATGGTGGATCATAATAGACCAGTGAGGAAGGTGGCATGACTATCTGTTCATAGCTTCCAGTCTGCCACTCTACCCCTCTGAGCCGACCAACCTGCCTCATGGTATTCCGAATATTCTCACTGATATAGTCACGTCCATTGGCAGAATGCCCTGAATAGCCGCCGTCAAAGAACCTGCCATTCCATGATGCCATAAAACCAACCCAACCGATTTCTGAGTCAGGGTAAGCTCCATCATCCTTATGCCAAGACTCCCGAACCTGTTTGTAGTAGGTTTTGGGTATGTAGGTCGGGGGAATCCATTCTGTAGTAGTCAAGGCTCTCCACATGGCAATAAGGTAGCGGTTGTTATCATTCGCAATTCTGCTGTATTCTTGGGGAACGTCCTGAATGACAGAGCAACCGCCACAAAAAACATCAACGAAGGTCTGGCCGGGGTGCATATCCTTTAGCATGATGGGGAGTATTTCACCAACTATTCGTGCTTTGCTTCCTTGGTATATCATAGTTTCATGTATTTATAGCCTCTTTTCGTGGTGCTACCATGTTCAACGCTATACTTGACAGAACCAGTTCCATCACCAGTTTTCTTTGAAGCATCAAGCATCGTTGGGAAATCCTCAATATGCCCATCTGGGAAATACACACGAACCGCAGTGCCTCTGGCTTGTTGAGCAGCTTTAGATTTAGCTTTGGCTTCTTCGGGCATTTGTTTGCCTTTCCAATAACCGCCACCGTTCTGTTTTACCCATTCCTTTGCTGCCTCAGTAGCAGCTGTAGGAACTTTACCTTTCATTCTATCGCTTTGAGCCTTTCTCATTTCGGGGGTACGTTTCTTTCCCTTGTTGGCTCTGGATATTTTATCCTTTTCCTCTTGCGACTTCTTTCGTTTGGAACTAGCCAGACTTATCTTACGTTTCGCCTCGTCTGACTGTTTGAAGCCATTGATCCTTCGTCTCCTATTCCGGCGGTCTATCTCATTTTGACTAATCTTCTGTCCTCTTCTGCCTGTTCCTCCCCTACAGGCATTGAAACCATTCTTAACAGTGTCAAAACGATTAATATAAGCTGTTTCCCTCTCTTCCAACTTCTCAACTAATTTGTCGATATTGGGATCATGGTGTCTCTCTAATACAATGAATGAGAAACTTCCCGTACCATATTTCTTTCTCGCATCGGCAATCTTCTTTCCTGCATACTTATTACCAGTTCTGCTCCAGGACTGATGCCTGATTCTCTCTTCTGGCGTACATCCGATATACATCCAGCCATTTTTCTTGTCATTAGGGGCATCGAGTACATAAGCGTAAACAATGCCCTCCCATCCTTTATCTTCAACCCATGTTAGGTTTTTCACTAACCAATGGCGTTTACCAATTCTTTTATCCATCCAAAATCCTTTTAAGTTATCATCCAGGCTTTAAGCCCATCCTTCTTCGCAAGCTTACAGTCAATGTAGACTGGTAGATCGCTTGCCTTTGCTGTCTTTTTGATACCCATTATGTCGAATACCTCTTGCAGCATAGCTTTTGTCTCTTTCTTGCTGTATCTCTGGCCACTCTCGAATTTTGAAGCCACAACAGTCCTAATGTCGTTTGTACTTCTCGCAAGCTCTATCTCCTTCTGCATCTTCCAAGGATCTGCACCATTGGCAATTATCCTGTCAAGTGAAAGCCAGTGGAAATAGTAGGCAATATCGTTAAATCCCTCCTTACAAAGCATTTCAAATATCTCGTCACTATACTCTGGATAGCTGTAGAACCCATCTAATGCTATCTTTATCCTGGACTGGGCAGATTTGCCGCTATAAGGTTTCCCAAGATTGGAAAGAATCTCGCTGACACAGGGACTATACTCATGTTTCCTTGCTCCTGGAGTGGAAACGATATACCATTTCTGCTGATTCTTCAATACGTCCCTGCAATACTGTTCGGATATGATCAGGAGCTTATTTATCTCTGGAATACCGTTGACAGTCTTGATATAATACCTGTTAGGGTCATTGTCTACAATTATCCCTAGGTTCTCTAATGCCATTTCCTTCCGTTGGGGGTTAGCATCTTCCCAAAGCAGGATTTGATCATTACTTTCCTTTAGCTTGTTCTGCTGGTAAGCATAGAAATCAATATCGTTGACTTCATGCAGGTTGTTGGTATAATAGATATTCAAGATATGCCTGAATACATTGCTTTTTAACCGCTGCCGACCTATTATCTGGGGTATGTCTGATGCTATATCTATCGACATACAGGCAACGTTATAGTTGGCAATAACAAAAGAACTGGCACACGTACTCTTGAAGTCAACACCCTCAAAAGCCGTTCTCGTCACGAAAGTCCATGTTGTATGCCTCTCCCCCTCCTGTGGGATGGACTTCATAATGGTCAAGCCTTTATGAGTTTTGTGTAGGTTGTCATAGTTCTCCTTAGTCTTGGCACACATGACACTTATATCTGCTATATCTATCAGGTGTTCCCTGTTCACATACTTCTCGATGATACGCCTTATGTCGAGGACGCTGTTCAAGAAGATAACGGCTTCATAACTGTAATAGGCCTTCCTACCGCCTAAATACATATCATCGAAACAATGTCGGCCATAGTCATCAACGTGGCTCATATACCTGGCATATATCTTATCAAAGGCATCAGTCGCATTCTTACAACTGTTAGGCTTGATAATTATCGGCTCCACATTAGACCACTGTAATTCGATATAGTCCACATCGTACTCCTGAAACTCAGGAACCTCTTTGAGATATTCAATGATCGGAGTGGCCGATATGAACAATAGCTTCTCATACTGGAATAGGCGTTGTAGGAAAGATGACAGGACACATTTGTTATTGTATTCCTTCAGTTTTACGTCCTTTATAATGGTATGAGCCTCGTCTATTGCTATCCTGAACATGCTATTCACATCGAGCCATAAGAACTCTTCAAGCATATCCACTAGGTTTGAGAAAGAATCATAAGTGACTAGGATCTTCATCGGTTTACCTTCCTGCCGACACTTCTCACAATAGCGGAAAAGGCCTTGTTGCAATTCTTCTACAGTCATTGCTTCCCTCTCCTTTCCGTCTCTTATCTTCTTCTCTCTATCGAAATAGAATATCACTTCCTCATGTTTGTTGAACTCATCGAGCTTGTTGTTTATCAGCCATAGCCTTGGTGAGATAAGTATCGTATGCTCGTTATTACACAGGCTATAAGTAGTAAAACCGCATCCTGTCACGGATTTGTTTACGATGAGTCGCCTCTGAGATAGGTACTGGTCAAATTTGTAGTTCCCATTTGTGTCTTTCCAATCAGTAATGAACTCTATTCCATTGTCTACTTCTACTTGATGTTTTTCATTAATCATGGTGTCATTTTTAATTTTTATCCGATTTTCTGTACAAGGATAAGTCTTTGAAGGGGTCATTTTTTGGAGTAAATCCCGGAATCGCCTATATAATATGTTTTTTCTCTAAAAAAAGACCCCCTTTGTTTTTCTGGTTTCGGAAGGTTGACTGAGTGTAAACGAAAGTCAGCCTTCAAGAATCTAATAATAAGATCAAGGTTCCGCCGACCCTCGGCCATTCCGCTTCGCTTCATCCCCGGAACCTTTCTTTTCTTCAACCGCTTCGCTCCATTGAAGAAAATCCAATCAAGTATCTCATTGGTTTCTTCCAATTTGAAATTCGATTGAAGGTTTCTCGTAAGTGGTAGTTGGGAAATATTCATATTTTCCAAGTACCAGTTATTTGTTTTGATTGGGATGTTTTTCCTTCTTTCTGGAAATTATTGATAGTACAATTCCTTTCTCATTCAGAAATGAAACCAATCTATCGTATAGTTGTTTCTTTTGAGATTTCCTTGGGCAAATCTCAAATAGAATACTCAATTTAATGGAAAATTCGTAGTTTTCTCCATTGTCATAAGCATTTTCGAATCCTTCATCATATTCCTTCAAGGATTTAATATCTTCTGAAAAGAATCTCTCTTCAACAATCATATCATGTACCATAGTAGTCACTTAGTTGTGTTTAAGTGAAGCCCCAATATCATAATTAGGAATTATCCATTAAAAATGAATCGGGGCTTCGTGTTAATACTTAATCCTCAATGTCAATGATTCCACTCCACTGTTGGCATACACTTTCTTAATCTTCTGGCCTGTATAGTATTCAAAATTCTCTTTGTAAGCCTTTGCAAACTCGTAAGCCTCGATAAAGTAGTTTATCCCAGGGAAGTGAGCAAAACAGCCATAGGCACTATAAATAGGCATAAAACCATTATAACCTTCGCCCGTCAAGAGCCAAGTTTCCTGTTCAAGCATCATGCCCTTTGATACTTTGGCATCAATTCGTCTGTTTATTGATGTGACTGTATAGTCATCAGACAAGCCAATCTTCACTCTCATCTTGGACTTTGTGTAGTCAAAAATTCTCGCTTCTACGTCCTTTTCAACTTCATCAACTGCGGTTTCAGACAGGTCATACACCTTGCCCATCAACCATATCATTCTTCCTTTTTCCATAGACTACAATTCTCTAATAGTAGGTGATATTTTCGCGAGTAAGGCATTAATTGTCTTTGGATTCTTTCGATAGTTTATGTCCGACTTAATCATATTCGTTGCAGATTTAACTAATGCCGTGAAATCATAGGCGGCAATAAGTTCCATATAATATTGGGCGAAGTCCTCATCCAATACATCCATCAGGTCGCTATCAAAATGGAACCCGTAATATGCCGCCAGTTTCTCGGAATATAGCAAGAAAGGGGAACCGAGCAGGTCAGATGTCATAGTATCGTCTATATCTGTAGCCAAGGCCAAATACAATTCCTTGTCTGATATACTGCCTCTTAAATAATCACCAATATAGTTTACCGCATTAAATACAATATAATCGGGAAAACTATCGTCATCAAATATCCCGAAGTCCCCATGATCCTCTGTATGGAAGATCCCTCCCATATATCGGAAAGCATCTTCTGGGGTATCAAACTTCATTAATACGCAATGGTTTTTCATTTCGTTTTTCTACTCTTAATAATTAATGTTACGTCATACTCTGCTGCCAGATAATCGATGAGCTTCTGGTAAGCATCAATCCTAGGCCTCTTCCTGGGACATATCAACAGCAGATCCTGGAGCCTTGCTTCAATGCAGAGTCCAGTTGTAAATTTTCCATACTTTGCTTGTATGGCTTCAACATCGGCTGAGAAATCATCGGGTACTCTTTTGGAGGTCTTTGATTTTGGTGTCGATGGGCTGCTTTCTTCAACGACAGGAGCAGCCATAACCTGTTTCTCTTCATGTAAATCAGGCCTGGCATTAGTGCCAAATAGGGCCTGAAGGAAATTGTAAATCATAATTCAAAATTTTTATATCCTTCTATCACCAGTTAGGTTTTAACGGCGTTTTAAACGCAAAAAATGCGTTTCAGAGGGGTCAAAAAACTTCCGTCTAGAAAGCTATTCAAAGCCTTATATATGACAGAATAATTAACGGCCTAAAAGCCCTGAAAGAAGGGCATTGATAAAGAAAGAAATAGGCCGACTATATATGAAGGTTGGGTATGACAATAATCGAAGAGATATTGATACAGCCTGACCATCCCGATGATCCAAGAGTTGATTATTTGACTTATGATTAAATACTTCAATTCTTAGGGGAGGGTAAACCTTTAAGAAGTGGGAACCTGCTCGAAGAGAGTTTGGCAACCGCTTCTTTATTTTTGAAATAATGATAATATAATGAGAATAAAGAATTTAATGTATAACTTAAAACAAGAGAACAATGAATAAAGAATTAATTAATGCGGTACGACCTAAGTTAGCCGCAGTGAATGACTGCCTGATGATTGTCAACATTGCCATCAATGGCTTTGTACTTTACAAATTCATCAAGGCAAAAATTTGTAAGAAGAATAACAAGAACAATGAGGATGCAGAAGAACAAACGACTGTATAGTTTCGTTTCGCACCTCACAACCTGACGGGAACTTTGGCTATGGCCACGGCTCCCTTTTTAATCAATGTGTTATGATTAACAGCAAAACATTTAGAATTGTCAATGGGACGGTAAGTATTCTGAGCTTAATTGTCTCATTTGTCCAGGTCGTAGAATTCGGAATGGACTATTACAAAAAGAAGATTCAGAAGCCTCAAAAAGTGGCTGAGGTCAGCAGTGCCACTTCTATATAAGGAAAGGAGGTAAAATGATGAAAGATAAAAGCACCGACCTAATTGAACTCATGATTGCCGTTTTTGAAGGAGCAACATTTCCTGCTTAAAGGCATCAAGAAATTAAAAGGCGTATGGGACAAATACAGTCCAGACATGCCAAGTAAAAAACCCCCTTAATTAAAATAAAACTATTATGGCAAAAGAAAGAAAACAAACAGAGACGATGACCGTAGAGCCTATCATGGGAGCAGTGTCATCAAACCTTGTCATCCCAGCAGATGACGTTGAGGAAGCAGTGGTAATGGAGGAAGAGATAGATCCCAACAACCACCCAAACTTTATCGAGAGCAACACATCAGCAATCACGCTGGATGAACTCTCAGAGAAATCAATCGTTCCGACCTTTGCGGACAACACACTCACAGTGAGCCACCAGAGCTTTATCCAGAGTGTCATCGAGGCCGGGCAAACCGTATTCGGGGAGTTAACCCCTGTGGAGATTCGTGTTTCACACCAGATCAATGGTCGTGTACCAACCGCTCTCCAGAAGAAAGCAAGTGAACTGACGGACGAGGAAAAGACCGTCTATTATCAGCGTATGGCGTTTGTATGCCACGTTGTCGGACTTTCCCGTACTATCAACAACCAACTCGTTCACCTCACCATTGGCGGTGTTCGAGCCTATAATGAAGATCGACTCTATGGCCGCCAAAGCCCAATGAAATTTAAGATATTCGTGGCATGGCAGGTGAGAGTCTGTTCGAATCTTATGCTTTCCTGTGATGGCTTTGCAGGAAACTTAGAGTGCATGACAACTTCCGACATCAAGGAGAAAGCACTTGAACTGTTCAGCGGTTTCGACCCAGTTAAGGACGATAACCTGAGAACACTGGAGGCACTGGGTAATACCAGTATCTCTGAAAACACTTTCTGCTCTATCATTGGTCGCCTGAGACTATACCAGGCACTATCAAACCAAACGAGAGCAGAGCTTGGATTACCCAATCTTACGTTGGGCGATCAGGCAGTTAATGCCGTTGTGAGAGGCTATGTCGAGAATCCTAACTTCAAGAAGGAGAACGAAAGCGAAACTATCACCTTATGGCAGATGCTGCAATACTTCACAGAAGCTGTCAAGCAAACATACATTGACAAATGGCTTGATCGTGAGCGTGAAAGTGTGGACTTTATGTATGGAATCCAGAGAGCAATCGAGGGCAGCAATCCTCAGTATGCTTGGTTCCTACAGTGACTATAGAACTATGAGGCCGAAAACCTCACTGTTCACCCGAAGAGGGGGACTTAACCGTTCCCCTTTCCTTTTTGGCTTGCACTAGCCTTCCTTGGAGGGTGGCTGCATATTGTTTGTGGCTGCTCTCCTTTTCAACGGACAACAACTTTTTAAAACAACAGAATTATGTGTAAAATTCAAATTCCAGAGGGTGCAACCCTCGACGAGAAGAGGGGTCTTTGTTTTGACGCTCTCTATAACATGAATCTTGGTGATAAAATTGAGAAGAAGGATAATCTTTCGTATCTCACTTGGTCAGAAGCATGGAAAGCCTTTAAGGAGGTTTATCCAAGTGCAACATTCCGTGTTGTTACTAACCCAGATACGAAAATGCCGTATTTCGTAGACCCTCAGATTGGCATCATGGTATTTACCGAAGTGACTGCCGATGACATGACTCAGCAGTGTTTCCTGCCTGTCCTCAACTCTTCCATGAAGCCTATGCGTCTGGAAGCTTACAACTATACTGTGTATGACAAGCAGAACAAACGCCAAATCGAAAAAACATGCGAGGCCGCTAACGCATTTGATCTCAATAAGAGCATCATGCGTTGTCTCGTTAAAAATCTCGCCCTTTTCGGATTGGGCTTGAAGCTCTATCAGGGTGAGGACATCCCCTGTGAAAATTCTGACGATGCTGCCGACAATGTAGCAGACTCAAAGAAAACTACGACACGCCGGGCAAGAACCGTGGCAGCTCCACAACCAGCCCCTGTGATTGACCGTTTCGCAGGTATCAAAAATGCCATCAACGGCACTCAGAATACCGATGCTCTCTTAGACCTCTACCTCCAGCACCAGAACGAGGTCGAGGGTAATCCTGAAATTAAGGCACTTTTCACTGCCCGAAAGCAACAACTCAGACAAGCAGCTTAAACCACTATGGCAAGAGTTAAACTAAAGGATAGTGGTGTGTTGTTCGATGAAGAGAACCACACCTATCTACTTGGTGACAAGTATCTCTCTGGTATAACAGGGATGCTACAACGTCAGTTCTTCCCAAATGAATTTGAGGGAATACCAAAGGATGTGATTGACTTGGCCGCTCAGTATGGCACTGATGTTCATCACTCCTGCGAAGATTTTGACCATGCTTGGATCAATGACGGCACTGTTGAGGTGCAAGACTATATCCAGATTTGCAAGGAAAACAATCTCACTCACGAATGCTCAGAATATACCGTTACAGACGGCTCTGATTGGGCTTCGAGAATTGACAAGGTGTACCGTGTTTCGGATGACACTTTTGATATAGGTGATATTAAAACCTATGGCGTTATGACTGCCGATAAGCTTGCAAAGGCTAAATGGCAGTTATCTATCTACGCTTATCTTTTCGAGTTACAGAATAAGAAAGCGAAGGTCAATCGTCTCTTCATTATCCACTTGCGTAACAAGCAGAAGAAGGATGGGACATTTGACCATATCAGTGAAATCATTTTCATTAACCGTATTCCGAGCGAGATCTGCATGGATCTGCTCGCTACGGATCTGAGGGGTGAGCAATTCGCCAATCCCTACGACATTCCAGAGGAAATCAGTTCGCAAGAGACTGAAATCCGTGAGCTGATGGAAACCAAGTCAGCAGTTGAGGAAAGACTGGCCACTATCAAGGCCGACATTCTCAGTAAGATGGAATCACTCGATGTCAGGACGTGGGCTACACAAACCATGAGACTGACAAGGAAGTTGCCTTCAACGAGGGCTTCTTTCAATGCTGCTCTATTCAAACAAGAGCACCCCGATCTGGACTACGCACCCTATGAGCGAGTATCACAAGTGGCGAGTAGTCTGACCATTACGATTTAATTCGTACCCCTATCCGAAGAGGAGGGCTATCACTGTAAAAGGTGGCAGCTCTCCTTTTCTCGTAAATTGACAATTCAAACAAACAATATAAACTTTTAATTCTTACAACTATGTTATTTATTACAGCGTTCAAAAATTACTCCGAGTTCCAAGAACTATTTGGAGTACGCGAGTTCGATGGCAAGAAAGCCAGGAAGAACAAGATTTTACTATCCCTCCTGAAAGACAAGGCTTTTTTCAAGGAATCAGTAAAAAGTGGGAATTTGTACCCGTTCAGCATCAAGAACATGGTCAATCTCAGGAACTATCTCGTTCACAGGATTCATGTGAGCGGAGCTAAGAGCAAGAAGTTATGCCACAAGTTATGGCTTCTTGACCGATACTACTATAGCGACAAGTACACCCTCGACGGTATGGCAGGAGTCTGTGAAGATGGAACGCCTAACGCTGTTCGCTATGTCAACATGGAATCTGGCCGTGTCTTTAAAATGAAGGCTGGAAAGTTCTACAAGCACCTCATTGAGTCTACCGTATTCGGTAGAAAACTCAATGAAACCCTCGTGATATGGCTCTGTGAAGAGTTCTGTAGGGACTGGACTTCTCATGTAATTGGGAGATTACCCAAGAATAAGTTGTATGTCAACGATAACTTCGCAGACATCTACGATTCTGACCGTCTGAAAGGGTACGACGTTAAGGATGATGCTTTCGTCTCTTGTATGGTCAACAAAGGCCTAGACTCCTTCTACCGGGATGCAGTAAATGCAAAAGCGGCATATCTGGAGGACGAGAATGGAATGATTATCGCCCGATGTGTCATTTTTACCGATGTATATGACGAGGAAGGTAATACCTGGAGATATGCAGAAAGACAGTATGCGACAATGAACAATGACGTTTATAAGCAAGCGTTAGTCGATGCCTTGATAGCAAAGGGCGAGATTGATTGCTTTAAGAAGGTTGGAGCTTCATGCCATGACAGCAGTGCTATTGTAGATATTCACGGCAATTCATTAGCCAATAAGAAATTTCATATCGATTGTGACCTTGACTGGTGTTCAATCCTTTCATATCAGGACACTTTCAAATGGTATTCAATGAGCGAGCGAGAGGCAGATAATTATGGACATGGTGGTTATGCCCTTGATGTGACAGAAGGCAGTTTGGAAGCTGCCGACGAAGATCAAGACCCTGAACCAGACGAGTACGACAGCTACCATGATTGTAATGCCTATGAGGTCTGTACTGTTTATTATCACGGTAATGAAGAGACCTGTGATGTTGAGGACAGAGACGATTTCAAGTTATTCCAAGGAAGGTGGTATCACGAAGATGACATTGTGACATGCCCTAAGTGTGGCAATAAGATGCTCAATCCCGACTATTACGGAGCTGACGATGATGTTTATTACAGCGAATTGACTGGCAAGAGCTATTGCGACACAGATTGCCGAGACGAGGCAGAAGAGGACTATAAGAAAGAACATTGGTTTTACTCTGACTACGATGGAGAGTGGTACGAGGACAAGGATGACCTTGTCACCTACCAGAAATACAACTGCATCACTGGTGAATATATGGAAAAGACTATTTCCAAGGACTCTTACTTTGACCTCATTGACAACAACGAGCTTCATCCCTGGGGTGGCCTTTACTTCGATGTAATTAACGAAGAGGTTGGTAAGCCCTACGGTTATGAGACATTACTTGAATTTGATATTGCAGCTTAATTATGGAATTATTAAAGCAACTCTTTTCCATTCACTCTAAGAGTGGAAAGGAAGGTAAGATTCGCAAGTTTATCTGGAACTGGGTAAGACAAACCGTTCCTGATGCGAAGATTGAATGTGACAAGCCCGGCAATCTTTATATTACCAAGGGCAAGTCAGCAACGTACCCCTGTATCGTGGCCCACATGGATCAGGTACAGGAAAGACACTCCAAAGACTTCATAGCGTACGAGGCCGAGGATATTATCATTGGATTCTCCCCCAAGCACAAAGAACAACAGGGATTGGGAGCCGATGACAAGTGTGGCCTATGGATTGGCTTGAAGTGTTTACAGAACTTTGACTGCCTCAAACTGGCGTTTTTCGTTGGTGAGGAGGTAGGATGTAAAGGCTCTGGATTGGCAAATATGGCATTCTTTGACGATTGCCGCTTTGTGATAGAGCCAGACCGCAAGGGAGTTGAGGATCTGATAACACAGATTGGTTGGACTCCCCTTTGTAGTGATGATTTCCTGAAGGACATCGGTTTCAAGAAATTCGGTTATAAAGAGACCGACGGCATGATGACTGATATTGAAGCCCTGAAGGATAAAGGACTTATGCTGTCTTGTATCAACGTAAGCTGTGGCTACTATAAGCCGCATAGCAACGAGGAATTTGTTTACAAGCCAGCCCTCTTGAACTGTCTCACTTTTGTGGAGCATATTATCAAGACCTGTACCAAGGTCTATCCGCATGTTGATAATACCTCATACTACGAGAGGCAGAACTACTATGGTGACATCTATGATGACTACTATAGCGAGATCTATGACCTGCTTTCCAATGACCCCAGCCTGTCTTTTGGCGACATCGAAGCCATGTTCAAGGATTGGTATGGCAACAAAATCAATAAAATTGAATTGGAAACCTCATACGATCAAGCTAGGGAGGACATCCTCTTCTGGAACGAAGAGAAAGATACGGAAACAACAAAAATTTTAAAATAAGATGGATTTTTTAGAATTAGAAACCCTGAAAGAAACCCGTGAGTACAAGGCAGCAGAGGCTTTGGCAGATGCTGTTAACACTATGGGTTGGAAACCAGAGAAGTTTGCAAAGGGACTTGCTATTCAGCATCGTACCCTACAGCAAGAAGTGATGAGAACCTTTGTTGCGACCATTCATGTGATGGCGAGCGACAACTATGGTTTTGATGACCGTAATCGTGGAAGCCATGAAGCAGCCAAGAAGATGGTTGAAAGTGGCATCCTCGATGAAATCTACCTGCCTTTTATATAATGTACCTCGAATGTAGCTGTGTTGGTATCGGCATTGACCGATGGAACCAACTGATGAAAGGCAGCAAACCGCTCAATTACGAGTGGCTATTACGAAGGATCAAGAAGCACATGCCAGAGCTATACGAAGCATTAGGCTTGAACTTCTACAATCCCTACGAAGAACAGACGAGAGTGACCAGGACACATTACATCCTGGTTCACTCTTCAATTGAGTATTTTATCCACAAATAGCAATATGGAAAGAAAAACTATTCACATCAAACGGACTATCGACATTGCTTTAAGCGTGTCCGAGTCCGAAACACGAGAACAAGCAGAACAATGGATCGACGAGAACTTCATTCCCGACGGCCATTTAGAAACTCTGAGTGCAGACCATACCCTAGTTGACATCCGATTTGACGATAGCGAGGATGATCAGGATGGTGTGGTCGTGGTAAGTTGGCCTGAATCGCAGGAACTCTGCATGTATGAGGGCTTCTATGAGAATTGCGACTTTATCAGCGGTGACACCATTGAGCCGTGTTCATATCTGGTCAACAAGGCTTGGTATGGAAAGCTCATTAATGGCGAACTACAGAAAGTGGCAGAATATCAGGCAGCATGAGAACAATACTATTCAGAATCAACAACGAAGTTTGGAATTTGTTTATCAATTATCCAGACTTCTTTTTCGTAATGTTATGAACCATCAGCAAGTAAAGGAGATAGTGGAGAAATCAATCCACGATTCTCACAACTACAACTTCATCGTCACTATGGCAAATGGTGACAAGAAGAGGATGCGTATGTTTATCTCTGTTGACGGCTGGGTATGCGAGTTTAAGAAGCGTAGCCGTACAAAGGGAAGGTGCATATCATGTGAAGAACTCTGGGATTCGGTAGAGCCTGTCAAGAAGGACTCCGATAAGGTCAGAGTTTGTAAGCGGAACACAAAGAGTATCATTAAGTACCTCACAGCAAGCGGCTTTTGGCCAGACATCTTGGCTAATATGACAAAACTGCAGGAATTGAGCGACGAGGATCTGAGATACCTTTGTGAGTGTGAATACGACGAGCATAATTCATTCATGCAGGAACATGGGATTGACCACATATCGCCTGACATGTTTTATAGTTTGTACTCTAAGCGTGGCATCATCACAATCAATTGGGGACGAGGCCATGACTGGATCAAGAGGGGCTGGATGAACGCCTTGGGTGAGAAACGTCCATACCATATGCGGTGGACAGTCTCTTATGATAATAGCGTAGAATTTAATCCTGATGGTAATAGAGCATGGTATTCTGAGGAATATCGGGGTTGTGGTAATGGCCATTACTACCTGCTCCTTGACGAGAAACATGCTGCCTTTAGGGAGGATGATTAACAATTAAAAAACAATAGAACAATGAACGTAAACAATTTCATTTTCACGAGAACGCAGCCAAAGAAAAAGTTAGAGACGATCGAGAATCTTTCTGACAGCGAACTTTTGGCAGTAAGCGAGTCAACCATCAAGAGAATCATTCAGGAGGTTGGCAGTAAGCGTTACAAAAGTAGAGACAAGGAACTCCGTATTGACTATGATCGTCGATGCGGTAATAACTGGAACTCGACTGTAGAGAGTGTTGACATGGTAAAGGGGAAGCTATACATCGACTTTTACGTCCAGTACGAAAACACTGATACCAACACCTCTGATGACTACGATAATTTCTTCAAACGGAACAATTACCGTGGAGAGATTCGACGACTAGACCGATATGGAAACGGACGAACTTACTACTTCTGCTATGACGAAAGCGACAAGGCAAGAGTGATGAAGTCCATTCTCCTAGAGTATGTGTATAGTAAGTATGCTGACAAACTCAAAGCCGAAGCAGCATGAAACAAGTGAAGATTGGCGACCAGGTAGAATATGCTACGTGGACTATTCCAGGCAGAAAGGCTACCGTTAAGGAAATTGAGATTTGCAAGCATGGTGAGAAGGATGGCCGTAGTGTGGAAAGCTGCGACCTTGATAGCAGCCCTGACATCATCCTAACAATGAGTGATGGCCATTGGTGCTACTCTGATCAGGTAGAACGAGTAATAGAATCAGAATGATTATGGCAAAAAGAAAAGAAACAGCAGCCGAAAGGAAACGCCGTTTGCAAATGGAATTCCTTTATGGCAAAGAAAACGCTAAGAAGCCAATGTATCAGACGGTTTTCGCAACACATCACGAAATCGTTGCACATTGTGAATACTGTGGTAAAGGGCTGACTCGTAGTGATGTCAATGACTACGGTTCCCTGTGTGAGAGTTGCTACATGAAAGAATACTACGGGCATTGACTATGGACGAAAAACTCTATGACCAGCTCTTCCAGGAGTACGTTGACTATGTAGTTGGCGTAATCAAGCAGAAGGGCATTAAGACAGCGAAAGAGCTGAAGGACACAGTACGGAAGAACATCAACCGTGTGGATCTCAGACTGTGCCGGGTAGTAATGACCAATAACATGAGGTTCGGAGCCTTCCTTGATGACACCTATGAGAGTGTCGGACTGGCAACGGACATCGTAATTGACGATTAGAAATGAGAAAACACAGATTCAGAGGGCAAGATGTGAACGGCTGGCATTATGGCGACCTGCAACATCGAAAGACTGTTTTGCTCCATCGGGTAGGAATAACTATCGAGAACCGAGGGGCAACGGTATTCTATTCATGCCATCCTGACTCCATCGGGGAAGGGACTGGCATCATGGATATAAATGCCGAAAAAGCAAGCGACACCACCAAAGAAATCTTTGAGGGTGACATTCTGAGGATGCCAGACCGTGAGAATTTCCATTCGGAGATAATCGGACTGGTAGTGTATCATAACGGCTCCTATGTATTGGCGAGTGATCCAAACAATATCGAGACATGCAGCAAATGGAATCTCTATGACGCAGTTCATAGTCAGAAAGCCTGTGTCATCGGTAATATCATGGATAACCCGGAGCTACTGAGGGGCTATATAAAAGAACAATCAAAAACATAACGACATGGGCTATAGACTTCATGTGGCCAAAGTGTATAAGGTAGAATATGCGCTTGGCGATGCTTTCAATTACAAGGTCGAAGAATTTCACAACCTCCTGTCTGCGTGTGACGCTACATATACAGGAGAATCTTATGACTCTGACTTTGAAGTGACGAAAGATGAATGGCAGAAGGTCATCGACAAGCTAAAGCACCTCTACGACCTCGACGAAGATAAGAGGGACGAGATTAAGGGTGCCATTGATGACCTGGCAAATACAACCGACGAGGTAATTCACATGCTGGAGTATTATCTGGAACATGCAGAACCAGACAGTGACTACCTTCATCTATCATTCTTTTAGGACAATGGAGAAGATTGAACAGCATGACATCGAGATTGGGCAGTACATACTAACCATTCTCAAAAGCCGATTGGATATTGTGGCATCGTGGGGCTTTGACCCTAAGACGCTCAAACCGATTAAGGCTGGTATCGAGTTTCATGTGCAAGGCTTCAAGCATATAGGCTTGGTGCATGTGACTTTGAATGAGGGAGAGGACTATTTTGAAGTTTCACTGATTTCCGATTCTGGAGAAATAAAGGAAACAAGAAAGTCCATCTTCCTGGGTGAACTGATTTCTACGATAGATGACGCTGTGGAGAAAGTGGAGGACTACGATAAGCGGGTTTCTGAGGAATATCCGTATCTGGCAGACCCACAAAATCCTGAAAAAGTGCGACCTGTGGAAATCATAATTCTCTGATATTCTCGGATAGGGGAAAGTGCCGTCTTTGGCATAATCTCCCATCCTTGAAGTGGTTTTTCAAATACAAGACGAGCGTCTAACAAACGAAAACCATGTTAAAAAATGATAACGACAACAAGCTGTTTGTGGCTTACCTCCGAGTGAGTACACAAAGGCAAGGATATTCAGGATTAGGACTGGAGGCACAGAGGGAAATCATACAGAATTACCTTCGTGAGAGAAAACCGATTTTTGAGTATGTTGAAGTAGAGAGCGGACGCAAGACTGACAAAGGACGACCTAAGTTAAAAGAAGCGCTATCACAATGTCGGACTTATGGAGCAAAGCTAATCGTGGCAAAACTCGACCGACTGGCAAGAAACGTGAGCTTCCTATCAGCTCTCTTAGATTCTGACGTGGAAATAGTCTTTTGCGACTTCCCACAAGCGAATAAGATGGTACTGCACATCCTGGCATCAATCAGCCAGTACGAGGCAGAACTTATCTCAACTCGCACTAAACAGGCATTAGCAGCCAAAAAGTCCAGGGGATGCAAGCTGGGCAACCCTGAGCATCTTATGGATAAGCATGGCGACGCTATTGCGAATAGCAACAAGACCAACAGGAAAAAGGCCGAGGACAATCCGAACAACAAAAGGGCTGTGGCCATGCTGAAGGTTTTGGTAGAACAGGGCAAGACACTGACGGAAATGGCAGAGATCCTGAACAAAGAGGGCTTTGTGACCTCCAAGGGATATGAATTCAGACCGTCACAGGTCTATGTCCTGCTGAAACGGTATAACATAAAGAAAGAAGATGGCTAACAAGAAAGCATTATTTCCTGTCTATGAGACAGATGCTTGGCATAGTACGGCATCAAGGGACTGCAAGGGGATTTTCACCTCCAAGACCGCTGCCGTCAATGCCATCGTGAAGAACCATTGCATAGATGACCATGAGTTCTTTGAGAACATCCATGAAATGATACCCCTGACAAAGAAACAACGAGAAGCTGAAATCAAACGTCGGCTTCGGAAAGACTTTGAAACTGGTTTTCAGACTCAGGGCTACAGTGTCAACTATGTTATTGAAGTGTGGAACATTAACGAATGGGATTAGACTATGATTAGATTATTGATTAACCGTTACTACGACTGGGTTTGGCGTTTCGCTGAAGGCCAGTAGTGGTGCTAACAAAAAAGAAAATGGAACAGACTGATCGAGAGGTTCTTGAACTGGCAAGATGCTGGTTTGAGGACATCGAAGAGAAATGTGAAAAGCTGACCACTGGCAATGTGTCCCACATGGGAGCCACAATTAGAGGGTTAGCAAAGAACTGCGTAGAGTATATTGATATTCATTTTAGAGAAAAAGATGGATGACGCAAGAAACAAATTGCTCCTTCAGTTGACAGGTCAAGAATTTGTAGATCTGTTGAGAGAAGGACTTGGACTATCCATGTTGGGGTATGACGAACCTCAACCAATGGAAGTGAAGAAGCATTTAGTTTATGGTTTGCAAGGATTATGTGATCTCCTTGGTTGTAGCACATCAACTGCTGCTCGAATTAAAAAGAGCGGTGTTATTGATGCTGCCATTAGCCAAACAGGAAAGATTATTGTTATCGATGCAGACCTGGCTCTAGACCTACTCAATAGCCACAAGAAGAAAAGTGGTGTAAGAGGAGGTTATAAACGTAGATAAGTAATAACAATCAAAACAAGTAGTATTATGAACGAGAACATTAACAATCAGGGTGGAGCAACGATAGTTACCCTCCATCCATCAAAGGTGGCACAGGCTTATATCTATGATAACGAGCAAAGAGCCACAATCATTGATCTTATCAAGCGCGGTTTCAAACCCCACCATACATCGGTAGGTGTAGGCAACGCAGGTAAGAAACTCTGGAATGTCGAGAAGTATAAAGGTCGTTTCGGGAAGGGCTTTAAGATGATAACCAAAAGCCCATTCTCAACGAACTTCAACCATCTGACGTATTTCACAATCGCATAGGACTATGCCGAACTGGTGTTTTACGTCGTATGCTATCGACGGCAAGCGAAAAGAGGTTCAAAGCCTCTATAGCAGGATGAATCGACTTGAAAAGCGAAGGAAACCTTTAGTCAGCAACACCTTTGGTAAGACGTGGCTGGGATGTCTGGTCACATTACTTGGAGCTGACTGGCAGAAGGTTTATTGTCGTGGTTACTGGTACGATTTACAGTACGAGGGGGAAACTCTTCGATTTACTACTGAAACCGCCTGGGGGCCAATGGACGAAGTTTTCGACTTTATCAAGAGCATATACCCATCCCTCAATATCTACTGGCAGGCAGAAGAGGATGGATGGTGTGTCTATGCTACGAATGACAAAGAAGGCAAGTATTTCCCAGATCGCTATAAGGTAGAAGCGAACTGCGAGATTGAATACTATGCTACTTTGGAGGGTCTGTGTGGTCATGTTTCCAAGATCGTTGGCAAGACGGTGACTAATATGGATGAAGTCAACGCCGCCATCGAGGAATGGAACAATGCAACAGACGATTATGACGCAATGATTTACCTGAACGAATTTTCGGTAGAATGATATGAATACCTATGAATTCTCAGTGACAGTCAACGGCTCGAAGATCAAGACTTATACACAGTCTAACAATCCGAGCTATGCGTATCAGAAGGCCAAAAGGTTATACCCAGAGGCCGAAGAAATCAAATTTATAAGATTGGTAAGAAAATGAAAGCAAGAATTTTAGTGCTGGCAGCAGTCGCAGTGGTTGGCTTAGTAGCCTTCCTAGACCCCAGACAAGAAAAGAAAAAGAAGATGAAGTGTGATGACCAACTCAGGCAAGTTGTCCGTGGAGAAGACTATGCCCAAGAGGTCTTACGACAGGAAGTGATGAACTCTGAAAAGCTAGATGACTTCTTCAATGGCCTTATGGCAGAGGTCTCGAAGGAAGAAATGGCAGACTATGTTATCAGCCATTCAAAGGTTGACACCCTCGTTGACGAGCTGGACTTGCAACATGTCAGGTGCTGCTCTGAGTGTGGTAAACCGATGACTGAAGGATTCTGCATCGATAACGGAGCCGAATATTATTGCTCAGAGGAATGTTTACATAAACATATCTCAGAGGATGAGTATCAATTGCTCTATGATGATGGCAACGGAGATAGTTATTGGACTTCATGGAACGACTAATTATTTTGGAGAAGCGTATCAAAAAGGTACGCTTTTCTTTATTTTCCCTCGTTTTTGCGTTAAAATTTCATATATAATAACCAAAGAGGCACCATTTTTAAAACTTATTGGCTAAATTTGCAGTGCTGGTCGAGCTACCGTTGTATGGATAGGCGGCTTGTGGATATAATATATGGCGTTTACTACGCTTGACGATACTGCCTCTAAACTTGCACCTTAGACGGCATCGTTTCTGGGCTAACTAGCCTTGAAGCCTTTCAGTAGGATCAAGCAAATCGTAGACACCATCTGATATGTAAATAGACGATAGTGCCGTCAGGGCATTGTTGCACTATACATATTGGCATGGTACTCTGCATTTGCTGTCTTGGCTGAGAGGAAGGTTAGTGCAAGTACCGGAGGCAGTTGGACAGTGATTTGTAAGAGGTGTCCATGCCATTTTATTTTATCCCACCAATAACTTTAGTTGAATCCGCTGGTTTGGACATCGCTGGCATGAAGAATGTAAGCGTATGGGCAGTACCGTACTTCTCTTTTGGGTGGTTTCAACTATTCTAGCAATAGCAGGCTACATATTTCTGAAAAAGAATTATCTCAGCCAGCATCCAGAACATGAGCAATTTGGTGTTGGCGTTCTATTTGGACTCCCAATTTTCCAAATTTGGATAACGGCAAATATCTGTCTGCCATTCGTATTCGTGCTTCCTGCCAAAGATGATATTGTTGGTCAATTGACTTCTGACTTTGATATGATCAACATGACCCATGAACAATGGGAAGGCCTGTATACCGTAAGGGATTTTATGGTAATTATATTCCTTGTCCTGGCAGCTTTCTCAGCATACGCTCTATACGGTGCTTACAAAAGAGAAGGATTTACAGCCAAGAAACTGAAAACAGCGACCCTGATAATTTCGTGTTTATACATTATACCAATAATCGGTTTGATTATTTTCGGATTCACCATTGGTCAGTATTTCCCTATTAACCTAATCTTGGTTATTGCTGCAATGATACTACTCCAAAAGAAATATAATACAGTTGTCGAAAACGTATTCTCTGTTATCCAACCATCAACACCTATTCAACCCAAGCCTGAAAAAACTACACCTACACCAATAAAGAATGAGAAATCACCAGAACCAACAAAACGCTGTCCCTACTGTGGCGAGGAAATCTTAGCGGTGGCGAAAAAGTGTAAGCATTGCGGCGAGTGGATAAAGGAAGAACCGAAGGAAATGGTACGTTGCTCCGTATGCGGTGAAAAGGTAGAGAAAGGGCTGCAAAGATGTCCTATCTGCAATGAACCGCTTCATGCCTCACACCTAGCACTCGATATTGAGGAAACTACAAAACCTTGCATGTCTTGTGGCGAGCCGATTCTTGAAATAGCAAAGAAATGCAAACACTGTGGTGAATGGCAACGTAAGCCAAAAGAGTTTATAGCATGTCCTATATGTGGTGAAAAAGTGGAAAAGGGACTGGAAACATGCCCTTACTGCCATGAGCCATTGACAGAAACACCTAAGACAGAGACAAAGCAATGCCCTATATGTGGAGAAGATATACCAGCTGATAGTAAGGTGTGTCCTGAATGTAATGAATCTATTGAATAGAAGGAATTATGGAAGATACTAAGAAATGCCCGTATTGTGGGGGTGAGATAAAAGCTGTCGCTAGGAAATGCAAGCATTGTGGTGAGTGGTTGGATAAGGAACCTGTAAATGTCGAGGCAACTGAACCAGTAGAAACAGCACCAGAAGTCAAGAAGCCTGTGGAGGTAAAAGAAAGTAAACCAAAGAACTTCAAACCTCTTCTGCTTGTCGCCTGTTTGGTAATAGCCCTTTTGCTGGCAGCTCCAAGCATATATGAGTATATCAATGATAAAATTACTAATGCTCAGTATGATCAAACGGAAGCTCAGATAAGGCAGAACCTTGGCAAAGATGCCGAAGAATATAAAAAGGAGAAGGCCGAGAAAGATCAGCAAGAAGCAGAAGAAGCTACTAAGAGAGCCGAGGAACAAAAGGAAAAACGTGAGAACCGAGAGAAGATCATTAGTGAGGTCTCTAAAAAATATGCCCTGATCGGCTCTACAGATGATCACGTCTTTTATCTGAAGGGACGTAAGGGTAAATACGAGCCGAAGCTTTACAGCCAGTCCGTTTACAGCTCTTCTGAATCCTCATACAGCATTGATCAGTTCTATGATGGCAGTATGCAGATCCAGGACTTTGCTATGAATAAAGATAATGTTGTTCTTATCGTTAATGAAACAGACCGCAATAGCACTGGTTTCCTGGTTGCAACGTTAGTTCTCTCTCTAAATGCAACCACAAGTAATTGGACAGACTTGACCGATGGAGGATGTGTTAAGGCTGAGTTTACTGCTGATAAGAAGAAAGTCAAGATGACCTATGGCGAAATAGCCAACCCTGATGCTGAATACACTTTGGACTACAAATACAACTACACCACAAAAGAAATCGAGATATAATTCATAACCATCGTTCATCGCTCGTATGCCTTATATGTATATGAGAAATAATGTTGAACTAATAAAAAGAGAACGATTATGAAAAGGATTTTATTATTAATGGTTATGGTGATGGCTGCAATGACAGCTATGTCACAAACAAAGAGTCAAAACAGTGTAATGCCAGGTTATAGCGACCTGGTCTCTGGACTTACAATCTACAAATTGGATGAAAAAACACCCAATTATGTGAATGGGTATGTGTCCACGTATGATTATCCTGCTTTTAATAAGTTTATTAAGGCGATAGAAAAGAATGAGACAGACGGTAAGATAGCGGTTCTTATGAGAATCTATGACGAAGATAGCAGAATGCCCAAGCCAATGGCTCAATTAACGGCAACTGGTTTCAATTTCGTGAATCTATACACATCTAACCAAAAAGTCCCAAAAGCATTAATAAACAAAAATCTTTCTATCTACAACGTCTTGATACCAATGAGGATTATTGATCATACACAAGACGGAAACGATAACAGCGTCTATTCCATTAAATGCAGCAAGGAAAAAGCACAAGAGATAGTATCTCACAAGGAAAGCATGTATCTTTTATTGATAATGAAACCATCTTTTGTCATTGGACTAAATGAAATAAAGGGCTATAATGCATTTAATTGCGTTAACCTTTTAGGGATGTATATTGTAAATCCAAGCGAGAATAAGACTATTCTCAATCTTAATTCATACATCCGCAAGCTAGCACCAACGGAAAAAAGTCAGATCATTACCGTGTTGAACCAGGAGTATGCAAGAGAACAGGCAGGAAGTAAGCCCCTACAGCCAAAAGGCAGACGTAGATGTCCGGCTTGCAACGGAGCTGGCAAACAAATTGGCGACTGGAGTTGCAACAGTTGTGGAGGTAAAGGATATATACCCGTATATTAATTGAACTTGCCCATCATGTCATTGTGGTGGGCTTTAATTCTATTTCAAAAGCATGTATAAAGTACCAAAAACATACACCTGTCCGAAATGTGGCAAGGACTTTGTAAGGCTTGTTGGCTGCGTCATTGTAGAAGGTGATTTGGTGCCAACTTGTCCTAATTGTGGCCACACAGACTATGTATATAAATTTAAAGTATCGTAAGGAGTCAGCCCATCATTTAGGTGGGCCTTCTTTTTCCTCCCAAACGACGAGACTCCTATCCAATTCGATTTTCCTTGCTTCGCCCTTAATGCCACTGATGATATAGGCCTTTGCCGTTTCAGCGTCCATTACCTTCAGGAAAGCAGCCTTGATCCTGGCACATTTTTCTACAATAGAATGGTTCAGTGGATCGGTCACATCGAGAACGCTTTTTTCCACCTTTTTCTTTGCCGCCGTTGATAGCTTCATCGAAAGGTAGATCTTTCGAAGCTCATTACGATAGTCTGGCAGTTCCTTAAAGCGGATGCCCTCTGGATGCCGTAGGAATAGCAAGTAGACGGCTTTGGCAATAGGTCTGAGGTCAATTTCCTCATTGCCATACAGAATCTTCATGCTTTTTGTCACTGTCAGGGGAACCAAGGGCTTCTTGTCAGCCTCGAAGAGTTCTCTGATTTCTTTTTCACTCACTCCATTCTCACGGAGCATCTTCACAAGTCGTTTGACTTCGTCTTTTACTATTTGCATAGAGCATAATGGTTTTAGTCCCAGCCTTGGGGGTGGGAGAGTTACTACTATGCCCTGCTTGATTACTGCAAGTATTTAAAAGGTTATAACATTGCAGAGCTATTATAAAATAATACATCCTGCAACCGTTGCAATCTTGTTATGTCGCTGAAAGTTACGACTTTTGCACCGAATATTTCTAATTTAAACTAAGAGAATTATGAAGAATGTTTTACGCTATTTGAGTTTATGGCTGCTAATAATGGCAGCGATTCCGATGCAAGCATTGGAGTTAGATGAGGTGACTATCCTTGATACCAATTTAACTGGTTTCACTGGTTTTACTGGCAACAGCATCCCTAGTGGAGGTGGATTTGAGACCATGCCCAGGGAAGTATGGACTTATAGTAATGAATATGGATGCTGGGTGGCAGAGAACCCCGATGCAACCATGATGGAGGCTAATTTGAATTTTGGCACTGTAGATTTATCCGATGAACATTATTCTGATGCTAGATGTACTATAGAGCTACAGCCAATTGACCTTAATCGAACCATCAAAATATATAGATACATCACAGCAGGACAATTCTGGAATAATGATTCTGTTATCGGGACTGTCACACCTGATGACAATGGCAAAACCATAACGATTGCGAATGTCGATATTAGCAGATGTATAAACCAATCCCCATCAAGTTTTCATATCCTTTTAAAGGAATTGCCAGTTAACTTTGGCAAACTACTTGTTAAAAGGGTTCTCATTACGGTAAAGCACCCCTATAAGAAGAAAACACCCGTTGAGCTTACTAACCTCGGTGGTTTGAAGGATTTAGCTAACGATACCTATGTTCATCTTTCATTGAGCCGTTTAGATATAGCGATGAGTTTCGATGGTCAGAATTTTCTCCATGACAATACTGGTTATGCATGTATGAGATTCAATAATAAAAAACCTATGCACGCCAATAATAGTTTTTACGATGTGGATATAAAGGCGATATATTCAAAGGCTTCTGGGATTCCCAAACTTTTATACGATGAAGTTGAATACGACTATGACAATCAAGGATGGTATGAAACACGATATAAATCTATTACGGAAGAAGAATATCTGTCAAATGCTGGAAATGTTGTTTCCATTCTTTCCGATGATGCATGGTTACTCACGTCTGCCAAGGACAGTATTCATATTAGTGGCAACAAGGCGTTAATTCGTGGAATTGCATACCCTGTTGATAACAGAATAAGAATTTGTAGTACTGCCTATGATGCTTTGGGCTATGTTATAGCAGATGATGGGACTAATGATTATGACAGCAAACCTAATGGATATAACTACTATGCAACCGATCGGCATTTTGTAGCGAACCAATGGCATACTTTAATGTCAGCTGGCTATTTCATAGGAATGGGTGACTATAATGCGGAGTTTGCTGTTCTGGATTCTGCCGAAGATGGGGAGATCAAATTCAAAACCGTCACATCCAAACCTAGCACTCCTTGTCTTGTGAAATTCTCAAAAGATGTTTACGGACTAATGGAAGGGTATTCTAAACCTACAGAAATGCAGGTCACATCTGAGGGTACAGACTATGACTTCATTGGAACTTATGAGCCGATAACACCTACAGGACAATGCTATTATCTCTCAGCCAACAATACCATCAGGCCGCTTGCTTCTGGAGGTACTATCAAAGGGTTTAGGGCATTCTTCAAGAAAAAGACTTCCAGTGCAGCTCCAGCCAGGGCTATAAGCATCGATGGCGTAGTGACCTCTGTTAATGATGTTGAGATAGATGGCTTGTTCCCAGACAATAGCAATGCCCCTGTCTATAACCTCAATGGTCAGCGTGTGAACGATTCTTCAAAGAAAGGTCTTTATATTCAAAACGGTAAAAAGATAATCAGATGAAAAAGAAAACGTATCAGAAGCCCACTAGCAAAACTATTAAGTTGAAGTGTAGGCAATCGATTCTGGCAGGCAGTGGTGTCACTGTCAGTGGCCTTGGTGATGACTTTTATTATAACGAACAGGCAGGTGATGGCTCAGATGCCTACTAAAATCGGATGGGTGGTGGATTAAGAGTCTGCCATCCATTTTTTCTACTATGAACACGAAGCATTATTATAACGTTGGGGGACATGTATTCTCAGTATCACGGCTACTGGACTTCACCTATGAGCCGTTCCAGACCCAAGCAAAGAAGGCAGTCTTTGATGTGACCATAAAGATGCAGAAGTTCGGTGGCATCCTAAAGCGGCGCATGAAGAGGCAGACAGAGAAGGGCATTGGAATCTTCACCGGGAAGATAGGCGAGAAGCTTTTCTATGAGTTCAAACTGCTTCATAGGAGGGCTGCTGTTCTGCTGACTGACAAGCGTTATAAGAAAGCAACTCTCTTTGTCGAAGAGTTCCCTAAGTATAGCATTGATTCAGCCCTCATGGTTATGTATGCGCTCTCAACGGCGACACGCCAAACACTGCTATTCCATTCATCGGTGGTCATGGAGGGAGGTTTTGCCTATATGTTTCTTGGGAAGAGCGGCACGGGGAAAAGTACACATTCACAGCTTTGGATGGACACGCTCTCAGGCGTAGATCTCCTGAATGATGACAACCCAATCGTGAGAGTTCTCCCCGGCGGTATCATCCATGCTTATGGCAGTCCCTGGTCAGGTAAGACCCCTTGCTGGAAGAATGACTATAGTGTTGTGGGCGGTATTATCCAGCTCGACCAGGCAAAGAGGAACAAGATCGAGAGGATAACGGAGAAGGATGAAGCCTATTCGACCATCATTACCTCCGTATCGGGTACTCCCTGGGACTTTAGGATAAGAAACGGCCAGCATAAAACTGCCCTTCAGCTTATGAGAAGTGTGCCGTTCTACCACCTAGACTGTAGGCCAGACAGAGAAGCCGCCATTATATGCCATAATGAGGTGCGCGTTAGTAGATAGGAACAGCAAAGAACAACAATTATCAGAATAATCAAATTTGAGTTTATAATGATTACTGCTTTCGCGTGCGCGCGTTACAGGCATTTCCTTTGTTAACTGTTATACCCCAGAAATATTACAATTAAGTCGTTGATAGTCAGATGGGATTGGGGTATAACATAGGGGTATAACATAGGTATAACATGTTATAGGGCTGTTATACCCCCATGACAAGTAGAGTCAATCTTCTTCTTTCTGCTTATCAAGCTTTTCCATAAGCCTTGTGACATCTATCGGATATTTTAATCCAGCCTCTTTGCCGAATTTTTTAACCACCTGCTTTGCCCCATGACCAGAAACCCCCTTCTGATAAAATGCGCGTATCTCTTTAAGTAACTCGTCAGGAATATTTGAGGGATTTACCTTAGTCTCTTCTGCCTTCGGAACAATAGGCTTTGCTTTCCCTTTCTTTGCCTTTGGTGGCTCAGGGAGGGCATCTGCCTCTTCAACTTCGTCCATGTATTCCATATGCAGGTATGGATTAACTACTGTTTTGAGCAGAACTACCAAGTCTCTGATACCATCATTGCGGCCTTTAAGCATTTTCAACATCCGCACACTTTTACCCATATTAGTGTTGCCGATAGCAAAAACAGAATCAGCCAAACCTGCAAAATTGTAGCTCCCTGACAAGTCATCAAGTTCGATAGGATCCCATGGTTTCTTCTTATTTGCCTGGCCAAGTAATACGAATGTGATGCGCACCCCATTAGTTTCCTTGGCATTGTCACATATCGTTCTCAGCGAATCAATAACCCGATCCGATTCCTTGGCATAGAACACAGGGCAGACATCTTTTATGGTATCGATAAAGATTGTTGTGTCTGATGTGAAGCTTTCAGCTTTAATAGCAATATCCTCCAGAAGTTTATCAATGGTCGTGATACTTGACTTACAAAAGATGATTTTCAAGTTCTCAGGGTATACAGCATTGGGGACGTGCCCAAAATATCTCTTGTGCAACTGTTCTTCTCTCATTTCAAAATTGTAGTATATCACATTCTGTCTCTTCGGCTTCGAACTATTCGGAATTAACATGGAAGGCGAACCCTCGGCCAAATCCTTTGCAATCTGTATTCCCATCATTGTCTTGCCATTGTTTGTTATGCTGAATATGACTACGATGTCACCAGAATAGAAGAAGTCCCCCATAAGTGGAATGGTGTCGGAGTCAGAGGAACGCCCAATCTCATTGAGAGTAACCACTTTTGGCTCTTTTTTCTGTGGCCTTAGAAACTTTGGTTTGTCGGATTCGTTATCGCCCTTGCTGTTATCCAACCTTTGTGATAAGCGGCTAAAGACAAAGCTAATACCTTTATACATAGTGTAACCACCAATACAGAACATCAAGGCTTTAAGACCCCCTTTTACTTTGAAAGGGCCTGCTTGACATTCTGTTGGGGCAGATTTCCTGAGTGCATTACCAATATGGGCAAGACTTACACAGTCTTTTACTGATCTGCCTGTGATTGCGATGTCGCCGGATGTTAACTTCACAGATGGAACTCTTTGTCGGATAATTTGCTTCTTAGCACGAGGCTTTTTGTTATTTGTTGTCATTATAATTAATTGTTGTTACGGATTTTTCTTTTTATTATCAATCTTGCATACTTCGGTTTGCCGTTAACTTCCGTAAGCTGATGGCCTTTTACATCATAAGAGTGATCGAGGACGGCGTACCTTGCTATGTGGTCTACTATCTCATATGCGTCATAGTCAATGTAGTCAATGAAGCTAATCGGTACACCAATAAGACCATAATAGTCTTTGGGGAGGTTCTCGATGCGGTCAATGTTGAGGGCTGGGTATAAGTCAAATCGCTCATACCTATCTAATGGAACATGCTTTATTGGCTTGGGTAGCTTTCCAATGACAGGCAGCGAGGTAAACCATCGGCATAGTCCTGGCAGAGCTGCTTTAGATCCGTTGTCATCATAGAATACGTTTGGGATTGTATGCCCCAGCTTACAGGCTCCACTCTGAATAAGTGGGAATAGGACTTTATATGAAATAGCCGTTTTGGGGCCGATTATCAGGAAATCCTTGCCATCCAATAGGGGAACGAATTCTTTGAACTCAGAAAATGGTGGGTTGGTAATGATGACATCAACCTTCCCTGCCAGTTCCCGACAGAACTCACTCTTAAAATCACCATCCACCTTACCTGACTTGCACCGTATGCCGTCATATTCCATGTATTCGCCATCGATGCCAGTACAGTAGAGCCTCTTAAGGTTAAGCGACTTGAAATTGAGTAAAAGGTAATTCCTGAAATTGGAATCCCTTCCATCACAATTACAATATACTCTCTTCCCTGACAAAGCCTTTCTGTAATGAGGCATTTCTCGGCAAATGTCTCTGTACAGTGTCCTGTACTCGTCGTTTCTGGTACGTTTTGCTGTGTGTAAATGTAGATTCGCCATATTATAGAGTTTGATAGCCACCACCTTCACACTGGAGAATAAAATCATCCAGAGCCTCATTCTTTGACTCTTCATTTAGGAATTGAATTCCCTTTTCACTTACTTGCTCGTTGAACAAATCTGTCCAAACGGCATGGTTCTCGATATTACAGTTCATAATTTTAGATGATTAAAAATGAAATTATTACTTATTACCATATATCAAAAGTCCAATTGTTAGTGCGGAATCGAGGGTTGCTCCAACGACAACTTTCCACAATTTGATTGATGCAGAGTCCGGTTGGATCTGATTGCGTGTCAAAACCTGAACGTTCTCAGGAGTGGGGGCATCCTTCATGCTGGGTCTTGATAATGTATTCATACCTTATGCTATTTATTAGGTTTCCAATTGTCATCCACCGCTTTTGAGATAAACAGCTTGACAGCAGAAAGTATATTACAGGCTTTCTTTATGCCATCAGCAGAGTCAGATGGTGAGAGTCCCCACTTCTCAGCAACTAGAGCGGGATCGGTGATAATCATCCCAGTCTGGTTCTCCCTTGTGGCGAGAGTTACCAAGACCTCCATCAAATATGCCTTGTAAGCATCTGGAGTGTTTGCTGTTTGCCTGTTCTTTGTTGCCATGTCTTCCTTCGTTTTTTGTTTCTGGCTGCGAACTTAGTAAAAAAACGAATGCACACTTTTAACTATTAAAACTATTATAAAAAGTATGAAGACGATGAAAAACGAAGCATAAAAAAACCACCTATCAATGTTGATAAGTGGTTTTAATCACACATTATTGGAATTATTTTATAATCTCGGAAATTACATTGTAAATTTTGGGAGTTGGAGACTTTGCTTGGTTTAAAACGCCTTTTTCTTTTAGTTGAGCACCATCCGTTAGGCAGAAAAAAGTTGCCGTCTTATGCCATATCTTGCTTGCTCCGTTATCGCAAAACCAATTAATTAAATAATAAATCTCTCTTGGCTTTCCTAACCATACGATTTGAATCGGAGCAGCCTTGCCCTTGTAATCCCGACTCATTCTGCATATAAATGAATAATATGTATCTTCATCATAATAGAGAAAATTGGCCTTCACTAATGATTGGTAAAGCCTCGTGCAGTACCACATATCTGCGGCACGGTTAGACTCTAAATATTCATCATTTCTTTTGGCTCCTTTTAATACGTTATCTGGTAAGTTCAATTTGAATAAAAATTTGTCGCGGAAATCTGACAATGGAATTGATACGAGTTCATAGGTTCTTAAGTCTACTTCACCAGATATGATTCTATCGTTCAATGATTTGAAATATGAAGATTCTTGAATATACTTTTCCAACTTGCATACAACGTCAATATTGAAACTGATATTTTTTATTATTTGATGAATCCCGCAAATAGCTGCGTTCAATTTTCCTACATTACGATACATATAATCCCATCCGATATTTGGAATACAAAAAGAATCTTTATCGTTTTCCAATTGGAGTATGCCTAAAATATTATCTGTTAATTGCTCATCTAAAATGCCATTGAATTCGTTTACAAAATCCTCATAATGCTTCTTTATTTTATCCCATGATATATCATTTCGTTTTGAGTCATTAACTATGATTATAATTCGCAATGCATTCAACACTTGTTTTAATAGTGACTTTATTGAAATGGCAGCAGACACATATTGTAAATCTATTCGGCTATTAATTACATTTTTAATGAACGCATCTTCGTCTTTGTTAATCACACTTTCTTTCAAGGTATTTTTAACTTCATAACTGCAATCTACTCTTTCTAAAATCATAGTTGCGTCCCTTAGATCCATGTTAACAAGTTCGTCATAGATTTCAACTTCTGACAAATCATCAAAATAAGAGCTCCAATTTTTTTGTAGTATTTTTGAAAGGGAAACGGTTTCTAGTTCTTTTGCGAAAAGTATAAGTAGTTCAATATACCTATCTGTGAACAAACTTAAATACCCGAAAAAGTTAGCTACATTATAGAAATCTTGATGGGTAAAGGTTTTATCACAAAAAATCCTTTTTTCGATAGTTACAATGTTTGTGGCAGCATAAGAAATAGCTGTCAAATAGTCAAACATGTAGCTGAAATCAGCAGATAAATCATTCTTTATTTCTTTATTGGCGATAAAATAATCTTCACGTCCAAAGAATGAAATGAAAAAGTTGGATAGCATCTTTTTCTCATCTTCAGTGAGAGAATTATTGTCGATAGAAGCGAAACGATCTATTGCTGATATACATCCTGATATGTTTAACTCATTCATAGAAATTATCTTTAAAGTTTCCTACTTGCTCTTTCAGCCGCTTCTCTGGCAACCTTACTCGTAAACTTAGATAGTACGTCAACCAGCTCGTCACGTTTAACAACGATGTTGCGTCCTATCCTCTTTGTTATTTTAGCACCAGGCCCTTCTGGACTAACCCAGAATCTAGCAGTAGCCCATCTTACTTCAAGAAATTCTGCTATTTCCTGTACGCCGTAAAGATAACCCTTTTCTTTAGGATAATTTTCCTCTTTGTATTCTTTACGAAGTTTTCTGCCCTCTTCACGCCTCCTAATTTTACCTTTATCCATAAATCTTCTCTGGTACTCAGGAAAGATTTCATTCAGGACATTACCATCGGCATCTGCCTTGAAATAACCGCCATTCCTACCATTGTTGGGAACAAAGTAGTAGTAGAGGACAGTATCATTGTAGAGGTAAATCTTAATGAACGATGCTCTGGCTGGTCGTTTGCCAGTTTTGAACTCAATCTCGATGGTGGCATTCTCGTATGTTACTTTCTTGAAATGACGGTGGACTATCTCAGAACGCTCCTTGTCATCGGTGATACTGGCAATCTGCTGAGACAGCTTCATAATCTGCTTAAGGTTCCCCTCGATGCTTTCAATATCATCGAAACTGTATTTGCCCAGGACAGTCTCAATCAGATTCTCATAATGCTCAATGTCGTTCTGATACTCTATCTTCTCGTTGAGAATATCGTGGCGTTCCAATTCAATCTTTTGGTAACGCTTATCCCTTTCCTCGATAGATAAATCCCCTTCAAGATATACGTCACGGACTCTTTGCCTCTTCTCATCACACTTGGCAAGTCGCTTTTCGATATTGTCAAATTTAGCTTTCAGGTTCTTTATTTTCTCTTGGTAGAGCTGGCGATCCTTCTCGGCAGAATTGAGGATATAGTCGGTCTCAACCTCAATGGCAACATACCAGAGAAGGCTATCCATGCAATTGGCACTAATACAAAGGTGGTTGTCACAGTTCGGCTTTGCCGTAGCAGACGACAATGATTTAAGCCTGTTAAAAGCATCGTAGCAATGATAGCAGACACCCTGAACATCGCAATATTTCCCACACTTATAGCATCTGACGATATGGTCTCCATAATAGACGTTCTTGGCTTTTGACAGAGTGAGGTTGTTTTTATCTGCTATCTTCCGGCATCTTTCATACTGTTCTTTAGTAATAATAGGTGGGAAGGCACGCTCAAAAGCTCCACCATGAATCATCATCTTTCCCGTATAACGCTCATTGTTGAGGATGCGGTTGACCTGGTGGAGAGTAATTTCAGTTATGCCACGCTCAAAGAAATCTCTAGCAATTGCTGCCTGAGACATCCCAGCCTCATATTTCTCATAGATTTCTTTGACATACTGAGCTTTTTCTTCGTCCCTAACAATGAGTCTGTCCCTGTTAAAGTCAACAGTATAACCATAGGATATAGTACCACCAGTCCATTTTCCTTCAGCAGCTTTTCTTCTGCGGCCACGATCAAAACGCTTCATCTTGATCTCCATTTCCTGTTTGGCCAGGGTGACGAGTAGATTCAGGGTGATTTCCATACCATGATTAACCTCGCCATTGTCATCAAGCAGTTTTATCTGGGGAACATTGCAGATTAACTGGATTCTATTCTTGATGATTTTGTCCTTCATCTGATAAAATGCAATTTCATTTCGTGCCAGGCGCGACACTTCCCATACGTAGATGGTACTAACCCCAGATACGGTATCGATAGCCTCGATAAGCTTGTCTACCTCTTGTTGATAGACCTCATTCATCTTAATGGCCGATGCACCAGCTTCACCAATAACAATACGATCTGACTCCTTCTTGAAGCCATCCCTTATTGCCTGCTCTATCAGATCTTTCTTCTGAGAATCAAACTCCTGCTGGGTAGTTGAAACTCGACACCAGATTATTGCTTTTGACATATCATTTTGCTTAGACCCGACAAATTTACTAATATTAGCTGGATTTACAAATCATTCGTGGTTAAAATGTCTAAAGAAAGCCTTAATCTACGGGGTTTTTATAATTTTTTAAGCCATTGAGTCCAATTATGCTAGCTAAAACAAAAAAGAATGACTGCATAGTTAATACAGCCATTCAATTTTGATTATTTGCACTATTATGTAAAAACTTTGAATTTGCTATATCCTTCTTTATCAGGGGATTATGATTTTTGAATAAGTTCGATTTACTTATATTCGCAGGTTTACCAAATCGTCCGTGCTACATCTGCCGTAGGCGGCTTGAAGCCTATATTGGTTATGGCAGCACGAATGCGGTCATAACTCTCCTTGACAGCCGTATCGGCTAATCCGGAAAGATGGAACATGACACCACGTGTCATATTGACTTCGA
>Ga0326511_10000257_pt1 | contig 44941 bp, 43 predicted proteins | sample 0_2496_0518_D_FD_203701 | JGI IMG/M metagenome (GOLD analysis project Ga0326511, IMG submission 203701) | Bovine rumen microbial communities from UC Davis, California, United States - 0_2496_0518 | ecosystem: Host-associated > Mammals > Digestive system > Stomach > Rumen | place: USA... | reverse complement strand
TATTTGAGTTCACTAACACTGAAACCAAGGTATCTGATTGGATTTCCAACGTTCAGAAGGCATTTAACTTAGATATTGTTCAGCAAGGCAACAACATTGAGATTAACACCAACCAAGGTATTAAAAAGGACATCACATATGCTATAGACATAGATGATAGGGTCAGTGAAAAAGAATTTGAGAGTGAATTCATCAGTTATCCAAAGGAACTTTCAGTGAAATATAAGACTGATATTGAGGAATATGGCTTTGAATTGACAGTTCCACAAACGCATATTAATGACGATGATTGGTTTAAGTATGGAGACAGTGGTTACACTGTAATCCAATTGAATGATGACTCATATGAAACATCTAAACAAGAAACTTCAACCAATTTTTCATACACTTGGTATATGGATTTTGAGTTCAAGCAGATTTTGGACTATGCTTCCAAGACTGAGGGCAATCCAAAGACGATAAGGATACCAGTTATTGAAAAATCTGAGTATATGGCAGAAGGATATGGCTATGATGAAGCAATGAAGCATGATGGATATTCATTTGCCCAGAGATTTTGGTATCGTCAACAACCTTCAAACGATTATGTATGGCTAGATTCAGTGCTAAGTAATGGAACACATGAGATTGTATATTTAACTTATACTAAAAATAACATTAATAATTTCAACTTGAGCTACAAGGACAATGAAAAGTCTCTAGTAACTGAATATTTTAACATACATCCAATGCTTTCTAGCAACTATGTTAAGGTTGATGTCTACCTAACACCTCAAGAATATATGGATTTGAAGAATGGTGTAATGATAAGGTATGACAACGACTTGTATTACATAAGCGAGATTGGAGGTTATGACCCAAGTGGGTTTAACTTAACCACTTTGAAATTAATAAAAAAGACCTAATTCGTTAGGTCTTTTTTTTATGTTTAATAAAATAATGCAATAAAATGGCAGAAAATAAGAAAGTTTATACAATTCAAATCAATGGTGTCAAGGAAAGTATTGATGCTGTTGATAGTTTGAACAAGACTCTCAATACTCTGGACACTAAAATCAAAGAGTTTGAGAGTAAGACAGTCACTGTTTCAAGTAAAGGTGGCTCTTCTAGCGTATTAAGCGAAGAAGCTGCTTTGCAAAGAGAAATTAACAACTTGAAAAATGAAGGCACAAAACTAGATGCTAAGATTGCAGCAACTCAGAGTGAAGTCTATCAGAAAGTCCAAGCTACCAAAGACTTATACAAAGAAGCGGTTAATGACCAGAAGCAGCTAGCAGCCCAAGAGAGGCTTACAGCAGATGCTTATTCCAATACTATGGCTGGTATGAAGCAGCATCTTGCAGATTTGAAAGCTGTAATCAATACTACAGACCTTGGCGATAGTGATGCGATAAAGAAGATGACTAAAGAAGCCAACGAATTGACCAATAAGCTCAAGGAAATGGAAGAGGCTTATGGTCAGTTTGGTAGGAATGTGGGTAATTACCAATCAGCATTTGATGGATTGCAGAAGATTTCAGTTGTTGTCAATGGTGTAACACAAGAGTTTAACAGTTTGAGGCAAGCCCAAAGAGCATTGACAAATGCAATGGGAACATTGGAGGTTAATGGAAAGAAGGACACCGCAATGTACAAGCAGATGGAGAAGGAACTTGAGAAAGTTGCAAAGGCTCAACTTCGTCTTAATTCAGCAATGAATGATGCCAAGGCTTCTTCAAAAGCGATGGACGATATGCTAGACATGTTTGAGTCATTTACGGCATTGGAGCAAGTTGGAAGAGGTTTCTCAACGTTCTTTGGCATAGATGATTCAGAAATTGAAAAGCAGATTGCAAAGCTTGTTGCCCTACAGAACACACTTCAAGGTATTGAGAAGATACGTCAACAGATGAACACTGGTGAAGGTATTGGAGGAATTATGAATAGTGGTTCTGATGCAGTTGATAAATTTGTAATGAAGTTGACTGGCGCTCAAAAGCGTATGGGAATGCTTGTCACAACAACAAAGGAAGGGTCAATTGCAGTTCAGAGACTTGCTGCTGGATTAAAAATTGTTGGAGGTGCTACCATTATTGGTGGTATTATGCTATTGATAACCGCTTTCAGCAAACTTATGGAAGATTTCAAACGTTGGAAAAATGGTGGATATGAAGCTGGTACTGCAACTGAAGTTCTGAATAAACAGCTTGAAGAACAGAAAAAGATTCTTGAATGGTATCTCAACAACCAAAAAAGACAATATTTGGAGGGTTTAATTGATAGTGAAACATATGCTAATAATGTTACAAACATCCTTACTATTAATCTTTCAAATCTATTGAATAAACTTGGCGAATTAGAAAAAAGGGATTTCTCAAAAATAAGCGGTAGCATTCTTGGAGGTTTTAATCTTGGATATGGCAAGACAGAAGGTGAAGCACTTAAAAATGCACAAGATAGGTTCAAAAAACTTGCTGAAGAACTTGATAAAATCGAAAACAAAACTAGAAAAAGTAGCTCGTTTGTTGGGTGGGTTAAAGACCTTGTTGGACTTGGACCAGATGTAGATAGATTAGAAAGAGAATTCCAAGACTTGGGAGAATCGTTGTCTAAAAACATTCTTTACGATTTACAGAATACCATGTCAAAAGCTAGAGCAGAAATTGCAACAGTTGGAACGGTCAGTGAAGAAACTAGAGAAAAAATATATGATTTGTCCATAGAACTTACAAGACCTACAACAAATTCAATTCTAAGCAACATCGATAAATTTTCTAAAAATGGACAATATTATGCAAATCAAATTAATTTGATTAAAGATTCTTTTTTTGAACTTAACAAACAAGTTGGAAATGTCGATTTAGTAGATAAAAACCCAGATAAAATAGTACAACTTCAGATTGATGCAATGAAGGATGGTCTTGCAAAACAACGTAAGCAAATCGAACTCAACAGGAAGAAGGAACTTGCAGATGCTGGAGAAAATGAAGAGTTGAAAAAAGCAATAAATGCAAAATATAATAGGGAAATTCTCAATGCTGAGAAGACTCATTCAAGGGAGATGGCTGCTGTTTATGCTGACCTTGCTGACCTAAGAATCCAATTGATGAGAGAAGGTTGGGCAAAGCAAAAGGCAGAGCTTGAACATGAAAGAGATGAGAGAATCAGACAGATTGTAGAGAGTGAGAAGCTTGTTGGCGAAAGAAGTGAAGCAGTTAGAGCGCTCTACAAGAAGAAGATGATTGAAGCTGAAAGGGATTGGGCTTATGAGGTCTTGAAGATTAACCAAGATTTGTTTAACCAGATTGAGGAAATTGAAAAGCAATCGTTCTCAAGGGAAGTTTCAAATTCTGAGACTAGCATTGCCAATAAACAGACTGAAGCAAAGGCTGATATTTGGAGAAGTACGACACTGCCTTTCGATGACCCTAATAACATTGAGAGAAGAAGGAAGTACTATGAAGAAATCCTTAAGATAGACCTTGAGGCTTCAAAGAAGCAAGAGAAGATTAGGCAAGAGAACCTTGACAAACAATATGATTATGACAAGAAGGAAGAAGAGGAAAGACATAATCAAGTAGCAAATGCAAAGACCATTGCTCTTGTAATGGAGGAAATGGCAAAGGTTCCAGACGCAACAGATAAGGATTATGCTGAAATCGAAGCAAAGCTTAAAAACCAGCTCTACAATATGAGAGGTGACTTGGTTGATGCTTATAATGAAGGTAAGCTAGACTTCAAGACATTTGTTGAATACATCGAGAAAGAGCAAGATGCCCATAATGCCAATATGAACTCTTTGGAGAAACAGTATAATGTTGAGAGCAAAGCAAACACCAATCAAGGATTGGAAGAGAAAAAGCAGCTTTACAACACTTATTACACTGAGGTTCTTGCCACAATAAGAACAAAGCAAGATGAAGTTGCAAGAGAGATTCAGAAGACTCCAATTATGGATAATGATTGGGGTGTGGTGCAGATTTCCAAGACAAAGAGGAATTACAAAAAGGCATTGGAAGAATATAAGTCTATTGCTAGCGATATCAAGACACAGAAAGCACAGTTGCAGAAAGACCTTGCAATGGGCAACATCACAGCAGAGGACTTCTTTATGAAGAATTCAGAACTTGATGCAATGCAGAAGTCTATTGAAGATGCCATTAAGGGTGTTAAGGAGAAACAGAAGATGTTGTTTGCTGACTTTATGCAGTCAATATCAACTTACATTCAAGCTGTTGGACAAGCTGCAAACCAGATTCTTAGCTCATTATCAGAGATTGCTTCAAATAAGTATGAAGCTCAGATTGAGGAACAAGAGAAGTATATTGAGAAGTATGAAGAGTTGCTTGAAAAGCAAAAGGAAGCAACACAAAAGTATACTGACGAAGTTAATTCAATCGAAGATGAGCTTAAAACTGCAAGGGGTGATAGACGCCAGCAGTTGATTGATAACTTGAATGCCCAGATGGCAGCAGAGAGAGCTTCACTTGCACAAGAGAAGAGAATTGAAAAAGAAAGGGAAAAGGCTGAGGAAAGGAAGAAGAAACTAGAACATGACCAAGCCGTTGCAAAGAAGAAAATGGACTTGGCTCAAGCTTACATCAATGCGGCAATGGCAGTATCTATGGCAGCAGTTAACAAGTGGCCAGTTCCAGCTATTCCAATGATGGCTCTTGCAGCAGCAGCTGGTGCAGCACAGATTGCAGCAGTGGCATCACAGAACATTCCTTCTTATGGTGATGGTGGTGTAATACAAGGCAAGTCACATGCTCAAGGTGGTGTTAAGGTTCTTGGTGGAAGAGCTGAAGTTGAAGGCGGAGAATTCATAACGAACAAGGTTACAACAGAAAAAAATGTTGAATTGCTAGACTTTGTGAATTCAAAGAGGAAGAAACTAAACTTGAGCGACTTCATTGAATTCTATGGTGGAGGAAGCGTTAAGAAGAACATTGAGAAAGTTAAGACAAAATTCGCTGATGGTGGTATAATTCCAACTCTTAGAAGCGACATTGCAATTAACGATAGATTGCTTCAAAGCTTTGAGGATTATTCAAACAGACCAGTTACAGTTTCAGTTGTTGAGATTAACGACAAGCAAGAAGCTGTTAGAAATGTACAAGTTCTTAGTGGTCTAGAGAGTTAATAACAATGGGAAGTTACTTTCCAAAGTAGCTTCCCTTTATTAATGTTTATATAAAACGAATAATGGAAACTTGGAAAGATATTTCAGTTAAGGAAAAATGGCAGATTATAAATGGTACTGTATGTGTATTTTCTGCAATAATCTTGTATTTTGTAGCATTTTTGGTAACTTTATCAATTGGTTTTGATATAATCAGTGGTGGTGCTACCTTATTAGCTACAGGATTGGCATTCTTTGGTATCACCTCATATATCAAGAATCAGATGATGGAGTTTGAGACAAGGGTTAACAAGAAAATGAAACAATTAGAAGATATAGAACAAGACAAGAAATATGCACCGTAAATGGTTAATATTAGCGCTTATGGCAGCGTTTCTCATTGCTTCCTTCATAGTTGGCTACCGATATGGAGAAATGCGCTCAGAAGCTCAGGAAACAAGCGATACGGTCACTGTAACTGATACGTTGTGGAAAACTGATTCAATTGAAGTCATAAAACCGATTCCAAAGTACATAAAAGTGGTTAAAACTGACACCATAACGCAAGATACCGTATTAGAAACTGAAAATAAGACTTACATTGATACTTTATGTGTACAGAACGACACTGCCATTGTAACGAGCAATATTCAAGGAATAAATCCAGAGCTATTATCAACAGAAGTAAAGCTGAAAAAGCAAGAAATAACCAAGACCAATACGATTACAATCACAAAATACATTGAGAAACCAAAGAAAATAATCAATATACAGCCACAGTTTACTGCTGGCTACGACCCAATAAACAAGAATTGGGGTGCTGTGATAGGTTTTGGTGTTGGAATTAACTTATAACAGAAAAATGCCAAATAAAAATCTATATACAAAGAATCCATATGATATCCAGCATGTATGCGTTCAAGGTTATCACTTTGAAAGAAATGGCGAAAATCTTGGGCGTATCTTGTGGACAAAGAATGTTGAAGGAATGACCATTGAAAAGGACGAAGAATAATGAGATTAACACTTAAACGTATTGCATTTAAGCCCACATATACGATTGGAAAGCTATACATTGATGGGGTTTGGTTTTGCGATGTAATCGAAGATGTGGACAGGATGCTAGATGATTCAATGTCAGAAGAAGAAATTCTAGCAAAGAAAAAGTATTGTGAGACTGCCATACCAAGCGGAATCTATACTGTTTCAATTACTTACTCTCCAAAGTATAAGAAGATGATGCCATTGATTAACAATGTGAAAGGTTTCAGTGGCATAAGAATCCATAGTGGAAATACAGCTAAAGATAGTTGTGGTTGCTTGATTGTAGGCAAGAATACCAAAGTTGGAATGGTGACAGACTCTCGAAATACATATAATGCTTTGTACAAGCGTCTTGTTCAATGCAAAGGCAAAATAATAATTGATATCATGAGAAGATAACGCACCGTTTACAGTTTGGGAATTTCGCAGTAAAAAGGGACGTAAGGAGAGTAGAGGTGAAACTACTCTCCATTTTTTATGTTTATTTAAAACGATTTGTCATGGCAAAGAAAATTAAGAAATATAAAGTTGGAATTGACAGCGAGACTTATGCTGTGAGTTTGGTTGAAGCACCAGCTATAGAATCAGACTTTGTTGCGCTTGCAAAGGATGAAGAGGAAAAAATCCAAGCATTCCTTGAGAGTGATGAAAGACATATGGTTTACGGTGCTGCATTGATTCCAGATAAGGACATATACAGAAACAATGGCGAACAAGAGTTCTACATAAGTTTCACAAAGGAATCAATTGAGAAGATGTCGCAAGATTTCATGAAAAACTATCGTCAGAACGAGGTGACGCTAGACCATGAAGAAACGGCAAATGACATCACAATCACAGAGTCTTGGCTAGTTGAAGACCCTTACAAGGACAAAGCAAATGCACTTGGCATCAATGTACCTCAAGGAACTTGGATGGTTGGAATGAAAGTTAACCAGATTGATGTATGGGACAGAATCAAGAGTGGAGAATTGAAAGGATTCTCAGTTGAAAGCATGATTGCCCTTGAAGAATTTAGCAAACAAAATGATAATAATATGATAGAGACAAATGACATGAAGTTTTGGGATAAAATGAAAGAAATCCTAAATGAGGTCTTTTCTTCTACCTCAATGATTGAAAAGAAAGAAGATATTGAACCATTAGAGCCAGAGGCATTGGAAGCTCAAGAACCAACAGTTGAGCCACAACCTCAAGTAGAGCCAAAACAAGTAGAGGAACCAGTGGTTGAAGAGCCAAAACCTCAAGAAGAACCAAAGCAAGTTGAAGAGCCAAAACCAACTGAGACAGTTGTTGAAGAGCAACCAAAAGAGGAAGCTCCAAAGGAAGATACGAAGCATTTGGAAGACTTAATTAACTCTTTGAGAGAAGAGATTAATGCATTGAAAGACATGAACAATGGTCTTTCTTCTAAAGTAAAAGAATTGGAGAAAGAACCATCAACGAAACCAGTTAATACAAATGCTAAGCCTTCATCTTCAGATACATATAGTGCATGGAGAGAGCAAATGGCTAAGATGCTTTAAGGGCTACAAATACAAATTTATGTTTAAAATAAAAAATAATAAAATAAAAAAAGATAAACTATAATTAATTATGGCTAATTTCATTGATTTATCGAACATTACATACTGTGGCAAAGAGGCTCAGGAGATTTTCTCAAAGGATATCTATGACATAGACCTTCGTCAGTATGGAATTACTTTTATGGACGGTGTAAAAGGTAAGATGAAGCTTTATACTGGTGAGATTGGTGATGCATGGCAGTTGTATACTTGTCCATTCACCCCAGCAGGTTCAGCTTCTCTTGCAGAGGCTTATATTGAGCCAGCAGCTATCAAGGTTAATCAAGAGAACTGTTACGACACATTCTGGAACACTTTCCTTGTTGACCAGACTGAGATTTCATTGAGAGGTGGAATTCCTCAGACTTTTGGTGATTGGTATTTTGACAAGCTTCGTAAGAAGATGTCCAAAGAATATCAAGAGATTTTCTGGCAAGGTGACACTGCTCGCACAGCTTCCGCTAAGGTTTATTTGAAGGCTACTGACGGTATCGAGAAGAAACTTTCAGCTCTTCCTTCTGGAAACAAGCTAGCTCTTACTGCATTCACTGTTAGCAATATTCTTGCTCAAGTAGAAGCAGCTATTGACAAGGCTCTTGGAGTTGCAGATGCACAAGAGGTTTCTGCTGAGAATTATAAAGTATTCATGAATCATGCTGATGTTCGTACATTGGGCATTGCTCTTGGTAAGCTTTGCTGCGATGTTCAGAACAACAGAGTATTCAGCAACTACGGTAGAGAAGGTGATAGAATTTACGTAATGGGTTTCGAGATTGTTCCTACTATGCAGTCTAAGAATACCATCATCGTAGGTCCAGCAGCTAATATGGTTTTGGGATATGATACATTCGATTCTCACATTGAGTACAAGCTCATCAACATGAGAGATACCACTGGTGACAATATGTTCAGAGTTCTTGCAATCAGTAACATCGCTGTTGGTATTATAATGCCAGAGTTGTTCGTATTCGCAAGTGTGTAATTGACTCATTTGTCTACTATATACAATAGATTTGGTGGGTGAACAATACGGTTCACCTGCCATAACCAAAACTAGAAAATAATAAAAATTCATAACAATTATAATAATATGGCAATTTGTAATTTAACTAAAGATTTGCTTAAGTCAAATACTTGTGGATATAGCTTACCAGAAGTAAAGGACATTTACGTTGCAAACTATACTGACGTAATTTCTGCTCCAGTTAACTATGACTGCGAAAGTGGCGTAACTGTTTCTGCAATTACTCTTGCTTCTGATGCTAAGTTCTACCATATCGAACCAGCAAAGAATTCTGTAACTTTCACTGATACGTTAGTTGTAGAAGACAACGGTAACAAATATCGCACACACACTTTGACTTTTAACTTGAATGGTAAGTATGACAAAGACATGGTATGTTCAGTAGATGCTCTTGCTCTTGGTCGTTTCTTCGTTGTTGTAAAGACTGCTGACGGTGAGTATCTTGCTCTTGGTCGTACAACTGGTCTTGAAGCTTCAGAACAGTCCATTGCAGGTGGTGGTGATACCAACGGTGTTACTGTAACTCTTAGCGAGAATGTAACTGAAAGTGCTGTTCCTTTGGCTCCAGCTGCAATTGAAAAGGTTTTAGGTAACTAATTCATACTAGCATATAATTTTAAGAAAAACTCTCTTTGCTAAAGGGAGTTTTTTTTTTTATGTTTATATAAAATGTATTTTATAATGGAAAAAATTGTAAAAATGGATGGTTTTGTCTATCTTGTAACTGGAGATAAGGGTTTCGAAACCTATATGAATTTAGGAAAATATTATGGAGAAATAAAAGAGGATGAAACTCCAAAAAAGAAAACTAAGAAAAGCAAGAAACAAGAAGATTAATGGCAGTTAGTAACTACATACCATATGGATGTCAGTACAAGATTGACAAACTTGACAATGTTGTATACATCGTAGCTAAGAATGAAATTGGGAGCATTCGCATTGACAATGGTGACGCATATGTCGATGGTGTTGGTTATTACAATGCCATTGATTGCTTGAGTGTGTCATTAAGCGAAAATGAGAGTTTGGACGAACGCTATGAGTTCGTACATACTGTAAATTTCTCTGTAAGAGGGTATCTTAAGATTGGTGACTTGAATGACTACTATATAATGGTCAGAGATAAGAACGACACTTACTGGTTAGTCAATCCTTATTTTAAGATTAAGTATACATATACATACACCTTAGACTATAACAGCAATCACACTGATTATGTTGCAAGCGCAAAGTCAAATTTCCCACTTTTGCAAGTGAAGAATTTCACTGCTAATAATGTTAAACCATGCAATGCTTATGACTATTGCAGTATAGATGTGCTAGCCATAAACGTAGCGGCATATTCCAAATATTCTAATGACAAAGTTATATATACAAACGATGGCTTCTCAGTTGTAAAATACCAGAAGAATAGTTGTGTATTCACTGAGCAGTATGATGGTAGTTCATTAAGTCATACCGTAAAGTTTAACATCAGCTTCGATGACTATAAATCGTCTTGGCACTATAACTTGCTAGAGTTTACAGACAACAAGTATGCTGCCGTTATTTCAACAAAATGTGGTGTTAACATAGCATGTGGATTTGACGATGGTTTACAGCCTTCATATACTGTCACAGCAAATGATAACCAATCTATAAACAACATTGAGATTGTATTGTCTGACATACACTCAACAGAAGTTTTGCTTAACATGCCTTCAGAACTTCCATTTGAACATGATTCTGGAACCACATGGAACGTTATTCCAAGTGAATATACATGTATAAATTCAACTACTGGTGTTTATACGCTTCGTCAAGAGTATGATGTGTTTGGTAATCCTCTCAACAACTATATGTGTCTTGAAGGCTTTGAAGAACGTTATTCTGAATATCATATAGTTGGGACTTTCTCAGACCAAGAACAGTTCTATTGTCCAAAATGTAAGGCAGAAGAATGTAGCATACAAACATCAATGCCTAACGTTATAGAGTTCTATAACACTGGTTGTAAGTCATTCACCATAAAATCGAATTCTGACTTTAGTATCACATCAGATTCGCAATATATCGCAGTCTCTCCTTCAAGTGGTTCTGCATATACTTTATATACCATAAACGTATGCAATACGCAAGTTCCTACTGATACAGCTCAAGCATATCAATTGGTTGTCAATTATTGTGACGGTCATGAAAAAAGATTTAATGTGAGGGTGTCAGAAGAACCTGTTACGGATTGTCTTCCACAAGGAAACAACTATGAAATAAGCGTTTATGCACAAAATGTGGTGATTCCAACAACTTGCTGCATACGAGATGTAAGTGCTAGCTGTTGTTGTACTGACTTCCAGATACAAAATGGATTTGTCAAATTTAGAGTTGAAAATAACGATAGTGGTGTTGAACGAACAATTACGCTTACGCTTACAAAATGCGATGGAACGACAGTAACAGCATATTTGCACCAGAAACCATATTATACTAAATGGGTATACCAAGGAGAACAATGTCATGATGACGAATGGTGCTCTTGGGATAGAATGTACAGTGGAGAGACAAGCGACAATATCAACACCCCTACAAGTGTTGTGAGATACAGAAACTGTGAACCTTCTTCTAAATGCAGTCAAGCACAGTATAAATGGGAGAACATGAACCCACAAACAGATTTTATATGTAGCGATTGTGGAGCACAATATAAGTGGGAGAACATGAACCCACAAACAGATTATATATGTAATGATTGCCAAGTTGAGCCTCAATATAGATGGGTTAACTTAGACCCAGCGGTAGACTACTATTGTAGTGGTACAACGAAGTATTACAAGCAGCAATTGCAGATTTCAGTTGATGGAGGCGTCACATGGGAGAACATAAGCCCAGCGGAATATCAAAGGGGTGGAATCGCTCAAACCCAATCAACTGATTGTGGATATGTCCCAACAGTACAGTATAGGTGGATTCAAACTGATAATACAATATGCGTTGAACAATCATCATTCCTTGGAAAGTTCAAAGCAACATATAACGATGGAAGAACATACAGTGCAGGGTGTACAAGCCAAAATGAGACTTTAGCACAAGGTGATGTTAGACTAATTGATTATCGGTATACAGCAATGACTGAAGCGATAATTGGTGATTGTGTTACAACAATTGGTACGGGAGCTTTCGATGATTGTGATAGTCTTACAAGTGCAACTATAGGCAATAGTGTTAGAAGTATTGACAGTAGTGCTTTCGCTTATTGTGATATTCTTCCAAGTATAACCATCCCAAACAGTGTTACAAGTATTGGCAATGCTGCTTTCTATCATTGTCCTAGTCTTACAAGCATAACGATACCTAATAGTGTTACAAATATTGGTAGTCATGCTTTCCATGATTGTAGAAGTCTTGCAAGTGTAACTATAGGTAGTGGCGTTACAAGTATTGGTGATAATAATTTCTCTACTTGTCCTAGTCTTACTAGTATAACAATATCAAATAGTGTTACAAGAATTCTTCATGAGGCTTTCGCTGGCTGTACTAGTCTTCCAAGTATAACAATACCAAATAGTGTTACAAGAATTGGTGAATTTGCTTTCTCTAATTGTACAAGTCTTACAAGTGTAACTATAGGTAGTGGCGTTACAACTATTGATAAAGATGCTTTCTATGGTTGTACTAGTCTTCCAAGTATAACGATACCTAATAGTGTTACAAATATTGGTAATGATGCTTTCGGTCATTGTACTAGTCTTACAAGTGTAACAATAGGTAGTGGCGTTACATATATTGAAAGTTGGGCTTTCTCTATGTGTAGTGGTCTTACAAGTATAACATGTAATGCAGTAACACCTCCAACATTGGGTAGTAATGTATTTAATAAAACTAATAATTGTCCAATCTACGTTCCATCAGAGAGTGTTAATGCATATAAAACGGCAAGTGGTTGGAGCACTTATGCAAATAGAATTCAACCAATACCATAAAAGAAAAATAATTTCAAAAATACAAATATAAATGGCAAATAAGTGCAAATATTACAAACAGCAAGAGTTTGTTTCATACGATGGAGGCTCTACATGGAATCCAACTGGTAATTATCGTCAAGGGGCTTTGATTGAGTATCAATCAAGTGATTGTCCAAGTTTTGCTGAAAAATATAAAGCTACTTACAATGATGGCAGAACTTATTCAGCAGAATGTACAAGCCAGAATGAAACAGTAGCACAAGCAGATGTAAGAGCTAGCGGCTATGACTATGCGAGATTAATTCAAGCTGAGATAGGTAATTGTGTGACATCTGTTGGAAGTGCTGCATTTTCACAATGTTCTGCTATTACAAGTGTAATTCTATCTGACAATCTAACATCCATTGGTTCATTAGCATTTGATGGTTGTTATAGTCTTACAAGTATAACAATACCAAGCGGTGTTTCAAGTATTGGTCATTCTGCATTCTATAATTGTAGTGGTCTTACATCAATTACAATTCCAAGTGGAGTTGCTTCAATTGACAATTATTTATTCTATAGTTGTAGAGGACTAACTAATGTTACAATTCAAAATGGTGTTACAAGTATTGGTGACAATGCATTTGCTTACTGTTCTAACCTTGCAAATGTAACAATACCAAATGGTGTAACAACCATTGGAAACAGTGCATATTACTTTTCTGGAATTGTAAACGTAACACTAGGGGACAGTATAACATCGATTGGAAATAGTGCTTTCTATAATTCTTATCTTGAAAGTTTCACCATAAACACTGTAACCCCACCATCTTTGGGTTCTGGAGTATTTAATTCTTCTGATGGGCTTGTAATTTATGTTCCAGCAGCAAGTGTAAGCGCATATCAAACAGCTTGGAGCGCATATGCTAGTAAGATTCAAGCAATTCCATAACTTAACAAAAAAAATGATATAAATGAGTTATAACAAATTTTACCTGTACAAAAAACAAGTAAGCTATAACGATGGGGTTACATGGGAAGATGTAATCCCATTGGAACAAGTTCCAAGTGGAGAGTCAATTGGAACATATGAGACATTAGCAGAGTGCGAAGCCATACAATTCCTTGGAAAGTTCAAAGCAACATATAACGATGGAAGAACATACAGTGCAGGGTGTACAAGCCAAAATGAGACTTTAGCACAAGGTGATGTTAGACTAATTGATTATCGGTATACAGCGATGACTGAAGCAATAATCGGTGATTGTGTTACAAGTATTGGTGATAGGGCTTTCTTTCAATGTACTAGTCTTACTAGCATAACGATACCTAATAGTCTTACAAGTATTGAAAGTTTGGCTTTCGCTAATTGTTATAGTCTTACAAGTGTAACAATCCCAAATAGCGTTACAATTATTGAAAGTTTGGCTTTCGCTACTTGTTGGAGTCTTACAAGTATAACAATCCCTGATAGTGTGACGAGTATTGGTACTAGAGCTTTCAGCAATTCTACTGGACTAACAGAAGTAAATATCGGAACTGGTGTAACTAGTATTGGTGATAGCGCTTTCACATGGTGTACTAGCCTTTCAAGTGTAACAATACCAAACAGTGTTACATCTATTGGTAATTATGCTTTCGATAGATGTACTGGACTTACAAGTGTAACCATCGGCAATAGTGTTACAAGTATTGGTAATAATGCTTTTGATGAGTGTACAAGTCTTCCAAGTATAGATATACCTAATAGTGTGACGAGCATTGGAGCTGAAGCTTTCTATTATTGTACTAGTCTTACAAGTTGTACTATAGGTAGTGGTGTTACAAGTATTGGTCGTAGTGCTTTCAATTATTGTAGTGGTCTTACAAGCATAACTATACCAAGTAGTGTTACAAGCATTGGTGGTTTTGCTTTTAATGAATGTTATAGTCTTACAAGCATCACCATTCCAGACAGCGTTACAAGTATTGGCGATTATGCTTTTGAAATATGTAGAAGTCTAACTTCAGCCACAATAGGTACTGGTGTAACGAGTATTCAAGCATATGCTTTCAGACATTGTACTAGTCTTACAAGCATAACATGTAATGCAACTACACCTCCAACATTAGAAAATGAAGTATTCAATGATACTAATAACTGTCCAATCTATGTGCCTTGTGAGAGTGTAGAAGCTTATAAAACTGCTTGGAGCGCTTATTCAGATAGAATACAGTGTGTAAATCCTCCTACACCAGAATATAGATGGACAAACAGTGGCTGGACTTGTAGCGGAGCTAGTGGTTATGACAAGTATAACCTTCAAGTAAAGGAAGTGAGTTATGATAGCGGAAGCACTTGGAGCGCAGTAACTCCAACTGAAACTCAACTTGGAACGTTGATTGAAGCAAACTCAGAGGATTGTGGATATGTGCCACCAACTGGACTAAAATTCAAAGCAACCTATAGCGGAGGACAAACATACAGCGCAGCATGTGATGGAAATACAGAGTTAACGACAGCAACAACCAAACCAAGTGGATATCAATTTACAGCAATGACATCTGCTGAGATTGGAAATTGCGTTACAAGTATTGGTTATGCTGCTTTCATGGAAAGTGGACTAATAAGCATCACCATTCCAAACAGTGTTTCAACAATTGGTGATTATTCTTTCACTTATTGCGGCGGACTTACAGGTTTGACAATACCAAACTCAGTTACAAGTATTGGTAATAGGGCTTTCTTTTATTGTAGAGCTCTTACAGCAATAACAATACCAGATAGTGTTGCAACTATTGATGATTATGCTTTCTCTAATTGTGCAAGTCTTACTAGTTGTACAATAGGCAGTGGTGTTACAACAATTGAATATGGTGCTTTCTATAGGTGTACTAGTCTTACAAATATCAATATTCCAAGTAATGTTACAACTATTGGTAATCAAGCATTCAATTATTGTAGTGGACTTACAAGTGTAACTATAGGTAGTGGCGTTAGAGATATTGGTCAATTGACTTTCGCTAGTTGTAGTGGTCTTACAAGCATAACAGTTAATGCAACTACGCCTCCAATACTAGGAAGTAGAGCGTTTGATAATACTAATAACTGTCCAATCTATGTGCCTTGCGAAAGTGTAGAAGCTTATAAAACTGCTTGGAGTGCTTATGAAAGCAGAATCCAATGTGTAGGACAGTATAGATGGGTTAACTTAGACCCAGCGGTAGACTATTATTGTAGTGGTACAACGAAGTATTACAAGCAGCAATTGCAGATTTCAGTTGATGGAGGTGTCACATGGGAAGATGTTGTTCCAGCTGAATATCAATGGGGTGAATCAGCTCAAACCCAATCAACTGATTGTGGATATGTGCCACCAGTATTTGATGGAAAGTTCAAAGCAACCTATAGCGGAGGACAAACATACAGTGCAGAGTGTACAAGCCAAGATGAAGCATTAACGACATCAACAACCAAACCAAGTGGTTATAACTATAGAGCAATGACAACCGCTGAAATTGGTGATTGTGTTACATCCATCGGTGATAGTGCTTTCGAAGTTTGTAGTGGGCTTACAAGTGTAACAATTGGAACAAGTGTTACAACTATTGGTGATAATGCTTTTGAAGGATGTAGAAGCCTTACAAGTGTGACAATACCATATAGTGTAACAAGTATTGGTGATAGTGCTTTCTCTGATTGTAGTGGTCTTACAAACTGTACAATAGGCAGTGGTGTTACATCTATTGGTGTGGCTGCTTTCCAAAATTGTACTGGTCTTACAAGCATAACAATACCAAGCGGTGTTACAAGTATTGGTGATATGACTTTCTATAGTTGTAGTAGTCTTACAAGTGTAACAATACCTAATAGTGTTAAAACAATTGGTATTGAAGCTTTCCGTAATTGTAGAAGTCTTGCAAGTGTAACAATACCAAACAGTGTTACAACTATTGATGATTATGCTTTCAGTTATTGTAGTGGTCTTACAAACATAACATGTAACGCAACAACACCGCCATCATTAGGCAGTGAAGCGTTTGGTAACACAAACAATTGTCCAATCTATGTTCCAAGTGGAAGTGTTAATGCTTATAAGACAGCTTGGAGCGCATATGCAGATAGAATACAAGCAATTCCTTAATAATTATAAGTCCCCAAATGATGGGGACTTATTTTATGTTTATATAAACGATAATTATTATGGCATGTAATTGTGAAGGAAAAACTTATAACATAGGAATGGGGTGCTGCGTTCCAGTACTAGCTCCTATTGAGAATTATTACACAAAGACTCAAGTTAACCAAATGTTCAATGATTTGGTTAGTATTGATGATAACGGGATAATACACTTCAAGCACTATGAGTAAAATAGCATATGGAATAGAAATAGGCGGTGAAATATATGAGTTCACTGCATCTAGTGGCGTAACTAGTGGTGTAGTACAAACGATGATTGATGAAAGCATCAGTGGCAAAGCTGATGTCTCTGAAGTTGAAGCAATCAGTGCTGAAGTACAAACAATCAGTGCTGCAACAAGTGATGATGTAACAAGCGGTGAAGTTCAAACCATGATTAACACTGCTGTGAGCGTTTTAGAGGCTGCTGACAGCGTTATAAGTGGTGCTGTGGATGATTTATCGTCTGACCTTGCGCAAGAGGCTCAGAGGGCTTCATCTGCTGAAACAGCACTTGATACAAAGATTAATGGCAAGCAGAATCAACTTACAGCTGGTACTGGTATTTCAATCCAAAATGATGTTATCTCTGTAACTGCAACCTCTCCTACCATTGACGCTTATACAAAAGCTGAAACAAATGCTTTATTAGCTCAAAAGCAGAATAACTTAACCGCTGGTACTGGTATTTCAATCCAAAATGATGTTATCAGTGTAACAGCAACATCACCAACTGTCGATGCTTATACAAAGGCTGAATCTGATGCTAAGTTTGCTACAATCACTAATTTCAATTCGCACAGTGGAAATACAAATATACATGTAACAGCAAGTGAAAAATCAACTTGGAATAACAAATCTGATTTCAGTGGCAATTATAACGACTTAACGAATAAACCAACAATTCCATCAATATGGAGTGGTACAAAAGCTCAATATGATGCCATTGCTGTCAAAGACATTAATACAATCTACCTAATACAATAATAATATGATTGCATATCAAAATTTAAGTGGTTTTACAGAAATATGGTATCAAGGAAGACAAGTTCAAGAAGTCTATAGCAATACTTCAAAAGTCTGGCCAACTAATATAAAGTTCTCTGCAACATACATCGGTGGGCAAACATATTCGACAGAATGTAATGGTGATACAGAGTTATCACTATCAGAAACCAAACCAAGCGGTTATGAGTATTCGGCAATGACAACTGCTGAAATTGGTGATTGTGTTACCAGTATTGGTATGAGCGTTTTCTATTGGTGTAAAAGTCTTACAAGTGTAACCATACCTAATAGTGTTACAAGCATTGGCGATAGTGCTTTCGCTAGATGTACAGGTCTTACAAGTATAGATATACCTGATAGTGTTACAAGTATTGGTGATGGCGCTTTCGGTGGTTGTACTGGTCTTACAAGTATAACTTGTAATGCAACAACGCCTCCAACATTAGAAAGTCAAGTATTTGATGGTTCAACTTGTCCAATCTATGTGCCTTGCCAGTCGCTAGAAGCATATAAAACTGCTTGGAGCACTTATGCTAGCAGAATCCAATGTATTGAACCAACATTTGATGGCAAATTCAAAGCAACATATGGTAGTAGTGGCAAGACATATGAAAAAGAATGTGATGGAAATCCAACGCTTACTTCTGGTGATACAAATGGTAGAGGTTTGTATGATTATACTACTATGACTTCTGCTGAGATTGGTGATTGTGTTACAACTATTAGTGGAAATGCTTTCAACAATTTCAGTAGTCTTGCATCAGTCACTATCGGCAACAATCTTGCTTATATTCGTAATAAAGCATTCATAAGTTGTGATAGATTATCTAGTATTAATTTTCCTGATAGTTTAATATCTATTGGTATTGAAGCTTTCGCTGATTGTAGAAGCCTTACAAGTGTAACAATACCTAACAGTGTTACAATTATTGGTCAGACTGCTTTTTATTATTGTACTAGCCTTACAAGTTGTACAATAGGTAGTAGTGTCGCATCTATTGGTAGTGATGCTTTCTATTATTGTAGAATCCTTACAAGCATAACAGTTAATGCAACTAAGCCTCCAATACTAGGAAGTAGAGCGTTTGATAATACTAATAACTGTCCAATCTATGTTCCAGCAGCGAGCGTTGAAGCTTATAAAACTGCAAGTAGTTGGAGCAATTATGCAAGTAGGATTCAAGCTATTCCATAAAACTTATGTTTAAATAAAGTACTTTTATGATAGAAAATTATGACGATATAATGCAAGAATGGATTGCCCCACATCAAGGATGTAGCGGAACTATGACGATAACGCCAGATGTTGATTTGAAGAGGTGGGCAGTCCAGCAGACAGTAACAATTCTTGCTAATGCTGATTATTATTACACTAGAGCAGAAGTTGACAAACTTCTTGAGGAAATCACATCCTCTAGTGTTACTAGAGAAGAAGTAGAAGAGATGATTCAGCAAGCAATTGCAACAAAGGCAGACCAAGCCCAAGTTGATGCAATTGCAGAACAAGTAAGGCAGAACACTGAAAGGCTTTTGAATACTTACACAAAGGATGAAACTAATTCTCTTCTATCATCTTATTTAACTAAACTAGATGCGGTAAACATGAGGAATAACTATGCGAAAGTAGAAAATGACACTCTTGTTTTAAACTCTGAATTCATAACAATTTAATATATTAAATTATGGCAAATCTTGATAAAATCAAACTTAGTGGTGTAACATATAATATTGTTGACTCGTCTGCTGTACATAGCTTAGAAGGTTATGCAACAGAGAATTATGTTACTGCTGCAACCAATGCACTTGCAGAATCTATAGCAGAGCAAGGCTATCAAACTAGTGGAGATGTTCAGAATGCAATCACTGCTGCTACAACTCCAATCAATAACACTCTTACAGCGCATACAGCAAACACTGATATACATGTGACTGTTGCTGATAAGACAGCATGGAATGCAAAACTCGATGAATCTGATGTTGCTGGTTTATTTGGCAATGTGAACTATGACAGTACCACTCAGAGAATCAATTTCTATCATGAATCAACTGGTGGAACTGTACTTGCATATATCGATGCTTCAGACTTCGTTAAAGATGCTTTCCTTGATTCAGTTGTTGTTGAGAATCGAGTTATTGAAGGTGAATCAGTACCTTGTCTTGTGTTCACATGGAACACTGATGCAGGAAAGTCTGAAACAGTTATCCCAATCGGTGGCACATTTGACCCAACGAACTATTACACAAAAGACGAAGTTGATGATGAAATAGAAGCTGCTACAAGTGGAAAAGCTGACACTTCTGCTGTAACTCAAGTAAATAATGCTTTGACAGCGCATACTGCTGATACTACAATCCATGTAACATCAAGTGATAAGACCACATGGAATGGTAAGCAAGATGAATTAGTTTCTGGAACCAACATCAAGACCATCAATAATGAGAGCATTCTTGGTAGTGGAAATATAACAGTTCAAACATTGCCAACTGTAGAAGGCACAACTTTGGTTTTCAGTTAATTCTTTCATAACTATAGATAAAGTAAAAAGGTGAGATGTAAGATTTATTGCATCTTGCCTTTTTTAATGTTTATATAAAATATATTTCGAAATATGAGCAACATAATTGATTCAATACAGCTTAGTGGCGTAACTTATGGAATTAAAGGTAGTGGAGGAACGCAAACCATTGAACTTACACAAGCCCAGTACGATGCACTAGTAGACAAAGACCCAAATACATTCTACGTCATAACTGATGCTGAAGCTGGTGATTTAACTAACTATTATACCAAAAGTGAAACCAATACATTGCTTGGTGATAAAGCAGATACTGCTACAACTTATACCAAGACAGAGGTTGATACAGCACTTGGCGGCAAACAAGCAACATTAGTGTCAGGAAGCAATATCAAAACCATCAACAATGAGACATTGCTTGGTAGTGGAAATATCGATATTCAAGGTGGTGGTAAAGCCATTGAAGCAGGTAGAGGCATCTCCATTACCACTGGAGAAACTGCTGATACAGTGTCATTTGATTTACCAATCAGTGCTACAACAAATGGTTCTATACTTATAGGAGTTAGTTGCTCTGCAAATAGAGACAAGTCATTCGTTGGTGGACAAAAAAGTGTTGGACAAGGCGAAGGTTCTTTTGCATTTGGGCAAGTTTGTAAAGCTAGTCAATGGTCAATTGCAGTAGGAGACCATATTGAAGCCAATATAAAACCAAATTCTGCTGCTTTTGGTAAATACAATAAACAGACTGGCGGTTATTATGAAGCAGAAAGTGCTACAACATTATTCTCCGTAGGTAATGGTACAGCAGATAATGCAAGACATAATGCTTTTGAGATAAGGCAGAATGGTGATATATATCTAACCAAAGATGGACAAGATGTTAAGTTGCAAGACCAACTTGGTGGTGGTTCAATAACTGTTGATACAGCATTAGATAGTGGTTCAACAAACCCAGTTCAGAACAGAGTAATCTATAACAAGATTGACGAAGTTGAAGAAGTTACTGCTGCTGGTCTTAACGCTCTCAATGATGAATTGGGTGGAAAACAAGATACCCTTGTTAGTGGAACGAACATCAAGACCATCAATAATGAGAGCATTCTTGGTAGTGGAAACATTGATATTCAAGGTGGTGGAAAAGCAATTGAAGCTGGTAGAGGCATCTCCATTACCACTGGAGAAACTGCTGATACAGTGTCATTTAGCCTTCCAATATCGGCTGGAACTGGTAGTTATTCAATTGCTGAAGGTTATAAGACAATAGCATCTTTTTATTATTCACATGCTGAAGGAAATCACACAGAAGCAAAAGGTGAGGCTTCTCACGCTGAAGGACTTGGTTCAGAGGCAACTGGTGAGACTGCTCACGCTGAAGGCTATTATACACATGCATGGGGTAATCTATCTCATGCTGAAGGTTGTGAAACAATAGCCAAAAACAAGGCAGAACACGCTAGTGGGCAGTACAATGTTTCAAATATAGCAAATACAACTTGGGGTGATAGTGGTAATACCTTATTCAGTGTAGGTAATGGTACATCAGAGTCAACAAGGCATAATGCCTTTGAGATAAGGCAGAACGGTGATATATATCTCTCTTCTGGTGGAACTGACATAAAGCTTCAAGACCATCTTGGAGGTGGCGGAGGTTCATCTTATACAGCTGGTGATGGCATTGACATTACCAATAATGCAATATCTGTTACTGGAAAAGTTTCTACAAGTGATTTCAATACATACAGTGGCAGTGTTGAATCAAGACTTGCAGAGGATGAAGAGGTAACTGCTGCTAGCCTTAATACTCTCAATGATAAGTTTGGTGGTTTAAAATTAATGAAGATTTCTCAAACAGATTATGATAATCTTCAAGTAAAAGACCAGAATACACTTTACATAATTGTTAACTGATGAAGACTTGCATACATACAGTAATATTAAATGAACTAGACGAATATTTGAAAGCTTGGCTAGACCATCATTCACCGATGGTTGACCATATCTTCATATTCGAAGACATTGGAAGTTGGAGTCATAAACACATAACAGACCAATATCCAAATGTAACTCTTTGGAGTGTATTAGACATCTATGATACTGAAGGTGGCAAAGAAAGACTTATCAAGAATAAGGAAAGAGGTGGCATTAATCAGAGGTTCTACATATTGGATGGAGTTCCAAAGATTCAAGACCTACATCAATATGATTGGTGTTTCACTCTTGACATAGATGAGTTCATAACATTACAAGAGCCATATAAGGACATTCCAAGCGTTCTGAGCGAGTTTCAAGACAAGGTTGCTGTAATGCTTCAATGGCAGAATTATGGAGCGTCTGGGAGGATTTATAAGCCCAATTATAATGGTAGGGATTACAGAGAGTTCTACACTCAAAAAGCACCATTCAACAAATGGGATGCAGATGTTAAGATTACAACAAAGATATGTTGGAACTTGAACAAGATAACAAGATGGCATCTATGTGGATTGCATTGCACAGTTGGTGACTGGGTTAACACCAAAGGAGTCAAGGACAGAAAGGAAATCTGTTATGATAAGATGTATCTCAGTCATTATGTCACAAGGAGTTGGGAAGAATGGGTATGGAAGTTGTATCAGAGAGGAATGCATTGTGGATTGAGACATAGGAAGGATGAACAATTTTTTGAAATGAATCCAGATATGTTGCCAATGTATGATGAATGTATGAAATTAAAAAATAAAATATTAAACGTTTAATAATATGAACAATTTAAAGAAATTCTCAACTGAAGCAGAGTATACTGCTGCAACGTTGAATTATCCAGCAGTAAGTTGGGTAACTGCTACTGATAATGTACATTTTGACAAAACTGCACCTGTTGTTATTAATGATAAGGTAATGTTGCTTACTACTGCTCTTGATAATGGAGATGACGTTGTACTATACAATGCTGGTTCTTCACCAGCAGAACCATATTTTATATCAATAACAGTAAATGACGAACCAGTTCCAAACCCAAATATTACAAATTCATTGGCGAATGTTTGTGTTGGTGGTGAGCCATATTTAATTAAATATGAATTAACTAGTACAATAATTGATGATTGGTTTACTGGAGATTTAGGTGCTTATGGAAGTGCTGCACAGCCAGGAGAAGTGTTTATTCCAAGTCAAATAACTGAGGTGAAACATTTACCAAACAATGTGTATACAAATGGTGCAAAAGTAGTCTGTGAAGTAACCACACCTCCAAATATTGAATTTGAATCGAGTGGACTTGAAAATTCTATTCTTTATGTTCCAGATGCATCAGTAAATGCCTATATGGAAGTAAGTGGTTGGAATGGTTTTGCTCAAATTTTACCAATCTCAGAATATCAAGGTAACTTACCAGTGTAATGACAATACTATTGACTGGTCATAAGGGCTTTATTGGCTCAAACTTGGTTAAGAAACTATCAAATCATACAATTGTTGGAGTCGATTTAAAGGAAGGACATTCTTGTCTTGATTTCAATTATATCAATACACTGTTTGAGTTCTATCATTTTGACGCTGTAATACATCTTGCAGCAATTGCTGGTGTTGGTTATTCAGTAGAACATTCAGAAGAAGTGTTGCATAACAATATCATTGGGTTTGATGTTCTTGCAAAGGCAGCAATAAAGCATAATGTGAAGCATTTCATCTATGCATCATCATCAAGTGTATATGGTGATGATGGCACACAGAAAAGCCCATATGCTGTTTCAAAGGCAACAAATGAGTTGCAAGCTGCAATGTATTCCAATCTATCAAATACCAAGTTCACAGGATTGAGGTTCTTTACAGTCTATGGAGAAGGGATAAGGGATGACCTTGCAATCAGTAAGTTTATAAAGGCGATGAAAGCCAACACACCAATATATGTTTATGGTGATGGCACTCAATCAAGGGATTTCACCTATATTGAAGACATTACAGAGGCAATAAGCCTTATACTTGAATCTGACAAGGATTGGAAGAACGAGGTGTTTGACATTGGTTATGGTGAATCAACGACAGTGAATGAGTTGATTGACATATTGAAGGGACTGATAAACCCAACCTTTGACAAGGTGGTATACCAAGATGAGAAGCCATATGATGTTAATACAACATTAGCGAGACCAAATAAACTGTATGAATGGTTTGAATATAAGCCAAAATACAATATAAAAAAAGGATTATATAAATGGCAATTAAAATAGGAAGTTTGGATATAAGTGCATTCAAGGTAGGTTCTGACGATTGCAAAATTTACCTTGGAGACACTTTGTTATATCCTCAGACATTATCGTATAAGCTCGTTGCTCAATACAGTGATACCACAGAGTATAAGGTTGAGTGTAATAGCAGTACCTCACTTACACAGACAGAAGTAACAAGTCATACAACACCAGTGAGTTCTATGACAAGTGCCGTTGTGAGTGATTGTGTGAATAGGATTGATAACAATGCATTCTGTGGTGCTACAAATCTTAATTCAGTTACATTGAATGAAGGAATTACTGAAATTGGAGTTCAAGCATTCAGAGATACTCCAAACTTAAGAAGCATTACATTTCCATCAACCTTAGATACAATTGAAGCAACTGCATTCAGATTAAGTGGACTTAAAGAAGTAAGTGGAATACCAAGTGGAGTTACATATTTGGGCAGTGGTGCATTTGCTGATTGTACGAGTCTTTCAGCAGCAACCATACCTTCAAGTGTGACTGGTTCTTCAAGCAACTTATTCTTGAGGGATACAGCCCTTGAAGAAGTGCATTTCGAAAGAGAAACAGCACCAGCATTGGGGGTAGATGCATTCAATGGATGTACAGCGTTGATTAAGATATATATCCCAGACTGTGACTGTTATGACAGTTATGCTGCACAGTCTCAGTTCAGTGGCTATACAAACTTGATATATGGTGAGGATAATACCAAATGTAAACAAGAGGCAATGCCTTATGCAATGTATAGGGTTAGTAGAAATGGTAGTGGTGTGACTGTTGCTTGTAACTCATCTTCATCAAACACAGTAACAACTGCTAATACTCGTACTGGTATTACCGTTGCTTCACTCACAAGTTCAACATCAACACAGACTCCAGTTGAAATTAAGTTTGGAGATTGCTGTAAGGTTATCTCAACTGGCGCTTGTAGTGGATGGACATATCTAACATCAGTCACAATATCTGACTCTGTAACTGGACTTAGTGGTAACTATCAATTCAGAGATTGTAAAAGAGTTAAGGAATTTAAAGTCGGCAATGGTTTGAAATCCATTGGTGCAACACAGTTTGCAATCAACCTTGGAAAAGTTTATAGTGCTCAGTCTGCAAGCAATTGGGTAGATGTCGATTTATCAAGAACCACTAATCTAACAATAGGTGGAGGTAGTGCTTTTGCTTATGCTTATATCAATAATCTAAAGTTTGGTAGCGGAGTACAAATTAATGGTACAAGCTGTTTCCAAAATGCCCATATCAATTCTATAAAGTTTAATGGAAGTGGTAGTATAAGTAGTGGCTCAAATACAAATGGTAAATTCTATATGGCAACCATTGGTTCAATTGATTTTGGAAGTGTAACTTCAATTGGTAATTATGCATTTGCAATAACTAGTGGATTCAGAAGCGTTAGTATTCCAAGCAGTGTGACTTCAATGGGTAATTATGTTTTCGTTGGAGCATCAGATATTACAGAAGTAACATTAGACTATAGCGGAAGCGATGTTGGTAGTGGCATCTTTAGTGGTGTTGGAAGTTTAAGGAAAGTAACATTTGGTTCACACCCAACTAAAATTGGTAACAGTATGTTCAGTAATTGTACATCATTAAGTGCAGTTACAATTCCAAATAACATAACGTACATAGGAGAACAAGCATTCAGTGGTTGCAGTTCTTTGGTATCTTGTAAATTACCTGATAATATTAAAGAAATTGGAGTCTATACTTTCTACAACTGTACTTCATTAACCTCGATTACCATTCCAAGCAGTGTGACTGAAATTGATGCTTATGCTTTTAGTGGATGTAATATGCAATATGCAGAAATATTAGCAACAACACCACCTTCATTACCTGGTATTTATACCTTTACTAGTACATATCCAATATACGTTCCAGATGCATCAGTAGATGCTTATAAATCAAGTGATTGGTCACAATATAGTTCGAGAATTAAACCATTAAGTCAAAAACCATAATAAATTATGATTAAATACAATAATTCAAACATAAATGACTGGAACTTTGGTGATGACAACATCATCAAGGTTTACCGTAATAATGCTGTTTGTTATTATAAGGTTAGTTCAACCTCACCTACAGCACAGACACCATGTTATGCTGTTGTTAATGATATATCTCAATATTCGGATACTGAGTTTGAAGATGTATTCAACCTTGCTGATGAGAAATGGTATAAGCTCAATAACCTTAACCAATATGAGGAATATGGTGTATATGGTAGTGGTAGGAATATCACATACTATGAAGGGAAGCTTACTGTTGATGGTAACTATGAATATATCTACAGTGGTGGTTCTTGGGTTAATCTTGGAGAAGTGAGTGGAGGAACTATTGACACTGTGTGGATTGACCCTCCTAGTACAAACAATCAAAATGCTTCTTTCGATATTGGTCATTATTGGGGTGAAGGTTATAAGATGGTATTCAACTCATATCTGAGTGGCTCATACGGTGGAGACTATGGTTCATTCTGGAGATGGAATCAACATACACCAATTGAGTTTAATTTTTACTCAAATGGTTTCTACTATGATTTCCATAACCCAACATCAACTTCGGCTCCAGATGTTGCTACAAATGACTACAGTTGGCGTATAATGAAGAATAGTAGTCTAAGAAACTATGAAAATAGTCAAATATTCAACGTTATATTAACAAATGGTACTGTTAGTGTTAAACTTGAAGAAACTGGTGCTGAAATTGTAAATGGTTCAACATCTGTATCAACTAAAAGTTGGTACAATGGGCTATACCAAGCATCACTTGGTAGCATGAATAAACAAAGTAAATGCCATTTAAGCCATATACAAGTATACAATGCCAATGATGAATTAGTTAATGATATTAAGTTTGTTAAAAACCAAGGTGTCACTGGAGCACAAGAGATTTCAGCATATGATTCAGTCCTTAACGTCACTTACAATAACACAAACTCATATACACCATCGTATCATATTGTATCAGATAGTGGTGGACAAACTGAATATCCATTGGAATACCCTGTAAAGCAAGACCCTCCAAATAATCTTTCGTTCTCTTCAATGACTGAAGCAGAGGATTATGAATGCCCTTGGGTTGGAATGAATGCAACAATTGATGGTGATAAGTATGTATTCAGCGGTGATTCACAGAGTGGTTATGAGTGGGTATATAATCCTTCAAGACTTCCAGTTGGATATACAGAAGTTGAATACATTGAGAATACAGGAACATCATATCTTAATATTGCATTTACTCCAAACCAAGATACAAGGGTCGTAATGCAATATCAAATGGTTACAGATAGTGGTGCTGGACGTTTATGGGGTGCTGGTGCTTGGAACTCTGCAACTGGTTTAGAGCCAAACTATGAAAACGGATATTTGCAAATATCTTGGTTAGGTAAAACATCTTGGACAAAGTTCAACAATGTAACATCAGATTACAATAAGCATTTGTTAGACTTGAACAAGAATTACTTATATCTTGATGAAATATTGGTTGGTTCAAACACATACACAACAAGAACTGCATCAGACCCAATTGGTGTCTTCACTTACATAGGCAGTGGCAGACCATCATCTTCAAGTTATTGGGGTCAAGAACACTTTAAAGGTAAGATGTATTCATTCAAAGTGTATGACAATGGAACGTTGGTAAGAGACCTTGTGCCTTGTATTAAAGATAGTGAAAACACTGTTGGAGCATATGACCTTGTAAACGATGTATTCTATACTGTTCCAACTGGATATACAACAGATAAGTTAATTGCTGGTCCTTCAGTATAATATAATTAAAAAAAGATAGATTTACCACAATCTATCTTTTTTTATGTTTAAAATATACTAATTTATTTAAATCTATAATAAACTATGAGTAGACCTATCGGAAGTAAGAATAAACCAAAGATACCACAAAACGCTGGTGGTTTATTCCTAACTACACTAGAAAAACAAATTGAAGGTTCTGCAATCACTCGCAAGAATGCTCTAGGGTGGGTTAATTGGGGAATTCGTAACAATTATCCAAACTTGTTGCTAGACCTTTATAATCAATCACCAACACATAGAGCTTGTATTAACTTTGGTGTTCAGTCAATCCTAGGTAATGGTGTGGATTACGATGCAATGCAAGTAGATGGCACACAAGTAATTCCAAACTACGCAGAATCTTGGGATGACCTCATCAAGAATATCTCGCTAGATTATATGCTCTATGGAAGCTATGCAATCCAGATAATTAGAAACAAGGATGGTAAGACCTTCTCATTTTGGCATATGCCGTTGGATAGAGTTCGCTGGAGCGAGTATGATGAAGATGGACAGATTACTTCATATTGGATATGTAATGATTGGACTATGACTGGAGAATATCCACCATTTCAAATCGATGCTTTCGATATGAGGGATGACCAACAAATAAAGAATGGAAAACCATATTTGTATGTTTACAGACAGTATTCTCCAGCAATGACATACTATACTCAGCCACACTATCAAGCTGGTATAAAAGCTATTCAGTCAGAAATTGAATATGTGAACTATGACCTTAAGACAACTGTAAATGGTTTCGTTCCAAGCGGTATGTTGGTGCTTAACGAGGTTGAAACTGATGAACAACGTCAAGCAATCATTAAGAACGTAACCCAGATGTTCCAAGGTTCAGAGAATGCCAATTCAGTAATGGTGACATTCAGAAATAATGTGGATGAAAATAAGCCAGAATTCGTTCCATTCACAGCTAATGCTGGAAACATTAACCTATATGCTTCGGCAAATGAGAGAACTGTTAGCAGAATTCTTGCATCACACCAAATTCCAAATGCATCATTGGTAGGAATGCCCGACATCGGTGCTACTGGTTTTGCAAGTGAGGCTGATAAACTTGAAACAGCATATCAGCTTTATAACAAGTTGACTGGCAATGCAAATCGTATGACTGTCATCAGAACTCTTAACCAAATGTTCAAGATGAATGGTGTTGATGTTGAGGTTGTTATGAAGCCTTTGTCTTTCAATGACTTTGGCAATGATGCTAATGTTGAAGAGAGAACAGAACCAGTCAAGGATGTTGCTGATGATGAGAGAAATAATAATGAAGAGGAAAAAGTGGAGGAATAAACAATGATTATAAACGAAACATACTTCAAAAAATTTTCGCCAATTCCAGTCAATTATAACATGGCTGAAATTAAGAACTATATTCCAGTCGCTGAGAAGATTTGGCTAAAGCCTCTAATAGGATATGAACTCTTCGATTTAATCGAGGAACAAGTTGAAACCAATACTGTATCACCAGAGGTGGCAACACTATTGACAGAAGGCGGTTTGTGGCAATATCTATCATTTGCAACAGTGTATGAGGCTTTACCAATGGTCTGGTCACATATCTCTGAGGTTGGTGTTACAAAGGGTAAATCAGACAATTCAGATAGCTTGGATTTAAAGGACATGACATATATTAGTCAGCATTTAAGGAATCAAGTTGAAGTATTGAAAGACCAGTTGAAGAAATGGCTATGTGAACACAGTAATGTATTTCCAATGTTAGATTGCTGTTCTTGTGGATGCTCTTGTTGCCAAGAAAATCCAAAGTTGAATATGCCAAATCCAAACCAGCAGATTTATAGAAATTTAAAAAGATATACTGACATAAAATAAGTAAATTGTGTTGACAAATGAGAACTTGTGTTGTAACAATGGCAAGATTGGAAGGAAGATACTTGCCAGAATTTATTGAGCATTATAAATCTCTTGGATTTACCAACATCATCTTTTGCGATAACAACCACAGTGATGATAATGAGGACGTAAAGGGTATTTTAAAGCCCTATGAAGGCTTTGTAATCTATGAGGGGTATGTTGATAAGGTAGGGTATCAGATGCGCTGTTACAGCGAGATTTATGAGAAGTATAAGAATGACTATGATTGGTTCTTCTTCTGCGATATTGATGAACATCTTTACCTTGAGAACCATAAAACAATTGATGAGTTCTTGCAAGACAAGCAAGACTTTGATTGCGTCTTAATCAACTGGCTCTGCTATGGTGATTGTGAACAGATTGAAGCAGATTATACCAAACCATTGAAGGAGAGGTTTACATACCCACTTCCATTGAATCTATGCGTTCAGTACCAATTCCCAGAAAATGCACACATCAAGAGCATTGTAAAAGGAGGTATCAATGTGGTCTTTTACGGCAATCCTCACATCCCATCAACACCATTGAGATGCTGCAATGCAAATGGTGTGCAAGTGGATAATAGACCTTGGCAGAACATTGATTATACCAATGCACACATCAAGCACTATGTTACCAAATCCTTGGAAGAGTGGTGTACCAATAAGATGGCAAGAGGTACAGCAGACAGAGATTACCAAACCTTCATCAAGTTCTATGCTGATAGATTTTTTAAGTATAATAAACCAACTCAAGAGAAACTTGATTGGTTAAAGGAACATGGCTACAGTGTCGTATAACCCCATATCTCTTATTATCATAAGAGAGATATGAACCCAAAAATGACTTAGAGAGAAAAACTTATTTTAAAGCTCTCTAAGCCATTTATTTTATGCCGCCTTGACAACTGCCCACCCATCACATGAAACGCTGCCTATGAGCCTTAAAATGGCTTTAAACAAAAATCCATCACTATCTTCTCAGACTGTGATGGAACAAATAAAACATTTTTATTAATTTAAAAAATTATTGTTAAGAATTCAGAAAGAATGAAATCAATCTTGTACTAGAGCGATTACTTCATCATAGCCATCTTCTAGACCATTTTGTCCAGCTAGTAATCGAATATCGCTTTCCCAATCATTAGGCTCTTTAAGGCACTCTTTCACATATTGCCAAGATTCGAAAGTTGAGAAATAACTTGAAAACTCTTCATTACTCATAGACTCAATGTCTTCAACATCTTGAAATTGGTCTAAGCAGTTGCAATACTCGGCTATATCTTCAGCTCTGTCTCTCGCTGTGCTATAGTCTTCCATAGCTATGGCTTCATTCAAGTCTTCTTGAGCGCCATTCATGTAATCTTTAATGGCGGTCAGTAGTAAATCTTTTGTGCTTTTCTTCATATATTTCTTTTATTTAAATTTATAAATGATGGGAGTGGAGTGTTAGTCCACCCCCTTGTGTTCTCGTTACTTTCTTCTAGAGATTCCCTTTATAAATGGCTTTAATCCTGCATCCAAGTTCATAACCCATTCATCTTTCTGAAAGCACCAGTATTTGCAAGCCTCTTCAACTGCATTCTTCTTGAGTGCCTCTAGGAATAAATTTGCTGCCTCAGCATCTTTGTCAAATGCTTTTTTTAGGAGCTTTGTGCTGCCACTACCATATGGCAAACCATTGAAGACCACTGTGTAATCTTTGCCATCAGCATCAATTTTTGTAACTGTGATAAACATCACTTCTTCATCACTAATACCCATTGTAAGGGTGTGGAGGTCAATGCTGTACTCTGTACCAACATTTGTCTTAAATGAATTTAAATTTTTAATCATATAATATTGTATTTGATTTATACTTCTTGCTTTTGGTGAAGAAGTTTAACCATTTTGTGTTTTTCTGAACATTGCAAAGATATGAAAAAAAATTGAGATACCCAAATTTTTAAGTTAATTTTAAGGGTTTTTAACCGAAAGACCTCATTTTAGTTCACTGGGTTAAAGCTGGTTTAACAAAAAAAATGACCCAAGTGCGGTATTTCTCCGACCTAGGTCATGTGCAAGATACTTCCATCTCGCCTAGCATATATATTTAATCTAAAACTGAGAAACTAATTCTCTTTATATTCATTCAGCAATGCTTTTCCCAATTGATACTTTGGCTTGAAGTCACTCTCATACTCGTACCACTCACTCCAAAGTTTTTCAACTTTACCATCAGCATTGCGACCCCAATATTGAAATCTCTTGTACTGCATTACCAAGGAAGTCCATCATCTACTTTATTAGGTTCTGCCGTTACAACCTTACTCTTGAGTTGTTCTCGCTCATTGAGCCTTGCTTGTAACATAAGCAGCATTCGCTTCATGTCAGCATCACTCATATCATCAATTGAAGGAGATTGTTTCTTCTCTTCTACCTTGTTCCAAGTAATTTCGGTTGCATTTTTAATTCCATCAGCCTCAATTATCTTCTGGAACGGTATCTCGAAATACCTCTGCACTTGGTCTGCATTTATTTTCGCAACAAACACATCGCCTTGCTTACCGATTTCAATTAAATTTACATTCGCTAGCGTTTGAATTGCTAGTTCAACCTCTTCATCAACCAAGTTCATCGCTCTAGCCATTTGGTGAACATACAGTTTAATGAACTCTTGACCACTCCAACCACACATGTATTGCATAACCTTGCATGCTACTGGTGGCAACGCACATACCAACTGTGTCGGCATCGAAATTCTTTTTCTTACGTTTTCCATTTTTTCTCAGTTTTTAGTTAATAATTAAGTTAATTTAAAATTGGGAGAGTGAGTTATGACATAAAAGAACAACGAATGAATCAAGCTAAAAAAAAGATGCTCACCCTCCCAAACATCAGATGTAATTGTAAGACTAGTTAACCGTTTTTTTGTCTTACAATGCAAAGATATATAAAAAAATGTTAATTTCCAAATTTTTTGCTAAAAAAATGAATTTTTTGTGATTACACCATATTTATTTTAAAAAAGAGAGAGAAATATTTTGAATTGTCAAATATTATCCATATCTTTGCTCATAGAGTACTGATTGCAACAGTATTCTTTTTAACTACTAGGAGGGTTTCATCAAGGGTTTTAGTTTTCCCTCCTAGTTTTCATAAAAAACCCTTGAAAAGATGAAATAATTAACTAAAACCAAACACAACTATGATTAATTTAAAATTTATGAACGAAGCTGTTGAAATTGCTGAAGGAAATGAGTTCAGACTACTCTATGTTATCGCCAACACAATCTCATTGAAGAAAGAAGGACATACCAAGATATACAGAGAGATGCTTGCAGATAAACTTGGATTGTCAACAAAACAGATTACGAGACTCACAAATTCATTGGTAGAAAAAGGACTTTTGAAGAAAGATTTGGTATCAGAAAAAGACAAAACTGTTTGTTATTACTCTCTTAACTTAGACAAAAATGACTCGAAAAGTACTCCGAAACTGGACAAAAATGTCCCTCTTAATAAAAGAGAAAAAGAGTTATTAAAAGAAAAAAGAAATAATAAGAGTAAAAAAGATGAAATAGAAGAAATGGAGAGAGAATTTAAAACAGCATGTGGAATTGAAGATGGTGTTGATAATAAACCAAAAGTTTTTAGCGTAGAATGTTATGAACCAAAGACAAATGTTCCAGATGAAGAAGACTTGGGGAGTTATCTAAGAAGAGTTGGAAGAATGTAAACTTTTTCTTCAATTTATTTGGAATTGTCAAAAAAAAACTATATCTTTGCAATAAGAGACCTAAACACTGAAAACACACAACCAATATGGCATTAAGAACAAAAGAATCACTTCAACGAATGTTCCAAGAATCAAGAGAACAACAAAAGAAGAAAAAAGAACAACAATCAAAACTTAAACTAGAAGCTAGAAAGAAAAAATATAAGGAAATTGACCAAATCTTAAAAAAGTCTCTACAAGACGAGAAAAAGAAAATTATGAGTAACCTTCAAGCTCTATTGAAGAAACGCTCTCAAAACGTCAGGAAACTAGCTCCAATAGAACTTGAAGAATTCCAAAAGAAAAATCAACTTTGGGAAACAAACGAATCAGACTTATACCAGACAAGAGAAGAACTTCAAGAGGCTGAAAAAAGAGGAGAAGGCGCTATCAATTGGGATGTCTGGGATAAACTAATAAAAGAAGGTAATGAATCACCAACAAAATGACCAAAAGAACTGTTAAAACTTACGTCTATAAAGACAAAAAACTAGTCGCAACAACAAACTCAGTTTTAGAAGCAGCATCATACGCAAATACTAATTCAACTACAGTTTCAATTTGTGCAAATGGTAGCCGCAGAAATACCTTCAATGGCTGGTGGTTTTCTTATCAACCACTCTCTCAAGATGAACTAGATGATATATATACCGAAAAGGCAAAAAGAACTAAGCGTTCAAATGACGAATGCAAGGAAAGAGAAGGAAGCTTTGAATATGCTGTAGACTGTAATGAAAGACAAGTAACGTATATACCAAGAAGTCGCAAGGCTAAAGTGGAGCAACTACGTAGACTTATTTGGGCTTCAAACTATAGACGGTGGTTGTCACAACCAAAGAAATTAGCAGCCCTAGAGAGACGAGCTTATAAAGAATTGTTGGATAGTTTGCTGTGAAATTTAAATATTTGTTTTAATTCATAATATAATATAGGTAAATGAAAGGGTTCTGTATAGCTGTGATAGCTGGTGACAGAACCCACTTTTAATCTACTAAGAAAACATCAATGGGCAAAACCCATTTTCATATAATAACACACAAAAACCATAAACATTATGGACAATATTATTGAAAGGATTGTAAGAGACAATCCATTGCTAGATGGCGCAGAAGTCATCACAACAACTATCACAAGAGAGGATAGAACAAAAGCACACTATTACATCTTCAAGAAACCAGAAGAAGATTTGAAAGACCTTTGTGTAAGAATACCAATAAGCGTATTAACAAGGGAAAATGGAAAGGGTAAAAATAGACATTACATCGTAGTAGCTGTAACTCCAAACGGATATGAAGTCTATGACCTTAATAAACCAAGAAGCATGCATATTGAAGGAAATACAGCGGTAATTGGTGATGTAGATAAAATTGGATGCAATATACCAGAAGATAAAATAAATGAACCAATGCCATTCTAAAGCCTATGAAAAGAGAAGAAGACTTTAGTGTAAGCGAACAAACTTGCTGGGAATTATTGCAAGACTTCATAGAATGCAGCAATTTCAAAATGCATATCAAAAAATATGGCAGAACAAAAGAATGTGATTATGTTGATGCAACTGGACTTACCACCTCTAACCAATTCTTGAACATAGAACTGAAAAGAAGGTATCAAACACTTGGGAAATTTGATACATTATATGCAGAAGGACATAAAATTGCAGACTTATATGTGGATTATTTCTGTGATAATAAAATTCCACTGTATATCAACTTTCTGAATGATAATTATGTGGTCATATTCAACCTAATAAAATTGAAACGAAGACATAAACCCGAAAAAGGAAGAAATTGGTCTCAAGGATATAACCAGTTCGAAATGACACAATCACAAAGACTTGATTTGAAAGATGCATTCATATATAAGAAACAAAACAATAAATATACTCTAATACAAAAGGGATGGTAAATAATACCACCCTTTTTTTTCTGCTTAAATCACCATATCATCAACAATTGAAGCAATCTCTTCATCTGTCAATTACTCGTTGCTTGATGTCACATAATATTTGGGCAAACAACTAACTCCACAAGCCTTCTCCAAACGAACATGTCAACATACAACAACGTAAATTGGGAATTTGTCGCAAACAATTATTTAATTTTCCCTTTAAAATGGCTATTTTTTATATATAATGGTATCGCAGAAGTAGATGCCCTGAAAAAACACTAGAAGCCCTTTGTTTAAATGGTTTTGAAAGACATAAAAAACACAATGTCTCATTTTTGTACGCATTTAAAAAAAATTTTTTTCATTTTTTTTGAACTTTTGAACTTTTCATGATATTTATTAATATAAAACGAAATTAGCCTAATGCATGACAAAGACTTATTCATAAATTATATAAATGACCATTACTCAGAATTGAAGAACAAATACTTCAAGTTCTGCCAGGAGAAAGATTATGATTGGAGTGAAGATGTATTTCAAGACACCATACTGAAATGCTACCAGAGGATTGAAAAGGTTGGAAAACTGAAAGACACAACATCATATGGGATAGAAAGCTACTTTTTCAAATCATTCAAAAACAACACATTGTTAGAAAAAGTATATTGCCGTACTAAAAACAGAGACTTTAACATAAACAGCGATAACATCAATGAACTCTATGAAGTCTGGTACAACAACCATAACTCAACAGCTAGAGAGAAGCTTATAAACGACTTATACAAGGATTTTGCAACGTTATACATTATGTTGCAAGTTGAAAATAATTTTGACAGTGAGCATTTCTATTTGTTTAGGGTGAAAGTATTAACACCAGATATGACGTTCAAGAAACTAGCTGAGCAAACCAAAGTAAAAGCAAGTAGAAAGAAAGTAATAGACGTAATGCATTGGGTTAAGGAAAACGTCACAAAAGAGCAAATAAAGAAAGCTTTCAATGAAATCTATGGAAATTTAATTTAAACTATGGGAACATTAATTGAAATCATAACAATTTTTTTTATATTCTTTGTGGTGAGCCATGAAGTGTATTACTTTGTTGAAGTTAAGGGAATGCCTTCATGGTTAAACTACAAGCCATTTTCATGCAGGCTATGCTGCACATTCTGGACTCTAATCACCATATATACAACATTTTTGCTCAGTTTTCAATGTTTATATTTGGGAATTGGTGGTATTATACTTGCAATCTTAAACGCAATTGCAATGAAGGTAGACCAAAAAAATAAAACAATTAAAATATAAAGACAAATGAATTACACATTTACAAATGATGATGTTAAATTAGTAGAGAAGTTTATTGAAATTAAGAACAAAGGTTTCTATTGTGATGGAACTCAACTAACTGAAGTCTATAACAGAGTGCTACATAAATCAGTTAATCCAACGAATTGTGGGTCATGCTTGCGCCAACGAGTTAATGAACTTGAACAAGCTCTCAACAGTTTCAAAAAGCAGATGGAAGTAAGTGGTTTGACTGCAACTGAACTTACCAATGAAATAAAAGCGATAGAGGATGAAATCCAGCCTTCTAAGAGCGTTTCAGAGGCTCAGCCATCAACTATGAAGGAAGGTGAAAATAAAGCTGTTAAAAAGGCTAAAAATGGGGCAAAAGTTAAGTGAAGACCATGTGTATGAGATTAAGCCAATTGAAAGAAATGGTCAGAAGGTAACGAAATTAAATGAAGACCATCTTTTGCCATCGAAGGTTAAACGTTATAAACGAGGTCATACATTTGCTGAAAGAGCCCAGTCAGCGTTGTTCAATAACGCTGATGATGTCTTGGATGAAGTATATGTGGATATATGCAATGGAGTTGCCAGAAGTGATATTACACAGAAGCTGATGAAGGGGCTGTATGAACCCCAGAAAAGGGGAATGACATATCGCACAGCAAATGAGTATTACAATTGTGCATTGGATAGGATGCATTATAACACAGACGTTGAACATGCAAGATTAAAGGACATCTTTTATAATCGCTATGAATCTTTGTTGGAGACTGCCATTAAGAAAGGTGACATCTTCAATGCAAGGGGAATTCTTGATTCAATGGCAAAGACATTCTTAGGCACTGACAAGGAAAAGAACAAGATTGAAATTAATTCAAACAATGGTGAAGTGGTTATTAAGTTTGGTTTTAATGATAATGAGCAAGAATATGAAGAGATAAATGAAGATTAATATAGATATTAAATTAACAAAAAAGCAAAAGGAAGCTTATGATATAATTCATAAAAAAGAATGTAGGTTTCTTATTGCTCGCTGGTCTCGTCAGTGTGGCAAAACCATATTTGCTGAGATTATGTTAATTGAGTATTTATGCAAACCAAACACATTCAACGCTTATATATCACCAACATTCGCACAAGGTAAGAAGGTATTTGCGGAGCTTGTTCAACTGCTTGAACCAACTGGTATCATCAAGAAAGCAAATGCTTCTGATTTGAAGATTGAAACAATCTATGATTCAGCTCTGAAATTCTTTTCAATGGAATCGCCAACATCAATCAGAGGTAATACAGTTAGTGGACTTCTTGTGCTTGATGAGGCTGCATTCTTTCCCATACAACTCCCTAGTGGTGAAGACCCTTACTATAACGTCATATTCCCAATCATCAAAGCTAGAAAGCCAAAAGTATTGGTTATATCAACGCCAAATGGTCGTACTGGATGTTATTATGACCTTTATCTCAAAGCATTTAATGGAGAGAAAGGATATTATGAGATAACTGCAACAATATATGATGATGATTTAATTTCAAATAAAGAAATTGAAGAATTAAAGAAGGGTTATCCACCATTAGCATTCGCACAAGAGTTTGAAGTCCAGTTCTTGGATAACGCATTGACGGTATTTCCTAACTTTGAGAGCTGTTTTGATGGTAATTACAGTGGTGGAAAGTGTTGGATTGGCATTGACCCATCTTCAGTTGGTGAAGATAACACCATCTTAACTGTGGTAAATGAGAAAAATGAAGTAAGACAGCACAAAATTGATGGTTCACTAGATTCAAAATACGCTCAAATTGCGAAATTGGTGAATAAATACAATCCAATTTCAACATATATTGAAAATAACTCAATTGGTGAAGTCATGGCAAATGAAATCAAGAAACAATTGGTTAGAAAATCAAATTTTTACACATTTACAACGACAAATGAGACCAAAAAGCAGTATATATCGTTAATAGCTGTTGATATTGCAAATAATGACATACATTTTGAGGAAGAAAACAAGCTATTATACTCAGAATTGAGCACATTTACCTTCAAATTGACGAAGGGTGGTAACATTACATATGCAGCAAGGGATGGTTATCATGACGATACTGTCACAAGTCTTGGAATATGTCTTCAATGTAAGGAAGATTTCAAATATAGTGGCAAACCAAACCTTAATTTCGTAAATTCAAACATAAAATTATTCGCATAATGGAAAATATAGATTACGGGACTTGGAATTGTCCTCGTTCATGGGATGAACTATCATTAAAGACGTTTCAAGAGATTGAAAAATACTATTCGAACAAAGAGAAAGAATTTGATATAAGAGAAGTCATGCACATTCTCTGTGGAAAGAGTATCGATGAAGTGAACGCATTGCCCATAGAGTTTGCTGAGAGATTAATGAAAAGTCTCCAGTGGCTTACAGAGTCACCAAAGTATGGAGAAGCATCACCATACATAATTATTAATGGTGAGAAGTATCAAGTTAACATTCAAGAGAAGTTGAAGACTGGTGAATATATTTCAGTGGACACAACCATAAAGTCAGACCCACACAATTATGCTGCAATTTTAGCGATATTATGCAGAAAAGAAGGAGAAGTTTATGATTCTAAGTTTGAGAATGAGGTATTGCCATCAAGACTAGAGATATTTGAGAATGCTCCAATGCTTGAATGTATGAAGGTGATAAGTTTTTTTTTAAACTTATGGATAGTATTAAACGAACATACCCAATTGTATATGACGGTAAAGGAAGCTCTAAACCTCACTCGAAAGCGTATAGAGACTTTGCACAAAAATGGGGAAGTATCAAAACTTTATATGAAATTGCAGATGAGAAAATTGAAAAAATTGGAGAAATCTATCAACTCTATCTGAGTGACTACTTGCAATATCTCTCATATATGATAGAGAAAAACGATGCTGATAGAGAGGAAGATGCGTTTCAAGAACAGCTTAGGAAAGCAAAGCGAGGTAGGTAGTTATCTACTTCGCTATTTTTTTATGTTTAAGATAAACAAATTATGATTAAGGACGTAATTGACATATTAAAGAATATATCGCTTCGCCATAAGGGTGTGTACACTTTTCGTTACCAAGGTGATGATTTAAACAACCAGCAGAACAACCATAAGACTTACCAAGTTTATGTTGACGATATATCGCTGCATGAGTTGAATATAACCACAAATATATTCAAAGCAAGATTTGAAATCTACATTTTGGGTTTTGCAGATGGTACGAGTGGAAATACAATACTAGATGTCCAGAACAATGCATATACAATTGCATGTGACATCATGGCAAAGATTGATGCATCAGATGAATATGATGGAGTGCTTTCAATTTACGATTACAGCATCTTAACGCTTGCAAGGTATACAGATGACCAATCAGCTGGTGTTAAGCTCTCCTTGACGCTGGAAATGCCCAATCCAGTCAATCTATGTACGCTTGATGATAACTTCGATGATGAACCACATGAAGAGGACGAAGACCATGAGATTGATGTTCCAACAACTGAAGTTGGAGATTTGACAATAAACCCAATTAAACTTCCTAAGAACAGACAATGTTAACGAGGATAATGTATGAGTTTGGAAAAGACATTGCAAAGATTGTACGAATGGTCATGGAATCCAATGTTGGTATTAACTCAAAAACTGGTGGTAACACTCTTTCCAATTCTGACATATACAAGCAATTATCTGTCATTTCAACCTCTGATGGAGATTTGGTGTTTGACATTATGCTCAATGACTACATAACGTATATTGAAAGTGGTCGTAGAAAAGGTGCTAAAATGCCACCAGTAGAGCCGATTGTACGATGGGCAAGGAAGCATGGCATACCAACTGACAATTCAACTATATATCTCATTCGTAGGGCAATATCAAGGGATGGAATCCAAGCAAGACCCATAATGGCAAAGGTTTTTGAAGAGCTTGATAGAGCTTGGGAAGGCGAATGGAGTGATAGATTATTTAAAATTATAATAGAACAATTAGATAAATTTTTTAATACATAATGGAAATATTATATAATGGTCAAACAAGAGATGAAGGTATAGTTACCTTTAGTGAAGTTCCAAACATACTTTCTGTCTATGAAGATATTTCTGGCACAAAGGGTACTTTGTCCTTAATAATTCATAGTCCTTGGGCAATAACTGCTGATAGCCAGTATTACTTTACGCTATTTGGTGAAACCATTACGAATGTTCTATCGCCTCAAGATGCCAAGAACAAGAAGTTCTATGTGAGCAATAGCGTTGCTAGTACAGCAATGTCAATTGCAAGGGCGTTAAGGAGTTGTGGAAGCATTGCTGCTGAGTATACCATTACCACTGGAACGACATCCACCACTGGAGATACCGTATATATAACAGCGAAAGTTATTGGTAAGAAGAATTTCACTAGCAACCTCGACAAGAACATCCCAAATAATTACATGACAATAACTTTATTGGATGATGGTAGTGCTGATGAGGGTGGTTCAAACTTCTTCAATTCCAAGATTGAGGTTGAAGTATATAATAATGACAATTACATTACAACACTAGAGAAGAACTTCTATGGCAATGAGTGTGGGTTTGATGTAACACCAGTTCTTGCAACGTTGACAGAGCCAAAGAAGGACAACCAAGAGATAGTGCCTTATACATTAAAAGTCAATAAATTGGCGTACAATGGTGATTATACGTCATTAGGTGAAGTCAGTGGTTATACAACTTATGGATACTTAGCAAACCAGAGTGAGAAATATTTACCAACTAGTTTGACAATACTTAGCAATAACAAGGTATATGACAGAGGTGGATTGAATTATACAATGGATAGGACAGTTCATTATTCAGTACTTGCTGGTGGTAACATTGCATATGGTTTCTCAGTCAATTATACGATATATGACAGTGCAATGAATGTGTTGGAGACAAGACAAGATATGGTTAAGACACCAACATCAAAACCAATCATTAAAGATTTGCAGTATTCGATACCAGTTGATAGATGGTTTACCAATGCTGCTTATTTGGATATTCAAGTTGGTAGCAGTGAAACTAATAGAATAAGATTCCAAATCATAAGACCATTGAATTCAGCAGAGGGATGGCAGCGCATATTCTGGCGCAATGAGTATGGTGGAATCAGCTTCTTTGACTTTACGAACACAACTAGTGAATCAGATTCAATTGAAATCGAGACATATGAGAAGAACATCTTCGATTATTACTATTATGACACAGACAGTGGTGATACCTTTGAGCGCAAGAAGATATATTCTTCAAATATTAAAAAGAGTGTAAAAGTGAAGTCACACCTGATGGAAAAGAAAGGAAAGCATATCTTCAACTCACTAGCAAGGAGTAAGAAGATATGGACTTATGTGAATGGAAATTGCCATTACATCATTCCAAAAGACTTGGAAGTTGTTGAAGACCAGAACTATAATGATATATATACAGCAACATTTACTTACGAATATTCAGATTTAAGTTAAAAAAAAAAATGATTTCAAACCAACATTATTTAGAAATATATATAAATGACGAGTTAATTGAGCTTGAGTCTCAGAGTGGACTTAATTTGAGGATTAACAACGTAATCTTCAATCCTACGAAGACCACAACGACTCAAGCTGAGTATTCGTACTCGTTTGATATACCATCAACACCACAAAATGACAAGATATTGGATTATGCAAACAACTTGTCAAAGTTGAATAAATTTCATGCTAGATATAAGGCAAAGTTATATGTTGATGGAAACTTGTTATTTAATGGTTCGCTTACAATCCAAAAGTATTCAGCAAAGGAAAAGAAATATACTTGCAACTTGGTTAATATAAAAGTCAATACACTAGAAGAGATTTTTGGTGAAGATAAACTTACAGACATGCATTGGGATGTTCCTTTCTCTGGAGCACCAACCATTAACGAAGTCAATGCGGATATGAATTCAAAGTATTTCTTTCCATTGATATCGTATGGAGTGTTTCAGAAGAACTATGTAAGGGCAGACAGTGTTGGTGCAGATTACACTCCAAAATCATCCATCGATAAGTACAACAAATGGTGGATTGAAAGCTTCTATCCTTCGCTTAACCTAGTGGAAACAATGCGAAAATGTTTTGAAAACAAGGGTTATAGGGTTGGAGGAAGTGTATTCTCAGACCCATTCATAAAAGATATATTTTCAAGTTGCAATCTTGCACAAGAACAAGTTCCAACATATAACTTGGGTAATCCAAAGTTTGGAAAGTTGTCATTGAATGTGACTTGGAATAACTATGGTTCAAGAAATGAAGGAACTAATGGAGGTGGAGGTGTATTCTCAAGAGGAAGAACTGAATACGTTCATACCAATTCAACTGGTGGTCTTGCTCAAACCCTTAAATTTCCATATGAGCGTTGTGGTCCTGGCAACCGTCCCACTGGAACCGTTGATGCTAAGTATAATCTAGATACAATAATGATGTGGAACATGCTAGATTCCACAAACAACTCTGCTGTGACAGTAAATCTATCAAGCGATACATACTTGCTTGACCCCAATGAGCATTTGATTGTTATTCCAACTGATGGTTGGTATAAAATAAATTTGACTTGCAATGCTAGATTGTATAACGCTGGTTCTACCATCACAGCACCAATGTGGTATACAAACTTCTATGAAGGCTTTGAATTTGCAAAATATGACAAGACATTACCTTGTTCTTTCAGCTCATTTAAGGGAGGTTATTTCACACCATTGGAGATTCAGCTAATTCGTAATTACGATGAAAATATTGAACTTATTAAGGGCAAGAAAAACGTTATTTATTTCACTGGTGACCCAAATGAAGACGTATATCATTATGAAGGTGGCTCATATACATCAGCAACATATTCAAACAAGGTTGAATGGTTAACGAACTTCCCTCATCAAGCTCTGTATGGTTCTAATTCGCCAACTGAAATTGGTGAACTTAAAACATCAACTCAGATTGCAACAAATGCATACATTGAGTCATCATCATCAAGTGCTAGCCGCAGAAGTGGTACGTTCCATAATGGTGGTGGTGGAAGCAGTGCAGATAATGGTACTTTTGGTCCTGGTGGTGGCGGTAGTAGTAGTGGTCAAGAAGGTGCAACTAAATACAACTCATATGGTTTTATGTACAAGGATGGTAAGGTTATGCCTTACGACCAAGCTGTTTCAACGGCATTCATATGTGGATTCTCGACCATGAGCGATGGTGTTGCTAGTGTAATGCGTAATGGCAGGTCTTGGAGCAACCTTTCAACCACTGTTAACAAGGTTATGTCCAACGTTGATGGTTTGGAGCTTCATAATTCTGGGTCTGAAATCGTAGATACCAACTATTGCAAGAACACATACAAGAATGCGCCAAATGCTACGTTAAATGTAAATTCTAATTCAATGAATGGCACTATTTCTTGCTGTGTTTATTTAAATAGGAATGACGTATTGGAGTTATGTGCAATTCAAAGGGATTATGATGGACAGAAATATTCCACATCAGCTAATTGCAGCTTGACTATTGAAGCTGTTTCAGAGCGTTCTGAAGAGTTATTGCGTAGTGATGATGGCTGGTCATATTATTCTCAGACAGAATTCCCAACTAATCTTAATCTATTTGAGTTCACTAACACTGAAACCAAGGTATCTGATTGGATTTCCAACGTTCAGAAGGCATTTAACTTAGATATTGTTCAGCAAGGCAACAACATTGAGATTAACACCAACCAAGGTATTAAAAA
>Ga0326511_10000256_pt1 | contig 45002 bp, 52 predicted proteins | sample 0_2496_0518_D_FD_203701 | JGI IMG/M metagenome (GOLD analysis project Ga0326511, IMG submission 203701) | Bovine rumen microbial communities from UC Davis, California, United States - 0_2496_0518 | ecosystem: Host-associated > Mammals > Digestive system > Stomach > Rumen | place: USA... | reverse complement strand
GTGGTGAAATGAACGGTTCTCATAAGTTGGACCTGTTGTCAGAAGATGAGTATCTCGATATCATTGAGAAGAAACTCCCAGAGGACAATGAGCGTTTGGACGACAGCGACCCCAACAAGTTTGTTGCGAAGATGGGTGCTGAGGCTATCTACGACCTGCTCGTAGAACTCGACCTCGACAGATTGGCTGACGAGCTACGTGCCCGTGCCAATAACGACTCCAGCCAGCAGCGCAAGACAGAAGCTCTGAAGCGTCTGCAGGTAGTGGAGGCCTTCCGTACCTCTAAGGATATCAACCATCCGGAGTGGATGATTATGAAGATTCTGCCCGTAACACCGCCAGAGCTTCGTCCGTTGGTACCACTGGATGGTGGCCGTTTCGCTACCTCCGACCTCAACGACCTCTATCGTCGTGTCATCATCCGCAACAACCGTCTGAAGAGACTGATGGAGATCAAGGCTCCTGAAGTCATCCTCCGTAACGAGAAGCGTATGTTGCAGGAAGCTGTTGACTCACTGTTTGACAACAGCCGTAAGTCTTCAGCCGTGAAGAGCGAGAGCAACCGTCCGCTGAAGTCTCTGTCCGACTCCTTGAAAGGTAAGCAGGGACGTTTCCGTCAGAACCTCCTCGGTAAGCGTGTTGACTATTCTGCACGTTCCGTTATCGTTGTCGGTCCTGAGTTAAAGATGGGCGAGTGCGGTCTGCCGAAGTTGATGGCAGCAGAACTTTACAAGCCGTTCATCATCCGTAAGCTCATCGAGCGCGGTATCGTGAAGACGGTGAAGAGTGCGAAGAAGATTGTTGACCGTCGTGAACCGGTTATCTGGGATATTCTTGAGAATGTGATGAAGGGTCACCCCGTGTTGCTCAACCGTGCACCAACACTGCACCGTCTGGGTATCCAGGCATTCCAGCCGAAGCTCATCGAGGGTAAGGCTATCCAGTTGCACCCGTTGGCATGTACGGCCTTCAACGCCGACTTCGACGGTGACCAGATGGCTGTACACCTTCCGTTGAGCAACGAGGCTATTCTGGAGGCTCAGATGCTGATGCTGCAGAGCCACAACATCCTGAACCCTGCTAACGGTGCACCTATCACCGTTCCTTCTCAGGATATGGTGCTCGGTCTGTACTATATCACCAAGATCCGCCCAGGTGCTAAGGGCGAAGGTCTGACATTCTACGGACCAGAAGAAGCTATCATCGCCCACAACGAAGGAAAGTGTGACCTCCACGCTCCTGTAAAGGTGTTGGTCAACGACCTCGTTGACGGTCATTTTGAAAAACGAATGGTAGAAACCTCTGTCGGTCGTGTCATCGTCAATGGCATCGTTCCCGATGAGATTGGTTTCTTCAACGATATCATTTCCAAGAAGACCCTGCGCGGCATCATCGCCGACGTGATCAAGGCTGTCGGTATGGCTCGTGCCTGTGAGTTCCTCGATGGTATTAAGAACCTCGGTTACCGTATGGCATACCTCGCAGGTCTGTCCTTCAACCTCGACGACATCATCATCCCGCCTGAGAAGGAGGAGATTGTCAACAAGGGTCAGGAGGAAGTGCGTCAGATTACTGAAACCTACAACATGGGTTTCATCACCGACAAAGAGCGTTACAATCAGGTTATCGATGCGTGGACACACGTCAACAACGACCTGGGTAACATCTTGATGAAGGAGATGACCGAAGCCGACCAAGGTTTCAATGCCGTCTTCATGATGCTCGACTCTGGTGCCCGTGGTTCTAAGGACCAGATCAAACAGCTCTCTGGTATGCGTGGTCTGATGGCTAAACCTCAGAAGGCTGGTGCTGAAGGTGCACAGATTATTGAGAACCCGATTCTCTCCAACTTCAAGGAGGGTATGTCCGTGTTGGAGTACTTTATCTCTTCTCACGGTGCTCGTAAGGGTCTTGCCGATACCGCTATGAAGACTGCCGACGCTGGTTATCTTACCCGTCGTCTGGTTGACGTCAGCCACGATGTGATTATCACCGAAGAAGACTGTGGTACGCTGCGTGGTCTGGTATGCACCGCTTTGAAGAATGGTGACGAAACCATTTCTACCTTGTATGAGCGCATCCTCGGTCGTGTATCCGTACATGATATCATCCATCCGACCACAGGTGACCTGATCTGTGCTGCCGGTGAGGAGATTACCGAAGACAAGGCACAGCAGATCGAAGACTCTCCGATTGAGAGTGTGGAGATCCGTTCCGTGCTTACCTGCGAGAGCAAGCATGGTGTTTGTATGAAGTGTTACGGACGTAACCTTGCTACTGCACGCATGGTACAGCTCGGTGAGGCTGTCGGCGTCATCGCTGCACAGGCTATCGGTGAGCCAGGTACTCAGCTGACACTGCGTACGTTCCACGCCGGTGGTGTGGCTGGTAATGCTGCTGCTAACGCCAGCATCGTTGCCAAGAACACCGCTAAGATTGAGTTCGACGAGTTGCGTACCGTTCCGTTCCTTGAGCGTCAGCCCGATGAGTCAGAACTCGAATGTGAAATGGTTGTCAGCCGTCTGGCAGAAGTTCGCTTCATCGACCCCAACACCAATATCGTACTCTCTACGATGAACGTTCCTTATGGTAGCTCGCTCTACTTCAAGAACGGCGATGTGGTGAAGAAGGGTGACCTGATTGCCAAGTGGGACCCGTTCAATGCCGTTATCGTCAGCGAGTTTGCCGGTGTATTGAAGTTCCGCGATGTCATCGAAGGTTCTACCTATAAGGCTGAGACCGACGAGACAACCGGTTTGACAGAAAAGATTATCACCGACTCTCGTGACCATACATTGGTGCCAACCTGTGACATCATCGATAAGAATGGTCAGGTCATCGGTACCTATATCTTCCCTGTAAACGGTCACGTTGTCGTAGAAGACGGTCAGACGATCGCTACTGGTACAACTCTCGTGAAGATTCCACGTGCGATGGGTGGTGCTGGTGACATCACTGGTGGTCTGCCGCGTGTTACTGAGCTGTTCGAGGCTCGTAACCCAAGTAATCCTGCTGTCGTATCAGAAATCGACGGTGAGGTGACGATGGGTCGTGTAAAACGTGGTAACCGTGAGATTATCGTAACCTCTAAGACTGGTGAGCAGCGCAAGTATCTGGTATCTCTGTCCAAGCAGATTCTGGTACAGGAGCACGATGCTGTACGTGCCGGCACACCGTTGTCTGATGGTGTCATCACTCCTGCCGACATCCTTGCCATCAAGGGTCCGACGGCTGTTCAGGAGTACATCGTCAACGAGGTACAGGACGTTTATCGTCTGCAGGGTGTGAAGATCAACGACAAGCACTTCGAGATCATCGTTCGTCAGATGATGCGCAAGGTATCTATCAACGATCCAGGCGACACCACGTTCCTGGAGCAGGAGATTGTCGATAAGCTCGACTTCGCTGCCGAGAACGACCGCATCTGGGGTAAGAAGTATGTCATCAACCCAGGCGACAGCGAGAATGTCCGCGAGGGTATGATTATTTCAGCCCGTAAACTGCGCGACGAGAACTCCAGCCTGAAGCGCCGCGATTTGAAACTCATCCAGGTTCGCGATACCGTTCCTGCTACTTCTACGCAGATTCTGCAGGGTATCACCCGTGCAGCATTGCAGACGAAGAGCTTCATGTCGGCAGCATCCTTCCAGGAAACTACGAAGGTGCTCAACGAAGCTGCTATCCGCGGTAAGGTCGATACCCTTGAGGGTATGAAGGAGAACGTGATCTGCGGTCACCTCATCCCAGCAGGTACCGGTCTCCGTCAGTGGGACAGGCTCATTGTCGGTTCCAAGGAAGAGTACGAGCGTATGCAGGCAAACAAGAAGAACGTTCTTGATTTCGCTGAGGAAAACGTTGAAGTATTAGACTAATCAACTCACAACTATCATCAAGCGGGGGAGTGCCAATCGGCATTCTCCCGCTTTTTATGTGCCTGATTGTGTTGTAAAAGCTATGCTTTTGACTTGCAATAGGTCACCTTTTGGCGTGCAAAAGCATAGGTTTTGGTCTCTAAAAGCTATCCTTTTATAAATAGGTATGATTTTCCGCATAAAAAACGATGATGATGCAAAAATACCTCCCCAACCTCCCCAAAATGATCCGAAACGCCGATAAATAGGGCGTTCTGCCCTGGGGGGATATAGCTTTCAAACCTCCCCAGAGATCCCCCCAATCAACTTCCCCAAACATATCGTTTTCGTTATCGTTATCGTTTTCGTTACTTTGGGGGGCTTTTCTGATTTTGGGGAGGTTTTTGGGGAGGTCTCAAACAGATACCTCCCCACTCGCAATCCCTTTGTACATCGGCATCCTAACCCATTTTGGGGAGGTTGGGGAGGTATTTTTTTGAGTTGCGACGAAAATTGTCTTATAAACAACCCTTTGACCCATCCAACAAGCTTGGCCCTGCTCTCGGTTTTTACTGTTTTTCTTTATATATTCGTTTGATTTGTGCGATTTGTGTTCGCTTAATATTCTTTTTTGTTTTTTTCGTGTTTTTAATCCTGCTTTCGCAGTCTTGATTTTGCTCACGCTCGGCAAAATTGACTTTCGTCTTCTGCCCTCGCTTAATTGCAAAATTAATCCTGCTTTTGCAGTCTTGATTTTGCTCACGCTCGACATAATTGATGCAAGCATCATTCTGTTCTCGCTTAATCGCAAAATTGCGTTGGATTTCTTGTTTTTCTCCAATTTATTTTGCCAATTCATAGAAAATTCGTATCTTCGCAGCGGTTTATATCCATTAGTGAACATATATTCGAGCCAAGCGGGGAGACCTGTGCGGCAAAAAAAAATGCCAATCATTGGCAAAGCAGGCTACGCCTCAGCAGCGTTCAAGTAACCTTGACACAGCCTTCTATATACTAATCTACTAAATAAGGTACGCGCGAGGAACGTCGTGAGACGAACATCCGCTAATCCCCAATGATAGAGACGATTGCAGGCAATGCAAGGTACTTGTCCATAGCCATCCAGGAAAGCCTGGACGATATAGCTGAAAACTTGAACTCAAACAAATAATAAAATTAATAACTCAAACAAATTATGAAGAAAAAACTTTTTACTTTATTGACGCTACTACTATGCGTTTGTAGTGGGGCGTGGGGAGAGAATGAAACATGGACAACATCCTCAGATGCAAGTATGACACGTACGCATTTTACAGTTACTTTGGGCGGTTCTGCAACACAGCAGGGGAGTGGAAGTGGAAATCGTATTAAATTCGTTAAAAACGAAAGCAATACAATGACAATATCCACTAATTCTGGTGAAACTTTGGATGGCATCACGATTAGTTGGAAGTCTACACCTAACAGTTCTCCTGCTACAGCGTCCGTTACTTCAGGCACATGGGGAGGTACAAAGTACAATACTTGGACAAAGACAGGCACTACAGGTCCAACATCAGTTACATTTACGTTTCAAGATACTAAAGACGTAGAAATTCAAGGTTTAACTGTTTCCTACACAACTAGTGGCGGTGGCGGCGGAGGTGAAAAGACCGTTACATCTAAGGTTCTGACTGGTATTAACATCAGCGGCTCTGCATGGGATATTTCTGGTTTGTCTGATAATGCTGCGACCATCACTACAGCATACGATCATGTTCCTACGGTACAGTTCGTTTATACCATTAACTACGACGACAGCTCTTCTGATACTGGTCAGACAGAAGATGCCGTTCCTGCTAAGAGTGGCGACAACTATGTGGCCACCTCTACTGAACTCACGACAAACGTTACGCTGACATTTACTAATATAACCAATCAGTATCTGTTTAACATGACAGAAGTTACTGGTCCGACAGAGAATGTTGCAAATAAAACAGAGGCATCAGTAACTGCAAACTTTAATGGGGTAGCAGGAACATCTGCATCGGTTTATAACGGTAGGAGTGATGCATCGACAATGGTAAACTTTGCTCAGATTAATCTGGGTGGCTCAAGTAGCAGTTGGTTTAAGGCTACTTTTGCCACTGCATTGGAAGCTGGCGATTTGATTACTTCCTCTAATACAACACAGACTTTCTATCTCTCAGCAACAACCACTAAGGGCAGTCGTCTTATTACCTTCCCATACGTTGTGGCATCCGAAGATGACCTGGTTGGCAAAACAGAGGTGTATGTTTGGAAGAATAGCTCAACAGGTGGTGGTAGCACCTTTACTTCTTTCACTATCAAGCGCAATCCTAAACATTCGGTAACATATAGCGCAGGAACAGGTTCTGGTACTGTTCCTACCCAAGTTGACTGGCCCGAGGAAGGAAAGTTCACTGTTGCCAGTGGCGATAACTTGACTCCCCCAGCTAACAAGCTTTTTGACTGTTGGAACGATGGAAGTAACGATTATGCTGCAGGTGCTACCTATACTATGGGCACTTCAAACGTTACTCTAACGGCAAAATACAAGGATCCTAATGTGTTATTTGTCGCTGGCGAAGGCTCAGGAACAATGGCTGCTCAGGCACATGACGCAGGTGACATCTTCAATCTTCCTAACTCAACATTCACAGTGCCAACAGATTGTAAGTTTGTAAACTGGCTTTGCTCAGTTGATGGACAGACTTATGCTGCAGGCGCTCCATACACAATGACAAATGCGGTTACGACATTTACTGCACAATATGAAAGTATCTTGGGAACAATGTTAATAAAAGCAGTACTGACTGGTAGTACGACTGCTACGATAACAGGTAGCGTAGGCGGTACATATTCTGGAAACACCCAGAATGTAGATGCTAACGCTGGCGGCTGCAAGTTAGGAAGCAAAGGTACATGGACAGGTTTCACTCTTACTGAAGGGCATACTCTGAAGGCTGGTGATATCGTTGAAGTGAAAATAACACAACGGAACGGAAGTACACCATTTGTTTTCTATGATAGTAAATTACAGACGAACACGCTTCTTACAACTACCGTAGCTCCGGAACCAGGTACATACAAATTTGTTCTGCCTGAAGCTGCAAATGGAAAGAATGGCGTTTTCCTTGTTCGTGGTAAGGATAACGATTCAAAAGTAGGCTCTGCTAACCAGGGGTTCAATCCTCATGTTGAATACATGTCGGTAACTCGTCCAAACTCAACCATTACCTTGAATGCTTCTGGTTTCGCAACATTCAGTAATGCTGAGGACTTTGAGGTCGTGGGTGCTGATGCTTATAAGATGCTATTGACCACTACAAGCCTTGCTGGTACAAAGGTTGAAACAGCTATCCCTGCTGGCGAAGGTATCCTGTTCAAGGGTACAGCTGGTGATCTCGTTGCCATTATGAATACTACTGGTGCTCCTGCTATTACAGGCAATAGCCTGCACGCTACAACCACAGCTACTGATAATATTGTTGCCATGCCTTCTGGTAAGACAATCTTCGTGCTCGACCCAACTGGCGACACCTTTAAGAAATATACTGGTACAGCCTTCGTAGCAAACAAGGCCTTCTTCCAGATAGATGGCGATAATGTTGAAAGTCGTATCCTTACGATGACCTTCGATGATGGCAGCACAACTGCTATCAGCGGTATCGAGGAAGTTGCCCCTGCAACAATGAAGACTCGTAAGGTGGTTAAGAACGGTCGTCTCGTTATCGAGACTGCTAACGGCGAATATACAGTAAGTGGTGCACGTGTAAAATAATTAAAAGAAAGGATTTGAATTATGGCAAATATATATAAGAAACCGGAAACGGAGATTATAGAGATTGAGCTGCAGCAGATGATTGCTCTGTCTGTGACAGATGCAACTACTGGTGTGAAAATAGATTCTGGATCAGAAACTGGTGGCATGGGTGCCAAAGGCTTCGACTTCTTCGCTGCTCCAGAAGTAGAAGAAGAGACTCCAAATAAGAACAAGTTGAATCAAGAAGAGGAGTGGGATGAGTTCGAGGAGGAAGAATAGAAGCCCTTCCCCTAAACTACAACATTACTAATATGCAGCAGCTATGGTCATTGACTGTAGCTGCTGTTGTTATAGTAAGCACATTCGATACTTTAGCATACAACATTATAATCGTTTCATCCAGAGTTCAAGAAAACGATCATAAACGATATAACCCTCACGGTTTCTATATACGATGTCTTTGTCTATGAGGCTATCCAGCGCACTCTTAATGCTGCTGGCTCCTGGAAGCTCGTACTTTTTGATGAAGTCACTGCTTTGCGGACTGACTGCAATCCCTTCCTTGGCAATGGCTCTGACCACAGACAACTGATTGTCTGTCAGGAAACCTATCAGTTCTTCGTATTGCATGGAGTTTCGGTTGACAATATGTCTGATGGCTTCGTCTGCCTGTTCTTGCTTGACGACGTGCTTTTCAGTCTCATATAGTCTGTTGAGAATGAGCTGGATGTTACGAGTGACGCCGTCAAAGCACTGATAGATGTAGTGAAAGGTCTCTTGGCTGAAACTCCCCTTCTTTTCCTCAAAGAAACGACGGGCAAAATCATAGTATATTTCTTCGTGAAGAGGTTCCAACCCCATCGAAATAGTACTTTGGTAGAAAGGCTTGTCTAGTATATATGATTCGTTTATAACTTTTATCCCGTGACGAAATTTCCGTGACGAAATTTCCGTGATGGTTTAACGACGCAAAGGTATAAACTTTTTCTTATACCTCCAAACTTCTTCAATCAAATAACTCAATTTAACTCCAGAAACTTAATTCATTAAATCCGTGAAATTGCAAATTCCTTTCATTTTTTCTCCTTTTTAGCTACATTTCTAAAAAGAATTCGTAACTTTGCAAAGGAAAGGAGTAGAGGAGTAAGGAGAAATTTGAATAATATATATATAATAAGGTATAAGACTATGAACGAGAACGAAAAGAACAAGCAGGGACAACTGCAGATAGACTTGCCGCAGGATGTGGCAAAGGGTGTGTATTCGAACTTTGCAATTATCTCGCACTCCAGCTCGGAGTTTGTTATTGACTTTGCTGCCTTGCTGCCTGGTATTCCAAAGGCAAGTGTGGCAGCACGTGTGCTGGTGGCTCCAGAACATACAAAGCGCCTGCTGGCTGCGCTGCAGGAGAATATCATGCGATACGAGAAGGAGTATGGCAAGATTGAACTGAAGAACCAGCCGCCCCGCACGGCCATGCCGTTCGGACCACAAGGAGATGCATGAGAATTGATAAAAGAAAACCAAGAAAACCCCTTCTGTGAAATTGAAACTCATTCTGAGTTTTGTGACAAGTGTTATGGCTCTGTCTTTAAAAACAAGTTTTTACGCCACAGCCACACCACTTCTCACATCCACTAACGTGGTTACAATTTCACAGAAGGAAAAACCCCGCTTACGCTCAAAAACCTCTCTTCCAGATTCCTCTTTCGTTGTAGGTCTTTTGATCTGCTTGTATAAATCCGTTTTCCCTAATAGAGAAGGATGAAGATTGATAGCCTAAATAAAAATCCAGAAGCTTTGATGCAACTGAAATCTTATGTTTATGATATTATCGGTTGTTGCCAAGATGTCCACAAGGAATTAGGTCCTTGGTTGAACGAATATATATATCAAGAGGCTCTTAAAGTGGCGTTGGAGGAGAAACAGCTTCCTTTTGTCAAAGAATATTATTTCCGAGTGTCTTATCACGGTGTATCTTTAGAACATAAACACTTTATAGATTTCCTTTGTAAGGGGAATGTTGCTGTGGAATGCAAAGCCATTTCTTCTTTGGGCATTGAACAACGTCAGCAACTATGGAATTATATGCGTCTGACAAATACGCCAATTGGTATATTGTATAATTTCGCGCCAGCTAAAGATCAATGTGAAAAATACTATTACGACGTAAAAACAAAAACCATATCGGTTTTTTAGGAATTGATGTTTTGGCAGGCTCTTTCGGATTTCCTGTAGTATTGGTTGTGCACAGGTGTTTTTTAGCGTAAGCGTGTTTTTCTTCTCGAAAGTTTTGATGTTTATAAGAACATGTTCTGTTGTTGGCAGGAAGATGATGGAAGAAATCTTCCAATCAGATTGCTGACAATAGCAGAACAAGCACATAGTGCCAAAACTTTGAGAAGGGTTTTTACGGTTTTCTTTTATTCTTTTCAACCCTTTCCTCTCTCTTAAACAACGTCTCTGATAGTTATTTTTTGTTAAAAATACATTTTCTGGTGTTTTTGCGCCAATTATAATTAGGTAGTTTAGGGAATTATTTGTACCTTTGCAGCCCGAAATGCCCTATTGTGCCCTTACGGTAAGCGTATTGTGGCACGGGTGGGCGTAACTATTTGAATATCAACAAAATAAATATATAAATTTTAAAAAGTAAAATTATGCCTACTATTTCACAGTTAGTAAGAAAGGGCAGAAAGGATTTGGCAGACAAGAGCAAGTCACCTGCTTTGGACTCATGTCCACAGCGTCGTGGTGTTTGTGTACGTGTCTATACCACAACTCCTAAGAAGCCTAATTCGGCAATGCGTAAAGTTGCCCGTGTTCGTTTGACAAACCAGAAGGAAGTGAACTCCTATATCCCAGGAGAGGGTCACAACCTTCAGGAGCACAGTATCGTATTGGTACGTGGCGGTCGTGTAAAGGACCTGCCAGGTGTACGTTATCACATCGTTCGTGGTACATTGGATACCGCAGGTGTTGCTAATCGTACCCAGCGTCGTTCTAAGTATGGTGCTAAACGTCCAAAGGCTAAGAAGTAATTTTGCATGATCGGGGTGCTCCGAATGCAGATTCAGGGCACTCCGCATCATCAAAATCGCTGCAGGCTCACCGCCGGAGAGGGCAGGAAGCCTGCGAAGAAGAAAAAAGAATTAATCGTTTTGCTGGAGCAATTGTTAGAAACAGGTTGAGTAAACGTCCGGGAGCGGATGTTGAAGACAGAGAAGACGACAGCCTCCGCAGACAAAAAGTTAATAAATAAAATGAGAAAAGCAAAACCAAAGAAGCGTCTGGTATTGCCAGACCCAAAATTCAACGACAAGAAAGTGTCGAAGTTTGTAAATCACCTGATGTATGACGGCAAGAAGAACCTCTCTTATGAGATTTTCTACACAGCCCTCGACATAGTAGGTGAGAAGATGAAAAACGAAGAGAAGTCTGCTCTTGAGATTTGGAAGCAGGCCCTCGACAACATCACTCCGCAGGTGGAAGTAAAGAGCCGTCGTATTGGTGGTGCTACTTTCCAGGTTCCAACAGAAATTCGTCCCGACCGTAAGGAGAGCGTATCTATGAAGAATATGATCGCTTTCGCACGTAAGCGTGGTGGTAAGGGTATGGCTGAGAAACTTGCTGCAGAAATTATGGATGCTTATAACAACCAGGGTGGTGCCTTCAAACGTAAGGAGGATATGCACCGTATGGCTGAGGCTAACCGCGCATTTGCACACTTCCGCTTTTAATAGGTAAAAGGTAAAAAGGTAAAAAAGTAAAAAGGTAAAACAATGGCAAATCGCGATTTACATTTGACCCGTAACATCGGTATCATGGCTCACATCGATGCCGGTAAGACAACAACATCAGAGCGTATTCTTTTCTATACAGGTAAGACGCACAAGATTGGTGAGGTACACGATGGTGCTGCAACAATGGACTGGATGGCCCAGGAGCAGGAGCGTGGTATCACTATCACCTCAGCTGCAACAACCTGTAACTGGAACTACGATAACAAGACTTTCAAGATCAACTTGATTGACACTCCAGGACACGTGGACTTCACCGCTGAGGTGGAGCGTTCACTGCGTGTGCTCGACGGAGCTGTTGCTACTTATTCTGCTGCCGACGGTGTACAGCCACAGTCTGAGACCGTATGGCGCCAGGCCGACAAGTACAATGTTCCACGTATCGGTTACGTGAACAAGATGGACCGTTCAGGTGCTGACTTCTATGAGACTGTACAGCAGATGAAGGACATCCTCGGTGCTAACCCCTGTCCCGTACAGATTCCTATCGGTGCAGAGGAGAACTTCAAGGGTGTTGTTGACCTGATCAAGATGAAGGCTATCCTGTGGCACGATGAGACGATGGGTGCTGAATATGACGTTGAGGATATTCCCGCCGACCTCGTTGACGAGGCTAACGAATGGCGTGAGAAGATGCTGGAGAATGCAGCTAACTTCGACGACGAGCTGATGGAGATGTACCTTGAAGGTCAGGATATTCCTGAGGAGAAAATCATTTCAGCTATCCGCAAGGGATGTATCTCTATGGAACTGACTCCGATGCTGCTCGGTTCTTCTTATAAGAATAAAGGTGTACAGCCGCTGTTGGACTATGTATGTGCTTTCCTGCCTTCACCACTCGATGTTGAGGCTATTCCTGGTGTTAATCCTAACACAGAGGAAGAGGAGACACGTAAGCCTTCAGAGAGCGAGCCGACATCTGCATTGGCATTCAAGATTGCTACTGATCCGTATATGGGACGTCTGGTATTCTTCCGCGTTTATTCTGGTAAGGTACAGGCTGGTTCTTATGTCTATAACCCACGTTCTGGCAAGAAGGAGCGTATCAGCCGTCTGTTCCAGATGAACTCCAACAAGGAAATTCCAATGGAGTCTATCGACGCAGGTGATATTGGCGCAGGAGTAGGTTTCAAGGATATCCGTACTGGTGATACCCTCTGTTCTGAGGAGGCACCAATCGTTCTGGAGTCAATGACCTTCCCCGATACCGTTATCTCTATCGCTGTTGAGCCAAAGAGCCAAGCTGACGTTGCCAAACTCGACAATGGTCTTGCCAAGCTTGCTGAGGAAGACCCGACCTTCACCGTACGTACCGACGAGCAGAGTGGTCAGACCATCATCTCTGGTATGGGTGAGCTTCACTTGGATATCATTATCGATCGTCTGAAGCGCGAATTCAAGGTTGAATGTAACCAGGGTAAGCCACAGGTGAACTACAAAGAGGCTATCACACAGCCTGTTGAGCTTCGCGAGGTTTACAAGAAGCAGTCTGGTGGTCGTGGTAAGTTCGCTGACATCATCTGTACAATCGGTCCGAAGGACGAAGACTATAAGGAAGGCGATTTGCAGTTCATCAATGAGGTGAAGGGCGGTAACATTCCTAAGGAGTTCATCCCTGCTGTACAGAAGGGCTTCGAGGATTGTCTGAAGAACGGTGTACTCGGTGGATTCCCGATGACAGGTCTGAAGGTTACTCTGACCGATGGTTCTTTCCACCCCGTTGACTCCGACCAGTTGTCATTCGAACTTGCTGCTCACAACGCATTCAAGAACGCATGTCCGAAGGCTAAGCCCGTACTCATGGAGCCTATCATGAAGGTAGAGGTTGTTACTCCAGAGGAGAACATGGGTGATGTAATCGGTGACTTGAACAAGCGTCGCGGTCAGGTAGAAGGTATGGAGGAGGCTCGTAGCGGTGCTCGCATCGTGAAGGCAATGGTTCCGCTGGCAGAAATGTTCGGTTATGTAACAGCTCTGCGTACCATCACCTCTGGTCGTGCTACCAGCTCAATGGAATATGATCACCACGCACCAGTATCCAGCACCATCGCCAAGGCTGTGCTTGAGGAGTGCAAGGGTCGTGTGGATTTGGTATAATTCTAGGAATAAAAAAACGCTGTTGAGCAAATGACTCTTTAGCAGCGTTCATTATAAAAACGTTTAATCAAAAAATTGTAAAATTTAATTATGAGTCAGAAAATTCGTATCAAGCTGAAGTCATACGACCACAAACTCGTTGACAAGTCAGCAGAGAAAATCGTGAAGGCTGTAAAGGCTACAGGTGCTATCGTTAGCGGTCCTATCCCCCTGCCGACACACAAGCGTATCTTTACTGTAAACCGTTCTACCTTCGTTAACAAGAAGGCACGTGAGCAGTTCCAGCTCTCAGACTTCAAGCGTCTGATTGACATCTATAGCTCAACCGCTAAGACTGTTGACGCACTGATGAAGCTCGAACTCCCCAGTGGTGTTGAGGTTGAAATCAAGGTATAATCGTTTCGATACTTTTTATGACGAGGGCAGGCCTTTTCAGGCTTGTCCTCGTTTTTTTGATACGTTTTTCCCATAAATATTTGGTAGATTGTAAGAAATAAGCTATTTTTGCAGACAATTCATTACTAGGTAGGAAATATACAGAAAAGCCTATACAGTATGGCATCTATATCCTTGACGGCAAGAAGATTATGATCAAGTAACACAACTGTTTTTAGATCAAACGAAAAAGAACCGTAACAATGAAAAGAATCAAATTTTTCCTGATGGCACTCCTGTGCCTCTTCGTATCGGTAGCGGCATTCGCCGATGACAAACCTATACCAGTTGATCAGCTTCCTGCTGAAGCAAAAACTTTTGTTCAGACCAACTTCCCTGAGGCAAAAATTATCTATGCCGAGAAGGACTGGAATTCCTATGAATGCCGTCTGAATGATGGAACAAAAATCGAATTCAACAAGAAAGGCACCTGGAAGAAGGTTGACCGCAACCTCACTGCTGTTCCCGCAGCACTTATTCCAGAACCTATTCATCAGTATGTCACCACCAACTTCCCAGGTTGTGTGATCACAAAGATTGACAAAGAGCGTTACGGCTACGATATCGAGCTGTCTAATGATATCGACCTGAAATTTAACTATCAGGGTGTGCTCATTGGAATGGACGACTGAAACAGAAAAATGAATGATTGAAATCATCGGCTTAGAGATTTGAAATCATAAAAAAACTTAAAAATGCAGGTGAGACAAGCAACTGATGTTGTGAGTCTCACCTTTTATATGTACCTTTGCACCCGCTAAAGTGCGTATTGCGCTGGCTTGAATGCTATCAATACACTGTAAAAGAGTAACTTAGCCTTCAGTTTAGAAGTAGTGAAAGTCTCTTTTTAAGTGTTTTTGTGGCTTCAAAAAAGCAAGATGACACTTAAAAAGAAACAAAATAAATTCATATTATTATTTAAATTTTAAACTGAAATGCCAGGATTATTAGGAAAGAAAATCGGAATGACATCCGTTTTCAGTGCCGACGGTAAGAATGTACCGTGCACTGTTATCGAAGCTGGTCCTTGCGTTGTGACACAGGTCAAAAACATTGAGAAGGATGGCTACAAAGCTGTTCAGCTCGGTTTTGGCGAGGCAAAAGAAAAGAACACAACAAAACCTATGATGGGTGTGTTCAAGAAAGCTGGCACAACGCCGAAGCGCCACTTGGCCGAGTTCAAGTTTGACGAGGAATACAACCTCGGAGACACCATCACTGTTGACATCTTTGCAGATGCAGACTTCGTTGACGTTGTCGGCACCTCTAAAGGTAAGGGTTTCCAAGGCGTTATGAAGCGTCACGGATTCGGTGGTGTAGGTCAGGCTACTCATGGTCAGGATGACCGTGCTCGTAAACCAGGATCTATCGGTGCTTGTTCTTACCCAGCCAAAGTATTCAAAGGAATGCGCATGGGTGGCCAGATGGGAGGCGACAGAGTGACAACTCAGAACCTCAGAGTGTTAAAGGTAATTCCAGAGCACAATCTTCTTCTCGTGAAGGGTAGTGTGGCTGGTTGTAATGGTTCAACCGTAATAATTAACAAGTAATGGATATTAACGTATTAGATATCAAAGGTCAGGAGACCGGAAGAAAGGTTACGTTAAACGAATCGATCTTCGGAATTGAGCCTAACGATCACGTACTTTACCTGGACGTAAAGCAGTACCTCGCCAATCAGCGTCAGGGAACCGCAAAGGCAAAGGAGAGAAGTGAACATGCTGGTTCTACACGTAAGTTAGGTCGTCAGAAAGGTGGTGGCGGTGCTCGTCACGGTGATATCAACTCACCATTGCTCAAGGGTGGTGGCCGCGTGTTCGGTCCGAAACCTCGTGACTATGGATTCAAACTGAATAAAAAGGTAAAAGTACTTGCTCGTAAGTCTGCATTGTCCTATAAGGTACAGGAGAACGCACTTGTTGTTGTTGAAGACTTCACGATGGAAGCACCAAAGACTAAAGATTTTGTAAATATTGCTAAAAATCTTAAAGTCGATGGTAAGAAGGTTCTCTTGCTTTTGCCAAAAGTGAATAAAAATGTATATTTGTCGGCTCGTAACCTCCAGAAGGCAGAAGTTATGACAGCATCGGCACTCAATTCCTACAAAGTATTGAATGCAGATGTACTTGTTGTGACTGAAAACTCCCTGAAGGCTATTGATGCTGTCTTAAACAAGTAAAAAGGAGACATAAGATATGGCATTTATCATTAAACCATTGGTCACTGAGAAGATGACCAAGATTACAGACCAGTCTTCTGAGGACAGAACCTATAAGGTAAAGAGCAAGAAGGGCGAGGAGCGTACCAAGAAGGCAACTCCGAAGTACGGTTTCATCGTAAAGCCTGAGGCAAACAAGCTCGAAATTAAGAAAGAGGTAGAAGAGCTGTACAATGTGACAGTGATTGGTGTGAACACAATTCGTTATGCTGGCAAACGTCAGAGCCGCTGGACCCGCGCTGGTCTGGTGAAAGGTCATAAGAATGCGTTCAAGAAGGCTATCGTTACCTTGAAAGAGGGCGATACAATTGATATTTATAGCAATATTTAATATAAAATGGCAGTACGTAAATTAAAACCGGTAACTCCGGGACAAAGACACAAGGTTATTGGCACGTTCGAGGATATTACTGCATCCGTGCCAGAGAAGTCTCTCGTTTACGGTAAACGCTCTACTGGTGGTCGTAATAACACCGGTAAGATGACCGTTCGCTACATGGGTGGCGGCCACAAGAGAAAGTATCGTCTTATCGACTTTAAACGTGAGAAAGATGGTGTTCCAGCTGTAGTAAAGACAATTGAGTATGATCCGAACCGTTCGGCTCGCATCGCTCTGTTGTACTACGCTGATGGTGAAAAACGTTACATTATTGCTCCTAACGGACTGCAGGTAGGTGCAACACTGATGTCTGGTGCAGAGGCTGCACCTGAGGTAGGTAATGCACTTCCTTTGGCTAACATTCCTGTCGGTACTGTAATTCACAACATTGAATTGCGTCCAGGTCAGGGTGCGTTGCTCGTTCGTTCGGCTGGTAATTTTGCTCAGTTGACTTCTCGTGAGGGCAGTTATTGTGTGATTAAGCTCCCTTCAGGTGAGACACGTAAAGTGTTGAGCGCTTGTAAAGCTACTGTAGGTAGTGTTGGTAACTCTGACCACGCACTTGAACAGTCTGGTAAGGCTGGTCGTTCACGCTGGTTGGGTCGTCGCCCACACAACCGTGGTGTTGTTATGAACCCGCATGATCACCCGATGGGTGGTGGTGAAGGACGTCAGTCTGGAGGTCACCCACGTTCACGCAAGGGCTTGTATGCTAAGGGTCTGAAGACTCGTGCACCTAAGAAGCTTTCAAACAAGTACATCATTGAAAGAGCTAACAAGAAGTAATCAAGTTAATTAGAGTAAATTATGAGTCGTTCATTAAAAAAAGGTCCATACATCAACGTATCACTCGAGAAGAAAATTCTCGCGATGAATGAGAGTGGTAAGAAGACTGTCGTGAAGACATGGGCCAGAGCATCAATGATTTCCCCGGATTTCGTGGGACACACTGTTGCAGTTCATAACGGAAATAAATTTATCCCTGTTTACATTACAGAAAACATGGTAGGACACAAACTCGGTGAGTTCTCTCCTACACGTCGTTTCGGCGGTCACGCTGGTAACCGTAAGTAATCCCAGGGGAAATTAAGAATTAAAAATTAAGAATTTACAATGGGAGCAAGAAAAAGATTAGCGGCTGAAAAAAGAAAAGAAGCCCTGAAAAACTTATATTTTGCCAAGCTGAATGGCTGTCCCTCTTCACCACGTAAGATGCGCTATGTCGTTGATATGATTCGTGGTATGGAGGTGAACCGTGCCCTCGGCGTCCTGAGATTCTCAAAGAAGGCTGCTGCAGCTAACGTTGAGAAACTTCTGCGCTCAGCTATCGCAAACTGGGAGACCAAAAATGACCGCAAGGCTGAAGAGGGCGAACTCTTCATCTCTAAGGTTTTTGTTGATGAAGGCGTTACGATGAAGCGTATGCGTCCAGCACCACAAGGCCGCGGTTATAGAATCCGTAAGCGTTCTAACCACGTTACGCTTTTCGTTGACACGAAGGCTGACGTTAATAATGATGATAAATAAGAATAGAAGATGGGACAGAAAGTTAATCCAATAAGCAACCGTCTGGGTATCATCCGCGGTTGGGACTCGAACTGGTTTGGTGGCAAGGACTTCGGTGATAACATCGTTGAAGACCGTAAAATCCGCAAGTACCTCAACGAGCGTCTAGCAAAAGCCAGTGTTTCCCGCATCGTCATCGAGCGTACACTGAAGCTGGTTACCATCACTATTTGCACAGCCCGTCCGGGTATCGTCATTGGTAAAGGTGGTCAGGATGTTGACAAACTGAAGGAAGAGTTGAAGAAACTCTATAACAAGGAGATTCAGATTAATATCTTCGAGGTAAAGAAACCGGAACTCGACGCAACAATCGTAGGTAATAACCTCGCTCGCCAGATAGAGGGTAAGATTGCTTACCGCCGTGCTATCAAGATGGCTATTGCCAACACAATGCGTGCCGGTGCAGAAGGTGTTAAGATTCAAATCTGTGGTCGTCTGAATGGTGCTGAAATGGCACGTAAGGAAATGTACAAGGAGGGTCGTACTCCTCTGCATACATTCCGTGCAGACATCGACTACTGCCAGACAGAGGCACTGACCAAGGTAGGTCTGCTGGGTATTAAGGTTTGGATTTGCCGTGGTGAAGTCTATGGCAAGCGCGACCTCGCTCCAAACTTCGCTCAGGAGAAGTCTTCTGGTCGTCCTGGCAATGGCCCTCGTGCTGGAAGAGGTGGTCGTAAGAGAAACAATAACCGTTAAAATCAGAAGCTATCATGTTACAGCCAAAAAGAGTAAAATATAGAAGACCTCAAGACGGACGTGGCAACAAAGGTAACGCCCACAGAGGTACACAGTTGGCTTTCGGTTCATTCGGCATCAAGACCCTTGAGGCTAAATGGATTGACAGCCGTCAGATTGAGGCCGCTCGTGTAGCAGTAAACCGCCGCATGAACCGTGAAGGTCAGGTCTGGATTCGCATCTTCCCGGATAAACCCATCACCCGCAAACCGGCTGACGTCCGTATGGGTAAGGGTAAGGGAGATCCTGCAGGATGGGTAGCACCGGTTACTCCGGGTCGCATCCTCTTTGAAGTAGAAGGTGTAAGCTTTGACGTTGCAAAGGAGGCTCTTCGCCTCGCTGCTCAGAAGCTGCCTGTAAAGACAAAGTTTGTTGTTAGACGTGATTACGATAAAAATGCTTAAGCTATGAAGATGAATGAAGTAAAAGAGCTCGAAACCAAGGATTTGGTTGAGAAGATTGAGAACGCTGAGACAGCTCTTCAGCAGATGAAGCTGAACCATCAGGTTGCTCCACTTGAGAATCCATCACAGATTAAGATAGCTCGTCGTGATATTGCCCGTATGAAGACAGAACTTCGTCAGAGAGAACTTAATAAATAACAATGGTCCAGATGGAAACAAGAAATTTAAGAAAAGTAAGACAGGGTGTCGTTATCAGCAACAAAATGGATAAAACCATTGTTATTGCGGCTAAGTTCAAGGAAAAGCACCCGATTTATGGTAAGTTTGTCCAGAAGACAAAGAAGTACCACGCTCATGATGAGAAGAATGAGGCTAATGTAGGTGATACTGTCCTCATTATGGAAACTCGTCCTCTCTCTAAGACAAAGAGATGGAGATTAGTAAACATTGTAGAAAAAGCTAAGTAATTATGATACAAGCAGAATCAAGACTTACAGTATGCGATAACAGCGGTGCACGCGAGGCTCTATGCATCCGTGTGCTCGGTGGTACCAAACGCCGTTACGCAAGTGTCGGTGACGTGATTGTTGTTGCAGTCAAGAACGTTATCCCGTCAAGTGAATTGAAAAAGGGTGCAGTATCAAAGGCTTTGATTGTACGTACCAAGAAGGAAATTCGTCGTGCTGATGGCTCATATATCCGTTTCGACGATAACGCTTGTGTATTGCTGAACAACGCTGGTGAACTTCGCGGTAGCCGTATTTTCGGTCCGGTAGCTCGTGAGCTTCGTGCAGTGAACATGAAGGTCGTTTCTTTGGCACCTGAGGTTCTTTAATTTATAATAAGGAAAAGTAATGAGTAAGTTACATATTAAGAAAGGTGACATGGTACTTGTGATTGCTGGCAAAGACAATTACAAGATTACCGGCAAGACTCCTCACAAGGTGCTTAAAGTCCTTGTTGACGAGCAGCGTGCGGTCGTAGAAGGCGTAAACATCGTCTCTAAGAGCGCAAAGCCTTCAGCTAAGAATCCTCAGGGAGGTATCATCAAGCAGGAGGCTCCGATTCATATCTCAAATTTGATGTTGGTTGACCCGAAGAGTGGTGAGCCTACACGTGTCTCTATCAAGCACGAGGGCAAGAATGTGATCCGCATCGCAAAAAAATCAGGAGAGGAGATTAAGTAATGGATACAGCACAGTTAAAGAAACAGTATAAAGAGACCATTGCTCCAGCTTTGCAGAAGAAGTTCAACTACTCTTCAGCGATGCAGGTGCCCGTCTTGAAGAAAATTGTTGTAAACCAGGGTCTCGGTGACGCAACACAGGACAAGAAGTTGATAGATGTAGCCATCAACGAGATTTCTGCCATTACCGGTCAGAAAGCTGTTGCAACCTATTCAAAGAAGGATATCGCCAACTTCAAACTCCGTAAGAAGATGCCTATCGGTGTGATGGTTACACTGCGTCGTGAGCGTATGTATGAGTTCCTTGAGAAACTTGTCCGCATCGCACTGCCACGTATCCGTGACTTCAAAGGTATCGAGAGTAAGTTCGATGGTCGCGGTAACTATACACTGGGTATCCAGGAGCAGATTATCTTCCCAGAAATCAATATTGACAACATTGAGAAGATTCAGGGTATGAACATTACCTTCGTAACATCTGCCAAGACAGATGAAGAGGGTTATGCTCTGCTCAAGGAATTCGGTCTTCCATTCAAGAACGCTAAAAACGATTAAGAGATATGGCAAAAGAATCAATGAAAGCTCGCGAAGTAAAGCGCGCTAAACTTGTTGCCCGTTACGCTGAAAAGCGTGCAGCACTGAAGAAGATTATTGCTACTGCTGAGGATCCTGCTGAGGCTTACGAGGCTGCTCGCAAGTTGCAGGCTATCCCCAAGAATGCAAATCCCATTCGTCTGCACAACCGTTGCAAGATTACCGGTCGTCCCAAAGGATACATCCGCCAGTTTGGCCTTTCTCGTATCCAGTTCCGTGAGATGGCTTCTGCAGGTTTGATACCAGGCGTAAAGAAGGCAAGTTGGTAATAACACATTTTTTAATATTGTCGGGGGAGTCCCGATTAATTAAACATTTATATTTATGACAGATCCAATAGCAGATTATCTGACAAGACTCAGAAACGCAATCATGGCTCATCACCGTGTTGTTGAGGTTCCTGCGTCTAACTTGAAGAAGGAAATTACGAAAATCCTCTTCGAGAAGGGTTACATCCTGAACTATAAGTTCATTGAGGATGGTCCTCAGGGTACTATTAAGGTTGCCTTGAAGTATGACCCTGCTACCAAGCAGAATGCAATCAAGTGTTTGAAACGCGTGTCCACACCGGGACTTCGTCAGTACACCGGTTACAAAGACATGCCGAGAGTAATTAACGGACTGGGTATAGCTATCTTATCCACGTCTAAAGGTGTCATGACGAACAAAGAGGCTGCTGAGCTGAAAATTGGCGGCGAGGTTCTTTGCTACGTTTACTAATTGGAGGATTTGATATGTCAAGAATAGGAAAATTACCAATTCAGATTCCTGCAGGCGTAACAATCAGCCAAAAGGATAACGTCGTTACCGTAAAAGGTCCGAAGGGTGAACTTTCTCAGTACGTTGATCCGTCTATTAAGATGAACGTTGAGGATACCAAGATCGTTTTCGAAATTGATGAGAATAGTCCTGTCAACTATAAGCAGAAACAGGCTTTTCACGGTCTGTATCGTTCGCTGGTCAACAACATGGTTGTTGGTGTAAGCCAGGGTTACTCTAAGACTATGGAACTTGTAGGTGTAGGTTACCGTGTATCTAACCAGGGTAACTTGGTTGAGTTCGCACTCGGCTATACACACCCGATTTTCATTCAACTTCCGCCTGAGGTAAAGGTTGAGACCAAGAGTGAAAGAAACCAGAACCCTATCATTACTATAGAGTCTTGTGACAAGCAGTTGCTCGGACTCATTTGTGCAAAAATCCGTTCTTTCCGTATGCCTGAGCCATATAAGGGTAAAGGTATCCTGTTCAAGGGCGAAGTTATTCGCAGAAAGTCTGGTAAGACCGCTGCAGCTAAGTAACTTTAATAATTTACGATTATGACTACAAAGAAAGAACAAAGAAGACTTAAGATAAAGTTCCGCATCCGTAAGAGCGTGAACGGTACTGCAGAGCGTCCTCGTCTGAGCGTTTTCCGCAGCAATAAGCAGATTTATGCACAAGTAATTAACGATTTGACTGGAACAACACTTGCCTCAGCTTCTTCTCTCGGTCTGGAAAAGATGGCTAAGATTGAGCAGGCTCAGAAAGTGGGTGCGCTCGTAGCAGAGAAAGCTAAGGCAGCAGGTGTAGAGGCTGTCGTATTCGACCGTAACGGTTACCTGTATCACGGTCGTGTAAAGGCTCTTGCTGATGCAGCTCGTGAAGGTGGACTTAAATTTTAAACGATTATGGCAATGAATAGAGTAAAAGTAAATAGTGACGTAGAACTGAAAGACCGTCTGGTTGCTATCAACCGTGTTACAAAGGTAACGAAAGGTGGTCGCACTTTCACATTCGCTGCTATCGTCGTTGTAGGTGACGGTAAAGGCGTTATCGGTTGGGGTCTCGGAAAAGCTGGCGAAGTTACCGCTGCTATCCAGAAGGGTACAGAGGCAGCCAAGAAAAATCTTGTAAAGGTTCCCGTACTGAAAGGTACAATCCCTCATGAGGTAGAGACACGCTTCGGTGGTGCTCACGTACTCTTGAAACCAGCAGCTGCTGGTACTGGTCTGAAGGCCGGTGGTGCTATGCGTGCCGTATTGGAGAGTGTTGGTATCACTGACCTGATTGCAAAGTCTAAGGGTTCTTCCAACCCCCACAACCTTGTAAAGGCTACGATTTCAGCATTATGTGAGCTTCGTGATGCCTATACTGTTGCAGGTGAGCGTGGTATCAGTATGGATAAAGTTTTTAACGGTTAATATCTAAGGAGAAAAAACAATGGCAACAATTAAAGTAAAGCAGATTAAGAGCAAGATTGGTGCACCGATCGACCAGAAGCGTACGCTTGAGGCTATCGGTCTCCGTAAGATTTCTCAGGTTGTTGAAGTTGAGGACACTCCCAGCATGCGTGGTATGATCCGCAAGGTTCATCACTTGGTAACCGTAGTAGAATAACTTATACTAAAAAACAAGAATTATGAAATTAAATAGTTTGAAACCAGCTGCAGGCTCTACACACTCACGTCGTCGTATCGGTCGTGGTCCAGGTTCTGGACTCGGTGGTACATCTACTCGCGGTCACAAAGGTGCAAAGTCACGTTCTGGTTATAAGAAGAAGATTGGATTTGAGGGAGGTCAGATGCCTCTCCAGCGCCGTGTTCCGAAGGCCGGATTCAAGAATATCAACCACAAGGAATTCTATGCCGTTAATCTGGAAACTCTTCAGAAGCTTGCCGAGGAGAAGAATCTTACGAAGATTGGTCTCGTTGAGCTGAAGGAAGCTGGTGTTTTCAGTGGCAAGAAACTGGTGAAGATTCTTGGTAAAGGCGAGTTGAAGGCAAAAATCGAAGTTGAAGCAAATGCGTTCTCTAAGACTGCTGAAGAAGCTATCAAGGCAGTTGGCGGTAGCGCTACAATCATCTAAGTAAATGAAAAAGTTTATAGAGACACTGAAGAACTGTTGGAAGATTGAGGATCTGCGTCAGCGAATCCTCATCACCCTTCTGTTTACGGCCATCTACCGTTTCGGATCGTTTGTGGTACTTCCCGGTATTAACCCCATTAAGTTGGAACAACTGCAAAAACAGACCGCAGGCGGTTTGATGTCGCTGCTTGACATGTTCTCCGGTGGTGCGTTTTCTCATGCGTCTATTTTCGCATTAGGAATTATGCCGTACATCTCTGCTTCAATTGTCATGCAGCTGCTTGCTGTCGCTGTACCTTATTTCCAGAAAATGCAGCGCGAAGGTGAGAGTGGTCGCAAGAAGATTAGCTGGTACACTCGTTGGCTCACAGTAGCTATCCTGTTGTTCCAGGCTCCTGCTTACTTGACGAACCTGAAAATGCAGTCTATGTCTGCACTGGCTATCGGTACAGATCACTGGACACTCTTCATGTTCCCGGCAACGATTATCCTTGCAGCAGGTAGTATGTTCATCCTCTGGTTGGGTGAGCGTATCACTGACAAAGGTATAGGAAACGGTATTTCCATTATCATCATGATTGGTATTATTGCCCGTCTGCCTCAGGCCTTCATTCAGGAGGTCAGCAGCCGTTTTACCGCTATCTCTGGTGGTGGTCTGGTGATGTTTATCGTGGAGATTATCATCCTGTATGCAGTAGTATGTGCAGCCATACTTCTTACACAAGGAGTACGCAAGGTTCCTGTACAATATGCAAAGCGCGTGGTAGGCAACAAACAGTATGGCGGTGCCCGTCAGTACATTCCTCTGAAGTTGTTCGCTGCTAACGTGATGCCAATTATCTTTGCTCAGGCATTGATGTTCATCCCGTTGGCGGTTGTATCATATTCTTCTGAGAATGCAAGTCCCGTAGTACAGTCTCTGATGAATACAAAGAGTCTGCTCTACAACGTCATCTACGTCATCCTCGTAATTGCCTTTACGTACTTCTATACCGCTATCACGTTGAATCCCACCCAGATGGCAGAGGATATGAAGCGCAACAATGGATTTATTCCGGGTGTGAAACCAGGTAAGGACACTGCTAATTATATTGATACAGTGATGTCACGCCTGACTTTCCCAGGTTCATTGTTCATTGCTTTCATCGCTATCATGCCGGCATTGGCTGGTCTGCTTAATGTGCAGGATTCATTCGGACAGTTCTTTGGAGGTACTTCTCTCTTGATTCTCGTTGGTGTAGTGATTGATACACTGCAGCAGATTGAGTCTCATCTGATGATGCGTCACTATGATGGCCTCTTGAACTCCGGTCACACTCGTGGCGGCGGTGTCGCAGCATATTAATCTTTTGCTTGAGAAATGAAAATATTTCTGAAGACAGAAGACGAAATTGAACTCATGCGCCGTGCCAATCAGTTGGTGGCTCGTACACTGGCAGAAGTTGGCAGGCATATAAAACCGGGTGTAACTACCCTCCAATTGGATAAGATTGCCGAAGAGTATATCTGCGACAATGGGGCAATCCCTACTTTTAAGGGGTTCCCCAATCCTTATGGAGGACCATTTCCGGGAAGTATATGTACATCGGTCAACGACGTTGTCGTTCATGGTGTCCCAAACAATGATACCGTCCTAAAAGAAGGCGACATCATCTCCGTAGATTGCGGAACGCTGCTCGACGGATTCAATGGCGACAGCTGTTACACATTCTGTGTCGGCGAGGTTAGCGATGAAGTCAAGCAATTGCTGAAAGTTACCAAAGAGTCGTTATATTTGGGCATCGAACAAGCTGTGGCTGGCAACCATGTTGGAGATATTGGCAGTGCGGTTCAAGACCACTGCGAGCAACACGGATACGGAATTGTACGTGAACTTACCGGACATGGTATCGGCCGAGATATGCATGAAGATCCGTTTGTTCCCAATTATGGGCGACGAGGTAACGGTGTCCTGCTGAAAGCTGGAATGTGCATTGCAATCGAACCGATGATTACAATGGGAAAGCGTGAGATAGGTTTGATGCCTGACCGATGGACCATTCGTACAGTTGACCGGAAACCTGCTGCTCATTTCGAACACAGTATTGTGATTCGTCGTGGCAAGGCAGAGATTTTATCTTCGTTTGAGGAAATAGAGAATTTTGAAAGAGTAAAATATTAGTTATGGCAAAACAATCCGCTATTGAGCAAGACGGCACCATTATTGAGAGCCTTTCCAACGCGATGTTTCGTGTAGAGCTTGAAAATGGTGTGCAAATCATCGCACACATCTCTGGAAAGATGAGAATGCATTATATCAAGATTCTGCCAGGTGACAAGGTAAAGGTAGAGATGAGTCCCTACGACCTTACCAAGGGTAGAATCGTTTTCAGATACAAATAAATATTATCGATATGAAGACAAGAGCATCATTAAAAAAGCGTACACCAGATTGCAAAATCGTACGTCGTAAGGGTCGTCTGTTTGTTATCAACAAGAAGAATCCTAAGTACAAATTGCGTCAAGGTTAATGTTAAATAAGTGTAAAAAGGACGGAATGATGAAAATTATTCGTACCTTTGCATGCTTTTTTAGCGTTTTTCAATTTTTTAAAGTTTTAAATTATCATTTAATTAACAATGGCAATAAGAATTGTTGGAGTAGATTTGCCCCAGAATAAGCGTGGCGAAATCGCATTGACCTATATCTATGGTATTGGTCGAAGTAGTTCAGCAAAGATATTGGATAAGGCCGGCGTAAACCGTGATTTGAAGGTCAACGAGTGGACCGACGATCAGGCAGCCAAAATCCGTGAAATTATCGGCGCTGAGTTCAAAGTTGAAGGTGATCTCCGTAGTGAGATCCAGATGAACATCAAGCGACTGATGGATATTGGTTGCTATCGTGGAGTAAGACATCGTCATGGACTTCCTGTTCGCGGTCAGAGTACAAAGAACAATGCCCGTACACGTAAGGGTAAGAAGAAGACGGTTGCTAACAAGAAGAAGGCCACGAAGTAAAGTTTAACATTTAAAGTTTAAAGTTTAGAGTTATGGCAAAGAAATCAGCAACATCTAAGAAAAGAAATGTAAGAGTAGAGGCACTGGGACAGTTGCACGTACACAGCTCTTTCAATAATATCATTGTATCTTTGGCAAACAACGAAGGTCAGGTTATCTCTTGGTCTTCAGCAGGTAAGATGGGCTTCCGTGGTTCTAAGAAGAACACTCCATACGCAGCTCAGATGGCAGCAGAGGATTGCGCAAAGGTTGCTTACGACTTAGGTCTTCGTAAGGTAAAGGCATATGTAAAGGGTCCGGGTAACGGTCGTGAGAGTGCTATTCGTGCCGTACATGGTGCAGGTATCGAAGTAACTGAAATTATTGATGTTACACCATTACCACACAATGGCTGTCGTCCTCCAAAGCGTCGTAGAGTTTAATAAAAACCTAGGTCAGCCTAGGAATACCTAGGATATCCTAGAATCCAAAAGAAATTTATTTTTATATTATGGCAAGATACATAGGTCCGAAATCAAAAATTGCGCGTCGTTTTGGTGAACCCATTTTCGGCGCAGACAAAGTTTTGTCCAGAAGGAACTTCCCTCCTGGACAGCATGGCAACAACCGTCGTCGTAAGATGTCTGAGTACGGTGTCATGTTGGCAGAGAAGCAAAAGGCAAAGTATACATACGGTGTACTTGAACGCCAGTTCCGTAATATGTTTGAGAAGGCAGCCAAATCTGAGGGTATTACCGGTGAGGTACTGCTCCAGAATCTGGAAAGCCGTCTTGACAATGTTGTGTTCCGCATGGGTATAGCTCCTACACGCGCCGCAGCTCGTCAGCTTGTTGGTCATAAGCACATCGTTGTCGATGGACAGGTTGTCAACATTCCTTCTTTCGCAGTGAAGCCAGGTATGGTTGTTGGTGTTCGTGAGAAGGCAAAGTCTCTTGAAGTTATCGAGGCAGCATTGGCAGGCTTCAACCACAGCAAGTATCCTTGGATTGAGTGGGACGAGCAGACCAAGAGTGGAAAGTTCCTGCATAAGCCGGAGCGTGCCGACATTCCTGAGAATATTAAGGAGCAGTTAATCGTTGAGTTGTACTCTAAATAAATCATTACATTAATGGCGATATTAGCATTTCAAAAACCCGACAAAGTAGTAATGCTGGAGGCTTCCGACAAGTTCGGCAAGTTCGAATTCCGTCCTTTGGAGCCAGGCTTTGGTGTAACCGTAGGAAACGCCTTGCGCCGCATACTTCTTTCATCGCTTGAGGGTTATGCTATCAACACCATCAAGATTGCTGGTGTTGAGCATGAGTTCTCTTCAGTACCCGGTGTAAAGGAGGATGTTACCAACATTATTTTGAATCTCAAACAAGTTCGATTCAAACAAGTAGTAGAAGAATTCGAGAACGAGAAAGTTAGTATCACCGTAGAGAATTCCACTGAATTCAAAGCTGGTGATATCGGTAAGTATCTGACCGGATTTGAAGTGTTAAACCCTGAATTGGTGATTTGTCATTTAGATGCAAAAGCTTCTATGCAGATTGATCTGACTATCAACAAAGGTCGTGGTTATATCCCGGCTGAAGAGAATCGTGAATTCTGCACAGATGTTAACGTACTCCCAATCGATTCAATCTACACCCCAATTCGTAATGTCAAGTATGCTGTTGAACCGTATCGTGTTGAGCAGAAGACCGACTACGACAAGTTGGTACTTGAGGTTACTACCGATGGTTCCATTCACCCGAAGGACGCCCTGAAAGAGGCAGCAAAGATCCTCATCTATCACTTCATGTTGTTCTCTGATGAGAAGATTACATTGGAGAATCCTGATGCCGAAGGCAACCAGGAGTTCGATGAGGAAGTATTGCACATGCGCCAGTTACTCAAGACACGTCTCGTTGACATGAACCTCAGCGTTCGTGCCCTCAACTGCTTGAAGGCAGCTGATGTAGAGACACTTGGTGACTTGGTACAGTACAACAAGACCGACCTCTTGAAGTTCCGCAACTTCGGTAAGAAATCGCTTTCTGAGCTTGATGATTTGCTCGAGAGTCTGAATCTGTCGTTTGGAACTGATATTACAAAATACAAATTAAACGAGTAAAAAAGAAATGAGACACGGAAAGAAATTCAACCATCTGGGCCGTACTGCTGATCACCGTCGCGCCATGCTTGCTAACATGGCAATTTCGCTGATTGAGCACAAAAGAATCACTACGACCCTCGCCAAGGCTAAGGCGCTAAAGAAGTATGTAGAGCCACTGATTACACGTAGTAAGGACGATACGACAAATGCTCGTCGTGTTGCTTTCCGCTACCTTCAGAATAAGGAAGCCATCAAAGAATTGTTCGGCGTAATCGGTCCGAAGGTAGGTGACCGTCCTGGTGGCTACACCCGCATCATCAAACTTGGTCATCGTTTAGGTGACGCAGCTGATATCGCATTCATCGAATTGGTTGACTTTGATGAGAATATGGCTAAGACTCAAAAGGCTGCTAAGAAGACCCGTCGTAGCCGTAAGGCTGCTCCGAAGGCTGAGACTGCTGAGGAAACTGTAGCTGTTGAGGAAAAGGCAGAGGAAGTTGCTGAAGCTCCTAAGGCTGTAGAAGAAACTACAGAGGCACCTGCTGAGGAAGCGAAGGCTGAATAATCACAAGATTTATCACTATCGATAAGATCCCTGTTCCGAAAGGAATAGGGATCTTTTGTTGAGAACTATTCTGACCATAGGGAAAATGAAATAGGGTTTCCCCTATAGTAAAATAGGGAAAATACTTTTTGCATGTTGCTGGGAATTCATTATTTTTGCAAACGAAAAGGTTATTCAACTAATATGAAAGGGACTGATTATGAAGAAGACATTGATATTTTTAGTAAGTGGCATATTACTGTTTAGTAGTTGTGGCACATATACGGGTGCCGGTGCATATACAGGAGGTATGTTTGGTACGATTCTCGGTTCTGCTATCGGTGGAATTACTGGTGGACATCGCGGAGCTAATGTTGGTGCTGTTATTGGTATGGCGGGAGGTGCTGTTATGGGTGCAGCTGTTGGTGCTGCAGCTGACAAACAGGAGGCTGAAGAACGTAGCGAATACTATGAACGCAGTCGCCATTACGACCGTGATGATTTGCACGAACACTATCAAAAAGTGATGCAGAACCGTGATACACGTAAAGGCTTTTCTGGTGAGAACGACCGTAACACTGATGATGAACCATATCGCAGCAGCGGTAACAGCGGTTTCGATGCTACCAATAGTGGTGATGATCGCCTTTACGACTTTGAGGGATTGGACTATACAACAGAATACAGCGCTTCCGAACCTGTCAATGTTTCTCCAGGAAAGAGTGAGATCTCCGAGATTAACGCCAAATATATCTATAGTTCCACACTCACAGTGAAAAATGCTCGTTTGGTTGATACCAATCAGGACAATGCTATAGCAGGCGGCGAACTCAGCAAGGTTATCTTCGAGGTTTATAACGATGGTGATACAGCACTCTATGATGTCGTACCTGTCGTTGAGGAAATTACAGGCAACAAATATATTCAGATTTCTCCCAGCGTCCATGTCGAGTGTTTAGCTCCTGGTAAGGGAATCCGCTATACCGCAATGGTGCAAACCAACAAGAAATTGAAGGATGGTGTGGCTGAATTCAATATATATGTGTTGCAAGGTGGACAAAAAATTAGTAACATCACACAGTTCAAAGTAAAGACTCAAAAGAAAAAGTAAAATTATTAATTCGTAATTATATGAACACTCGTCACTCAGTGCTGGGCTTTTGCTTGGCACTTTCATTGGTTGCAGGTGCGCAGACAAACAGCGGTGGTATCAGTGCTGATATGCTGCGCCAAATTGAGAAGGCACAACCTGCATCGTCTTCCGACAAAGCTATCTTCAATGCGATAGCAAGTAATAACATCGATGACCTGTCGAAGAATTTTCGCAATCAGGGACCTATCGACACCTACTTTAGTGTGGAGACACCTAAGCAGAGTATTCATGACCAGAAGTCTTCGGGTCGCTGCTGGATGTTTTCTGGGTTGAACGTTCTACGTTCTAATTTCTCCAGAAATCACGGCGACAGCATTACAGTTGAATTCTCTCACGACTACTTGTTCTTTTTTGACCAGTTAGAGAAGTCCAACCTCTTCCTTCAGGGTGTCATCGACAATGCTAAAAAGCCGATGGAAGATGAACGCGTTCGTTTCTTCTTTAAGAGTCCGCTTAACGATGGCGGTACCTTCTGTGGCGTCGCCGACCTCGCCGAGAAATACGGTCTGGTGCCTAAGAGCGTTCAACCAGAAACCTTTTCTGCAGAAAATACCCGTATCATGTCGCGCCTGATTACTTCTAAACTACGTGAGTATGGACTGGAGTTGCGCAAAATGGTTGCCGACGGCAAATCACAGAAAACCATCCAAGTCCGTAAAACAGAGATGCTCTCCACCGTCTATCGTATGTTGTCGCTTACTTTGGGGGAACCCGTCAAGGAATTTACCTATGCTTTCAAAGACAAGAACGGCAAAGCTATCGGTACACCGAAGACCTATACTCCACAGGAGTTCTATCAGGAAACTGTTGGCGGTCCGCTCAACGGCACTTTCATTATGGCAATGAACGATCCGCGTCGTCCCTATTATCAGACCTACGAAGTGGAATACGACCGACATACCTATGATGGTCATAACTGGAAATACGTCAACCTTCCTGTTGAGGACATTTCACAGATGGCTATTGCTTCCCTTAAAGACGGTCGTAAACTTTACAGTTCTTATGATGTAGGTAAGCAACTCGACCGCAAACGTGGCTATCTCGATACCGACAACTTCGACTATGGCACACTTTTCGGTACAACGTTCCCGATGACGAAGGCTGAACGTATCAGTACCTTCGATAGCGGTAGCACTCATGCGATGACACTCACCGCTGTAGATCTCGATGCAAATGGAAAGCCGATCAAATGGAAAGTTGAAAACTCATGGGGAGCCGACAATGGTCAGAAAGGTTGTATGATTATGACCCATCGTTGGTTTGGTGAATACATGTTCCGTCTGGTTGTTGATAAAAAATACGTTCCAGAAAATATTCTGAAAGTCGAACAGCAGAAACCGATTATGGTTATGCCAGAGGATCCGCTGTTCGGTGTTGATAATGATGAATGTCAATAAACTCTGCACATTGCCACGCACACTCTGTCTTGAAAAGCACGGGCTGGTGCGTGGCTCTGCACTCCCTGGTTTATAATTGAGAAACACAATACATGCCCGTTAGCTGCAGTGCAGTATCCTGCCAGTGAACTAACACCCGTCACCGTTCCAGTTTTCGCATGCACGTTATGTGCTGCACTGGTCTTGCCCATACGTCCGCTCAGTGTGCCATCGACGCCTGCTATTGGCATCGAAGCATATAGGTGATCGTATATGTTGCGGTTCTGGTAGGCAAAACGTAACATCTTCACCTCCATCTCAGCCGATAAGTAACTATATAGCGATAGTCCACTGCCGTCAGCGATGTAGTATGGTTTTGGGTCTATACCAGCCTTTGTCATCACCTGTTGAACTGCTGTCCGTGCGTTTTTTGCCGTAGCCCATTTACCACCCATCCGGTTTGCCAATTGGTAAAACATAGCCTCGGCAAACAAGTTGTTACTGTCTTTCATCATCGGTTGCAGCACCTCATCCATTGTATGTGTACGTGTACATAGTTCAATTGTACCCAATGGGCATACCTGCTCCCCCTGTTGTGTGTCTAAATAGATACGGGCATTGCGCAACTGTTGCATCAGTTTGTCAAGGAATTTATCCTTTCTGTCAATCAATAGCGGTGAGAGAGAAGGGTTGTCGTCATCCCAACACCATCCTTCACCTAATCGGGCTTTGTCCTTGTGTGATAGGTCAGCATATAGGTTCCCACGAATTGTGTCAACGTTCAGTTCACGAATGGCATTCGCAAACATTCTCATGTCATCAGCCGCAAAGAGTGGGTCCATACCACCGATGCACCATATATCTCCCTCCAGCGTCTTTCCCGTGATAGCATCTGTTGAGTCACGGTATTCTATAATTCTTCCCTTGTATCTTAATTGTGTACGAAACAGATAGTCACTGCCCAATTTGTCCAATGCAGTTATGGCTGTCATCGCTTTCATCGTCGATGCCGGACGCAGTCTATGTCTCGGATGGAAAGCATAGAGGCATGAGTCTGCTGTCAGATCCCAGATGACCAATCCAATGTCTGATATATCCAGTAATTTCGTAAACAACAGAGTATCGATACGTGCTTGCAAATTTTCTGGCCATGGTAGTGGCTGTAGCGAGTCCACAACGCTCTCCGTAGATAGCGAGTCATCAGTCAGAATCGTCACTTTATCTTCTTGACACTGTGCTGACATCTGCAGTGTCACCAATAGTCCTAATACCAACAGAATGAATTTCAATCTATTCATGATGTCTAATTTATCCATTTGTAAACTGTAAAGAAGGCTCAATACAATCTGAACATACGTTCCATAGGTTGCCATTTCTCATCGCTACGAGCATCGGCGGAGCAACCTTGGAACTGGGAAACGAAAGCTTCCCATTCTGCTTGACGAGGTAGGGTGGCAAGCTTGTTCATCGCTTCTTCCCATTGAAAGTCAGCAGGGGCATCGACAATCATCACAAGTTTACTACCGAGGATATAGATTTCCATTTCCAAAATGCCGACAGCGCGAATACCATCACGTACCTCCTGCCAGTTGTATTTTTCGGAATGCCACTTGCGATATTGTTCAATCAGCGTAGGATTTTCACTGATTTCGAGAAATTGAACATAACGTTTGATTTTTCCTTTTGAAAGGAGTTGGATGTAGCCTTTCATTTTATTCCTTGATGATAAGTTTGACATCTTGTTTACGGATGAACAGATTGTCGTGACCGGTAATCAGTACATAATAGTCACCTTGCTCTTGAAATTTGTCGGCGAGGATGGTTTCTTTTTTTACGTAGGTAAACACGGGCATCTCGCCTTCTTCGGCATAGCTGATCGTATAAATAGGTATATTGTCTTTGTTGGCTATGAGAATGGTATCGCCTTCATGAGTGTACCACGACATATAGGCGATGTATTTGTTATTAACCCATCCGGTAATGTTGCCCACGCTAACTTTATCCCATTTCTGTCCTCTTTCTCGCAATACACCATTTCCAATTCCGTGGAACATAGGGAATACCTTTCCTATAATCTTTGATTTGGCTGATGGTTGTTGTCTGATGTTGACAAAACCATCATTGGAAGTGGCATATACCACCACTAATTCCTTTTGTTGTTGTGCCCACAGAGCCATTCCGCCGCAGAGCACGAAGAATAACATGAAGATTCGTTTCATAACAATAGGGGTTTATTCTATACGGAAGAGTTCAATCGTGTTACTTTCGAGATAGTATGATTTAGGTTTTGTTTTCATGTGTTTCTATTTCTTTTACTTTTTTGAACAGGTCTGAAGCGAAAACGAGCTCGTTAAGCTTTTTGTTGTTGGAGGAAATGACAGTTTCTTTTGAGCCTTGCCATTCTTTCAAACCATCAGCGATAAAAACAATATTTTCACCGATACCCATTACGGAGTTCATATCATGGGTGTTGATGATAGTCGTTGTATTGAATTCTTTAGTAATACCCTCCAGTAGTTCGTCGATGACAAGCGACGTTTTCGGATCGAGACCAGAGTTCGGCTCGTCGCAGAACAGATACTTCGGATTCATTACAATGGCGCGTGCTATAGCAACACGTTTCTGCATACCGCCTGATAGCTCACCCGGATATTTATTCTCAGTACCCAATAGATTGACGCGGTCGAGACAATAGATAGCGCGCTTCTGTCGTTCGCGCAACGTCATTGATGAGAACATATCCAGAGGAAACATCACATTTTCCAATACCGACAGCGAATCAAAAAGGGCTGCACTTTGGAAAATCATGCCCATTTCGCGGCGCATGAGTACTTTGTCATGTTTAGACATCTGTACAAAGTTTCGTCCATCGTAAAGAATCTCACCTTTTGTAGGTTCGAGCAATCCTACGACATTTTTCATTAGTACGGTCTTTCCTGCGCCTGATTGTCCGATGATGAGGTTGGTCTTTCCATCTTCGAAGACTGTATTGATGTCTGTCAATACTTCTTTGTCGCCAAAAGACTTATATAGGTGTTTTACTTCAATCATTTTCTTTCTATTTAAGAAATCTAAGAACCTTAGAGACTTATAGGAGCCTCCCTGGCAGAGAGGTGGTCTGTTATGAGAGCAACTGCGTGAGAAATACATCGGAGAATAGAATGAGGACGCTGGAGCTAACAACAGCATCTGTACTTGCCTTACCTACCTCTACAGATCCGCCTTCGACGGTATAGCCGAAGAATGATGCCACGCTGGCGATAATAAATGCAAAGAAAGTACTTTTGATGATACTCATCCAGAGGAACCAAGGAACAAATGAATGTTGTAAACCGGCGGTGAGATCTTCAGGCGGTAGCACATGTCCGATGAAGGCGGTGGCATAAGCTCCCAAGATACCTGTGGCTGCGGAGAAGATGACGAGGAAAGGCATTAGCGTCATCAATCCCATGATTTTCGGCAAGATCAGGTAGGATGCCGAGTTGACACCCATGATTTCCAAGGCATCGATTTGCTGTGTCACACGCATAGTTCCCAATTCGGAAGCGATATTTGATCCTACTTTTCCGGCGAGAATCAGACACATGATACTTGACGAAAATTCCAATAACAGAATTTCACGTGTGGTGTATCCACTTACCCATCGGGGCATCCATGGACTCTGGATGTTCAGCTTCATCTGGATGCAGATAACTGCTCCGATGAAGAAGGATATCAACAATACGATACCAATAGAATCAACACCTAGTGCTGACATTTCTACCACATATTTTTTCCAAAACATACGGAAACGTTCCGGTCTTGAGAAGGATCGTTTCATCAGCAGCACATATCTGCCGAGTGTTTCTAACCATTTGTAAATAATCATTTACTTAATTTTCTATTGACAGATTTTATAATTTTCTCAATTACACAAATCAAACCTAATACTTAAAACTGGAGCCACCAAGGAACTCACGCATGATACTCGTTGGCGGAATCTCCTTGTCGCTGATAGGGATAAAATAGTGGATGAATTTCAGCAGTCTGTGGGCCTCCGCATATTCTGGACAGTTCTTTGGAACGCTGGTTAGGATAATCTCCGCATGTGTTCGCAGTACCGCAAACTCAATGTTCAGTGCAGAGTTGAACATAGCATCGGCAGACTCTTGGAACGGAAATATCCATTTGTCTTCAGCCGCACATACATTCTTCCACTGACTAATGGTTTCCTGTGCGGTATACGCACCTTTGTTGTAGTCGCGAATGATGCGTCGCAGCAATCGGTTATCGCGTACGGGAATCCAATTGTGGTCATCAAGTGAGATGCTAGTCAGTGCCGAGATATAGATTTTAAACTTCATGTAATCCGGAATCTTGCTGGTTAACAACGGATTCAGGGCGTGAATACCTTCGATAATAAGCACGCTATCATTCGTGAGTTTTAGCTTCTTACCATTCCATTCACGTTTTCCTGTTACAAAATTATATTCTGGCACCTCTACACGCTCACCTTTCATGAGGCGAAGCAGATGGTCTTCCAATAGGGAATATTCTACGGCTTCAATATTGTCAAAATCGTAGTCTCCGTTAGGTAGTTTCGGTGTGTCAACACGATTGACGAAATAGTCATCGGTAGAGAATGACAACGGACGCAAACCGCAGGCCAGTAATTGTATGCTAAGTCGTTTACAGAAAGTAGTCTTACCCGATGACGATGGTCCTGTGATGAGAATTAGACGAACTGGATGATCTTCTCTATTGGAACGGCGTTCTATCTCTTCCGCTATTTGTACGATTTTCTTTTCCTGTAATGCTTCACTGACCTGAATTAGTTCGGATGCGTGACCTTTGAGAATCGCTTTGTTGACATCACCAGCATTGGATAGTCGCATGATGATGTCCCAACGCGTCTTTTCAGCAAACATGTCATAAGTCTTAGGCATATCGACTTTTTCAGCGAGGACAGTGGGATTGTACCAGTCGGGCACACGCAGTAACATACCATCGTGGTATGGTTCTAATGCCCAGACTGTAAGATAACCTGCTGATGGTACCAACGGACCATAATAGAAATCGGCGGTATCACCAAGTGTATAGTAGTCGCTATAAATTTGTCCACATGTCTCCAAGAGTTTCACCTTATCCTGGAAACCGCGCTCCGCAAATACGCGTATCGCTTCCTCTGTGGTTGCTTCGTTACGGCGGAACGGCATGTCGAGGTTTACTATTTCCTGCATGCGGGTACTAATCTGCTCAACATCACCATCGGCCAAAGGCTCGTTGTTTTTCTTTTTAAAATTACAGTAATAGCCGCGTGAGATTGTATGCTCAATGAAAAGCTTGGAACCAGGGAAGACATCTTGTGTAGCCTTGTAAAGTACAAAACACAGCGAGCGTACATAGACACGATGGCCAGATCCTTCACGGGCATCCACAAACTCCACATCACGATTCTGGAAAAGTCGGAACTTAAGCCCCTGTGATGCATTATTCACCTTGGCGGAAACAACGGGGTAGGGCATCTGGATTTCATCAGCAAATTCTTGATAAACATCAAGTAAAGAGCATCCTTCTGGAAAACTCTTAGATACATTGTTGTTTTTACAGCGGATTTGTAACATGGTTCTAGTGAGGGTTGAGAGACTTTATTTTTTTATTTTTCTTATAATGAGAATCAATAGTAATATTACAACTATTGTGAGAGACCAGTGTAGCGGGGTCAGCCCTTTAAGTACAGCCCCGCATCGAGAAAAAAACTCGTTGCTTGGGTGCTATCAGCATCCTGTCGGTAAAGTGGAATAATTTCAGCTGGTGCTGGTTCCGGATTACGATAGTCAATATGGAAGATGTTAACAGCATTGCCACCTTTGTTCTCTCCACGTCCCTGTGAGGTGACAATAATGGTTTTGCCATCGCGTGAAATATCCAAACCTACTGGATAGCTATCAACAGGTGCACTGCCAATCATCTTCATGGTACGCGTATCGACGATGCATAGTTTGCTATCCACATTGCATGCAGCAAAGATATAGCGGCCGCTAGGCGAGATGACGATAGTGCGTGCACCTGCAGCCACCTTACATGTTTGCCAACCATTGAGTACCGCATTCTTACCGTTCATCTTTCTTGCTACATCTAAGATGGTGTCAAGTTTGATGCGCTGGACATTACCGGAGTTATTGATGCTGAGATAGAGCCATCCATCATGAATGAGCATGTGACGCAGGTTGGCCATCATACCAGTGATGCGTCCCAGATACTTATGGGTTTTCATGTCAATGACGGCAATACCATTGGCACCACTCATACAGCCGATCAGCAGATAATTGCTGTCAGGGGTAAAAACGGTTCCGCGCAGACAATAGCCACTGTCGCTGTCGCGGTTAACAGGTGTTGTCAAACTGAAGTTTAAGATTAACTCCTTGTCAATAACCAATTTGTCGGTGTATTTCCAATCAGCAGGATTATCACTGGAGCAGTCAATAAGCCCCACGGTATTGTTTCCCCAATGGGTGACAGCGATATAGTGGTTGTCTGGCGAACAGGCAATCATCTTGGGTAATGGACCCGTTTCCATGAGTTTGATGATGGTGTCGTTTTGTGTATCGATGACGGCCAATGCCGACGGGTCTTGTGCATTGATATCGTAAGTGCGACGATAGAACGGAATCCATAAATAACGTCCGTTATGTGAGAAACAGCTCTCCACAGGTTTGCCTGCAAAAGTGTTCAGGTTCTTTGTATAGTGGGTAAACGGGAAAAACGAACTCACGGGACTCCATAATGAAGAATAGGAGTCATCGAACTGGTAAGTAATTACTTTCAATCGCTTACCAGTAGCCATATCGTAAACTACTGTGGCACAGCCTTCAAGCGAGTTGACATAGAATTTCTTGCCGTCGTGCGTGATATTAACCGACTTCGGTGAGTTGATGTTCTTGTCAAGTGTCTTCTTGTCAGACCAGTTGAAGGCTTGTTTCTTATCAACCAGCGTAAGTGTCATTTCGCCATTGTTTACATCTGTTTTAGTACCAATTACAGAGTGTACAACAGGGGGAACATTCTGTTTGGCTTGTGCCTGCACGGATGATGCAGAAAGACAGCAGCCTATTAGTCCGCAAAAGATTTTTAGTTGTTGAATCATTATTTTAATGTTTAAAAACTTCTTTGAAGATGTTGTGGGTAGCACCTGCATGGTGACGCACGTAGTTGCCCGCATGGTCGCTGGCTGTTTGCAGGAGGGATTGATCACGATTGAATCGATCCATTATCATACAGAAATCATCGTAGCCTTGTATCTCAAAGCCACCACCAGCTGATTTTATGTCTTGTGCCTCTTGAAACTTTTGGTTGTTGGGACCGAATAAAACAGGCACATTCCAAACGGCAGCCTCTAACACATTGTGAATTCCAACGCCGAACCCGCCACCTACATAGGTGACATCTGCATAGCGGTAGATGCTTGACAAGAGACCGAAACAGTCAATGATAAGAATGTCTGCCGACTCCAACAGCTTGTCAATTTCTGCATCTTGTTCCGTTGAAGCAGATTGACGCAAGCCTTGAATTACCTGCGAATAGCGTATTACTTTTCGTCCTTCCGCCAGATGCTCTATCTGTTTGAGATGATCCTCACCGATGACATGTGGCGCAATGACCAGTTTCCATTCACGATGTTCTGCAAAATATTTGATGAAAATTTCCTCATCGGGTTCCCAGCTACTACCTGCAATAAAACAACGATGTCCATTGACAAATGTTGATACAATAGGAATTTCCTGTGCATCTTCCTTGATTTTCAATACTCGATCGAAACGCGTGTCACCTGTTACGGTCACATTTGTAATACCGATTTTTTCCAACAGTTCCTTGCTGATATCGTTCTGTACAAAGAAATGGCTGAAACATTTCAGCACCATACCATACTGATGACCATACCACTTAAAGAAGACTTGGTCGGGACGGAAAATACTGCTGACACTATAGACAGGAACATGACGATGCTTGAGGATATGCAGATAGTTATACCAGAATTCATATTTGATGAAAAACGCCACAGTTGGACGTATGGTACGCAGGAAACGGCGTGCATTGGTCACTGTATCAATCGGGAGATAGCAGATGATGTCGGCTCCCTCATAATTCTTACGCACCTCATATCCTGATGGTGAGAAGAAAGTCAGCAGAATTTTGTATTCAGGATGTTCGCGACGTAATTGCTCCATCAGCGGACGGCCTTGCTCAAATTCTCCTAAAGAGGCCGCATGGAACCATGCATACTTTGCCTTTGGATCGAGTTTCTTACGAATGATACGGAAGCAGTCGCGTTCTCCTCGCCACATTTTCTTTACCTTTTCACTGAAAAAGCTACAAATGATGACTCCGAGGAGGTAAAGATACATGATAAAATGATACATACGGCTGCTCGTTATTGTGGTTAATGATCTTTATCCTAATAATTCTATGGCTTTATGCAGACGGCGGAGTGTTTCTTCTTTACCCAGAAATGCAGATATGTCGAACATGCCAGGTCCTTTGCCCTCACCAACAAGACATAGACGGAAAGCGTTCATAACATCACCGAGTTTGTACCCCATATCTTCTACCCATTTAAATACAATAGGTTCCTGACCTTCTACAGAGAAGTTGTCGATGCCTTGCAAAACTTCTGCCAACTCTGTCATTTGTTGTGCAGAGTATTCCTTCCATCGCTTCTTTCGTGTCTTTTCATCGTATTCTGTCGGTGGAATGAAGAAGAAGGAACATAGTGGCCATAATTCTTTGACAAATGACACACGATCTTTCATCATATGGACAACCTGCAGCACACGCTCCATACTCTCATCAACTCCGTTGTTGGCTACGATGGGGGCAAAAAGGTCGGCAATTTCTTCATCGCTTTTGCGCAGGATGTATTCGTGGTTGAACCACTGTCCTTTCTGATAGTCAAATTTTGCACCAGCTTTGGAGCATCTTGAGATGTCAAACGCCTGTACCAGTTCCTCCAAAGAGAATATTTCCTGCTCGGTGCCTGGGTTCCAGCCCAACAAGGCAAGGAAATTGACAACAGCCTCGGGGAAATAGCCGCTCTCACGATATCCGCTGCTGATTTCACCACTCTTCGGATCGTGCCATTCTAATGGAAATACCGGGAAACCAAGACGGTCACCGTCACGTTTTGACAACTTGCCTTTACCTTCGGGTTTCAATAACAACGGCAGGTGAGCAAACTGCGGCATTGAGTCCTCCCATCCGAAAGCACGATACAGTAGTACATGTAACGGCGCACTGGGCAACCATTCTTCGCCGCGAATGACGTGAGATATTTCCATTAAGTGATCGTCAACGATATTTGCCAAGTGATAAGTGGGCAACTCGTCGGCACTTTTGTATAGCACTTTGTCGTCGAGGATATCGCTTTTCACAATTACCTCGCCACGAATGAGGTCGTTAACATGAATCTCCTGTCCAGGTTCAATCAGAAAACGAACGACATACTGTTTGCCATCATCCAGCAGACGTTCAACTTCTTCCTTCGGAAGCGACAGCGAGTTTCGCATTTGCATACGGGTACGAGCATCATACTGGAAATTCTTAATCTCTTGACGTTTGGCTTCCAACTCTTCTGGTGTGTCGAAAGCGATATAGGCCTTGCCGTTTGTTAAGAGTTGATTCACATATTTTTTATAGATTTCACGACGCTCACTCTGGCGATAAGGACCATGGTTACCGCCAAATGAAACGCCTTCATCGAATTTGATGCCTAACCATTTAAATGATTCAAGTATGTATTCCTCAGCACCGGGAACAAAACGATGTGAATCGGTGTCTTCAATGCGGAATACCAAATCTCCCCCATGCTGACGGGCAAAAAGATAGTTGTATAAAGCAGTGCGTACACCACCGATGTGAAGCGGTCCTGTGGGACTCGGAGCAAAACGAACTCTAACTTTTCTTTCTGACATATTATTACTTTTAATTTGGATTTGAAGATGAAATTTACCCTCTCTTCTATTCCGTTTTAATTATATCATCAAAATTTTGTGCAAAAATAAACAAAATATTCCATTATTGGATATTTTTTTTGTATTTTCGCAAAGTAATTTTAATAATATGTAGTTATGAGTAAATATAATTTATCAGAAAACAACTATATGAGAGACATTACGACACGCTTTGTATTGGTAATTCTCACTGTCGTAATAGTCGTTTGGGCACTCCCACGTGAAGAAGGAAAAATGTTTCACTACGACGAAGGTAAGCCTTGGATGTATGGTCAGTTGATAGCTCAGTTTGATTTCCCAGTGTATAAAACAGAAGAGGCTTTGAAAGCTGAACGTGATTCTATACTGAAACATTTCCAACCTTATTATAATATGAATTCATATGTTGGGGAAAAGAATATTGAACAGTTCAATAAGGATTTTCCCAACGGACTACCCGATTTACCTCTTATTTATAAAACATTAGTAGCCAAACGCCTAGAAATGCTTTATAATATTGGTATCATGGATCCAGTGCAGTATTCTACGATGATTAAAGATACTGCGAGCATCATTAGGGTTGTTGATGGTAAAGAGGCACAACCTCAACATGTTCGACAATTCCGATCAACGACGACAGCCTACGAACAATTGTTCCAGGATGAAGTATTGGCAAAGGAAAGGGCAGTGCTTCAGAGATGTAACCTAAATAATTACATTGAGCCTAACCTTATCTATGACCAGGCGCGCAGTGAGACAGAGAAAAACGATATGCTCAGCCTCATAGCCACAGCCAGCGGAATGGTATTGGAGGGGCAACGCATTATTGATCGAGGTGATATCGTGGACGGTTATACGTATAGAGTGCTCGATTCGTTTGAGAAAGAAACGAAAAAGCGTAATTCCTCTGAAGATGAGCTGATGATGACGGTTATAGGGCAGGCATTGCTCGTGCTTATTCTCGTCATCTTGTTTACTGCCTATTTGACGCTTTTCCGTAAAGACTACTTTGAAAAACCTCGCAGCATCACCATGCTTTATGCGATGATTGTCATCTTTCCTGTATTGGTATCGTTGATGATGCGTCATTTATTTTTCAATGTCTATATTATTCCATTTGCTATCGTACCCATTTTCATTCGAGTGTTTATGGACTCTCGTACTGCATTCGTCACGCATGCCATCATGATTCTTCTGTCGGCGGTGGCTGTGAAATATCAGTATGAATTCATCATTATTCAACTGGTAGCGGGATTGGTGGCTATTTACTCCTTACGTGAATTAGAGAAACGTTCGCAGATTTTCCTTACAGCAGTTCTTGTAACCATTACGAGTAGTCTGACTTATCTGGCAATACAGCTGATACAAAATGAAGACTTCTCAAATCTCGATAGTACGATGTATATATACTTTGCTGTCAACGGATTCCTATTATTATTTGCCTATCCGTTGATGCTTATTATAGAGAAGACTTTTGGCTTTATTTCTACTGTAACATTATTCGAACTGTCGAATACAAATAACGAACTATTGCGACGTATGAGCGAGGTGGCTTCTGGAACATTCCAACATTCTATCAATGTAGGTAACCTTGGGGCTGAGATTGCCAACAAAATTGGAGCAAAAGCACAACTCGTTCGTACCGGTGCTCTCTACCATGATATAGGAAAAATGGAAAATCCTGTTTTTTTTACAGAGAACCAAGCGGGTGTAAATCCTCACGACAAACTTTCTGATATAGAAAGCGCACGTATCATCGTCAGTCATGTAACTGATGGCCTGTCATTGGCTGAGAAATACAACCTCCCTACTGTTATTAAAGATTTTATCACGACCCATCATGGGGCTGGTTTGGCAAAATATTTCTATGTCAATTACAAGAACGAACATCCTGATGAAGAAGTTGATGTCAATTTATTCAGTTATCCAGGCCCCAACCCTTTCACTCGTGAACAGGCGATATTGATGATGACGGATGCGGTTGAGGCTGCATCTCGTTCACTACCTGAATATACAGAGGAAAGTATTTCTATGTTGGTCAACAAACTCATTGATGACCAGATTGCCAATGGCAACTTCAAGGAGTGTCCAATTACCTTCCGTGATATTGATATAGCCAAACAAGTACTTATTGACCGGCTAAAGTCAATGTATCATACGCGTATTCAATATCCGGAATTGAAAAATTAAAACATTAGGAATTCCTGAGGCTACAGAATTAACAAAGTCCTTAAGTTCTTCAATCGTTATTCCTTTTTATAAGGTGTCTGAACATTCTTCCACTTTGGAATAAACTCGTAGCCAATGCTGACAGATTCGTAGTCGATATCTGGTAATGGGAAAGGTGAATAGGTGCTACTCTTTTCGACCTTTTCTACACGTACCAATCCTACCCCCTGACCGATGAGGCCAAGCTCTTTGGCTGCAGCATATGATAGGTCAATAATCCTACCACGTCCGAAAGGCCCCCGATCGGTGACTTTGACAACGACAGATTTGTCGTTACTGGGGTTGGTAACTTTCAGATAAGTGCCAAGTGGAAAGACACGATGGGCACAGGTGAGACTGTCACGGTGGTATGGTTGTCCGTTGCTCATCTTCCGTCCGTGTAGGTTGTTTGCATAGTAAGAAGCATTACCACTCTGCTGCTGGGCATGCAGAGTGGTAAATGCCATGAAGGGCATAAAAAATATTATAATCGTTTTGAGTCTCACGTATTTGAAAACGGGAAAGATTTTTTTTTATTGTATTACACAATCCCTTGAGCGAGCATAGCTTTGGCAACTTTCATGAAACCAGCGATATTAGCACCTTTTACGTAATCGATGTATCCATTAGGCTGCTGACCGTATTTAACACACTGTTCGTGGATGGAATGCATAATATAATGTAGTTTCTCGTCGACCTCTTTGTTGCTCCACAAAAGGCGCATGGAGTTTTGGGTCATCTCCAGACCGCTTGTGGCCACACCACCAGCATTGACAGCTTTTCCTGGGGCGAAGA